>JGI12635J15846_10004230_pt1 | contig 12402 bp, 11 predicted proteins | sample BlaSpr_A8_OM2_M2_FD_15846 | JGI IMG/M metagenome (IMG submission 15846) | reverse complement strand
GCACCGGATGCATCACCCGGCGGGCGAAGCAAGGATTGCGGTGGTCGGCAAGTACGTGCAGCTCGAAGATGCGTACAAGAGTTTGCGCGAAGCGCTTCTGCACGGCGGGCTGGCACACAATCACAAAACCGTTCTCGAATGGATCGAAGCGGAAGATATCGATTCGGCGGCAACGGCGGCGGCGCGCTTGCACGGCTATGATGGGATCCTGGTTCCCGGCGGCTTTGGGAAACGCGGCATTCAGGGAATGATCCACACGATTCAGTACGCGCGCGAACACAAGGTGCCGTTCTTTGGGATTTGCCTGGGGATGCAGTGCGCGACGATCGAATATGCGCGCGACGCCGCCGGACTGAAGCAGGCGGACAGTACGGAATTTGATCCGCAGACGCCGCACCGCGTGATTTATAAGCTGCGCGAATTGCTCGGGGTCGATGAAATGGGCGGCACGATGAGATTGGGCGCGTGGCCCTGCAAGCTCGAGCCAGGCTCCTTCGCGCACAAGGCTTACGGCAAACTGGAGATCAGCGAGCGGCACCGCCACCGCTACGAATTCAACCGCGACTACGAAAAAGCACTGGTCGCCGCGGGCCTGCGCATCACGGGACGCACCCCGGATGAAAATTACGTGGAAATCGTCGAGGCGCAGGACCACCCCTGGTTCCTGGGCTGCCAATTTCACCCGGAATTCAAATCGAAGCCGCTGGAGCCGCACCCGCTGTTCGCGGCGTTCATCGGCGCGGCGCTGGAACACAAGAAGAATAAAGCGCGTCCCGTGCCGGAGCCCAAGCGCGCCCAGGCCGTGGGTCTCACGCCGCACGTCACTGCCTAAATCATTGCAAACGCAGCGCTGGCTGCGTAGCCTAAGTAGCTTGCAGACCTTTCCCCATCTCGTATGAACACGACTCGCGAAATTGCGCTTGGAGCGCTGCGCCTCGGCGGCGGTAACCCGCTGTTTCTGATTGCGGGGCCGTGCGTGATTGAAAATGAAAAGCACGCGCGGATGATGGCGGAGAAGGTTGCGAAGATCGCGGCCGATGCGGGGATGCCGTACATCTTCAAAGCGTCTTATGACAAGGCCAATCGGTCCTCGGTGAAAGCATTCCGCGGCCCAGGGCTGAAGGAAGGCCTGCGGATTCTCGGCAAGATCAAATCCGAACTGAAACTGCCGATACTTACCGACATACACGATGCCTCCCAGACGGAAGCTGCGGCGGAAGTTTGCGACGTTCTGCAGATTCCGGCATTCCTGGCGCGCCAAACGGATCTGCTGATCGCCGCAGGCAAAACGGGCCGGATCATCAATATAAAAAAGGGGCAGTTTCTGTCGCCGTGGGACATGGGGAACGTCGCGGAGAAGGTGGCGAGCACGGGAAATACGAAGATCATCCTGACGGAACGCGGCGCTTCGTTTGGATACCAGAATCTGGTGGTGGATATGCGTTCGTTCCCGATCATGCAGCGGACGGGCTACCCGGTTGTTTATGACGTGACGCATTCCGTGCAGCTTCCCGGCGGGCAAGGCCACGCGAGCGGAGGGCAGCCACAGTTTATTGAGCCTTTGGCGCGCGCCGGCGTGGCCGCGGGAGTGGACGGTATTTTTCTGGAGACGCACGACAACCCGGCGGCAGCGCTGTCGGACGGACCCAATGCCCTGCCGCTGTCGGAACTCCTTGGCCTGCTCATGAAATTAAAAGGTCTCAATTCAGTGGTCCGCCGCTGGAGCGAGAAATGAGCCTGGAGACAGCGCGGCGAGTGTTAAGGATCGAAGCGCAGGCCATTCAAGATGTAATGGCGCGGCTGGACGCCAGCTTCGAAAGAGCCGTGGAATTGCTCTTTGCGTGCAAGGGGCGAGTCGTCGTTAGCGGAATGGGCAAGTCCGGATTGATTGCGCGGAAAATTTCCGCGACGTTATCGAGCACCGGCACTCCATCCTTTTTCCTGCACCCGGCGGAAGCGCTGCACGGCGATTTGGGAATGCTCGCGCGCGGCGACGCGATGCTCGCTGTTTCCTACGGCGGAGAAACGGAAGAGATCATTCGTCTGCTGGAAGCGCTCAAGCGGCTGGAGATGCCGCTGGTGACGCTGACGGGCAAAGTACAATCGACGCTCGCCGAGGCCAGCGACGTCGTGCTGGATGCCAACGTGAAAGAAGAGGCGTGTTCGTTGAATCTCGCTCCTACGGCGAGCACGACCGTGGCGATGGCCGTGGGCGATGCCCTGGCGGTCTCGTTGCTGGAACGGCGAAATTTTCGTCATGATGATTTTGCGGCGTTGCATCCCGCGGGACGTTTGGGGAAGAAACTGCTTCGCGTCGAGCACCTGATGCATGCAGGAGAGGCGCTGCCGCGTGTTTCCACCGGAACGTTCATGCCGGACGTCATTCACGAGATGAGCAAGAAGGGTCTGGGAATGACGACGGTGGTGGAGTCGGACGGTAGATTGGCGGGGATTCTGACCGATGGCGACCTGCGGCGGTTGATGGAAACACATCGCGGGGCTACGCTCGAGATGACCGCCGGGCAGTGCATGACCAAGGTCCCGCAGACCATCGGGCCGCACCTGCTCGCGAGTGAAGCGTTGAACCTGATGGAGAAGCGCAAGATTACGTCCATCGTGGTTACGGATGAGGCGAAGGGGGTGCTGGGCGTGGTGCACCTGCATGATTTGTGGACGCTGGAGCTGATGTAGCAACAAAAAAACTCTAACGCAGTCCGTCACTCTCGACCCCGCCCTTACAGCCGTCGATTTCTGCTGTGGGTGTTCTGTTTTAGGTGTCCTGAGGTGGGAGTTCTGATGTAGTGACGGGTCTTGACCCGTTCTTCTGTTTTCGTTGTAAGGGCACAGCACCTGTCCCGCCTGCCCCGAGCATCTCGGGGACCTTGTCGGGATGCTACGCCCCTACTCGGCAACCCAGGCGAGCATGGATGAGCACAGCGTAAGACTGAGATAAGAAAAGGGGAGATGGCATTGGCCAAGCGAGGAAAGAAGATTCCGGAGAAACTGGCGAGAAGAGCCAAACAGATTCAGGTGCTGCTGATGGACGTGGACGGAACATTGACGGACGGCAGCGTCGCGTTGTTGTCCCAATCGGACGGGTCAGCGCTTGAGGTCAAGACTTTTGACGCGCATGACGGTCAGGGCCTCACGCTCGCCGTTACCGCCGGCATCCGCACCGGCGTCATCACCGGCCGCGCCAGCGCAGCTCTCCGCAGGCGCTGTAAAGAGCTGGATATCGAGTTTGTCTACGAGAAGCAGGGGCACAAGATCGCGGCTTACGAAGATGTCCTGCGGAAGACCGGCGCCAAAGAATCGGAAGTCGCCTTCCTAGGTGATGACCTGCCCGACCTGACCGTCATGAACCGCGTGGGACTGGCGGTCGCGGTCCACAACGCCACCCCGGAAGTCCGCCGCGCCGCCCACTACACCACCAAAGCCGATGGCGGCAAAGGCGCCGCCCGCGAACTCGTCGAAGTCATCCTCAAGTCCAAAGGCATCTGGGAAGAAATGATCGACAAAGCCCGCGCTTGAAACCAGGTGGGGATACAAATTGGCAGCGGGCGGGTGCGCGCCTCCGCTCACCCTGGTTTGCACGAATCACCGGCCCGTCCCGACCTGGTCGGGGTCACGAATCACTAGGCTCTTTCAGGACAGCCGTGTAATTCCAGGGAAGGCGTCAAACCCTGAATCGAAGGTCATGATTCGCTCGATTCCATGGTGTTGCATGACGGCAAGATGCACGGCATCACGCGCAGACAGCCGCTGATAGCTCAGGACAATTTGTTTCGCACGTTCCACAATCGATCGATCGACAGCCAGCACCTGGTCCACGATGCCGAGCAGAGTGTCGAACGCGGGTTGGATTGCGTCGCGGCGGCCGATAGCGACGTAGCGGTGCAGGATCTCCTGCAGAACCTCGGCGTCCGCAACCAGCCGCTCATGCTCGATGACCGCCTTTTCGAGCAATCGTCGCGCATCGCTCTTGTGGGCATGAGCAACGCCAATCAGATACATAGGGATATTCGAATCGACCAGAATCACGGACGCGCGCCCGTTTCGTAACCCCTCTCGATTTCAGCCAGCATGCCGTCGATATCACTCACCGGATAGTCATGTTGTGCTGCCGCGCGGATGAGTTCGAGTTTCTTGCCGACGCCGCCTGCAGGCTCGCGGCGGCGGGCTAGCTCCAGCGCTTGCCGGACCCACTCGGCAATCGACATACGGCGTGAACGTGCCGCACGCTGAATCTCCCGGTATTCCGGATCCTTCACAATCACTTGTAGCCGCTTACTCATGGCATGAGTCTATCCGACTCATTGCTATGAGTCAACCGAAGCTCGGAAGAAGGCCGCAGGGTGCGACACCCATTCTCCGAGACCCGTCTGTCGGGGCATACACAAACTGCCTAGAGAATTTCGTCAGCCTCAGGTCGTCACCCTGAAACGCGCCCAAGCGGTGCGGTGCACCACATCACCAAAGTCTCCGGCGGCAAAGGCGCCGCCCGCGAACTCGTCGAAATCATCCTTAAGTCCAAAGGCACCCGGGAAGAAATGATCGACAAGACCCACGCCTAAACGCGCACCCCTTCCTCCGCTTTCCAAGTCCGATTGCACCGCGACCCACGCCGCCCGCAACCGGCAAACAACTTAAGATTAGATTTATTACTTGCTTACTATATACTGCTATGGCTATCCATATATTTAATCTAGAACGATCATCGGGAGAAAGGGATCTCTCCTTGAATCCCCCGAAGACTTCTCTCCTGCCTGCTCCTCCCGCATTCTGGCACTCAAGGTCATCTCAGGCCATAATGTCACCGGCTATTCCGCCAGTAAGGACCAAACGCGATGCTCCATGCATGGCACGACGTTTCTCCTGGGGACGACCTCCCGCGAGATTTTCAAGCGGTGATCGAGATTCCCCTGGGCTCCAACGTGAAGTACGAGTTGGACAAGCTGAGCGGGTTATTGAAAGTGGATCGAATCATCCATTCGGCCGTGTTCTATCCGGCAAACTACGGGTTCATCCCGCAGACGTATGCCGACGACAACGATCCCCTCGATGTTCTTGTTTTGTGCCAGGAGCCGGTACAGCCGCTGGCGCTGATCAAAGCACGGGCCATTGGATTGATGACGATGATCGATTCCGGAGCGAGCGACGACAAGGTGATTGCCGTGGCCACAAACGATCCGGAATTCAGCGGCTATATCGAGGCGAACGAACTGCCTCCGCACCGCTTGCTCGTTCTGAAACGTTTTTTCCAGGACTACAAGCAACTGGAAGGCAAACAAGTCCAGGTGGAAGACATCCGGCCCGCCTACGCTGCGATCAAGGTTATAGAGAACTCATTGGCGCGCTACAAGCAGGAGCGCGACAAGCTGCGCGCGAAGGACGGCCGCTAATACAAATGCACTATTTTTGCGGTCTGAACTCAATGCTAACTTGCACCGGCGGAAGTGGTCCACGTTGGGCGCAGCGGCGGCTCCCGGTGGGCTTAACTTTTTGTTGCGTGCCTGAGTCTAACTACTGGAGTAAGACGGCATGAATCGTCTCTGGAAATGGCTCATCGGCATTTTTGCCGTGCTGCTGGTGGCCGCTTTTGCCGCGCTTTCCTACATGGCCGGAAGCCCGAAGGACGCGTACGGGATGGTGCGGTACGCCCTGCCGCACATGCATCGCGGCAGGCTTAAGGTGGGCAGCGATGCGCCCGACGCGCGGATCGTCGCGCTGGACGGCGTTAGCCGCTTTCACATCCGCGAACGAACCCATGAGCGGCCGCTGGTGTTGGTGTTCGGGAGTTTTACTTGACCGCCGTTTCGCCGCCAGGTGGGCGACATCGTTCAGATTTATGAGGACTACAAGGAGCGCGCGGATTTTCTGACCGTTTACGTTCGCGAGGCGCATCCCACCGACGAATGGCAGATGAAATCCAATGTGAAGGATGACGTCTGCTACGCGCAGCCGAAAACGCTGGAGCAGCGCGTGGCTATCGCGAATGATTTCACCAAGAGATTCAAGTTTCCCCTGTCCTTCGGAATCGATGATATGAGCAACGCCGCGAATGATGCGTACGCCGCATGGCCGGAGCGAATTTACATTATTGACGAGAGCGGCCACATCGCCTATCGCGGCGGGATGGGACCGTTCAATTACAAGCCCGAAGAAGCCCGTGAATGGCTTGCCGCCCGGTATGGAGCGGTAAAACACGAAGCGGCGAAATCACCGGCAGGAGCGACGGCGCCGGCAAAATGATGCAGGCTGTGAAACGAAGAACAGGCAACAACAAAGGGGAAGTCAGCCCGTCGAAAAAGGCAGGGCTGGCCCGCGCGCTTTCAAAACTCGGCTATTGCTCGCGATCCCGCGCGGCAGAACTGATTGTTGCGGGGCGTGTGAAACTGAACGGAACGCTACAACGCGATCCGGAAACGCCGGTGCACCTGGGAAAAGACCGCATCGAAATCGACGGCCGGCCTTTGGCAAACAGATCGAAGATCTATCTTGTGCTGAATAAACCTCGCGGAGTTGTAACGACTGCAGCAGACGAAAAAGGGCGCGAGACCGTTTATGCCCATTTGCCCGCGGATTTGCCGTGGCTCGCTCCAGTGGGGCGGCTAGACAAAGCGAGCGAAGGTTTGCTGCTCCTGACCAATGATTCGGAATGGGCGGCGCGCATTGCGGCGCCGGAGACGCATCTCGATAAGACGTATCACGTGCAAATCAGCGCGATTGCCGATGAAAAGTTGCTCCCGTCATTGCGAAACGGAATCCGCACCGGCGACGGCGAATTCCTGCGGATGAAAAGCGTCCGCGTCCTTCGGGAGGGCGAGCGTCATTCGTGGCTCGAAATTGTGCTGGATGAAGGCAAGAATCGCCACATCCGGCGAATGCTCGAAGAGCTGAAGATCGAAGTGCTCCGGCTCGTGCGTGTCGCCATCGGAACGCTGGCCCTGGGCGATCTACCAAAGGGTGCAACTCGTCCGCTCGATCGGGAAGAGAAGCAAGCGTTGGATCGCGCGATGCGTGTGCCGAACCGCGAACCTACCTCTTCGGTTCGATGACAAAGATTATTTCGATTTGTAAGTGAATGTCACTTTCGTTTCTTCATCGAGGACCAACGGCCTGACGAAGTGATACGAATTCCCTGCCCTCGGCACATCGACGCGAACTGGCAAGATGCCCGAAATACGCTGCTGGAGATTCGTGACATTGACGGACGCTGCCATCTGTTGCTTTTCGGCATTCTTCCGCGCATCGCGCTCGTTTCGCTTAGAGACGCGGATCTCCGTGGTTTCGGTCATCAATTGCACCGTTTCAGTCTGGATGACGGGCGCTGCCATCGCGAGTCCGGCTGCGTTGACATAGCTTTCAGCGGCAGCGTACAGGGGCGAAAGAGGCAGAAGATTTGTGGCAAAGGCGTCACCGCCAAAATCTTTCACCTTGAACTGTTCGGGGAGAAAGACCTCCCATTGCAGGAAATTGATCGGCACGTCCATTTTCGGAAGCGAAAGATCGGAGCCGCCTTTTTTTGCGAACGGCGCGCCCGAGTGCATGAATACAAACGAGACCGTGTAGGAGTCGACGGGCCGGAAGCCCCCGCGCAACAGCGGGACGCGGTTGCCATCGGGTCCTTCGACAGGTTTCACTTTTTCTCCGGCGACTTCGGCGGAGAGAATGCTCGCGCCTGCGGGCAACGCCACTTTCAAGAACGGCTGCGCCTGGTTCTTGATGGTGAGTCGTATCTCGGTTAACGACCGGCCCTCCGTGGTCACGAGAGTGGTGACGACCGCGCGTTCGGCGATGGCCGCGAGCACGCTGCTGTCCGGAAAGCGGGTCCATTCGAATGCGAGGGCGGGCTTTTCGTTCGGCTGCTTGTGATAGCGAAATGCCGCCTGCATCGGAAAGCGCGCCAGCGAACGGAGGTACGGATTCGTCTCTTTGAAATCCATGCGCTTCAGGCCGCCAGATTCCGTAGCGTTTAACTCGATCGTTCCGGCACCTTCGATGAGAACCTCGCCGGTTTCCCGCTGAGCATATTTGAAGCTAAGAAGGGGCGCGTCCGCTTTCGTGGCGGTGATTGATTTTTCCATGGAGATCAGGAACTGGTGGCTTCGTTGCGCCGGGCCGGCGACCTTCAGCGTCAAAACGCCGGAATCCACTTCGCTCGATTCCACCGATGCGCCGGTGGCGCCGGTGAATTCGAATCCTGCGGGAACTTCCATTTCGAATTGAGAGGGTTCGCCTTGCACGACGGTGATATCGGCGAGAGCGGCGATTCGAATGTCCGCTTCACTTACGGAAACGAGTGTTTTGACGTCCGAGAGAAAGCGCACCTCTTTGGGTACGGCCGGACCGGCGATATCCCGGGTGGTCCACCAGATGTTGGCGACTTGGCCTGGAGCGAGTGTCGCTTCGATGGCGGTTTGTCCATTCTCTGAGGACCTGGAGGTAATGAGGCCGGGGTTGATTCGAACGTTGGTGTGGTCGCCCGGAACTACAAGCGCGAGACGCGCGCTACTTGCTGACGGCACGGGAAGACTGAAGGAAGCGCGTCCGGCTTCAATGCTCAGTGGAAGTCCGGCATCGAGCGTGACGGCAAAGTCCGCCGGCCCAGTGAGAAAAGCCGTGTGCGTTCCATTATCCAATTCGAGAGGCAAGCCCTTCCCTTCCTGACGGGCGTCGAGAATGGCCAGGCCGGTGGTCAGCGGAATCTTGGTCGCCCCCTTATGAAGGATTTCCCCCTGCAATTGCACGGTACCCTGCACGGATTCGTTCGCGACGCGGAACTTCAGGTCCGCGCGCTTCATGGTGTACGGAACGGGCGGCGTGTCAAGTTTCCTGGCAGGCTTACTTGCGAGTTCGAGGAGCCGGTTGTATTCGTCGAGTGCAAGCGTGACATTGCCCGTACCCGGTACGGGAGGAAGAGCTAGATCGTCTGCCGCTACGGCAAACCCAGGGAGAACCAGCATCCATGCCAACAATATTGCCGAGATCTTTTTCACTTGCCACCTGCCTTTTTCTCGTGCTGATAAGTTAACCCCGCGGAGGGGGCGTGATTTTCGCCGGTCAGTTCGGAGACCAGATAAATAGAAGGACCGAACGCGGGGAAAGAAACGCGGATGGGAAGAATTCCGGCGCGCTTCCCCGCCAACGAGTCCGCTCGGAATTTATCGAGAAGAACTTGAGTCGCGGCTTGAGAGNGCTTGGATTTGGTTTCGTCCTTGGCGTCCGTATCTGCTGATGATGGTGCTGGGGCGGCTGAGAGCNCTGATACTGCCCCGCCAACACCTGGACCTTCCCCTGAGCCCATTCCGGTGAATGGCACTGGAGGATTGAGTGCGGACGAGATTGGATTCTCAAAGGGTTCCACTCGAAACGCGCCAGGTTCGAGGGTCACTTTGAAAAGCGGCGGATGGTACACAAGGAGTCCGGTGCGGGACACAGGCAGGTCAAGAACGGGGAGTGCCAACTTGAACTGGCCTTTGTCATTCCACGCGGTGCCGCGGCTCAGATAGACAACCTCGACCGCAAACTCCGGCGCTTCTTCGCCGGCGCGAGCTTTGTCCAGCGGCAAGAGGAGGCTGCCGTCCGGCGACTGGCCAGGCCGCACCGCTTTGCCGGCCAGGGATGCGCTCCAAAGTGTGGCACCCTGCGGCAAGGTGATCTTGAGGAAGTTACGCTGGTTGTTGCGAACGGCGTAGCGCGCCTGGACGAGTGATTTCCCTTCGCTGCTGACCAGCACCTGGTAGCGGGCCTCGGAGACGTTGGCCATCAGAACGGCCTGGGGCGTGTAGCGCGCCACGTTCAAGCTGAGAGACCGCGTCAGTTTCGAATCGCCGGAGCGAAACCGAAACGCCGCGAGCGATGGTGATTGGCGATTCGAAACCATTTCGCCCAGGTCCGTCGCATCCGCGCTCTCGAGCCCTTCGGATTTGAGATCCTTGATCTCCCCCGCGCCCAGGACTTCCACCGCGACGCCACCGGTTTCGCGCTCCGCGTTGAGAAGACGAAGCAGGGGAACATCAATCTGTCCTTCACGCGGGCTGCGAGTTTCTCCGGTCACGACGAATCGCGCGGTTTGCTCAACCGATTCGAGGAAGGTCACGGTGAGTTCGTTGGCCTTCACCTCCCAATCGGCTACCATCGCGCCGAGGACCTGATTGATCGTGACCTTGTCGGGGATTTGAATTCTGGCGACGCGCGCTGCGCCCTGAGTTACTTCAAGATTTACTTCGGTGTTTATGGAAGTGGAGTCTTCGCCGAGCCCCAGGAGTTGCGTCAGCGAACCGCGCATTCGCAAAGGCTGCGTGGCGCGGTGGTCCTCGGTCTTCCTGCGCCAAGCAAAGGTGAGGGGTTCATTTCCGCGCCCGTATGCAATCCACTTGCTTTCCGCTCCGGATTCGGATTTCTCGGAGAGCAGGCCGCCCATGAGCCTGACGTCCACGCCCTGGCGAGGAAGCTGTACGGACGCGCGCGTAACGCCGGAGACGGTTGAGGGCAGAGTGATACTTTCTTCGCCCGTTGCGGACGCCACGGGAATGGCGATGTCGAGCAACAAGACCGCCCGGCCCGAATGGGAAAGAAGCGCGGAGAGTTGGCTTCCCGGTTTGCCGCCGACGCCGGGCACGAGAGAAACAAGTTTGCCGTCAAGCCTTGCTTCGCGAACCAGCAGACCCGCGGGAACCGGGACGCGCACCCAGCCATCCTTCAAGACATCGACCGTCAGGCTTGCGCGACCGGAAGCGAGTTCACCGTCGATGCGCAAGTCGTAGTCGACGCGCGTGAGCGTGGCTTCAACCGGAGGCGGCTCCGGATCGCGTTCGATGGGATAAGCCCTCGCGTGAAGGGTCCGGTATTCATCGACGGGCAAGACAACCCAGCCCGGGGAATGAGAAGCGGTTTGTGCCATGGAGCTGGCCGTAGAAATGAAAAGGAGAGCAAACAGATAAGCACAGAAGAGTGGCAACCCGGGCTTTTTTTTCAGCGTGAAAGCTGCGGCAATTCGTGTGGGCATAGAAGTAGCCTCCTCATCTTTAAGATGGACGAGCGAGTAAGTTCTCTGTGCGACCCGGGGACGGAGACTGCTATTGAGTGGATAGGATGGCGCGCTGCGCGAAGATGGTTGTTCCATAAAATAGTTCCTTCATAAGAACGTGCGGCTAAGACAGACGACTGCCGGTACTCCGCTATTAGAACGGCGAACGGATTTTTTCTTGCAAGGCTTGATTAGCAAACGGGTTTGAATCAGGCGCAATATGTGAGCTTTCTGGGCCGGTGAAGAGGAACAAAACAACCCAAGCCGGAAGGAGTTAGGTCCACAAGAATTCTCGCCAGGCCATGCCGGACTGTGCTTCCAAGCTGCGAGCCGGAATCCCCGATCCGAAACTTTGGAAGCTCGCGTTCTATTGAGGCAAGATTCGCAAATACCCGAGAATGGGTCAGTTTCCGATTACTTATCGGGCGCTGAGCCGCAACCGAGGCTTCGCCAATTGAAGTGCTGCCATCATCAAGGTGCGGATCGGGCGCTGTTGCTCCCCTGCACTCACGTTTGACCAACTGAAAGAGTTGTGGGATTTATTGCGCTAAGTGCCCGAATCCGGACAAAGCGTCCCAGGATCGCGCAATCGGGGGGCGTGAGACAGAAAGGCGCTATGGGTAACACGTTCATGGGAAAGAGCTTAGATTGATCCGTGGGAGGGATTGATACGTGCATTCTTCTCAACAACATAATTTTCTTGGCGCTTTACAAGGTGTGTTGTGTGCATGACGCAGGCGTTCTTTCGACTTGTCCATTTCGCGGGGCTTCGTTCGTCGTATAGTAGGGCGAAAGTTCTTGTGGCTTCACCGAATGGCGAAAGCGGAATCTGTACCGCCGGTCGGTCATAACCACCTGGAAGAGTCGGAGTAGGGATCACGATTGCTCATGACCCCCTCCGCGGATCCGGACGAGCGGATTTCCCGCATCCGGCTCTTGCCTTAGGTAATAACGCCCATGCGGCGCAGAGGATAGGGATGACAGACGTTAGGCAGAGGCAGCCAGCGAGTGATGAGGCGCCGCATGCGAGCCCAGAGGACGCGGCCGTTCTGGCTGCGCCGCGACAGCGCGCGATGCCAGAGCCGCCCCACTTGGAATCGAAAGAGAGCCAGCGCCGGGTTGTTCATGGGCACTCCGTAATACCGGATATGCCCACGCACCACCGCTTGCAACCACTTACCCTGTTCGGGGATGGGGTCGTGCATACGACGCCGAAGCTCGGCTTTCACCTCGTTCAGCTTCGCCTGCAACCTCTTGCGTATCGTTTGCCGCAACACCGTGTACATTCCATTGCTTCTCTTCTTTACGCAGATATGCGTAAAGCCAAGAAAGTTGAATGTCTCCGGCTTCCCTTCTCCACGCTTTTGCCG
>JGI12635J15846_10004222_pt1 | contig 12410 bp, 5 predicted proteins | sample BlaSpr_A8_OM2_M2_FD_15846 | JGI IMG/M metagenome (IMG submission 15846) | reverse complement strand
GCCCAAGGATTCAACACTGAAATTAAAAATGGAATCAAATTGAACGTCGGTATGGAACAAGAGTTCAACCTCGTCCTACAAGTCGGCACGGTAACTCACCGTGTCGAGGTCACCGCGGAAGCTCCAGCCGTGCAACTCTCGACTTCAGACATTAGCGCTACCGTCCAGGCGACCACCGTTCGCGAACTGCCGCTGAATGGACGCAGTTGGACGGATCTTGCGGCGTTGCAGCCCGGTGTCGATACCATTCAGACGCAGCCGAGCTTTTCCTCGGGCGCGGATCGCGGCAATCGTGGCTTCGGGCAGCAACTGACCATTTCGGGTGCGCGACCGCAGCAGAACAACTATCGTCTGGATGGCGTCAGCTTGAACGACTATGCCAACGGTGCGCCCGGCAGCGTACTCGGAGGCAGCTTGGGTGTTGACGCGATTCAGGAATTTTCAGTGCTCACCAGTAATTATTCCGCGGAGTACGGAAAGACCTCTGGTGGCGTAGTTAACGCCATCACCCGCTCAGGAACCGGGGCTTTTCACGGAAGCGTCTACGAGTTCCTGCGCAACAGCGCCTTGGACGCCAGGAATTTTTTCGATGGTCCGCAAATCCCCTCCTTCAAGCGTAATCAATTCGGCGGATCCATCGGCGGTCCCATCATTAAGGAACGGACATTTTTCTTTTTCGACTACGAAGGCATTCGCCAGTCCAAGGGAATCACCGCAGTCACTACCGTTCCTACGGTAGATGCTCGCAACGGGATGATTCATGACAAAGACGGAAATCCCATAACTGTGACCATCGATCCCAATATCCAGAAAGCTCTGGCGTTCTACCATTTGCCGAATGGACCAGTCACTGACAATCCAGACATCGCGCAATACCGTTTTTCTGGCCAGCAGGTCGTCAATGAGAACTTCTTCACTACTCGCCTGGACCATAAAATCTCTGAAAAAGACAGCATGTCCGGAACCTATTTGTTCGACAAAACCCCTTATACCTCGCCAGACGGTGTGAACGCCGTTCTTCTCACCACCAAATCAGCACGACAGATCGCGGTCCTGGAAGAAACCCATATTTTCAAGCCGGCCTTCGCCAATAGCGTTCGATTCGGTTACAACTATGAAAACGTAGACAACAATCAAGGAGCGAAAGCGCTAATTCCGGAGGCGGCGGACACTTCGCTAGGCACTTTCCCAGGAAGAACCGCGCCGCAGATCTTCGTAACCGGATTGACTACCTTCCTCGGCGGTGTCGGCGGTGAAGCCGCTTATTTTTATCATTGGAATACGTTCCAACTTTACGACGATGCGTTTGTGAACAAGGGCACGCATACCATCAAGTTTGGATTCGCCGCGGAGCGAATGCAGCTAAAAATTACAGCCCTGTCGGATCCAAACGGAATTTTCCATTTTAATGATTTGGCTTCATTTTATGCGAATAAGCCCAATCGCTTTCAGGGAGGAATTGCCAGCACCCTTTCGCCCCGCAATCTTCGTCAAACCCTCGTGGGCGGTTACATCCAGGACGACTGGCGTTTTAAACCGAACCTGACTTTAAACCTGGGTTTGCGTTACGAGATGGTTACCGTGCCGACTGAAACCGCCGGCAAACTTTCAGTGCTGCGTAACCTTTCCGATGCCACGCCACATTTGGGCGATCCTTTCTTCAATAACCCCACTACTAAAAATTTCGAACCACGCATCGGTTTTGCCTGGGACCCATTCCGCAACGGAAAAATGGCCGTCCGCGGCGGATTCGGCATGTTTGACGTTCTGCCGCTTCCTTATCAATTCACACTGCTGACCACGCTGGCTGCTCCTTTTTTCCAATACACCTCCATCAACAACCCTGGAGTTGGGTCATTTCCCAATAACCTCCCGCCGCTTCCGTCCAACAAACTGCGGGCAACGTATATAGATCCCAACCCAAAACGAAATTACGTAATGCAATACAACCTCAATATTCAGTACCAACTGACGCCCAGCCTGACTTCACTGGTTGCCTATGTCGGCTCGCGAGGGATACATCAACCGTATCGTCCTGACGACGCCGACATCGTGATCCCCACGCTAACTTCTGCCGGATACCTCTTTCCGAAAGTAGACGCGCTCGGAAACTTGTTTACGCCGACATGTAATCAACTGGATCCGGAGGGCACTGAAACCGACCCCACGTGTGCGCCGCCGAATAGAATTAACGAAAACTACGGTTCGGTGCGTGGCATGTTTTACGAAGGGCAGTCTTACTACAATGCCTTGGAGGCACAGCTAGCCAAGCGCATGAGTCACGGATTCCAGGTACAAGGTACTTACACTTGGGGTCGCAGTATCGATACCAGTTCTGCGACCGTGGCGGGAGACGCCTTCGGCAACTCAATCGCGAGCCCAAGCTTTTTCTTTAATCCCAGGGCTAGTCGCGCTGTGTCCGACTTCAACGTGTCCCAAACGCTGGTGATCAACGGCCTATGGGAACTGCCCTCGCCGAAATCCATCACCGGGCCAGCCCGCTTTTTAACGGAAGGCTGGCAGTTGGGGGTTATATTCACGGCCAGCACAGGTATACCGTTCACGCCCACATTTGGAACCGGTGGCGACCCGAATGGAACATTAAGTTCAGACGATTGGGCGTATCCGAACCGCCTTGGTGGTGCGGGTTGTCAGTCGCTGACAAATCCCGGAAACCCCAACAAGTACATCAAGACGCAATGCTTCTCCGTACCGGTTGCACCGAGTCAGGCATTCTTTGATGCCAATTGCGACCCGGCCCCGCCAAGTGTCGGCGCGGCGCTGGCTCCAGGAGATCTCCGTTGCTTTAACTTAAAAGGCAACTCTGGCCGAAATATCGCGATTTCACCGGGTCTGAGAGAAGTTGATTTCTCGGTATTCAAGAATAACTACATCCGCAAAATTTCCGAGACCTTCAACATTCAATTCCGTGCCGAAATGTTCAATGTGTTCAATCATGCGAACTTCGCACCCCCGGTCACCCCCGACAATACCGACATCTTCGACCCAACTGGGGCCCCAACTGGCGTTGCCGGCCTCTTGACCAGGACGACCACCACCGCGAGAGAAATCCAGTTCGCCCTCAAGGTCATCTTCTAGTCGCACTGGAGACCTCGGTCTTGGCGCGTTGAGGCGTCAAATGGCGGCTCATCCTCACCGATGTAGGAAGAATTATGAGGTTGGGCAGGGAACCTAGCGGTTTTGCTGTTCTGGTCGATGGCCATTCTGCCATGTGCCGGGCAGACGCCCGGCACAACTTTCCTTATGGCCATTTCCTGAAAGTGCTCACCTTTCGCAGCCATGAAAATCCAAATACTTGGTTGCGCCGTACTAGTTTCTTCGGCGTTGCTAGCTGCCTGGTCAGAGAGAGTATCGAACAGAGATTCACTGCAAAACAAAAACCAGCGATATATTAAGCAAACCGTAGACGTTCCGATGCGTGATGGCATTCCTCTGCGCGCGGATATTCTGAGGCCCTCGTCAGACGGCCGTTTTCCCGTGCTGGTGTATCGCACTCCTTACGGGAGAAAGTCGGCGGAGAAGGAATACACCACATTCGACCGCGCCGTTAAACGTGGCTACGCGGTTCTCGTCCAGGATGTGCGTGGGCGCTATGATTCCGGCGGCGAATTTCGCCCCTACGAAAACGAGGGCCACGACGGCTTCGATACGATTGAGTGGGTAGCGCGGCAGAGTTGGTCAAATGGAGACGTCGGCAGCTTTGGGCTTTCCTATCCTGGCGCGGTGCAATGGTTGGCAGCAGTAGAAAATCCTCCACACCTTAAAGCCATGGTGCCGGCCATGACGTTTTCAACGCCGCAAAATTTCTTCTACGCTGGCGGCGCTTGGGATTTGTCCTGGATCGAGTGGATATGGGACAACATCGCGCCCGACATTCGTGTAAAGCGAAATTTGCCTGGGCCAAAATCTTACTCCGATGCAATTGAGGCATGGGAAAAGCAAGGCGAGAAGATGCTTTCTCAAGTTCCGCTGAATAAATTAGCGGAGCTTCAGGGAATTGCTCCGTATTACTACGACTGGCTCAGCCATCCGCCGGAAGACCCCTGGTGGGACTGGGCCGAACTCCGCAACAAATATGCAAACGTTCATGCGAGCGTGCTGAATCTTTCAGCGTGGTATGACGACAACTACGGTCCGGAGGGGGCGACCACCAACTTTAAAGGCTTGCTCCAGGCTCACAAATCTGAACCGGACCCGCGCACTCACCTCCTGGTCGGGCCGTGGGTTCACGGTGTCGACTCGACGCAGAAAACCAAGGCGGGAGACCGTACTTTTGGACCCTCAGCCGCGATTGATTATGACGCGGTGGTACTGCGCTGGATGGATCACTATCTGAAGGGCATCGACAATGGTGTCGACAGGGAATCGCCGGTACGGTACTTCGTCATGGGCCACGATGAATGGCGCGAGAGCAAAACGTGGCCGCCCGCCGCGAAAATGACTCCATATTATCTGTCCAGCGGCCACGAAAGCGATGCCGCTCACCGTACGAGAACTCTGTCGGCAGCGATTCCTGAAATTTCCAAAAGTTCCAGCACGTTTGTCTCTGACCCGCAAAATCCGGTGAAGAATATTTATTCGTCTTCCGGAGCGCACGACTACCGGGATCTGGGCAACCGCAATGACGTGCTCACGTTCGATTCATCTCCTCTGACATTAGACATGGAAGTGACCGGTCCGATTTCTGCTGAGATGTACATGGCCTGCGATTGCCGCGACGTGGACCTGTGGGTGCGACTGCTCGATGTGGCCCCGGACGGAACGGCATTTAACCTGATGAGCCCCGGACTCGACGTGGTGCGCGCCAGTTATCGCGAAGCAGGACGGGGTCAGCAATTGCTGGAACCAAACCGTATCTACGTGATTCATCTTGACAACCTGATCACGAGCAACGTTTTCAAAAAGGATCACCGGGTCAGGGTTCAGATTTCAGGGAGCTTCTTTCCGAACTTTTCGCGCAATCCACAAACTGGGGATTCTGAGCGCAACTCGGCCAATATGAAAAAAGCCCGGGTGACGATTTATACCGACCGCGAACATCCTTCGCGAATTATTTTGCCGGTTGCGGGCAGCTAGCGGGCCGACAAAACCCACTTGTAAATCCCGCGTTGGCGTTGGACTTTGGAGGGCATCCTGAATAACCAGCATATTACTGCTTTGCTGGCGTCGCTGATTGCGACGTTTTCCTGCCTGGCACAGCGAGAACCTGTACTGAAGCAGATTGATCTGCCGCATCCTTATTATTTTCGAGAAATGTATTTGCCGCAGCTCACTACCGGCCCCAGTGCGGTGGCATGGTCGCCTGATTCGAAATCACTCATTTATTCGATGGGTGGATCGCTATGGCGGCAAAATCTTGATTCTACTGAAACGGAAGAACTCACTTGGGGTCCTGGATACGATTACCATCCGGATTGTTCCCCGGATGGCCGATGGGTAATTTACAGCTCCTATGCCAATGATGCCTTGGAGCTATGGGCGCTCGACCTGCGAGGGAAGCAGACGCACCAGCTTACTTCTGAGGGCGCGGTGAACCTCGAGCCTCGATTTTCTCCTGATGGCAAGCGTGTGGGCTTCGTCTCAACTTCTTACAACCGTCGCTTTCACATTTTTGTCGCCGATTTTGCTGCAGGCAAAATATCCAACGTACAGCGCCTCACCGGAGAAACCCGCAGTACGCTTCCTCGCTATTATTACAGTCCGTTCGACCATGAGATCAGTCCGGTGTGGTCCAGCGATAGCTCAGAAATTCTATTCGTTTCAAATCGCAACCATATTTACGGCACTGGCGGTTTTTGGCGAATGAAGGCCGAACCTGGCGCCGTAGCCCATGAAATCCACTATGAAGAGACCGCCTGGAAGGCGCGCCCGGATTTTTCGCCCGACGGAAAACGGCTGGTCTACGGATCTTACCTCGGTCAACAGTGGCATCAGCTCTGGCTCATGCCATCGGAAGGAGGCGAGGCTTTTCCAATATCCTACGGAGATTTCGACAACATTAATCCGCGTTGGTCTCCGGATGGGAAGCGCATCGCGTTCATTTCTAACCGCGGTGGGAACACTTCGCTGTGGACGCAGCAGATTCCTGGCGGTAAGCAGGCGCAGATCGTCGCAACCAAAAGGAATTACCTGCGGCCGACCGGTACGTTAACGATACGAGTGCTGGACGAGAACAGTCAGCCTTCTCCCACGCGTGTCTTCGTCACCGCTGAAGATCACCGTGCCTATGCGCCGGACGACGCGTGGATGCACGCGGACGATAGTTTCGTTCGCTCCGAGCGGCCATTCGAAGCACATTATTTTCACAGCGCCGGCGTATCTCGGCTGACGGTACCGACCGGAACTGTCAACGTCGGTGTGATGAAAGGTTTTGAGTACGAATTTGAGCAGCAGAGCGTAAACATTTCAGCCGCGCAGGATGCGGAAGTAACCGTCCATCTACATCCACTGAAAATTCCAAAGGATGCGGATCGCCATTGGGTGAGCGGTGATGTTCACGTGCACATGAATTACGGCGGCTCCTATCGCAACGCGCCAGGTCATCTGGTGGAGCAAGCCGCGGCCGAGAATCTTTCCATCGTGGAAGATCTCATCGTCAATAAAGAGCGACGCTTTCCGGACATTAAGCATTTCAGCGCACAGCCGGATCCTGCTTCAACTGCGACGACATTGTTGCTTCACAGCCAGGAATATCACACCAGCTACTGGGGGCACCTGGGCCTTCTTAACTTGACCAGCAATATTCTGTTGCCGGGGTACGCGGGCTATCCGGGTACAGCGGCGGCGAGCCTGTTTCCTTCCAACGCGGACATCGCGGACCTGGCGCACGAACAACACGCGTTGGTCGGATATGTACACCCGTATGACAGCGTGCCCGACCCCAGCAAAGACGAATCCGTAAATCATGAATTGCCCGTCGACCTCGCGCTTAGAAAAGTGGACTACATTGAAGCCCTCGGCTTCAGCGACCACAAAGCGACTGCGCAGGTCTGGTATCGACTTCTCAACTGCGGATTTCATCTGCCCGCCGCTGCCGGGACCGACGCCATGGCAAACTTCGCGTCCCTTCGCGGCCCAGTCGGACTGAATCGTGTCTACGCTAACGTGCCGGTTGGTTCTCTAAAAATTGAGACTTGGTTGGACGCCGTAAAACGAGGCCAAACGTTTGCGACCAACGGGCCGCTACTGGGGCTGAAATTGAATGGGAAAGAGGTTGGAGACACGCTCCAACTGCCCGCAGAGAAGAGTGAGGTGAAGCTTGCAGCATGGTTGCGTTCATTTGTGCCCATGAATCATCTTGAGCTGATTTGCAATGGCAAGGTTGCGCGAGAACTGAAGCTAAATCCCGATGGGCAGAGCGCCGACGCCGAAGTTACGATTTCCGGGTTGCGGTCCGGCTGGTGCTTGCTTCGGGCGTCGAGTGACAAAGCCACGTATCCGTTGCTTGATTTGTATCCCTATGCGACCACTAGTCCTATCTACATCACTGTTGCCAATTCTTCGCCTGATCGAAAGGAGGACGTCGCCTACTTTGAGGCTTGGATCGATCGCATGGTCACAGCCGCAAAGACGTTTCAAGACTGGAACAACGCGGAGGAAAAATTCTCTGTGTTGCAGCAGCTGGCTGAAGCGCGCCAGGTCTACGAGCGTTTAAAATAATGACCTTCCTGTATTAGCCGTGTACCGCCTCAAACCCCATAACCCAGCAATGTCTTGTTGTACGATATTGTGCGATCCATGAGCACCCAAGCAAAAACATTGCCGGGACGTTACTACAAGGACCCGAATTTGTTCCAACGAGAGCTGGAAACGATCTTCTGCCAAACGTGGTTCTGCAGCGGACGCACTGAACAGATTCCAAACCCCGGTGACTATTTTTTATGCGAGATAGCAAGCGAAAGCGTCATTGTTACACGCGAGAATAGTGGCGCGATCCGCGCTTTCTACAACGTGTGCCGCCACCGCGGAACCCGCATCTGTCGTGAAGAGCTCGGAAAATTCCCTGGTCGCATTCAATGCCCTTACCACGGCTGGACTTATGGGTTGGATGGAAAGCTTCTCGGTGCTCCGCACATGGACGAAGCCGGGTTTCGACGAGAGGAGTACCCGCTACATTCTGTGAACGCTGACGTCTGGGACGGGTACATCTTCCTGAATTTGGCGGAGCGGCCGGAATCCCTTGCGGCCCAATTGGCAGATCTACCGGAAAAGTTCAGTCCCTGGGGGATGCACGAGCTCCGCACGTTCAAGAAGTATGTCTACGACGTTAAGGCCAATTGGAAGCTGATCATATCGAACTACAACGAGTGCCTACACTGCCCGATACTTCATCCTATGTTGAGCCGCGTTTCCGATTCGATGAGCGGAAACAACGACAAACCGCAACCGACATACATCGGCGGATCGATGGAATTCCGTGGGGCAGCACAGACGATGACCAGTGACGGACAGCGGCGGCGGGATTATCTGCCCGGCCTGAGCGAAGAACAGCGTAAGGTGGTCCTTTACTACACCGTCTATCCGAATCTGCTACTCAGCCTGCACCCGGACTACGTTATGGCTCACCGGCTGTGGCCGCAGTCTGTGGACCGTACGGAAGTCGTGTGCGAATGGTATTTTCATCCGAGGGAGATGGCTAAACCCGACTTTCAGGGAGATGACGCAGTGCAATTCTGGGATGCGACCAATCGTGAAGACTGGGCTATTTCTGAACTTTCGCAGAAGGGTATCAGCTCGCGAGCGTATGCGCCCGGACCTTATTCGACACGAGAAGGACTTCCTCTAGCATTCGATCGCATGATTCTTGATCGCGAGCGCAAAAGCAAAAGGAGCTAGCGCCCCTGTAACCCGAACAAAACGCGCTGTAGGCTGATGTTTTTCCGAAGGTTTTTGAGAGTTAAGAAATCGAAGCGAACTAGGATTCCGTAACAAATTTCGCTGCAAATTCTTCACGCACAACCTGTTAAACTCCGGGCTTTCAATAAGCACCGCTATCAGCCTGGTGTAAGCCGGAGCTTTCATGAACCATTTTGTAATTGTATTACTGGCACTGCTACAAAGCCTTACTGCTTCGTCTTCCACAAATCAATACACGCCCGACGTGCCCGAACCCGGTTCAGTCGAAGCCATCGCCAAAGCGACAACAGACCCGCATTTTCTTTCGCCCTGGGTTTCGTACTTACCTCAATCCTCCACAGTCGTATCGCCGCAAAAATTTCTCGGCCGCATCCCCGGTGCACCTGGCGAGTTTGTCGATAGCGGCAAAGCTTACGCTTACTGCCGCGCACTAGCCGCCTCTTCCCCTCGCGTGCGGGTCTTCACCATCGGCCGCAGTGAAGAAGGCCGCGATATCATGATGCTGGCCATCGCCGACGAATCCGGCATTCGCGATCTCGATCGCCTCAAAGCCGCCACCGCCGCCCTCGCAGATCCGCGTCGCACCGATCAACCTGCCGCAGAAAAACTCATCGCGACAGCTCGCCCCATTTATTATTTCAATGCCGCGCTGCACTCCGACGAGACCGGTTCCACGGAAGCAATGCTCGAGCTCGCATATCGTCTTGCAGCCTCCGAAACCCCCATGGTCCAGGGCATTCGCAGCCAACTCGTGGTGCTCATCAATCCCGTTTCCAATCCCGACGGCCGCGACAAAGTGGTGGAATGGTTTTATCGCTACTTGAAAGGTAAAACCGACCGCGCCAGCCTCCCGCGCATGTCTCCGCCGTATTGGTCCAAATACGCATTCGTTGACATCAATCGCGACACCCATCAACAGACCCACGAGACCACCAAGGCCGTCCACCGCATGTTTCACGAATGGCATCCTACGGTAGTTCACGATCTCCACGAGGGTTCTCCGTTCTTGATGACCTGGAACGGCACCGGCCCCTACAACCCCAATATCAATCCCATCACCTACAGCGAATTTCTCGAAATGAGCTTTCACGAAGTGCAAGTGATGACCGCCATGGGTATGCCCGGAGTTTCCACATGGAATTTCGGGGAAGCATTTAGTCATCTCTACCTCGATTCGGTCGCCATGAATCACAACAGCATCGGCCGCGGCTATGAAACCTGGGGGAACGGCACAGCGGAAACTTTGCAGCGCATCATTCCCAAGAGCGCTCTTTCCATGGAGTGGTACCGGCCAGTTCCTCCGCCAAGTGCCGATGTGGTTTGGTCCGCTCGCGATAATCTCAACTATCAGGAAACCGGCTCGCTAGCTGTCCTGGACTATGCCGCACGCAATTCAAAAGAGATGCTTCGCAATTTCTATCGCAAGAGCTGGGATTCCTGGCGCAAAGGACTCGATCAACCGCCTTACGCATTCATCATTCCTGAAGATCAGGGCGATCACACCCGCGTGGCGCAAATGGTCGGCCGCCTGCTCGCGCAACACATCGAGGTTAGCCGGGCGCAAAGCTCTCTAAATCTGAAAGAAGGAAATTATCCCGCCGATACCTACGTCGTGCGACTGGACCAGCCTTATCGCAATTACGCCGTCGATCTGCTTACTCCCCAAAATTTCCCCAAAGGAGGTGGCGAGCCTTATGACGACGTCTCCTGGGAATTGCCCGCCCACTATCATTTGAACGCCATCCCCACTGCGGACGCTACAATCCGTGAAGTTGCGTTAGTGTCCGTAAAAGACGAACCACATCCTGCCGGCAACATTACCGGCACCGGCCCAATATTTCTTCTAATAGACACCGGCCAGGAAGGTTTGTTCGCCGCTCGCTACCGGCTCGCCGATTACGAAATAGAAATCGCCGAGAAATCTTTTCGCATCGGCGAACGCGACTTCCCGGCTGGCTCCTGGATTTTGCGCTCGCAAGACGGTTTACTGCCCGCTTTGCGTAACACTGCGACCGAACTCGGATTGGATTTCACCAGCGTCGCCGCCGCACCCGATGTGCCCCGCCATAAAACAAAAGCACCGCGTATCGGCGTCTGGGTCCCTTGGGCGGATACCGATTCCATCGGCTGGATTCGCTATTCTCTCGACCAGCGCAAAGTTCCGTATACCTACATTCGTGATGAAGATATTCGCGCCGACGTACTTCACGATCGCATAGACGTTTTGCTTTACGGTCACGTCGATCTCGAGCTCGCCGAACAAATCCAAGGTCTGCCCAAGCGGTGGGGCCCCATGCCCTTCAAGAAAACTCCACAAACGCCCAGCTTCGGCACGCCCGCCGAATCGGATGACATCACCGGCGGCATTGGTTGGGACGGCCTCGCCAAATTGCAATCGTTCGTCGACGACGGCGGCCTCCTCGTCACCCTCGGTAGCGGCTCCATGCTTGCGCTCGAAGGCGGCATCGTCCGCGGCGTGCGCCGCGTTTCCGGCGGCGTCCCCCGTAGCAGCGCAGGAGGCGGCTCCGACGCAGCGGCAGCCGCAATGGAAGCTGTCACTCGCACACCCGGAGCTCACGTGCGCGCGACCTTCGCGCGCCCCGATCACCCCATCGCCTACGGCTATCCTGCTCGCACGACGTTGTTCCGCCAAAACTTTCCGCTTTACGATCCGCCGCGAAGTTGGCTGCGCATGGCCTACTGCACAACCTGTCTCGACGGTCCGCTGGATCGCAGCGCCATCGTCCTCGAATGGGGTGATCGTGGAGGCGCGCCGCTTCTAGTCAGCGGCCAAGTCTGGGGCGAAGCAGGTTTAATTGGCCGTCCAGCAATATTGGATATGCCCGCAGGAAAAGGCCGCGTGGTGGCCTTCAATTTCAATCCATTTCACCGCGACCTGAATCGCGGCGACCAGCGCCTGGTCTGGAACGCCATCATAAATTGGCAATTCATTCTGGACCAACAAACAATCAGGGCCAGGAGCGCACTCGAGGAAACGGAATGAGGGATGACTTGGGCACTTCCTGATAGCCGAAGCACGCCGCAACGATTTGTGATTTGAAAGGAGATTGCTTAGCGCGTGCCGGTCAAGATGTCGATGGTCAGCTGATCGAGGCGCTCGTACGGCAGGCGTTTTTTCATCATGGCGTCTTTGTCGAAGACGTGGCCCAGGAGCGCATTTGCATTGGATTTTGAATATTTTGCGGTCTTGGGCAGATCTCTCGGGCCGGTGTTGATTTCTTTTAAGATGCCTTGAATTTCCTTGTCGGCGTTCCAGCGAGCGGCCTTGTCCTTAAGGATCAGATACGTGCGCATGCAGCCGCGGGCGAAGTCCTTCACTCCTTCGTAATCCTCGGTGCGGTAGGCATGCGCGTCAAAGTGACGCGGCTCGCTGTAGGCAACGTCTTCGAGGAACTTCACAAGAAAAAACGCGGACTTGGGGTTTGAGGAGCCAAAGCGGAAATCCTGGTCATAGCGGCCGGGCGCCTGATCGTTGAGATCAATGTGGAAGAGCTTGCCGGCTTCCCACGCTT
>JGI12635J15846_10004216_pt1 | contig 12421 bp, 11 predicted proteins | sample BlaSpr_A8_OM2_M2_FD_15846 | JGI IMG/M metagenome (IMG submission 15846) | reverse complement strand
GCCACTCGCACGCGCAGCGGTAGCAGCCGGCGTAGACGGTGTCTTCCTCGAAACGCACGACAACCCCGCGGAAGCCCTCTCCGACGGCCCGAACGCACTGCCCCTCTCTCAACTCCCGCAGCTTCTTGCGCGACTCAAAGAGTTGTCCACTCTAGTCCGCAAGTGGGATGCGCAATGAGCCTCAACACCTCTCTAAATAACCTTGTCATCCTGAGGCGGCCGACAGGCGGCCGAAGGATCTCAACCGTTGCGTCTTGGCGTAATCGTGTCCGTGGTTGCTCACGGATCACGACACACGAAACACGGATCACGCCCTCATGAGCCTCGACACCGCCCGTCGCGTCTTGAAAATCGAAGCTCAAGCCATTCAGGACGTCCTCGCGCGCCTCGACGCGACCTTCGAAAAAGCCGTCGACCTTCTCTTCGCCTGCAAAGGCCGCGTCGTTCTCACCGGCATGGGGAAATCTGGTCTCGTCGCGCGCAAGATCTCGGCAACATTCTCCAGCACCGGCACACCATCCTTCTTTCTTCACCCCGGCGAAGCCCTCCACGGCGACCTCGGCATGCTCGCCCGCGGCGACACGCTCATCGCCGTTTCCTACGGCGGCGAAACCGAAGAAATCATTCATCTCCTCGAAGCGCTGAAGCGCCTCGAAATCCCCCTCATCACGCTGACCGGAAATCTGAAATCCACTCTCGCCGAATCCAGCGACTTCGCTCTCGACGTCAGCGTGAAAGAGGAAGCCTGCTCTCTCAACCTGGCTCCGACTGCAAGCACCACCGTCGCAATGGCTGTCGGCGACGCCCTCGCCGTCTCGCTGCTCGAACGCCGCGACTTCCGCCATGACGACTTCGCCGCGCTCCATCCCGCCGGTCGCCTCGGCAAAAAGCTGTTGCGTGTCGAGCACCTGATGCATGCCGCCGACGCGCTCCCTCGTGTCTCTCTCGAAACAAAAATGCCCGACGTCTTCCATGAAATGAGTGCCAAAAAACTCGGCATGACCACCGTACTTCACCCCAATGGAAGTCTTGCCGGCATCATCACCGACGGCGATCTCCGCCGTCTGATGGAAAAGCAAGGCGGAGCAACGTTGTCCATGACCGCTGGTGAGGCCATGACGCGCACCCCGCAAACCATAGGTCCTCACGTGCTAGCCAGCGAAGCTCTCAATGCAATGGAAAAGAAAAAAATTACGTCGATCGTAGTAGTCGACGACATCCAAAGAGTCGTAGGCGTCGTTCACCTCCACGATCTCTGGACTCTGGAGCTAATTTAGGATGGCCAGTCCCACCACAAAAAAAATCTCGCCCGCCGTAGCCAAGCGCGCCAAACAAATCAAAGTCTTCCTGATGGACGTCGACGGCACCATCACCGACGGCAGCGTGACTCTGCTCTCGCAACCCGACGGCAGCGCTCTCGAAATCAAAACCTTCGACGCCCACGACGGCCAGGGCCTGACACTCGCCCACACCGCCGGCATCCGCACCGGGGTAATCACCGGCCGCGGCAGCGCCGCACTCCGCCGCCGCTGCAACGAACTCAGCATCGAATTCGTCTACGAAAAGCAGCCGCACAAAATCGCCGCCTACGAAGAAATCCTGAAAAAGACCGGCGCCAAGGAATCTGAAGTCGCGTACCTCGGTGACGACCTCCCCGATCTCACCGTAATGCGCCGAGTAGGCTTCGCGGTAGCCGTAGGCGACGCCGCTCCCGAACTAAAATCGATGGCCCACTACGTCACCGCGGCCCACGGCGGCAAAGGCGCCGCCCGCGAAGTAGTCGAAGTCCTGCTGAAGAGCCGCGGCATCTGGAAAGAACTGATCGACAAAGCCCGCGCCTAGCTCGGCCCCGCACAATCTCCCCTAAATATGTAGGGGCGCAGCACGCTGCGCCCCATGTCCGCAAGAAATCAAACATCTGCAACTGTTCGCTCTTCTCTTCCTCTTCCCCTTTCAACTTTTAACTGTCGACTGTCAACTTCTTCCCATTCTCCATCGTTACTTCATTGCTTCTTTACTTCGCCTTTTTCTTCACTCATATCTCAGCGCCAACACCGGATCCACCTTCATCGCCCGTCTCACCGGCACCCAGCAAGCCACCAGCGCCACTCCCGCCAACAACACCGACACTCCGAGATACGTCCACAAATCAAATGGCGCCACGCCCACCAGCAAAGTCTTCATCGCGTGCGCCCCGCCAACCGCCGCCATCAATCCCACCACAATCCCGGCACCCACCACCAAAGTCACTTGCCGCAAAATCATCCCCATGATCTCCACCGGCTGCGCGCCCAGCGCCATGCGGATCCCAATTTCATTCGTCCGCTGTCCCACAACGTAAGACATCACGCCGTAAGTCCCCACCGACGCGAGCAGCAACGCCAGCGCAGCCATCGTTCCCAAAAGTACCGCCTCATAACTCGTATCCTGCATCGAGTCCGCCACGAGCTTCGATATCGACTGCACATCAAACAGCGCGAGACTCGGATCCAGAGATTTCACCGCCTCGCGCAAAGTTGCGGTGGCCGCTTCCGGCGCTCCCGCTGTTCGAATCACAGCGTAGAATGGCCGCCCGGTATCGGCCATATCCCACGGCAGCGCAACATATCCTTCGGGCATCGCCGCGTCGCGCAAACGTTGCTGCTTCACATCACCAACAACTCCGACAACACGAAACTGCACGAAGTTCTCAAAAATCTTCCCGATCGCGCTCTGATTCGGCCAAAACGTCTTCGCCATCGTGTGATTGATCACCGCAGGAATCACGTACTTCGACGCAATTTTTGCCTGTTCTTTGTCGTCCTTCACGGGAGCGATCTCGCGGATCAGCTTTGCTGTCAGTTCAAAGTCTTCGCCCGACAATTCGCGCCCATCCAGCAGCGGGACGCTCATCACGCGAAAATAATCCGGACTGATCGCCGACCATTCGACCAGCGGCCCCGACACGCTATCCTCTTGCTGTCCGGGGATCTTCACGTATCCGTTATTCCCGCCTCGCAGCGGTAGCTTCGATGTGATCGCGGCCGCCTCAACGCCCGGCGAATTCTTCAGCTTCTCGGCAACCTGCGTATAAAATCCCGACTCTCGATCGAACGTTCCGTACTGCTTCTCCGGTAGCCGAATCGCCGCGGTCAGCACATGTTCCCCACGCACACCAACATCCGCTGACTTCAAGTGCGAGAACGTGCGCAGAAGCAACCCGGCACCCGCGAGCAACGCGAGGGACAACGCGATTTCTCCGGCAACGAGCACATTCCTGAGCCTATTCCCTTGCCGCGCCCCAGCCGGTCCCACCACGCCGCGCGATTTCAACGCCTCCAGCGAACTCACCCCGGCCGACTGAATCGCCGGCGCCAGTCCGAACACAACACCGACCGCGATGCAGACCAAAAACGTAAACGCCAGGGGCGCAACATCCACCACAAGCGGATTCGGCTGCGGCACCGTCTTAGCCAGAAGTATTCGCATCGCCGCGACTCCACCGAACGCGATGACCACGCCAAAAATTCCACCGGCCAGCGACAACAAAACGCTTTCCGTCAGAAGCTGTCGTATCAGTCGTCCCCGCCCCGCCCCCAGCGCACCCCGCACCGCAATTTCCCGTTTTCGCGCGCTCCCGCGTGCCAGAAGCAGATTCGCTACGTTCGCGCACGCGATGAGTAACACCAGCCCAACAGCGCCGAACAAAATCAAAATTTGTGACGAGAAGTCTCCCATGAGATCGTCGCGCATCGGTGTCACGATCGCGTCCACATTGCGATTCGTATTCGGAAATTCTTTTTCGTAGCCCTCCGCAATTCCCTGCAAATCGGCTCGCGCCTGCGCGATGGTCACGCCTTCCTTGACCCTGCCAATGGCTCGCCAGCTATGCGACCCGCGTCCGCCCAGCGTTTCCAGCGACATGTCGAGCGGGGTCCAAACCTGTGCGTCGGCCGGCAGTCGGTACCACGCGGGCATCACGCCAACGATCGTGTACGGCTCTCCGTCCAGTGAAACGGTTTGATTCACAACGTCCCGCGATCCTCCGAAGCGCGACTTCCAGAACGCGCTGCTCAGAATCGCCACGCGATTCGCGCCCTTCTTGTCTTCCCCGGTTGCAAACGTGCGTCCGAGTTGCGGCTGCACGCCGAGCAATTCGAAAAAATTCGCGCTCGTGTGGATGACCGTCACGCCTTCTGGCGCATCACCGGTCGAAAGATTCGCGCTTGATGGCCACGAATACATCGCCATGTCCGCGAAGCCTTTGTTGCGAGCTTTCCAATCGAAATAATCCTGCCCCGTTAGCGGATACGAGCCCGGCGCGCTCTCGGTCTGCCACAGTGCAACCACTTTCTCGGGCTGCCGGAACGGCAGCGGCTTGAGCAACGTGGCGTTCACCACGGAAAAAATTGCCGTATTCGCGCCAATACCGAGCGCCAAAGTCAAAATCGCGATCACAGTAAATCCGGGACTGTTTTTCAGCACGCGTCCCGCATAACGCACGTCCTGGGCCAGGTCGTGTAGCCAATTCGCTTTCCGCGTCTCTCGGCATTCTTCTTTCATCGATTCCATTCCCCCGAACTCGATCATCGCCGCCCGCCGCGCTTCCGCTGGCGTCATGCCTGTTCGCACGTTCTCCGCAGTCTGTCGCTCGACGTGAAACGCCAGCTCGTCACTCAACTCCCGCTCGCTCCCGCCGCGTCGAAAAATCCCGCGCGCCGCCATCCTCACCTTGTCGAAGATCCTCATCTCAACCTCACGTGCCACCCCGTTTGAAGGCCCCGCATCCGCATAGCCCGATTTGTGGGTCGCACCTTCAGGTACGACTTAAACCCAATCCAATGAGGGGCTTCAGCCCCTGAACACCCAAAACCACCGGTGTCCCATGCAGACTCCGCAACGCCGCAAACCGCCTGGAATCACATCCTTACGCAATGCGCCCGTGCAAACTCTTTAGAATGACATCCTTGCGCGAAAACAGGGGGTGGGGGGCTTCCCACCAAATCTGATTCCGTCGCGCAATCTCGCCCGTTTAGGACTGGCTCTCCTTCAAAACCATCCCAATCGCCGCCGACAACCTCTCCCAGTTCGCTTCTTCGTTGCGCATATATTTCTTCCCCGCCCGCGTCAGCGAGTAATACTTCGCCTTCCGGTTATTCTCCGACTCGCCCCACTCCGCGCGAATCCACCCGTTGTTCTCCAGCCGGTGCAGCGCCGGGTACAGCGCGCCCTGATTCACGAGCAGCACTTCCTTCGACACCTGGCGGATCCGCTGCGCGATCGCCCACCCGTGCATCGGCTCCAGCGCGACTGTCTTCAAAATCAGCAAATCAAGTGTCCCCTGCACCAAATCCGTAGGTTTGCCCACCGCATCTCCCAATGGCTGTTTAAATGACGTACGAAACAGCCGAACGTTTGGTTCCCTACCCCTAATTTATTGACAGGAAAATACGCCCGCTCCTGTCAATAGTCAAGGGGAGCGTATTCCCGGGCGCTCATGTACGGGCGCAGCACTGCTGCGCCCAAGCTCGCCCGGACCTCAACCTCACCACGCTTCGATTTGCTCCTTTTCTCCCGTTTTTATCGTTACTTCGCTAGTTCGTTGCTTCTTTACTTCGCTCTTTCCCCATTTGGTTCCCACCTCAATCCCGGCGATAATGTTGAGCGACAACTTCCCCTGAGGACTGCCCTCCAAATGACCAACGCCTGGCACGACGTCTCACCCGGCAACGAGCTCCCGCGCGACTTCACCGCCGTCATCGAGATCCCCCTCGGCTCCAATGTCAAATACGAACTCGACAAACCCACCGGGCTGATCAAGGTCGACCGCATCATCCATTCCGCCGTTTTTTATCCCGCAAACTATGGATTCATTCCGCAGACGTACGCTGAAGACAACGACCCTCTCGATGTCCTGGTCCTCTGCCAGGAACCCGTCCAGCCGCTCGCGCTCATCAAAGCCCGCGCCATCGGCCTCATGACCATGATCGATTCCGGCGCCAGCGACGACAAAGTCATCGCCGTCGCCACCAATGATCCCGAGTTCAGCGACTACGTCGAAGCGCGCGACCTTCCCCAGCACCGCCTCCTCGTTCTCAAGCGCTTTTTCTCCGACTACAAACAACTCGAAGGCAAACGCGTCGAAGTCGAAGACATTCGCCCTGCCTACGCCGCCCTCACCGTCATCGAACGCTCCCTCGCCCGCTATCAGCAAGAGCGCGACCGGCTAATGGGCAAACTCATCGCCAAGTAGCTCGATCGGTGGCGCCGGCATGCTGCCGGCGTTTCGTCGCGCCCTAGGCCACCGACCTATCCATCGCACCGTCTCTTGTAGTAGCATTACCGTTCCTAGTAGGAGCCCGTGTGAAATCGCCCCGCCTCTCAAAAGCTGAAACCCGCATCCTCGAACAGTATTGGAAGCTTGGCACCGCATCCGTGCGCGAAATCCTTGAAAGCCTTCCCGACGACGAACGCGTCGCCTATACCACCGTACAGACGCTCGTCTATCGCCTCGAAGAAAAAGGCGCGCTCCGCAAATTCAAAAAGATCGGCAACGCCCAACTCTTTCAGCCCGCCATCGATCAAAGCCAGCACCGCAGCCGCCTCGTTCGCGACCTGCTGGACCTCTTCGGCGGCTCTCCGAAACTGCTCGTTTCCAACCTGCTCGAGAGTGGAGACCTCAACTTACGCGATCTGAAAGCTCTACAGGGCGCGGCACGCAATGTGAGACCAAGCCGCACGCGAGGAGGCAAACGTGCATGAACACATCGCACGCGCAATGTACTACCTCGGCATTCATCTGCTCTTTGCCTCGATGGTCGCCGCAGCAGCGTGGGCGCTGACATCAAGTCTGCGTGCCAGCGCCACGACTAAATATTGGATTTGGGTCGCCGCCGCATTTAATTTCGTCCTGCCTTCGGGAGCGCTGATCGACAAACTATGGGCGCCGCATTTCACTTGGGCCAGACCGCTCGGTGCGATTGGCGGTCCCGTGTGGGATATGACGCAAGGCCGCACCGCGATCATCCTCGCCGTCACTTGGCTGACTGGCGCTCTCCTCATGCTCATGCGGTTAATCGTGCGCATTCGCAAAGAACATCGCGATGCGCACACGCTGCCGCCGACAAATGCCGCGTCTAATTTCCGAGCCAACGGCGTTCCCGTTACATTCGGCGATAAACATTTGGCTCCCGCAGTTTGCGGAGTTATCTCCCCTCGCATCCTGCTTCCCGCCGGCCTCGATCGCCTTCTGAATCCCCGCGAATTTCGCGCCGTCCTCATCCACGAACTCGCCCACGCGAGACGCCGCGACAATCTGATTCGCCTGCTCTACGAAGCGTCGCTCTGCGCATTATGGTTTCACCCGCTCATGTGGCTCGCCGGCGCGCGGCTCAGCCTCTACCGCGAACTCTCTTGCGACGAATCCGTAATTCGCCACGCCCACGGCCACGAACTGGTTTCCGCGTTAGCCAAACTTGCCGTCCCAAAACAATCCGGCGTCTTGCAAGCGACCGCCTCGTCGCACCTGACACACCGCCTCGCGCTGCTGGCTATTCCGCCGCAAACGACGAACCGCGCGGCCAGCCTTCTGCTGACTTCCCTCTTTTTCTTCATCATCGCGGCGGGGATCTTTCAAACGATCGCTCACACCGCCTGCTGCTTCGTCTGGAGACACTAACGGTCACTCAACCGTGCTCACCAGCAAGATCCCACTACGTCTATTTGCACATGCAACGCAGTATGTAGTAGCGTAGACGTATTGCGTAGTAGCGTTCAGGAACGTCTGATAGGCAAGACGACTCTATCGCGGGGGAAATTCAAATGAAGAAAGCATCGAGGTTGTTGTTCCTTGTTCCTGCCGCAGGCATGGCATTCCTCGCGAGCACTCTTTTCCATCCCGTAGGCGCAACCGCCGCCGCGACCACCACTCCATCGCAGCAATCGCCGCAATCCTGGCCCCAGCCATCAATGCAACCCATTCCCACCACCGTCGCTTCCGTCGTGGATCGCGATATCAACGGCGTCGAAGAACTGATCCTCAACGCCGCCGACGCGATGCCTGAAGACAAATTCGATTTCACTCCGGACACGCTCAACATTCCGGGTGCCAACTACAAAGGTGTTCGCTCCTTCGCAGGCGAAGTAAGACACATCGCCGCGTCGAACTGGTTCATCTGGTCCCCTCTCACTGGTGACCCACTCCCCGAAGGATTGAAGGACGGAAACGGTCCGGCAAATCTCCGGACCAAGGCCGAAATCATCAATTTCCTCAAAGGCTCGTTCGCCCTCGGCCATAAAGCAGCCGCTACGCTGACGCCGGAAAACATGCTGCTGTCACCCGGAAACAGTAAATCCACTCGCTTGCGCCTAGCTGAATTCGGTGTTGCTCACGCTTACGATCATTACGGACAGATGGTCGAGTACCTGCGAATGAACGGAATCGTTCCGCCAGCTAGCCGCGCCAAATCCGAGTGATTTGCGAACGGCAGGCGTGGGACGAAAGCAAATCGAGGACACGCAAACATGAAACTACGACGATGCGGGTTGGCCCTCGCAGTACTCCTTGCTGTCCTCTCGACAAGCGCAACTCACGCGCAGCAATCGCAGCCCTCAGTTCCGCGTATCGTTGACCTAAAGGCCGCCGACAGCACCCAACTCAAAGCCACCTTCTTCCCCGCCGCCAAACCTGGACCAGGTGTAATCCTCTTTCACCAGAGCAATCGCACACGCGCTTCGTGGGACAACGTAGGCCAGCAACTGGCAGCGGCCGGCATCAATGCTTTATCCGTCGATGAGCGCGGCTACGGCGAGAGCGCCGGCAAGAAGGAGGACCGCGAGCAGTTCCATCAAGCCGATCTGGATTCCGCTTTCCAGTATCTGGTATCGCAACCTGGAGTGCAGCGCGACGTAATCGGCGCCTGCGGCGCCGGATGGCTCGGCGTCGACAATTCCGTCGAAACCGCACGCCTCCATCCTGCGCAATTGAAATCCCTCGTCCTCATCTCTGGAGAAACGCTACTACCTCAACTAAAATTTCTGCGCATGGCCTCGAATCTCCCTGGACTATTCATCGTCTCAGACGACGACGAATATCCTCCGACCGTCGAAGCGATGGAGTGGCTGTATGACGTTTCTGCCAGCCCGGAAAAGCAATTCATCCATTACTTCGGACCGAGAGGTCCTTGGATCTGGTACGAAACTTCCAACGCGAGCAAGGTGCCCGCGACCGGGAGTCACGGCACAGACTTATTCCAACGGCACTCCGAACTGCCGGGCACCATTGTCGATTGGTTTATCACCACTCTGATCAGAACGCCCGGCCACGCGCCCGTCGACGGCGTTGCATCGGCAGCCATCCTTCAATTGATCGACTCCCCGAACGGACTCGAGTCCGCCAGGCAACAACTGATCGAAGCCCGCCGCAAAGACCCCAAAGCCGAGCTGTGGCCCGAGGTCAACGTAGACATTTTCGGCGAAGATCACATGCGCCAAGCCGCCGCCATGGAGAAAGCGGGCCATTCCAACGAAGCCTCCGTTGAGAAGAAACTTGGCGTCGAGGTGTTCAAGCTCAACCTCCTCGCTTATCCCGACTCCGCCGACGCGCATTCAAATCTCGCGGACGCGTATTTCCAGGTCGGTGAAATGTCCCTGGCGCGCCAGTACGCTCAAAAGGCGTTAGCCATGATCGATTCGCACGCGGCCCCGCTGTCGTCGTGGTCTGACACCGAACAGCGGCGTGCCGAAGTCCGCAGCGGCGTCGAAGATTTACTGAAGAAACTGAACGCCACACCAATCGCCAGATCGGAACTCCCGCCCGGCAGCTCCGTGGCGGCGCTTCCCTGACTACCAACCCACCTGCCGCATTCGCTCCAGAATCAATTCGCTGTATCGATCCATGCGCTCTGGATGTCGTTTCAGCGGCAACGGCAAAATTGCCGCGAGTCGTGCGCCTCGCTCACGATCAATACTCCGCGCCGACGCCCGATACCAATAGCGCGATGCCGCCTCCGCGCCGTAGACGTCAGGTCCCCACTCGACCACATTCAAATAGAGTTCCAGAATGCGCTGTTTCCCGAGCACTAATTCCGCTACGGGCACGAGAGTGAACTCGGCGGCTTTGCGAACGATCGACCGCTCCGTTCCGAAAAACAAATTCTTCACCAATTGCTGTGTGATGGTTGAGCCGCCTCGGAGCCGCTCGCCTTTCATATCGTCCTCGGCAGCGATTTCCATCGCTTGCCAGTCGAATCCATGGTGCTGATAAAAGCGCGCATCTTCCGCAGCGATGACAGCATGCTGGAAATCAGGAGAAATTTGCTTCAGCGGAACAAATTCGTATCGTTCCAGATACTTCGCGTTGTGAATCCAGGCCTGAAAACGGCGCTCCATGTGCAGCGCGGTCGTTGGTGGATCGATCCAACGTGCGGCGACAAGCACGAGCGCAGCGAGCACCCACAGAGCTGCAACGCCGATGAGAACCCATTGAACAACAAATCGGAGGGCGCTCTTCCGCGGTGTGCTCTTGGCAGATGCTTCCGGATTTTCGGCCACGTCTCAGGATAATCGTTCAGCGCCGCACGGAGGTAGCTTCCCGCACCGGCGGTGTGACGCCATGAAACATTCGCTTGACACGTTGAGCGTCGTCGGCGTTCCTATATGTGGCGATGCCATATATGGAACCTACAGCATTACAATCCGAATGGAAGAAAGGAAGTGCCGAACTCCTCATTCTTTCTCTCGTCGAAGCCCGCCCACGGCACGGGTACGAAATCAGCAAACTCATCGAGCAGCGCTCTGGCGGCGCGGTTCGCTTTCACGTCGCATCTCTCTATCCGCTGCTCTACCGACTCGAACATCGTGGCTGGTTGTCCGGACGTTGGGTCGAAAAAGACGGACAGCGCCGGCGCCGCTACTATCGTCTGACCCGNGAGGGCCGAAAGGTCCTCGCTTCCCAGCTTCGCGGATGGCGCGAATTTGTAGCCGGAATCAACAGCATCACCGAGGCTGAAAATGCCTGATTGGAAATTGGAAATTCTCCGCCGCCTTACGCCGTTGAAACTTTCGCCCACGCGCGAAGCGGAAATCGCCGAAGAGATCGAGCAACATCTCGACGATCGATATCAAGACCTTCTCACCGCCGGCCTCACCGAAGACTCCGCCTTTCGCGCAGCGCTCGACGAACTCAGGGGCGAAAATCTCCTTGCCCGCAATCTGCAACCAGTCGAAAGCGATCTATACCGCGAACCCCTGGCGGCTGGAAAAGTCAGCGGCACTCTGTTCGCCGGCATTCTTCAAGACATCCGTTATTCCTTCCGCATGATGCGGAAATCGCCCGGCTTCACCGCCATTGCGATCCTCACGCTCGCCCTCGGGATCGGCGCCAATACCGCGATCTTCTCCATGATGAGCGGCCTCCTGTTGCACACGCTTCCGGTGCGCGACCCCAAATCGCTTGTCGAAATTCTGGTGCACTATCCTGGAGATCCTGAGCCGGGGTTCAGTGATTTCGCGTGGGACGCCTATCAGACGATGCGAGACGGCAATCGCGTCCTCTCGGACATGATCGTCGGCTCCCTCAACGTCTACGACGTGAGCGCGCACGGTGTCGAGTCGCAGAACATTTTTGGCGGGAACATCGGAGAGAATTTCTTTGAATCGCTCGGCGTGCGCCCAGCCATCGGCCGCCTGATCGGACCGCAAGACATCGCGGCATCCGCGCCCGTCGCGGTCATCAGTTGGTCGTTTTGGAAAAAGGGTTTCAATCTGAATCCCGACATTGTCGGCCAAAAAATCATTTCCAGCGACAAACCTCTCACCATCATCGGCGTGGCGCAGCGCGGCTTCTACGGCCTCAGCAATCAGGCGCAGCAAGACATCTGGGTGCCCTATTCGCTCGAGGATCATCCGTCCGTCTCTTTGCTTGGACGGTTAAAACCCGGCGTCTCGACCGAACAGGCTCGAGCCAATCTGGCGGCGTTGTATCAGACGTTCGTCGAACGTCCTGACACGAATCCATTCCTCCGTCGAAATGAAGTTCGTCTCGTACCAGCGGGAAACGGCAGGTCGACGCCTGTCACGCAGATGCTCTCTACGCCATTGAAAGTCCTGATGGCAACGGTAGGACTGTTGCTCCTCCTTGCGTGCGCGAATTTAGCTGGATTGCTCTTGGCGCGTGGCGCATCGCGTCAGCATGAAATGGCTGTTCGCATTTGCCTCGGCGCGAATCGCGCGCGCTTGTTGCGCCAAACGCTAACCGACTCGCTGCTGTTGTCTCTGATCGGAAGCGCAGTCGGAGCTCTTCTCGCGTACTTTGCGGTCGGCGCGCTGATCCAGATGTTTTCTTCCGGCAGACTCATGGCGGGAGTGCCCGTTCGATTTGAGGGGTTGAAGCATCCCGACGTTCACGTGCTCTTATTCACAGGAGCGATCGCGCTGATCACCG
>JGI12635J15846_10004215_pt1 | contig 12425 bp, 3 predicted proteins | sample BlaSpr_A8_OM2_M2_FD_15846 | JGI IMG/M metagenome (IMG submission 15846) | reverse complement strand
CAGGCGCTCCAACAGTAAGCGTGCTCGCTGTCTGGAATACCCAGAGGGCATTTGCATTGCCTTGGCCATCCAACGTCAGATCAGACCCGGTGATTTGGAACGAGCCGCCGGCAGCTTTGTATATGCCGGGAGGGAGTACCAGTCCGCCAAGTTGGCCTGCTCCTGGATCCGAGCCTCCGGGGCGCGAAGCGGGTGACAGGTTGTTGAAAGCGGCGAGCGCATCGGTCGCGGCGGCAGTCGCGATTCCGAACGTGGTGGTGGTACCCTCGGTTGGACATGCGACCGTTGGAGGGGGCGGCGCGGTGTAAATATTTCCGTTGACCGTCCCCACATTGCTTCCGGTTTGCGTGTAGACACATCCGGTGCCAGCATCGTGGAATCCAGTTATGAGGGTGGATGCGCCGGTGGTCCCGATGTCTCCGTTGATTACAGTGTTGACCCCCTGATTGGTGATGCCAGCTCCGCCCCCAAAGGTCCCAAAAGTGGAAGCGGTTCCGAGATTTGGCGGTGCCGGGCCGACCGAGGCACCGGTCGTAAAGGTCCACGGATTCGCTATGCTTCCGGCGGCGAGCGCATTTCCCGTCAGATCTTTCGCCGCGTTTGTAATCGTGGCCGTATATTGAGTGCTGGCTGTGAGGTTTGCCGCGGGCGTGAAGGTGGCGACAGAACTAACAGAATCGTAGGTAACGTTTCCACTGACCGCCGCGTTGCCTGCACCCACCACTGTAAATGTACCTGGCGCAGTGATCGTGACTGGATCCATGGCTTCACTGAAGGTGGCGTTAACCGCCGTGTTCAGCAGCACGTTAATGGCTGCATTCGCCGGACTGGTGAGCGTAATCGTAGGCGCGGTGGTATTTGGGCCCGCACTCGTTGTGAAGCTCCATGGATTGGCCACTGCGCCGGCTACCAATGCATTACCGCTAAGATCTTTGGCGGCGTTCGTAATTGTGGCGGTGTAGTGTGTGTTGGGTGTCAAATTCGCAGCTGGCATGAACGTGGCGATCGAACCCGCATAGCTGACCGTTCCGGAAACAGCGGCACCTCCCGCGCCTGCAACCGCGACGCTAAACGTGCCCGACGCCGTGATCGTCGCCGGGTCCATCGCCTTACTGAATGTCGCCGCTATTTTTTGATTTGTGGGAACAGTTGTTGCGCCTGAGACGGGGACGGTGATCGTTACCAAGGGCGGTGTTGTGTCAGCCGTCTTACCGGTGGTAAAGCTCCAAACATAGTTGCTTAGCAGCGGATCGCCGGTTGTATTTTGGGCCGAGGTGTTAATCGTCGCCGTATATTGGGTGGAAGGCGCCAAGTTTGCCGTGGGCGCAAATGTCGCGGTGTTTGTCCCCGCAACATAGGTCACGGTCCCGGGCACAGCCGCTCCGCCTGCACCGGCCGCTGCCACCGTAAAGGTTGCCGCCGCAGTCACCGTTGTGGCGTTCATCGCTTCACTGAACGTCGCCGTAATTTTCTGGTTTATGGGAACGTTGATGGCACCGTTCGATGGATTCGTTGCGGCTACCGTAGGGATCGATCCGGTTGTAAAGCTCCAGGTAAAATTCGCCCCCAAGCCGTTACCATTTGGGTCTTGAGCGCCAGTCGTGACGGTAGCGGTATAGAGCGTTTGGACCGTGAGCGAGGTCGTCGGCGTGAATGTGGCCGTTGTGCCGGAGTACGTTACCGCTCCTGGTACCGCCTTTCCGCTGGGTCCCGTCAAAGTAAAGGTTGTCGTATTGATTGAAGCAGAGGCCATCATCGAACTAAAACCGGCACTTACGGCAGTATTGAGGACTACACCGGTGGCGCCATTCACGGGAGATGTCGTTATTACTGTGGGGAGCGCTGGGCTCGGTGCTTGTTCTCGACCGCACCCTGCAGCACCGATCAGCACGAACCCCGCTAACAAAAGTTTCCCAACCGTGAGTTTGCGCATTATCGTCTCCTATTCCAGCTGGGAGACGATGCAAGACCCGTACCACAGTAGGTTCTATGAGCCCGCCATTTTTAGAGCCCCGAAGATATTGATTCCAAAGGAAGAAGAGAGAATCGTAAATATACGGCTACAAAACGATTGGGCTCAGGCCTTGAATTCGTACCAAACTGGAACGGAATCAATTCCCTTTTAGGAAATCGAAACCATCCGAAGTTCATCCGATCAAAGATACGATGGCTGCGGATTGCGAGCGTGAGGTCCTACTTTCTGAGTATTTTACGAATTAAGTAGACCAACAGCGCAGATGGGCACTGTAAACCAGTGTCCCTTGCTTTGCCTCCGACGGGCTGTGTCTGATCTCGGATTCGCTGGCATCCTTGGCGCAATCCAAAAGGCTCCAGCCACGTCGGCAGCTGGCGTTCCATACGGGAAACCAAAAAGCGGGAGTGCTGCTCGCTTTGAGCTCGGAGAGGTGGGGAACTAGAATTTTCAGTGGGTTGACCAATCAACTCGCCCCGACCGCTTGTGCCATTGACCAGAACAACCGTGCCCATGGGAGCGCAAACAGCAGGGCAGTTAGCCCCTGTTGCTTGAGAAGCCCCTGCCTTCAGCAGGGGAGCTTGTCATGGAGAAGGTATGTTGATCACGGTGTTCACCATGGTCACCGACGCAGTGAGTCCGATTGCTCTGCCGTTGAGCACGGTTATCGCTGCATTGCCAGCAGTTGAGAAAGTAATCCCAGCGGGGGCGATAATGGTACCTACCATGGTGCCGCCACCCGCACCGTTGATGGTCGCCGCGCTGCCCACCTGCCAAAAGATATTTTTGGGTTGCGCTCCATTCACAAGAATGACGCTGCGAGGAAATCCTGGAGCGCCCACAATGAGCGTCGTGGCCATTTGGAAAACCCAGATAGCGTTCGCATCGCCTTGCGCGTCGAGAGTGAGATCCGAGCCAGTGATCATGAACGAACCGCTTGCCGACGTATACGTCCCAGGAGCGAGCGTAAGTCCGCCGAGCTGACCCGCGCCTGGATCGGAGCCTGCGGGCTCCCCTGCAAGATTGTTAAAAGCGGTAAGCGCATCGTTTGCGGCTCGCGTTGCGATCGCAAATGTTAGCGACGTGCCTTCGGAGGGACACGAGCCGGTAGGAGGCGGTGCATTGGTGTATATTTTGCCGTTTACAAATCCCGAGTTGGCCCCCGTTACGGTGTAATCGCACCCTGTACCCGCGTCGTGGAATCCCGTTATCAAAGTAGAAGCACCCGTGGTCCCGAGATCTCCATTGATCACTGTGCTGGTTCCGGTGTTGGTTATACCGGCGCCGCCCCCAAAACTCCCGAAAGTGGAAGCTGCTCCGAGATCAGGCAGCGTCGGACCTAGAATAGAACCGGTGGTAAAGCTCCATGGATTCGGCGCAGCACCCGCCGTTAGTGTATTACCGGACAGATCCGTCGCTAGATTCGAAACCGTGGCGGTGTATTGCGTACCCGCGGTAAGGTTCGCAGCGGGTATAAACGTTGCTATCTGGCTGGTCGGGTCGTAAGTAACGGTTCCATCCACGGAAGCTCCACCAACTCCGGCCAACGCCAGAGTGAAGGTCGCGTTGGTAATCGTCGTAGGATCCATTGCCTTGCTGAAGGTGGCGTTGATGGTCATGTTCGGGTGCACGTTCGAGACCGCGCTTGTTGGGTTCGTTGAAGTTATGGTCGGGGCGACGACGTCGGAAGTCGAGCTTGTTGTAAAGCTCCAGACGAAAGCAGCATTCATTGCGACGCCAGTAAGGTCGAGAGCTCCGGTCGTGATCGTTGCGGTGAATTCCGTATTCACGGAAAGACCCGAAGCTGGGCTGAAGATAGCCGTGTTGCTCGCTGCATCGTAGACGACTGCACCTGGAATGGCAGTGCCGCTAATCGTTTCGGCCACTGTGAATGTGCCTGACGCCGAGATCGCTGCAGGGTCCATCGCCTCGCTGAAAGTCGCGGCGATTTCCTGATTCCCGGGCACATTTGTTGCTGCCATGGCAGGATTCGTGGAGGTCACTCGTGGTGCGCCGGCGTTGGCGTCGATACCTGTTGTGAAACTCCAAACATAGTTGGCGGCAATTGCGGTTCCCGGGACACTTTGCGCGGCGCTCGTAACCGTGGCGGTATATTGAGTAAGGGCCGCGAGAGCGCTTGTGGGCACAAGAATGGCCGTGTTGCTTGCCGCATCATAGGTCACGGCGCCCGGTACGGCAGCCCCGCCGCTTGTGACCTCCAGCGTAAACGTTCCCGTCGCGGTGATCGTGGAAGAGTTCATCGGGGTGTCGAAGGTCGCGGCGATTTTCTGATTGACAGGGACATTTGTGGCCCCGCTGGCGGGCGTCGTGAAGGAAATCTTCGGAGTCGACGCGGTGGTAAACGTCCACACGTAATTGGCGCTCAAACCTACTCCAGATGGATCCTTCGCACCGGTGGTGATCGTGGCCGTGAATAAGACACCTGTCGCAAGATTGGTTGAGGGCGTAAATGTGGCGGTGCCACCGGAGTAGCTGACTGTTCCCCCGACCGAGGTTGCTCCTGGCCCAACCAAAGCAAACGTGGTCGCGTTAATCGTCGCCGGATCCATTGCCTCACTAAAGGTAGCGGAGATCGCCGTGTTGACGGCCACCCCTGTATCTCCATCGGCCGGAATTGTGGAAACGATTGTGGGGGGTGCAGCGGTTGTGAACGTCCACACAAAGTTGGCTGCCAGCGCGGCGCCAGCGGGGTCTTTCGCACCGGTCGTGACCGTCGCTATATAGAAGGTACCGGTCGTGAGAATGGCAACGGGCGTAAACGTCGCGGTGGTTCCTGCGTACGTCACCGTGCCGGGCACTGGTGTTGCCCCCGGACCGGTCAGAGTGAACGTAGCCGAAGTCATCGTCGCCGGATCCATGGCCTCGCTAAAGGCAGCGGAGATTGCCGTGTTGACGGCCACCGCTGTAGCTCCATTGGCCGGAATTGTGGAGACGACCGTGGGCGGCACGGCGGTCGTAAAGGTCCACGCAAAATTGGCTGCCAGCGCCGCACCCGTAACGTCCTTGGCGCCGGTGGTAATCGTGGCCGTGTATAAGGTGCCGGTCGCGAGAAGGGCTGATGGCCTGAACGTAGCTGTGCTACCGGAGTAGCTGATTGTTCCTCCAACTGGCGTTGCTCCCGGTCCGGTCAAAGTGAATGTTGTCGCGTTGATCGTCCCGGGGTTCATGGCTCGACTGAACGTACCGGAGACTACCGTGTTCACCGCCACGGCGGTTGCGCTGTTGAGTGGAATTGTGGAAGTGACCGTAGGTGGCGCAACCGTAGTGAACGTCCACACAAAGTTGGCTGCCAGCGCCGCACCCGTGGGGTCTTTCGCGCCGGTGGTGATCGTGGCCGTATAGAGAGTGGTCGTTGTGAGAACGGCCGCCGGCGAAAACGCCGCGGTAGTCCCTGTATAACTGACAGCACCAGCAACGGGCGTGGTCCCTGGCCCGGTCAAAGTGAACGTAGCCGAAGTAATCGTCGTCGGATCCATAGCGCGGCTGAAGGTGGCCGAGATCTGCGCGTTGACGGCCACCGCTGTCGCTCCATTAGCGGGAATTGTAGAAACGACCGTGGGCGGCACGGCGGTCGTAAAGGTCCACGCAAAATTGGCTGCCAACGCGGCGCCCGTGGGATCTTTGGCGCCCGTGGTAATCGTGGCCGTAAATAAAGTGCCGCTGGCAAGGTGGGCTGACGGTGTAAACGTGGCGATGGTACCGGCGTAAGTGACGACCCCCGCGACGGACGTTGCTCCCGGTCCGGTCAACGTGAACGTCGCCGCGTTAATCGTCGCTGGGTTCATGGCCTCGCTGAATGTGGCGGAGATTGTCGTGTTGACGGCAACAGCAGTGGCACCATTAGCGGGAATTGTGGAAACGACCGTGGCTTGCGGAGCCGTAGTGAACGTCCACACATAGTTGGCTACCAGCGCAACGCCTGCAGGATTTTTCGCACCGGTCGTAATCGTAGCCGTGTACAAGGTGCTCGCGGTAAGAACGGCGGTCGGCGTAAACGTCGCGGTGGTGCCGGCGTACGTCGCGATCCCGGAGACAGGTGTTGCGCCCGGCCCGGTTAAAGTAAACGTAGCGGCGTTAATCGTCGTCGGGTTCATGGCGCCGTTGAATGTGGCGGAGATTGCCGTATTGACCGCCACCGTTGCAGCCCCGTTGAGCGGAATGGAGGAAACGATCGATGGTGACGGAGCCGTTGCAAAGGTCCACACGTAGTTGGCGGCTAGTCCGATGCCACCCGGATCCCTCGCGCCGGTCGTAATCGTAGCGGTATATAAGGTGCCTGCCGCAAGAGCGGCCGTCGGCGTAAACGTGGCCGTTGTCCCGGTGTAAGTCACGTTGCCGGCTACGGGCGTCGTTCCCGGTCCGGCTAAAGTGAACGTAGCCGCATTGATCGTCGCCGGGTTCATGGTCTCGCTGAACGTAGCGGAAACGACGGTGTTCGCGAGCACTGCCACGGTCCCGTTTGCCGGAACGGTACTGACCACGCTGGCTGCCGCGGCTGTGGTAAAGGTCCAGACAAAGTTGGCTGCCAGCGCGGTACCTGCGGCACTCCTTGCGCCGGTCGTAATCGTGGCCGTGTATAGACTGCTCGTTGAGAGAACCACACTCGGCGTAAACGTGGCGGTGGTCCCCGCGTAGGCCACGATACCGGCCACGGGAGTTGCTCCCGGGCCCGTCAAAGTGAACGTGGCCGCGTTAATTGTCGCCGGGTTCATGGACTCGTTGAATAGAGCGGACACTGCCGTGTTGACGGCAACCGCGGTGGCTCCATTGACTGGAACCGTGGAAATGACAGTCGCCGCCGGAGCGGTCGTGAACGTCCAAACGACGTTGGCTGCCAATGGGGCCCCTGCGGAATCTTTCGCGCCGGTAGTGATTGTGGCTGTATACGAGGTGCTCGTTGCAAGAACCGCGGTCGGCGTAAACGTTGCAGTGGTCCCCGTGTAAGTTACGGAGCCAGACACAGGCGTGGCTCCTGGTCCAGTTAAAATAACAGTAGCCGCGCTGATCGTTGCCGGGTTCATGGCCTCGCTGAATGTGGCGGAGATTGTCGTGTTGACGGCAACTGTGGTGGCTCCACTGGCTGGAATCGTGGAAACGACTGCGGGCGCCGCCGCCGTCGTAAAGCTCCACGCAAAGTTGGCTAGCAATGCGTGGCCCGCTAGATCTTGTGCGCCCGTCGTAATCGTTGCTGTAAGCACGGTGCTGTTGGCAAGAACAGCCGTCGGCGTAAACGTACCTGTATTGCCGGCGTAAGTAACACTCCCACTAACCGGCGCGGATCCCGGTCCAGTTACCGTAAATGTCGACGCGTTAATCGTTGCCGGGTTCATGGCCTTGCTGAACGTAGCGGAGATTGCAGTGTTGACGGCCACACCGGTGGTGCTGTTCACCGGAATTGTGGAAACTACGTAGGCGCGCCAACCGTGGTGTAGGTCCAAACGAAGTTGACGGCCAGTCCAGTACCCGCGAGAGTTTTCGCGCCGGTCGTGATCGTGGCCATATATAGAGTGCCGGTCGCAAGAACGGCTGTCGGGGTAAACGTAGCGGTGGTGCCGGCATAGGACACCGTACCGGAAACGGGAGTTGCTCCCGGTCCGGTCAAAGTGAACGTGGCTGCCGTAAGGGTAGCCGGATCCATAATCTCGCTGAACGTGGCCGAGACTGCCGCGTTGACGGCAACACTGGTAGCTCCATTGGTCGGAACTGTGGAGACAACCGTGGGTGGCACGGCTGCCGTGAAGGTCCACACAAAATTGGCTGCCAGCGCTGCACCTGTAGGATCTTTGGCCCCGGTCGTGATCGTGGCCGTGTATGCGGCGCCGGTCGCAAGAGGGGCTAAGGGCGTCAATGTTGCGGTCGTCCCGGCGTAGGTGACGATGCCCGACACCGGTGCGGCCCCTGGTCCGGTCAAGGTGAACGTTGTCGCATTAATCGTAACGGGATTCATCGCCCGGCTGAACATTGCGGAAATTGGGGTGTTTACGGATGCAGTCAGGGCTCCGTTAACCGGAACTGCAGAAATCACCGTCGGTGGGGCAGCCGTCGTAAAGGTCCAAACAAAGTTGGCGGCCAGCGCAGCACCTGCGGAATCCGTCGCTCCGGTGGTAATCGTGGCCATATATAAGGTGCCCGCCGCGAGAGTCGCTGTCGGCGTAAAAGTGGCTGAGGTTCCTGCGTAGGTTACAGTTCCAGTTACTGTCCGTGCCCCGGGCCCGGTCAAAGTAAACGTAGCCGCGTTAATCGTCGCCGGGTTCATGGCTTCGCTGAACGTAGCGGAGATTTCTGTATTGACGGCAACAGCGGTGGCCCCATTTGCGGGAATCGTCGAAATAACCGTAGCTGGCGGCGCCGTCGTGAAGTTCCAGACAAAATTCGCCGCCAAGGCTAAGCCGCCCGGGTCTTGCGCTCCGGTCGTGATCGTCGCAACGTAACGAGTATTGGTTGCAAGCGTGTCAGTCGGCGTGAACATTGCGGTTGTTCCCGCGTAACGTACTGCTCCAGCTACAGGAGAGCCACTAGGCCCCGTCAACGTAAAGGTTGTTGTGTTAATCGTGCTGGGGTTCATTACCGAACTGAACCCTACGCTCACCGTCGTATTTGTGACCACACCGTTGGCCCCGTTAGCGGGGGTTGTGGCGATCACTGTGGGCAATTCTGGACTGGTTACTTGTTCTCGGCTACATCCGGCAACAAGACCGGTCAATGCGAACAGCGCCAATGATATTTTCCAACACTCGGATTTGCCCATTCGTTTCGCTCGTCCAATAGGAGAGGTTTCGATTTATGTAGATGATGATGCGAGCGCTTTCCCAATATGATCTCGTCGGCTCCGCGACTTTGAACCGAAGAGAAATAGGATCCCCCGTACTGGCCGTAGTGTCCGGTCAGGGGTTTACGTGTGCCTGGCTTTGTCGCCGGCCGGAATGCAGCCGCACGAATCAGCGAATCGGTGTTTCAGCTTTTTGTCGCTAAGCGCTGAGCCGCGAGGGCCCGCTCGAGGGATATTGCAGTGAAGGGGTCGAACAGTACGAACTTAGAACTAGAGCTATCCTACGTCAACGCAATTCGCGAGAAATGCCCTCTTGATTAACGGCTCGGTGGCACCAAGCGGTGGTCGATACAACCATTTGTCATTTGATCTGACAACGCTTGCCTACGAACCGATCTGTCCGGCTGTATCTCAGTTAGTCGAACAGGTGAGAAGGGCGCCAGCACCTTCTGCTGAAATATCAATAGCTCTCATGGGAAACCTGATGGGAAAGGCGAAACCGGTCCAACTGCATTTGAACTCCCTGGGCGGGTGCCCCGCGTCTATCGTGTTCATCAACCTGCGCGTTTTTGGCATTCCTTTTGAACGGCCATGACGCGGATAATCTCCATCGCGATTGAATTCGAGGTAATGGGCTTAGCGACATAGCCATCCATACCAGCTTGCTTGCATTTCTGCCTGTCTTCTTCAAACGCACTTGCCGTCATGGCTATGATCGGTATATGCCGTTCGAATCCTTTTTCTCTGGCGCGAATTTCTTGGGTGGCCTCTACGCCATCCATGATCGGCATTTGCATATCCATGGCCACGAGATCGAACTCTTGTTGGGCCGAGACGCGGAGCGCCATTTGGCCGTTGCCCACAATCGTGACGACGTGCCCCATCTTCTCGAGTAGCCGTGAGATCAACCGCTGGTTCACGGCATTGTCCTCGGCGAGCAAGATCCGTAAGCTGATGCGGGTTGGCTCCGGGGACTTTTCTGGCACGGGCATCTGCCGCTCATCGTTAATCTGGCTGTGGCAGACTCCCAGAGCCTCGTAGAGTGCCGACCGCCGGAAGGGTTTGAGCATCGTTCTTGTCACGCCCAGCTGCTTGCATCGATCCCGTTCCTCGGCGTCCAGCAATCGCGAGTGAACCAGAATCACGGGCACGCTGCCTGCGGCAGATCCGTGGACCAACGCCACCAGCGCCAATCCTCCCGGAGGGGGTAGATCTTTTTCGATTATGATTGCTGAGAAGCTCTCGTTCGTGCGCTTCGAATCCGCGATCTGGGCCAACGCCTCCTCGGCATTGACGACCGGTACGGTTTTAATGTTCCAGTGATGGAGCAAACGCTTGAGCAAATCACCGTTGAGAGGACTCTCATCGACGGTAAGAACCCGGCAACCGTCGGGGAAGGCCCTTTCGCTATTCGGTCTGCCGTCCCCCTGCGGTCCCCCGGTGCGCGACACGCTCGTGGTGAAATGGAATTTGCTGCCCCGGCCTTCTTCGCTCTCCACCCAGATACGACCGCCCATGAGGCTGACGAGCCGCCGGCAAATCGAAAGTCCGAGTCCCGTGCCACCGTAGCGCCGCGTGGTGGACATATCCGCCTGCGCAAACGCTTCGAATATTTTGTTCCGCTTTTCCTCGGGTATTCCGATACCGGTGTCGGACACCGTGAATTCCAGCAGCCAGCCGTCCCTGGTGACCTCGGCGACCTGGGCGTAAATTGTCACTTGTCCGTGGTTGGTGAATTTCAACGCGTTTCCGGCTAGATTGATCAATACCTGACGTAAACGCGTCGAATCGCCGCGCACCATCGCCGGAATGTCGTCGTCGGCGTTCCACAGCAGTTCGATGCCTTTCGCTTGCGCGCTGAGCGCCAGAGGCTGCAGGGCTCGTTCTATGCAGTCGTCTACGGAAAGCTCCGCGGTTTCCAGTTCCAGCTTGCCGGCCTCGATTTTCGAAAGATCCAAAATGTCATTGAGCAAGGTCATCAGCGACTCCCCAGAACTCTTCACCATGCTCAGGTAGTCGCGTTGTTCCGAGTCCAGGTTCGTTTCGAGGGCGAGCGTCGTCATCCCCAAGATGCCGTTCATGGGCGTGCGGATCTCGTGACTCATGTTCGCTAGGAATTCGCTCTTCGCGCGACTCGCCGCCTCGGCATCCTCCTTCGCCGCCCGCAGAACTTCTCCGGCTTTCTTGCGTTCGGTGATATCCACGAACGTGACGACCGCGCCCAGGATTCGGCCCTGTTGAAGAAGCGGGTGACACCATATCTCGGCATCGAAACTGGTACCATCCGCGCGCCAAAGCCGCTCGTCGGTCTCGTGACACTTTCTGCCGGCCGAGAATTCCTTGTGTAGCACGCACTGATTCTGCGGGTAGGGAGATCCATCCCGCCGCGTGTGATGGATGACGTCGTGCATATTCCGGCCCAACACGCCGTCCTGCGAATCGTAACGCAGCAACCGCAGCATCGCGAGGTTGCAGAACGTGCATGCTCCTTTTAGATCTATCCCATAGATGGCTTCTCCCGTCGAATCCAGCAGGAGCCGCATCCGGCCTTCTTCTTGAGATAGTCGCTGCTCGCCCGCGTCCCGCTCGCTGATCAGCGCGCCCAAAACCAGTCCGGCGAGCGACAGGACCAGCATCAGATGCTGCAGCACCGCGAGTTCGCTGGAATCTCGCGGGTAAATGCTCAGCGCCACGATGATTCCGGTATCCAGTGCCAGAATCGCAGCTGTGGCACCCCGCAGTCCTCGGCGTACCGCCACCCAAATCAGCGGCAGAAAAAGCAGATAAAACATATCGTTGCCACGGGACCAGCGTCCGCTCAGAGCTATCCACAATGCCGCGATGATGCACACTGCGAATAATCCCGACTCCATCGCTCTGCGTATTCCCTGGAATTCGTGTCTGTTCACCACGACGAGGGCTCGATCCTCGACAGTACCGGCAGGCTCGGAGTAACCCGCGAATCGACGAATCCTTGGCAACACATAGATAAGGCAAAACGGTGTAAGCGATCCGATGGCGACAGCATCGCCGACCCACCAATTGAACGTTGCCCGCAAGTAGTCGCGCGAAGGTATCAGATGGTCGAGAACGAGGAATTCAGTCCCCAAAAATGCCACCACGCACGACGAGAGCGTCGCGACCAGCAACAACCACAATACATCTCTAAGCGATCGAAGATGCAGACCGATCTTGATGCGGCGCCGCAATAACAGCGCTGCAGCCGCGTACACGGCGGTGAATTCAACGTTCCCCACCAGAAAGGAGAACGAGTACACCGGTAAGTGATAGTTCACAATCGACGCGATATCACAAGCAACTATGATGGGCAGCGCATAACGGGGCCCGATTCCAAGCAGCACTGCGAACGCCAGGCCCGTGGGCGGATACCACGCGCTAATCTCCGTCCAAATCTGAAAAGATATTGTGGAACGGTCCAGCAGGACATGGACAATAACGAAGCAAATGGGGACCAGTAACTGCCTAAGCTTTTGTCGGGTCCCAGGAGTCAATCGATCCCCCGATTTGAATCATCGCGTGTGTCTTCTCTGGCGCGCGCCTTGGCTAAAACAATCCGTGCTCGATTGCGGAACGCTCCGCCGATCGTGTCCCGAAATGGAAGTGTGCCCGCCACAAATCTGCCCATTTTCTTTCCTTCAATAG
>JGI12635J15846_10004211_pt1 | contig 12435 bp, 10 predicted proteins | sample BlaSpr_A8_OM2_M2_FD_15846 | JGI IMG/M metagenome (IMG submission 15846) | reverse complement strand
AGTTCAAGATTTTTCCGCCGCATTGCGTGAAGGGAACGGCAGGGGCGGAGCTTGTTCCCGAAGCGCTGACTGAAAACGTTGTGCGAGTACCGAATGACGCGGAGTCGAAACTGCCGGAAGATTTGTCGCAGTACCAGCAAATTCTGCTGGAGAAGCAAACGCTGAATATTTTTGAGAGCCGCCACGCGGATGCTCTCGTGCGCCGACTCGGAAGTCACGCGGAGTTTGTGGTTTTTGGAGTGGTAACGGAATATTGCGTGAGCTTTGCAGCCAAAGGTCTGCTCGAACGGGGACGTCGCGTGGCCGTGGTGCAAGATGCGATCGAAACTCTGAAGCAGGAGGACGGAAAAAAAGCAATCGCAGAGCTAGAGCGATTGGGAACCAGAATGACAACCGCAGACCAGGCTCTCAAAGCGCTTGGCCGCTGAGAGCCTGGCAACCGTTTTAATGATGGTCCCGGTCGTGGTCGGCGTGGTTGTGACGCCAGGTCCAGTATTCCTTTTGTTCTTCGGGAGGAAGTTTGCGGAAGTCTCGGTGCGCGTCGCGATGGGTTTCATTGGCCCAGCGATTGTAGTAAACAACTTCGTCGTTGTTCCACGCGTGGTAATCGGTGTAATAGGGATCATATACGCGATAGGAATGATGATGTTCGGAACAAGCCATGCCTGCGAAGGACGAAGTCAGCGCGGCCGCCAGAACCAGCGAACTCAACGGATGTAAACCACGGCTCATGTCTTTCTCTCCTGGCAAAAAGGAACACTTCTCAGGCTAATTAGTTGCTGAAAGATCACGCGTGGTTTCAGAGAAATCCGCACCTCAACTTCTTTCGAAGGATTTTCACAGGTTGATGACTGTAATAGACTACAGTGTCTTCGAGTGGAGGAATCAAGGTTGGCCGACCCTTTGCGTACGCTGTTGGATTTGCCGGAGCAGGAAAAGATCGAACGCGGGCTGCAGCACACGCCTCATGAAATCTGGCAACAGCCCGATACCTGGAGAAAAACGTACCAGCGCTGCCAGAACCAGCGCACCGAGTTAAACGATGTTCTGCGGCGGGCGGGAATCGGCCGCGGCAACACGTCCTCACCTACCGTCTATCTGGTTGGCGCGGGCACGTCGGATTATACCGGCCGCGCGCTGGCTCCGCTGCTGCGCCGGCGATGGAGTTGCGAGGTTTGGCCGATCCCCAGCACCACACTGCTGACCGAATTCGAAGAGTTCCATCGCCCGGGAAAAGAATATTTCTGGATTTCGTTTTCGCGCTCGGGAGAGAGTCCAGAGGGCGTGGCGCTGTTGGAGCAGGCTCTCGGTCGGCATAAGGAGATCCGCCATCTGGTGATCACCTGCAATCAGCAAGGGCCTATGGCACAACTGTGCTTGCGTCATGCGGACCGCGCTTTCGCTCTTGTGCTGGATGAATCGGTGAACGATCGCGGCCTGGCCATGACCAGTTCCTTCACCAACATGGTTCTCGCCGGACAGTGTGTGGGGCACTTGGAAGATGAAGCCCAATTCGGCGAGGTGGTCGCGCAATTGAGCGAGACCGGGCGGCGGTTTCTTCCCGCAGCGGCCGAAGTCGCGGAAGCTATAACGTTGCTGGGTTGTACGCGCACCTGCTTTGTTGGCTCGGGAGTTCTACGGGCAGTGGCGGATGAATCCGCGTTGAAAGTAGTGGAACTTAGCGGCGGCAAAGTGACGACTCTGTCGGAAACGCCCCTCGGACTGCGGCATGGGCCATTGTCGAGCGTGGACGGGCAGACGCTATTTGTAGCATTCCTGTCGAGTGAGGCTCGGCGGCGCGGCTACGAGCTTGACTTGCTGCGTGAGATCGATCGCAAGCGTCTGGGACGGGTGCGCGCGGTGGTGACGGCGCGCTCGGGCGAAGATGCGTCGTCGCTGGTGGATTACTGTTTGTCTTTGGATACCGCCGCCAGTTTTCCGGACCACAATCGGCCGGTATTAGATGTAATGCTGAGCCAGTTGATCGGGCTATTCGCCTCCATGCGCAGCGGGCTAAAGCCGGACCAGCCAAGCCCCAGTGGAACCATCACGCGGGTTGTCGCGCCCATCAAGCTGTACTCGTAGAATGGAGAGGTCAGAAGGCAGAAGTCAAAATTAAGAAGTAAAGGGTAGATTGCAGATTTTCAGATCGCAATCAATCTGCAAACTCCGATCCAAAATCGACAGTCCTGAAATCTACAATTCAGCAATCCCTTTCTGACTTCTTACTTCTTACTTTTGCATTTCCCCTCTGGTCGCTAGACCGCTCTGCTGGCGTCGCTTCCCGGCTCGTATGGGCAGAACGGGTCAGTGCCCAGCGCGTCGCCAGTATAGGCGAAAGCCCGCGCCCGCGATCCTCCACAAATGTGGCTGTATTCGCAGGCGCCGCACTTTCCGTGGAAATGGTCAGGCGAGTGCAGGGCGCGGAAGACGTCAGAGTCGCGGTAGACGCCGACCAGCGAACCGGTGCGAACATTGCCGCAACGCAGCGGTAGAAATCCGGAGGGATAAATATCGCCGAGGTTCGAGACGAATACGATGCCATGGCCGTCGCGAATCTGGAAGCCCTTGTAGACGGACGTGGCCTTCATGTCGGGCGTGGCCATACCGGACGAGCGCATCATGTCGATCGCGATGCGGCGATACGAAGGGGCCTCGGTAGTTTTGATGGCAAACGGCGACTGGCGCGATAGGTCGAACACCCATCGCATAATGGATTCGCCCTGTGCCGGCGAAACTTCATTCAACGCCTTGCCGCGCCCCACTGAGATCAGGAAGAACAGGCTCCAGCGCATGACGGGAAAACTGGTGCGCAATAATTCGTAGATGGCGGGCAGATCGTCGGCGGTCTCTTCGGCGACCAGAGTGTTGACCTGGATGGGAAGGCCGAGGCGTCCGCAATGGCGGGCCGCTTCCATGGTACGCTCAAAGGTTCCCGGGACGGCGCGAATGTTGTCGTGCTTCTCGACACAGGAGCCGTCGAGGCTGAGTCCCAGGCTTTGAATTCCATGCGCCTGCAGCTTAGTGATGGCGTCGTTGGTCAACTCGGGAGTAGCGCTCGGAGTAATGGAAACTTCCAGCCCGAGACCGTTGGCGTAGTCGATCAGCGGGTAAATGTCTTTGCGACTGAGGGGATCGCCTCCGGTCAGAATCAGGTGCGGGAGGGGATCGCCGAAGCAGACTATCTGGCTCAGAAACCGTTGGCTCTCTTCGGTGTTGAGTTCGAGCGGATGCGCCGTGGGCATGGCCTCAGCGCGGCAATGTTTGCAGGCCAGACCGCAGGCCTGAGTCATCTCCCAGTAAACCAGCATGGGATTTTTCGAGAAGTCCTGAGCCCCGCGGCCCATGATTGGAGTAGTGCTGGCAGCGACCATGATGTTCCCCCTTCGGCGAAGCCCACGAGCAAGTTCAGGGTACTTTCGGAAAGGGAAAAAGGCTGTGATTAGGATCACAGCCAGTCGTGAGCAAATTCGCAAAAACGTGATGTTTTTAGGTTTTTAGAAGCCGAAAGCAGCCAAAGTCCGTGCCGTCCCTGGCGGGACTCGTTAGGTCTCATCGGTTTCTACCCGGCACTTCCGTGCCGGGCTTTCCCATGCCGCCGCTTCGCGGCTGAACTTGGGTAAGTTTGGGATCACACGCTTGAAAACTGCGTTCCGTCCCCGAAATCCCGAGCTATAACCGAAGACCCAAGACTCATAGACCCATAGACCCATAGACCCAAGACCCAGGACCTAGAAGCTAGACCAACTTCGGGGACAAACAAATACCCGGGTCTACGGGTGAGCACATAGACCCGGGCGGGCTGTTCCGGCAGGAGGGGTATCCGGCAGATCCGGCTAAAGGCCAGAGGGTGCCGGTAAGCGGATCACTCACCCTCGCATTGGGTCGCGGCTGCCTCTTTGAGCAGCGCGGATTCGCCCCTTCGGAACAGCGATCCCCACCACACGAACTACTTTTTCTGCGCTTCGCGAATGTAGGACACGACCATCTTGATCTGATCCGAGGTCACGCCCTTGTTGGCGAACGCGTGCATGGCTTTCTTGTCCTTGCCGCCGGTCGCGATCATGTCCGTCAGATCCGCGTCGGAAGCTTTTTTGGCGTCGTCAGAAACCAGGCTCGGAATCTTGGCAGCCGGTTTCCCTGCGAGGTCCGCACCATGGCAGGCAGCGCATTTTGCTTTGTAGATCGCTGCGCCGTCATCGGCGGCCCAGGAAAGGTTGGGCAGAACGAGGAACAACGCTACGGCGATCATCGCGATCAGGATTACGAGCTTCGTCATCTTCATGATTGCTTTTCCTTTCAGAACTTTACTGGTCTCGCCGGTTCGTCGGCGTGAAGCAGGAGAATCTCGCAGACGACTTTCGAGACTGGAATAAGAATGTGCTAATCGTCATGCAGTTTCTACGGAAGCTGGTGGGTTGGTCAGTGATTGCAGTCACGCCGGGTCGTGATCGTGATCGGAGTCTAAGTGCGTCTGGGGCATGAAGATCGCGTCAAAAGACTCGCGATCCGCGCCATATGCCTCACTGCCGGAGGTGGGAATCCTTCCTGATCCTTAATCTGCAGCATAAATCACTGAAAACACAGGGATTGACGCGAAACGCCGGGGATCGGTTCTTTGGCAAACCGCTTGCGCTTCCATCATTGCAACTTGCGCCCGAGGTGCTCGTCTTGGAACCTACGCTCATGGTGATCGGCCTGAACCATCGCACCGCACCGCTAGCCATAAGAGAACGTTTTTGGATCGGCGAGACCCGGCGCTATGAAATCCTGCGGCAGCTCAGTACCGCGGAAGGCATTGAAGAGGTTGTCGTTCTCTCGACCTGCTGCCGAACGGAATTCCTGGTGTGGGCCAGTGAGCCGACGCTGGCGGCAAATTCGCTTCTCCGCTTTCTGGGTGTGGAGCACGGTTTGAAGCTGAGAGAGTGGGAGCACTTCTACCGCCTGCTGGATGAGTCCGCCCTGATCCATATTTTTCAAGTCACATGTGGCCTCGATTCCGTGGTGTTGGGCGAGCCCCAGATTGTGTTGCAGCTGAACGCGGCGTGGGAGCAGTCCCGAACTGTGGGTGCCGCCGGACGTTTCTTGAGCGCGGTGCTGGAAAAAGCCTTGAGCGTATCCAGCCGAGTGCGTCATGAAACAGCAATCGGCGATCTGACGATCTCGATTCCGACAGCAGCCCTCGAAGTTACCCGCGACATTTTTGGATCTTTGAATGGCCGCCGGGTCTTGCTACTGGGATCTGGAAAAATGAGCGAACTTACGGCCCGCCAGATGCTCGACAATGGAGCCGGCTCCGTGGTGGTGATCGACCAATCGCCGACACGAGCCCAGGAATTGGCGGAGAAGTTGGGAGCAACGGCGGCTACCCTGGCCGATCGCTGGAAGTGCATGCTGCGCGCGGACATCGTAATCAGCGCGACGGGATGCCCGCATGTGGTTCTGACTCGCGAGGAAGCGGAGAGAATTGCACTCGAGCGCAACCGCGTGCCGCTGGTCCTCCTGGATATCGGCATGCCGCGCGACGTGGAGCCTGATGTGCGTAGGGTGGACGGAATTCTACTTTATGACTTAGACGGACTGGAGCGCGCGGTCAAGAACAATGCCAACGACCGCACTGCGGCCGCGGAAGCGGAAAAGATTGTTGCTGCGGAAGCGCAAGCCTTCCGCGGAAAACTACAGGCGGAAAGCGTGGTGCCGACGATTGTGGCGCTGCGCCAGCGCCTCGATGAAATTTGCCGGCAGGAACTGGAGTCCTTCACAGAAGAGCGCGGACCGTTTACCCGGGAGCAGGATCAATCACTTCACGCAATCACAGGGCAGATCATACAGAAGATTGCCAGCTCCCTGGCTCGCGAACTTAAGGAACTTCCAGAGAAGGAGGAACAAGAGCGAATGACCCAAGCGGTCACGCGCCTGTTCCACTTGGAATCGCCGCAACGGGCGGCTGCCGGCACCATATCGGAGAGAGCAAATGAGCGAAGGACAGAGCAGAGAGTCGCAATCAACTACTAACGCTACCGCAAGTGGGGCCGTTGCAGACGTTGCCATCGACACTTCCACGAAACCGTGGACAGGTCGGCAAGCCTATTTGCTGGCGGTCTTCTGCCTGCTGCTGGGAGTGGCGCTGGGATATCTGTTTCGTGGATCGGCGTCGCCCGCGGTGGCGCAGTCGGCAGGCTCGGCGACTACCCAGCAGGGAAGCGACTTCCAAAAGCAGGCACCCGACCCCAACGCGAAAGCTGCGCTAGCGCAAGCGGCGGCACCGTTGCTCGATGCGGTGAACAAAGATCCCAAAGACTTTGACTCGTTAGTGAAACTGGGCAACCTGTTTTACGACGGAAAACAATTCCCCGGCGCGATCCAATACTATGCGCGGGCGCTGGCGATTCACCCAGACAACGCGGATGTTCGCACTGACATGGGCACCGCGTACTGGTACACCGGCGATGCAGAGAAAGCCCTGGCGGCGATGGAGATGTCGTTGAAATATCGGCCGGGACATCCGCAAACCTTGTTCAACCTCGGTTGGGTGCGCTGGCAAGGCAAACAAGATCCCAAGGGCGCGATCGAGGCGTGGCAGCAATTGCTCAAGGCAAATCCAGATTATCCGCAGCGGCAGCAGGTCGAACAGTACATCGCCAAGGCAAAGGAACACGCTTCACGGGGCTGACAATTTCCATCCGTTGGCGCTCTTTCATAACACTCATAGCGCCACGGGGCTTCCGAAGAGGAAGCCCCCTTTTTTTGCGACTGGATATCACGTGGAAACGGAGATCACTTCTAGCTGGACGAGTTTTCGGACGGAACCGAGTCCGTGGCAGGCTCTTCGTCCCCTGCAGGCACGAGTTCGAATTTCTTCAGCTTGTAGCGCAAGGCGTCGCGGCTGATGTCGAGCAGGCGGGCGGCGTGGGTTTGATTGCCATTGGCTTGTCGCATGGCGAGCTCGACCATGGCCCGCTCCACCTCCTCCAAAGATGTGCCTTCCTCCGGAATGTAGAGCCGGGGCAGCACGCGGCCATTCGGAAGTTGCTTGCCCGCGCCATCACCCGGCGTGCTGCTGGCCTCAAATGCCGTCAAGCCGCTGCGGGCAGCTTCGCCCACCGCGAACGGCATGTAGACCGGCCGCAGAATGAATTCGTCTTCCAGGATCATCGCGCGCTCGATCGAGTTTTTAAGCTCACGCACGTTACCGGGCCAGTTGTGGGCCAGCAGTAACCGGCGGGTCTCGGCGTTGATGCCACGCACGGACTTCTTGAACTTGCGGTTATACCAGTCGATGAAGAAGTCGACCAGCGGCAGAATATCTTCGGTGCGTTCTCGCAAGGGCGGAATGAAGATGGCGATGATGGCCAGCCGGTAGTAGAGATCCTGGCGGAAATGGCCTTCGCGTACCGCCTTTTCCAGATCGCGATTGGAGGCGGCGATCACACGCACATCCACCTGCATATCGCGCACGCCTCCCACCCGGCGAATCACCTGGTCTTCGAGCACGCGCAGCAGCTTGGCCTGTAGCAAGGGAGAGAGTTCGCCGATTTCATCCAGGAATAACGTGCCGCCATTGGCCGTTTCAAAAAGGCCTTTCTTCATCTGCTTGGCGTCGGTGAAGGCGCCTCGTTCGTGCCCGAAGAGTTCGGCTTCCATCAGAGTCTCGGGAATGGCCGAACAGTTGATGGCGACAAAAGGGCCATGCTGGCGGGAACTATCGTAGTGGATCGTCTTGGCGATCAGGTCTTTGCCCGTGCCGCTCTCACCTTGAATCAGAATTGTGGTGGCCTCGCTGGCGGCAACCTTTTGCACGAAGCTCATCAGTTCCGTTGTTTTCGGCGACACCGCAACCACTTCGTGATACCCCGTGCTGCGGCGCACCTCCCCGCGCAAAGACTGGACTTCGGTGCGCAAGCGGGAAGCTTCCAGCGCATTCTGGATGGTGACGTGAAGTTCCTCGAAATCCAGGGGCTTGCCGATGAAATCGTAGGCGCCCAGCTTGAGCGCGGTCTTGACGTCGTCCAGTTGAGGGTCCGCCGTAATCATGATTACGGCAGGCGCCTCGGGACTTTTCTTCAGCTGTTCGAGAACTTGGATTCCGTTCAAATCCGGCAGGCGCACATCGAGTAGAACGAGATCGGGAGACTCGTGCTGCGCCAGGCGAAGTCCGGGGTCGCCGGCCGCAGCTTCGACGACCTGATATCCCCACTCTTCGCACTTCTGACGCAGCGACCAGCGCACCAGGCGCTCGTCGTCGATAACCAGAATCTTCTCGGCTGGCATGCTTGTTTAGCTTACTACGGAAGGGAGGAAGAGGGCACGGGCGAGAGGGGGGAGTCTGAGGGTTGCTACCGGGGCGATCAATGAACGTAATAGCGATTTATCAAAAGTTTATCGTCCAAGCCCCCTGCAATCTAAACGCGTTACGCCTTCCCCAAAACTCATCCGTATAGAACTGCACGGTGAACCAATGGCTCTCAAGTTGACTTACTTGAGCAACCTCGCATGGTATGCCGTTGAACTTGCCGCGGGCATGGCCGCCGCCGCCACCGAGAGCGAATCCGTCGAATCGAAGACAAGATAGACTGTTGTGTCCCCGACCCACCCCCAGCCGTCCCATTCGATATGCTTTAACTCTCCCGCTGCTCCGCCGGATTGCGCCAGAACTTCGCTCTTGTAACGCTGCGACCACAGGAACCACTTCGTGGCGGTGCGAATTGAGTAAAAGTTCCAAGCGACGGCGACTGTAATGACGAGAGAGGCAGCGATAAGGAACGCGCCTATCGCCAATAACCACAGCGTNTTGCTGCCTCGTTTTTCGTCCGCTAATCGCAGCGATTGCCAACGGGCCATTCTGATCAGTCCAGTCCTGTGATTCTAAGCGGTGTGAGTTTGTGAGTTTGCACGTCGAGAAGATACAGCTCGTTCTTGTCTGGTGTCCCGCGCCAATCGGAGTGCCACTTCAGGAAGACGGCGGTGTTTCCGTCCGCAGAAACCTTGAGGTCCGTAGCGTAGCCGTTTCCATTCGTCAACCGTTCGAGCGAGCCTGTCCCTAAATCCACCCGGTAAACGTCATAGTCGTACCCGTGTTTCCCATCATTGGCGGCCATAAAAAGAATGCTCTTCCCGTCTGGCATGTGGTTGGGAAAGTTGAGTATCGGATTCTTGTGGTCGGCTTCTTTTGGAACATGAGGCTGAAGTGACTGGATTGGCTTCCCGGGATGATCCTGAGAGTAGATAGCAATCTCCCGATTAGTGTTGAGGCCCTCTTCTACGATCACCATGTTCTTGCCATCGGGAGACACTGAAGCTGGCGACGCCATATAAAAACTCTCGTTCGTGAGTTCACGCACGTTTGTTCCATCCAAATCGCTCGCATAAAAGCTCCAGGCATGAGGATGCGGCTGCGCGATCGGCGAGTAGCTACCGTAGAATCCCGAGCGGGAAAAAACGATACTCTTGTTGTCAGCCGAGAACACCGGCGAGAAGTTGTTGTTCTCAGACGGAGACCAGGGACGCAAGTCTGAACCGTCCACATTCCCAATGACGATGCTGGAGTGCGCTCCATTTCCCGGCGAGTAAGAGAATGCGATTCGCTTTCCGTCTGGGGAGAAGGCTGGGCCCGATTCGTTTCCCGTTTTCGCGTCAGTCAGCCGGGATGCGTTCCCAGTGTCCACTGCGATTTTGTAAATAAACGACGCGCCACCCTTTTCGAAGTCAACCGCAAGGATCTTGCCATCGGGAGAGACTGCCACTGATCTTATGTGGTCAGGAGACTTCCCGAGGCAGATCATGGAGCGCAGCAGAAATAGGAGAATCAAGCCGTTCCTCAGAACCCTGAACACAGTGTCTCCTTCACAGTTATCTTAGACTTTTCCCGCGGTCATGCCCCGGTATAGGAATGAGTCACGGGTAACTGTTGTAGCTAAGCCTTAGGGTTCAATGACGTGATTAGTAACGCTAGGAAAACGTTCCGCGCACCTGTTTCAGTAGGAACCTAGGACGAAGAAACTGGCGCTGCCGCCCTATGCAGCGGCAGCACCACCGCAAACGTTGTGCCCTTACCGACCGCGCTGGTGACGTCGATGCGGCCTTGATGGTCTTCCACGATGCGGCGGGCTAGCGACAATCCCAGGCCCGTGCCGTCGCCCTTGGTGGTATAGAAGGGGCGGAAGATGTTGGGCAGATGATCGGGTGCGATGCCGCGGCCGTTGTCGGCAACTTCGACTACCGCGTTCGCCCCTAGCGGCTTTACGGTGACCGTAATTTTGCCGTTCGCGTCGATCGCCTGCAGAGCATTCAAAAGCAGGTTCAGCAGCAGCTGGTGAATCTGATCGCTGTCGTGCTCAACTTCCGGCAGGGCGGGATCTTTGTGGAGCGTGATGTCGATGGACTTCGCCAGCGCCTGCTGGCGGCCCAGCATCACGGCATGTTCGACCGTAGTATTCAGGTCACTCTTGCGAACCTTGGGCGGATGCGGCCGGGCGGTCTGCAGCAGGTCGGTGACGATGTGATTGATGCGTGCGATTTCCTGGCGGACGTCTTTGACCACGGTGCGCGCGGGGCTGCTTGCGGGCAGATCACGGCCAATAATTTCGATGACGCCGGCAATCCCCGCCAGAGGATTGCGGATTTCGTGGGCCAGTCCGGTGGCCATCTCTCCCAAAGTGGCGAGGTGCTCGGCCCGGGACATTTGCGTGCGGTGCATGCGTTCGATCTCAGCCCGGCTTTCGCGGAGTTGCTGCACCATCTGATTGAAGTTGCGGCCCAGGTCGCCGATCTCGTCGTTGCGCTGGGCGAAACTCACGGCCACGCTGAGATCGCCGCTGCCGAGTTGAGCGATTTTCTGCTGCAGTTCGACCATGGGGCGCTGCACGGTGTAGGTGAGTACAACGAGGAGTGCACCGCAGATCGCGACGGCGCCTGCGCCCGCGACCAGTAGAACGATGTGGCGCTCGGGATCGCGCCAGGAGAGCGTAGCCAGCAGGAACAGCAGCATCCCGCCTAGCAACACGCAGGCAATCGGCACCAGCGCCTTGATCTCCCAATTGATGCGAAACGAGGGTAATTCCGGATCCTCCGACTTTGTTCCAAACCTGGAGGAAGCATCCGCCACAGGTCCTGTCGAAATTGGATCGACCGGCAAAGCTGCGCCCGAATAGGCTGTACTAAAAAAACCTGCACGCGAGCGCGTAGAGCTAGGTGCAACGACCTCATCCGCCGGAATGTCCCGACCTGTTCGTTGCGTCACGGTCTCAAGCATACGCGTGTAGTCCTGGCAGCAAGTAGGTCACGCCAAAGAAAGTGAACATCACCACCGCGAAGCCCAGGATGGCGAAGTAGGCCGCGCGCCGGCCGCGCCAGCCGCGCGTGATGCGCATGTGCAGGTAGCCGGCATAGACCAGCCAAGTAATCGCCGCCCACGTCTCCTTGGGGTCCCAATTCCAGTAGGAACCCCAGGCCCGGTTGGCCCAGAAGGCGCCGGCGGCGATCATCAGGGTGAGCAGGGGGAAGGCAATGCAAATTGTTTTGTAGGTAATTCGGTCGAGCGCGTCCGCATCCGGCAACAGGCGTTCCAGATCCTGGCGTCGCCAGAGCAGCAAAAGATAAAGCAGGTTGGCGAAGATTCCGCCGACCAGTGCGGAAAGAATGAATGGGCTCGCTGCCAGGCTGGTGGCATAGAGTCCGTCCGCGTCGAGCGAGGGATACTGCCCGGAGCGTACGCGCAGCAGGAAAAATACCAGCGCCAGCGATTGCAGCAAAATGCTGATGAACACCGCGCGGTCGGCAACCGCCAACAATCCTTCATTCTTCTTGACTCGTGACAAAATGTAGAGCACGAGAGGCGCCAGCACCGCGGTGAACACCAGAAGCATCAGCCAGCCAAGGTCTGGGATCGTGACGAACAGCCGCACACCGCGTGAGACGAACACCTCGGCTTTGTTCTCCGCATCCCACGCGACCACGCTGAGCCCGCCCCACTTCTCGAACCGCGTCAGGACCGCGGCATAGATTCCCACTGTGAACGCGCTGGTCGCCGCCAAAAAGACCTCTGTCTTCATTTTGTCCTGGATCAGGAACATCATGGCCAGCGCGAAACTCAGCGCGCATGCCGCATACGCCAGCATGGCGAGCGTCACATGCACGTGCAGCCAAGTCGATTGCAACGCTGGCACGAGCGGCCGAACTTCGCTGGGCAGAAGCTGCATCAAGATGACGCCAACAATGGCGACCGGCATGGTCACGGTACCGATCACCTTTACGCCATAACGTTTCTCGGCGATGAGGGTCAGCGCTGCCAGTGTCCACACGAAACTCAGCAACATTTCATAAATGCTGGCGAAGGGAGGGTGGCCCGCTTCATACCAGCGATGGGCCACGGCTCCAGTGTTGGCCAGCAGTCCAGCCCATGTCATGAGAGATGCGAATTTANTGAGTCGGTCCCGG
>JGI12635J15846_10004209_pt1 | contig 12436 bp, 10 predicted proteins | sample BlaSpr_A8_OM2_M2_FD_15846 | JGI IMG/M metagenome (IMG submission 15846) | reverse complement strand
AGCTTTCGTGGCGGTATCGTCGAACGAAGTCAGCGTTGCGCCAAAGGAGGGGGGACGGAGAACTTTTCCGTAGAGCATGCCGTCGGGACGTAAATCGGCCGTGTATTGATGGCGACCGGTAACGAAATCGCGGGCATTTACTTTTGGAACGGCCTTGCCGGCAATGGTCCAATCGGGCGGTGGCGTGACGGGATCTGCTTCGGGAAGATTTTGCGCGAGAGTCTTGCCGTGGGCGAGCGCCGCGTATGACTGCGAACGGCCGGAAGTGGGATCGGTGACCTTTGCGTCGGCCGCTTTGAGTTTTTCGGGAGCTACATTCCATTCCTTGGCGGCAACCTCGACCAATAGATCGCGCGCAGCGGACGCTACGCGGCGAAGTTGCGGCGTCATCGTTGGCGTAGTGCGGCTGCCGAAGGTTCCAGCGTCAAAGGGCGTGAGCGCGGTATCTCCCATGACCATGCGAACGCTTTCGAACGGGACGCGCAGTTCGTCAGCCACGTTTTGTGCCATGGAAGTGCGGATGTTCTGCCCCATTTCGGCTTTTCCGCTGAAGGCGGTGACGGTGCCGTCTTCGCCGATGTGCAGCCAGGCGCTGATTTCTTGCGGAAGTTCCTGCGGGTGGAAGCCGCGGGATGGCGCGGTTTCCTGCGCTGACGTATTTTTCGCGATGGCGAAAACGGCGATACCCGCACCAAGGATTTTGAAGAATTCGCGACGCGCTAATTCAAAATGGTGAATGGGACCGGAACTGAATTCGTAGCGCTCCGGCTCGAGCAGGAAATTCTCGTGTTGATTGCTCATCGTCCGCGCTCCTGCATTGCTTTGGCGGCCTGATGCACGGCATCCAGAATGCGCGGTTGCGTCCCGCAGCGGCAGATATTGCCCTGCAGGAATTGAACAATTTCTGCGGAACTGGGATTGGCGTTGCTTTGCAGCAGCCCAACGCTGCTCATGATCATTCCGGGGGTGCAGTAGGCGCACTGGAACGCGCCAGCATCGAGAAAGGCTTGCTGCACAGGATGCAGGCGGCCATCTTTCTCTAGTCCTTCAATGGTGATGACCGGCTTGCCGACCGCAGCGCTGACGGGAATCTGGCAGGAACGGCGAGGCGCTCCGCCGAGCAGCACGGTGCAGGCGCCGCACTGCCCTTCGCCGCAGCCGTACTTGCTGCCGGTCAAGCCGAGTTCATCGCGCAGGACGTAGAGCAAGGGAGTTTCCGGATCGTATTGAAGCGGATATCGTTTGCCATTGACTTCAATTTCGATTGCTTTGGGCATCGCGCCTCCCATCGTGGCTCATTGCTCCAAGTTCAGTTCTTGTGGCAAGTGTCGCAGGAAGTTTTAGCGTGATTCATTTCGTGGCAGGTCAAACAGCTGTACATGGTAATGACGCTGGTGACTTCCGACATGGCTTCCATCTCGCGGACAGGACCGTGGCACGTCTCGCATTTCACGCCTGCGGCCACGTGCGCGCGGTGCGTCCACGCAACGCCGGGTAATACGGTGTACACGCGCACCCAAGGAATCGGTTGTTGAGATTTTGCGAACGTCGCGAGTTTCTGAATGGAAGGCTTGTCCTTGGCGATTGTAACGTGACATTCCATACACTTGCTGGTGGCCGGGAATGTCATCAGTTTACCGGGTTCGGGATTGGTGTGGCAATTCTTGCATTCCAAGCCGACCGCCAGATGTTTCTTGTGGCTGTAGGGAATAGGCTGCTCGGGAGCGGGGTGTTCGGACGGATTGTTGGGGACCATCTGCTTCGCCGCAGGCGGAGCTGCTTGCTGCGCTGAAAGCCGCAGCGCTAGGAAAAGAAGCGTGGCGAGCATCGAAAACGCTGTGACCAGCGGGATATTTCTGCTCTTCATTTCCCGATCTCTCCCGAAATAAGAATCGGCCCGACCCATCGTTACTCTCACGCTTTCTTGCCGGCCACTTCTTCGATACTCGTGCCGAAATCTTTAAGCATTACGACAGCGGCATTGCGTCCGGGCGCGCCGGTCACGGAACCTCCCGGATGCGTGGTAGCGCCGGTCTGATACAGGCCGGGAATGGGCATGCGATGCTGCGCCCATCCAGGCATCGGGCGCATGGCAGCGGACTGCGAGGCGCTCTGCGCACCGGCATGCGCGCTGCCATGCCAAAAATGTGGATTCATTCGCTCCAGATCGAGAGGGCTTTCAATGAAGCGCGCGAGAATCTTGTCGTCCGTCAAATTGGGAGCGAAGCGGCGCAAGAATTTGAGATTGGCGTCGGAGACTTCATTTTTGATTTTGTCCCAATGCTGCGGGCCCTCTTTTAATTCATAGGGCTGCCAGCCGACTACTTTCATGGTGTGCATGCCCGCGGGAGCGCGCGTAGGATCGGCCACGCTGCAGCAGATGATCTGCATCGGCGGATCTTCCAGATTGATCACACCGCGCGCGTCGTCGTAACCAAAACGCAATGCCCGCTCCGGGCTGACCAGTATTCCCGATTCGATCGGCGAAAGCGTGCCGCCCTTGACGGGGTACTTGGGCGGCTCGGTGGTGGCGTAATGCGTGACGAACATGGCATTTTCCGCTTGCCAGGTATTCACGCCATCGATGAAGTCTGCGGGCCACAACTCGCGCGGGGCCATGTCCACGAGGTGCTTGATGTGAATGGTGGAAAGCACCGCTTTGCCGGCACGATACGAACTGCCGTCGCTGCACTCCACACCGGTACATTTTCCGCTATCGATAATCAGCCGCTTCACCCATTTGTTGGTGAGCAGCACGCCGCCGTGCGCTTCGATAAAACGTGCCAACGCCTGAGTCAATTGTCCCGATCCGCCTTTGGGAATGGGACGGCCAGAATGCTGCTGTCTCGCGGTGGAGTACGCGAGGCGCCCGGTGACCGGCGAATCGGGCGGCTCCGAAGCCAAGTGCGACATGTACAGCATGAAGATGCGGCAGTGATCGTCCTCGAAGGTGTCGCGAATAATTTCCCACGCGGACATTGCCAGGCGACGCTGCCACAGCTTGCCGCGGGGCTCCTCGGCCAAGCGATCGTTGAGCGGCTTGCCGAAACCGATCGGAGAAAAACTGGCGGCGAGAAGAACGGGCTTGATGGCGTCGAACTCTGCAAGCATGCGGCGGTAGGCGTCCGCGTCTTTGTTCGAAAATTTGGCAAATTCCGCCAAAGTACGATCGAGATCGCGCCACTGCGTCAGATAAGTGCCATCCGGAAATGGAATGTGGAAGATGGGATCGGGATCGATATACTCCAGTCCGTAATCGCTGAGATTTAATTCCTTGTCGCGAATCATGGGATTGTCTTGCAGGTAGGTATGCGCGGTGGAGCAAACATCATCGTGGAATCCGCGCAACATAAGCTCGGCGGTTTTGACGCCGCCCCCAACAATCGGCCGGCCCTCGAGCACCAGGCAGCGATAACCCGCTTTTGTGAGATAGGCGGTAGTGACCAGGCTGTTGTGCCCGCCGCCTGCGACGACGATATCGAGATGATCTTCCTGGGGAGCTTGCTGCGCTCTGGCGAGTGGAGAAACCGCGAGCGGCGCCAAAGCCGCCGTCTTTACGAAGTTGCGTCGCGTGATTTTGCTCATGAAGTCGCCTCCGTTGCGCGCGCCCATTAAGCCTTCTTCCTTACCACTTCGTCGATGCTGGTTCCGAAATCCTTAAGGATGACCATCGCGGCATTTCTCCCCGGTGCTCCGGTAACGGAACCGCCGGGATGCGTGGTCGAGCCGGTCTGATACAAGCCGGAAATCGGCATGCGGTGCTGAGCCCAGCCAGGCGCAGGGCGCATCGCTCCACTTTGTGCGGGATTCTGCGCGCCGCCGTGGCAACTACCGTGCCAGTTGTGCGGATTCATGCGCTCGAGATCCAGCGGGCTTTCAATGGTGCGCGCCAGGATCTTGTCTTCAGTGAGATTGGGCGAGAAGCGCCGCAGGTAATTCAGATTTGCGTCGGAGACTTGTTGCTTGATGGCATCCCAGTGCTGCGGGCCTTCCTTCAGGTGATACGGCTGATAGCCGACGACCTTGACGGTATGCATGCCCGCAGGCGCGCGAGTAGTGTCCGCGACACTGCAACAAATCACATGCAATGGCGGATCTTCCGTGTTGACTGCGCCGGCTGAAAAATCGAAGCCCAGGCGCAGCGTGCGGTCGGACGAAGCCATCAAGCCGGAATGCACGGGAGAAAGCGTTCCGCTGCTGGCGGCATACTTAGGCGGCTCCGTGGTGGCGCAGTTAGTGACGAACATAGTGGCGCCGCCAGTCCACGTCTCCACGGCATCGACAAAGTCCTGCGGCCACAAATCGCGCGGCGCCATTTCGACCAGGTGCTTGATGTGAATGGTGGAGACCACGGCCTTGTCCGCGTGATAGGAAGTGCCGTCCGCGCATTCGACGCCGGCACATTTTCCGTTTTCCACGATGAGTTCCGTCACCCATTTGTTTGTGAGGACAACGCCGTGGTGGGCTTCGACGCGGCGCATCAGCGCTTGCGTGAGCGCGCCCGAGCCGCCTTTCGCCAGTGGGCGGCTCTGCCGCTGCTGGTGAAAGGTAATGTAGGCAAGGCGTCCGGTAAAGGGATCGAGTGGCGGCTGCAGCGTCCATGGGCTGGCCAGCATGAACGCGCGACAATGGTCGTCCTCAAAGCTATCGCGCACGATTTCCCACACGGACATCGCCAAGCGGCGCTGCCAGAGTTTGCCGTGCGGATGTTGCGCCAGTTGGTCGTTCACCGGCCTGCCGAAGCCGACAGGCGTAAACGTATTGCCTTCAAAAATCGGCTTGACCTGCTCGTACTCGGTAATCATGCGCTGATACGCCAATGCATCTTTCTTCGAGAACTTCGCGAATTCCGCGCAGGTGCGATCCAAGTCGCGCCATTGCGTTAGATAGCTACCGTCGGAAAACGGCATGTGAAAGACAGGATCGGGGAAAATATACTCGAGGCCGTATTCCCCCAGCTTGAGTTCGTCCTCGCGCAACATAGGATTGTCTTGAATCACGTTGTGCGCGGAAGAACAAACGTCATGCTGAAAGCCGCGCAATGTTAACTCCGCGGATTTAACGCCGCCTCCGGCAATTGGCCGCCCTTCGAGAACCACACAACGATAACCGGCCTTGGCCAGATACGCGGCCGTGATCAAACTATTATGCCCAGCTCCAGCGACCACGATATCGAAGCGCTCTGGCATGGTTACTCGACGGAAACTTCTGTCACCGCCTCAACGACGGAAGCTGGTTTCAAGTGGATGGCCAAATTGCGCTGTACGGTATCGCCGTCGATCTCTTTTTCCCAGCGGGCCACCACGATCGTCGCCACGGCGTTGCCAATCATGTTCACGATGGCGCGAAACATGCTCAGAAAGCGGTCAATCCCCAAAATCACCGCCATACCCGCCACCGGAATCGTGGGAACAACCATCAGCGTGCCGACCAGTGCAACGAACGCCGCGCCTTGCACGCCGCTGGCGCCCTTCGAGGTCAGCACCGCCACGGCAAAAATCGTGAGCTGCTGCGTCAAAGTCAGATGCGTGTTGGTGGCCTGGGCCACGAACAAAGCAGCGAGCGTCATGTACATGCTCGTACCGTCGGTATTGAACGTGTAACCGGTCGGCAGCACCAACCCGACCAGTGCTTTCGAGCAGCCCAGCTTTTCCATCTTTTGCATCAGCGTGGGCAGTGCCGGTTCCGAAGAACTCACCGCCAGCACGAGCAGAATTTCTTCTTTGATGTAGTACAGAAATTTCAGGATGCCGAAACCGGCCATACGCGCGATGGAACCGAGCACCACCAGCACGAAGAAGACGCACGTGAGATAAAAAATAACGATCAGCTTCAGCAGGGGACCCAGCGACGCTATGCCGTACTTCCCCACCGTAAAGGCCATCGCGCCAAACGCTCCGATGGGCGCCAGGCGCATCATGATGGCGACTACGCCAAACACGGCGTGCGTCAGCGCATCGAAAAGCTCGACTAGCGGCCGACAGCGCGGTCCGACCTTCGACAAAGCAAACCCAAAAAGGACTGCAACGAATAGAACCTGGAGGATATCGCCCTTGGCAAACGCGTCCACGACGGTGGTCGGAATCACGTGCAGCAAGAATTCCGAAATGCTTTGCGCCTTTGCTTGTCCCGCGTAATCCGCGACGGCTTTGGCGTCCAGCGTCGCTGGATTGATGTTGAAGCCAGCGCCCGGCCGCACGACATTCCCTACGACGAGACCGATCAACAGCGCCAGCGTCGATACGATCTCAAAATACAGCAGCGCCTTGCCACCCACGCGGCCGACCTTCTTCATATCTTCCATGCCGGCGATACCGGTTACCACAGTGCAGAAAATCACCAGAGTGATGACCATGGTGATCAGGCGGATGAAGGCGTCGCCGAGCGGCTTCATGGCAATGGCCTTGGCGGGATTCAAATATCCCAGGACAATCGCGATGGCGATGCCGACCAATACCTGAAAAGACAAGCTGGTGTAGAAGGGTTTGCGGCGAACCTCGGAGGTGGTCATAACGCAGGCTGAATCCTCCAGGTCGCAAAGGATTCAGCGCTCCCCGCCAGAAATTTTGCCAAGGATTTCAATCCAGCCATTTTTCCGGCTGGCCGATGGCATCTGCCAGCTCACCGAGAAACGCTGCGGCGCGGGCACCGTCCACCACGCGATGATCGCTCGATAGCGTCATAGTCATCATAGGGCGTACCTTCGGCTGGCCATTTACCGCGACCACGCGATCGCCCACCGCGCCGATGGCCAAGACCGCAGCCTGCGCCATCGTAATGATGGCGCTGAATGCATCCACTTTGTACATGCCCAGGTTGCTGAGCGTGAATGTTCCGCCGGAAATATCCGCGGGGCGCAGACGACCGGCGCGCGCGCGTTCACTCAAATCCTTACGCTTTGCGGAAATTTCGGCAATCTTCAGCGTGTCCGCCTTGCGTACCACCGCGCCCACCACGCCATCTTTCACGGCGATAGCCACACTAATATTGATCTCGGGATTGCGGCGAATTCCCTCTCCCGTCCAGCTCGAATTCATTTGCGGATGTTTCGCCAGAGTTTGTGCGACCAGCGCAATCAGCAAATCCGTGAGCGTGACGCGCGTGCCCTGGGTTTTGCTGATTTCGGTATCGAGCTTTTTCTGCGCATCCACGAGCGCGCCGGCATCCACGTCTCGTACTAGGAAAAAATGAGGCACCGAGGTCCAACTCTGCGCGGTCCGCTCGGCCATCAGCCGAGCGACCTGGCTCAACGCTTCGCTGGTGGCTGGGGCGGCGGCCGCTGCCGTTTGCTTGGAATCAGCAAACCACTGCACGTCTTCGGTGGAAATAACGCCGCCCGGCCCAGTCCCGCGTATGCGGGCAATGTCTACGCCGAGTTCCTTGGCGATGCGGCGAGCTTTCGGAGAAATTGGCGGAGCGGATGATAGTGCTGCGGGCTCTGCGACGTGCGCAGCAGTCGCAGAGGTCCGCTCGCTACCGCTAGAAGAACGTGCAGCGGGAGCCGCGGACGCGACGTTTGCTGGGGGCTTTTCTCCGGGCGCAACTAACCACGCGATCGTTTCGCCAACGGGAATCACCGCGCCGACTTGCGCTGTCACACCCGCGAGCAGTCCGTCTCCGGGGGATTCCACTTCTACCACGGCCTTGTCCGTCTCTATTTCCAGCAGCGGCTCGCCCTTCTGGACGCGCTCGCCCTCTTTTTTCCGCCACGCCAGCAGCTTCCCGTTTTCCTGCGCCATTTCGAGCGCAGGCATCACTACGCTGATCGCCATAATTTGTTTTGAGAGATTCCGAAGATCCTCAATCCGCTCCCACGCGTTCGGTTTTCGCGCTCGCTTCCACCATTTCTTTGACTCGGCGGCTCGGGGTCGCTTCGTTTTCTCGGTCCGCGGCCAGCGGTCCATCAACCGTGAAATAATGCGCGCCCGCGACCATCAGTTTCTCCGCGGGAAAACGCGTGATCACCTCGTGGCCGGTTTGCGTGACCACAATTTCTTCTTCAATGCGCGCCGCACTCCAGCCATCCGTCGAGGGCCAGAATGTCTCTAGCGCAAACACCATTCCCGGCTTGATCTCGTAGGAGTGCTCGAGCGAAACCAATCGGCTAATCACCGGCTTTTCCCAGATGGCCAAGCCGATGCCATGTCCGTATTGCAGCGCGAAAGCCGCTTCTTCGTTGGGGAAACCAAACTCCTGGGCCTTCGGCCACACGGAAGCAATCTCCCCAGTGGTTCGTCCCGGCTGCACCAGCGAGATCGCTGCGTCGAGATATTCACGGCAGCGCTTGTAAGCATCAATCATCGCGTGCGAAGCGTAGCCAATCGTGAAGCAGCGGTAGTAGCAGGTGCGATAGCCCATGTAGGAATGCAAGATATCGTAGTAGACCGGATCCCCGGGCCGCAGCACACGATCGGAAAACACGTGAGGATGCGGATTGCAGCGCTCACCGGAAATTGCATTCACCGCTTCGACATATTCGGAGCCGAGGTCGTATAACACTTTGCTGGCCAGGCCTACAGCCTGGTTTTCGCTCATGCCCGGCTTCATCGCGCGGTACAACTCGTCGTACGCGGCGTCGACCATCATCGCGGAGTGATTCAGCAGGGAAATTTCGTCTTGCGTCTTGATCACGCGCGCATCGGACATCAGTTGCTGCCCGTCGATTACCGTGATGCCTTCGCGCTGCAAAGCGAACAGCACCGGAGGCTCGACAATGTCGATCCCCAGCGGCTGCTTGTGCAGCCCGCGCATCTCCAGTTCGAGTTTGATTTTGCGCGCCACATCCTCGGCACGCCCCATCTCCGGTGACATAGCTCCGCGCAGAAGCGAAATTCCCGGCCGGGAGCGCTCGCCAAGCCACGGGCAATTAAGTTGATGATGCCGTGCCGCCGAACCGAAGTCCCACAGGATAGGCTCATCGTTTTGCGGCAACAAAGTGAACCGGCTGATTTTGTCCTGGGCCCAGCTACCAATGTGCGTTGCCGTGAGGTAACGCACATTGTTCATGTCAAAACAAAGAAGCGCGCCCATCTCGGATTTCGCCAGCAGCGCTTTCGCGCGCGCCAGCCGTTCGCGGCGCAACCGGTCAAAATCGATGCGCTGCTCCCAATCCACCGCCATGGATCCGTGCGTCTTCAGTGCCACAACACGCCTCCAATGCACAGGCTGAGCTTCAGTCAGCCACCGCTCAGCCTTGCCCGCACAACTCCCGCGCTGCCGCAAACACCGACTCTTCCGTCGGCACCGTCATATCTTCCAGCGGCGGCGAAAATGGAATGGGCACATGCATCGCTCCCATGCGCTTCACCGGCGCCTCTAAATTGTAAAAAGCCCCGGCAGCAATCACTGCCGCAATTTCCGCGGTGACTCCGTAGCGGCTGTAGCCCTCGTCGAGAACGATGGCCCGCGACGTTTTCTTTGCGGATTCAATCAGCGTCTTTTCGTCCAACGGCCACGTCGTGCGCGGATCAATCACTTCCGCGCTGATCCCGCTCTCTTGCAGCAAATTCGCCGCGCCGAGCGCGATTTGCACCATGCTGCTGGTGGCCACCAATGTGATGTCGGTTCCTTCGCGCTTCACGTCCGCCACGCCGAACGGAATGGTGTAGTCCTCGTCGGGCACTATGCCTTTGAGCTTGTACATCATTTTGTCTTCAAAAAACACCACCGGGTTGTCGTCACGAATCGCCGTCTTGAGCAATCCCTTGGCGTCATACGGAGTCGAGGGCAAAACCACTTTGAGGCCCGGGACGTGACTGAGCCACGCGTGCAACGATTGCGAGTGTTGCGCAGCGGATCTGCGGGTCGCTCCCAGAGTGGTGCGCAATACCATCGGAACTTTCCACTTCCCGCCCGACATGTAGTGGACCTTGGCCGCTTGGTTCACCATCTGATCCATGGTCAGCGTCAAGAAATCGCCGAACATGATGTCGACCACCGGGCGCATTCCAGTCATCGCGGCGCCCACGCCGACGCCGGTAAATCCAGCTTCCGAAATCGGAGTGTCGATCACTCGCTCCTTGCCGAATTCTTCCACCAGGCCGGACAAAACTTTGAACGGCGTTCCCGCTTCTGCCACATCCTCGCCGATGATGCACACCCGCGAATCGCGGCGCATCTCTTCCGCTAACGCCTCGCGCACCGCTTGCGCCAACGTCAACTCGCGTTTGCCTTTTTCCGCCAACACTTCAGGCATAAACGTCCTGCTCCGTCTGGTCCACGCCGGGGTACGGCGCAGCGATCGCAAAGTCGACCGCGGTCTGCATTTCCTTTCGGACTTCCGCTTCGATCTGCGCTAGAGCGGAGGAATCCGCGAGATTCTCCTTCACCATCCACCCCCCATGCAGCTTGATGGGATCGCGCTGCCCCTTCCACTCCTGCTCTTCTTGCTTTGAGCGGTAATATTCGCGATTGATGTCACCGACGTGATGGCCGGTGTAGCGATAGGTATTGCAGACTAGGAATGCGGGACCGTCGCCCCGACGCGCACGTTCCACTAATTTGCTCGCGCTCGCGTGCACGGCGCGCACATCCTGCCCATCGACGCTTTCCGCGGGCACTCCGAACGCGCGACCGCGGTCTAGGATATCGCCGGCAGTCGTTTCCGAGTAGTGCGTGTACTCGTTGTACAAATTGTTCTCGCAAACGTAGATCACCGGCAGCTTCCACAGTGACGCCAGATTCATAACCTCATAAAGCACTCCCTGGCCCAGCGCGCCTTCACCGAAGAAGCAGACCGCGACCTGCCCAGTTTTCAAGTGCTTGGCTGTAAAGGCCGCTCCTGTCGCAATGCCGGTGCTCCCGCCGACGATGGCGTTCGCTCCAAGGTTGCCGGTGGCCGGGTCTGCGATATGCATGGACCCGCCCTTTCCTCGGCAATAGCCCGCTTCTTTTCCCAGCAACTCCGCAAACATGCGATCAGGCGCGGCGCCTTTTGCCAGGCAGTGACCGTGCCCGCGGTGCGTGCTGGTGATGTAATCATCCTTGCGGAGCGCTTCGCAAATTCCTACGGCCACGCCTTCTTGGCCCACGTATAAGTGCGCCAATCCGGGCATCAGCGCTCGCGTATAAAGTTCGTTCACCTGCTCTTCAAACAGGCGAATCATCACCATACGCCGATACATCCGCAGATGCTGCTCCGCGGCTGACTCTAAAGCGCTTTTGGACCGATCGGTGGCTGTCGTCATGCCCGGACTCCCGACATTTTGGCCAAAACCTCGAAGACCACCGCAAAATCCTTTTCCGCCAGGCTCATTCCACGCGCCGCAGTCAAGAATTCATTCGTCACCGCGGTTGTTGGCATCGGCACGTCCAGTTGCCGCCCAAGCTCCAGCGCCAGCAGCATGTCTTTCTGCATCATGTTGACGTTAAACCACGCCTCCTCCGGCATTTTCAGCACGAACGGCCCGCGATATTGCACCATCGGCGAAGCGATCACGCTGTGCGTCAGCACGTCCACCGCCGTCGCGCGCGCGATTCCGCTCTTTTCCGCGACCAAAACTCCTTCGCAAAACGCTAGCATCTGCACCGCGAGGCTCAGGTTGGTGGCAATCTTCATCACCAGCGCTAGTCCGTTGTCACCCACGTGGGTAACTTTGGGGCCGATATCCAACAACAGCGGTTTCACGCGCTCGAAGGTTTCTCTTCGCCCACCCACCATCACCGACAGCTTACCCTCCTGCAGCGTAATCACGCTTCCGGAGACGGGCGAGTCCACCATGTCGGCGCCCTTTTCCCGCACATTTGCCGCAACCTCGCGGCTGAATGCCGGACTCACCGTGCTCATGTCCACAAACAGCTTGCCGCTCGTCAGCCCCGCGAGAAAACCATCGGGGCCGTTCGCCACCGCGCCCAGCGCTGCCGAATTGGTGACCATGCAAAACGTCACGTCCACTGCCGCCGCTACGGCACGCGGCGAATCTCCCCACTTCATTCCCTTTTTTACTAACCACTCCGCCTTCGACCGCGTGCGGTTGTATCCGGTAACACTGTGTCCCTTCGCAAGCAGCCGATTCACCATCTCGCTGCCCATCACTCCCAGTCCGATGAATCCGAGATTGGCCATCTGCTGTTCTCGCCCTAGGAGGCGGACTTCGCGAGAGCAGCATCGTCCGCGGGCGCATGGCGCGAATCCTCACGCACTTGTCGCAAATGTGCCTTCATAGCCTCCCGCGCCCCATTCGGATCCCGGTGCTCGACCGCCTCCAGCACTCTTTTGTGGTGGTATTGGCCTCGCTCCGGGCCGCCCTCGACCAGGAAAATCCGTGTCCGCTGCTCTCGGAGAAGTCCGACGATGGAATCGATCAACGTCAAAATCAGGGGATTCGCCGCGGCTTCGGCCAACGCCAAATGAAAGTCCAGGTCCGCTTCGATAAATGCGTCGGAATCCCGCCGCGCCGTATCCATGACAGTCACAGCTTCGCGCATCGCCACCAGG
>JGI12635J15846_10004208_pt1 | contig 12440 bp, 7 predicted proteins | sample BlaSpr_A8_OM2_M2_FD_15846 | JGI IMG/M metagenome (IMG submission 15846) | reverse complement strand
GGCGGCCCCTGCCGCCGTTGCCGGCGTTGGGGTTGTGAATCAGCAAAGCGTTTCGCAGAACAGTGGTCATCAATGGTCCGAGTATAGCCCGTTCGTGCTGCAAGACATTCATTCTATATAATGTCAGGCGGTTACATGCACTACATCTTGCAATCGAGTGCGAAGAGAGATTCGTCGCTTCGCTCGGAATGACGGGCGAGGGAGAGTGACGAGGGTTTCATGGCCAAGGCTGCACCCGCTGCCGTCAAAAAAGAGATCGAGGAGCTTCGCGAGAAGCTGCGCTACCACGAATACCGGTATTACGTGCTCGATGACCCAGAGATTTCGGACGCAGCATACGACCGGGTGATGCGCCGGCTGAAGGAATTGGAGACCGCGTATCCAGAGCTGGTGACGCCAGATTCGCCGACGGTGCGGGTGGGCGGGGCGCCGCGCGAGGGATTTTCTACCGTGCGCCACGCGCGGCCGATGCTGAGCCTGGACAACGCGTTTTCTTATGATGCGCTGCGCGATTGGGACCGGCGCGTGCGGGAGGGAAGCGGCCACGAAAAAATCGAATACATCGCCGAGCATAAGTTCGATGGACTGAGCATCTCGCTGCAATACGAAGATGGTGGGCTGGTGCGGGGAGCGACCCGCGGCGATGGCACGACGGGAGAAGATGTCACGCCGAACGTGAAGACGATCCGGTCGATCCCGCTGCGGGTAGCGGCCGGGGTGTTGAAGAAAATCAAGCTCCCGGCGAACTTCGAAGTACGCGGCGAAGTGGTGATGACCAGAAAATCGTTTGAAATGTTGAACCGGCAGCAGGAAAGGTCCGGCGGAAAGATTTTCATAAATCCGCGAAGCGCGGCGGCGGGGGCAGTGCGCGTGCTCGATCCGGCGATTACGGCGTCGCGGCGTCTGGATTTTTTCGCATACTACCTGCTCGTGGATGGAAAAGTGCCGTTTGCGAAGCATTCCGAGTCCCTGCAGGCTTTGAAGCAATTGCACTTCCGCGCTTCTGACGACTGGAAACTCTGCGCCGGAATCGAAGCGGTGATTGCTTATTGTGACGATTGGGATGCGAAACGCGAGAAGCTCGCTTACGAGATTGACGGCGTGGTGGTGAAGGTGAACTCCATTCCCATTCAAAATGAACTGGGTTACACGTCTAAGGCTCCTCGGTGGGCGATTGCGTACAAATATCCGGCGCGGCAGGAGACGACGGTGGTCAACGACATTATCGTGCAAGTAGGGCGCACGGGGACGCTGACGCCGGTGGCGGTGCTGGAGCCGGTGCAGGTGGGAGGCGTCACTGTCAGCCGTTCCACGCTGCACAATATGGATGAAATCGAGCGGCTGGGCTTGCAGATTGGCGACACGGTGCTGATCGAGCGGGCTGGCGAAGTGATTCCGCATGTCTTGGAGGTGGTGAAGGCCGGGAAGAATCGCAAACCGTTTCGCATGCCGAAGCATTGCCCGGAGTGCGGGAGCACGATTCATCGTGCTGAAGGGGAAGTGGCGTACCGTTGCGTTAATGCGGCGTGCCCGGCAAAGAGAAAAGAATCGATTCTCCATTTTGCGGGGCGGCACGCCATGAACATCGATGGGCTGGGCGACAAGATTGTGGATCAGCTTGTGGACAAGGGGTTGGTGAAGGATGTTGCGGACTTGTATTCGCTTAAGCTTAAAGAAGTTGCCGGACTGGAACGCATGGCGGAAAAATCCGCACAAAACCTGCTGGAGGAAATCGAGGCGAGCAAGAAGAACAGTTTGGCGCGCCTGAATTACGCGCTGGGCATACAGTTTGTGGGCGAGCGCACGGCGCAATTGCTGGCGGAACATTTCTCTTCGCTGGAAGAATTGGCAGCGGCGAAGGAAGAGCAGCTTGTCGAAGTGCCTGAGGTTGGGCCGAAGATCGCGGCGAGTGTTGTCGAGTTTTTCTCGGAGCCTGCCAATCGCCAGCTCATCAAGAAGCTTCACAAGGCGGGCGTGCATCCCACGGCGGAGAAACGCGTCGTGAAGAGCCAGAAACTCGCCGGGAAGAGTTTCGTCTTCACCGGTGGACTCGCGAATCGAAGCCGCGAAGAGGCTGGCGAGCTCGTCAAGCAGCACGGAGGGAAAGTTTCCGGCTCCGTCAGCAAGAAGACAGATTATGTCATTGTGGGAACCGATCCCGGATCGAAGTACGACAAAGCGAAAGAGCTTGGCGTCACGATTCTGACGGAGAAAGAATTTGAAAATTTACTCAATCTAGGGTAAGCGGACGTGGGCGATCTTTTTAGAATCCAAGGTAAGACTACGTAATAGATATAGCCGCTAACCATCAGAGCAATGAGTAGCCGCTGAATCCACGCAGGCACGGATGTGTGAGTCTTCGGTCCTGTCTTCCAATGGATGTTGAAGTGGTCAGCGAGCGCCATCAGACCAAACATCACAGTACCGACGACGATGATTGCCAAAAAAGCAGCGCCCAAGAGCTTCAAGAAATCGTAGGGAGGAGGTTCGTTGGATGATTCTTGATTCCAAAGGACTAAGAGATAGTGATCACCTTTGCGCAAAACACGGATGGAGTCGTCCAAGAGGCGGGTAGTTTCAGGATTTGCTTTTTTTGCTCTTGCCCGGGCGTGATGGAGGAGGTTCGAGATCTTGGCTTCGTACTCTTCCGAATCGTATTGTGCTTCGAACTCTTCGTTTAGTTTAGAAGCGTTTCGATTACACCGTCACCCTCCGTGAAATACATCATTCGTTTTTCAAGTCCGGAGAACGGCACACCTTCCAACTGAGCTTGTTCAGCGGTCTGTTGAACCAGGAAGTCTTTGGCTTCGCGAACATGCAGGGGCGAGTATGGGCCCAGCTACTCGCCACAACAACGCTCAGATCTCGGCTGCGTACGAGGTATAATGGCAGTTGGCGGGCGGGCCGGGTGATCGCTGGCTTGGTCATCGCAAGATGGCTGGGCGGGAGGAAAGTCCGGACACCGTCCTGAGGCACGCTCTTCACTTTGTGAGGAGCGGAACTCTTGACAGGGCGACGCGCCTGATAACGTCAGGGGGCTTGCCACGCAGGGTCTGCCGGAAGGCAGAGTTACACGCTTCGGCGTGTGGCGCCGGGTTCCACCCGACGCGGTGCGGCGGAGCTACGGAAAGTGCCACAGAGAATAGACCGCCGGCGGAGCGCAGCACGGTGGCATCGCGCAGGGAAACCTGCGGGACGTCTTCGAAGCGCACGCAACGTTTGGCAAGGGTGAAAAGGTGGGGTAAGAGCCCACCGCTCCGGTGGTGACACCGGGGGCACGGAAAACCCCGCGTGGTGCAAGGCCAAATAGGAGGGGAGAGCCGGCCCGGCTCGATAGAACCCTCGGGTAGGCTGCTGGAGTCACGGTGCGAATCGTGACCTAGAGGAATGATCGCCGCAGTACGCAGACCGTTTTAGGGTTTGCGTGCCGCACAGAATCCGGCTTACAGGCTCGCCCGCTAATTTTATTGAACTTGCGGCGCTTTTGCTGGGAGCTTGGCGTTTTTGTCCCAGCTCCTTCCAGCCCTTCGCGGCTTTCCAATATGCGCTGTACCCTTTCGCGCAGCGCCGGTACAAGAGGCGCGTAATGCCGTTCAACGGTTTCTATGAGCTCAACTAAGGTAACTCGACTTTTTTTTATGCTGGCGCTCTCATCAGCAGCCTCCGCGCAAGAATGGCAATTCTACGGTGGTGACCCTGGCGGAACGCGATCCTCGCCTCTCAAACAGATCAATCGCCAGAACGTTGCAAGCTTGAAAAGGGCGTGGACGTATCACATGGAGGAGGCAGACCGCAAAGGGGTCGGCGCAGAGCGGGATCGCATTGCGCCGTTTGAGTCCACCCCCCTGATGATTGATGACATGCTCTACTTTTCCACTCCTTCAAATCGTGTGATCGCGCTCAATGCGGAGAGCGGTCAAGAGATTTGGCAGTTTGATCCGCAAACCGGACGCGCGGGACCGCGGCTGTTCTACCAGCACCGTGGGGTTGCCTACTGGCAGAATAAGAAAGGAGACGACCGGCGGATTCTATACGGTACCTTTGACGGTCGTTTGATCGCTCTGGACGCTAAAACCGGAAAGCCCTGCAACGATTTTGGAAAAGACGGCGTAGTCAATCTGCGAGCAGGAATTGCGGACGGTTTTCCTGGTGCGGAATATTCGGTGACGTCGCCTCCAGCCATCTATCAAGATCTGGTCATTACTGGAGCCGCCGTCCCCGAATTCCCTTCCAAAGGCCCGAGTGGCGAGGTGCGCGCGTTTGACGTTCGCTCGGGCAAACCCGTCTGGACCTTTCACACGATCCCTCAACCGGGAGAAATGGGACACGAGAGTTGGGAGGAAGGTGCGTGGAAGAATCGCACCGGCGCGAATGTCTGGTCGATCATGAGTGTGGACATTGAGCGCGGTTTAGTTTTTCTCCCCATTGGTTCAGCTTCATACGATTTCTACGGCGCGGACCGCAAGGGACTGGATCTGTTCAGCAACTGCTTGGTAGCGCTCGAGGCCGCCAGCGGCAAGCTCGTGTGGTACTACCAGATGGTGCACCACGATATTTGGGATTACGATATGCCCGCGCAGCCCGTGCTGATCACTGTGCGGCGGAATGGCCGGGATGTTCTTGCGGTTGGGCAGGTCACCAAGATGGGATTTGTATTCATACTCGACCGGCTCACCGGAAAGCCGTTGTTTCCGGTCGAGGAGCGCCCAGTTCCCAAGAGCGACGTGCCCGGCGAAGCTGCTTGGCCGACCCAACCTTTCCCGGTCAGACCTCCACCACTCGTCCGACAATCGTTCAGCGAAACTGACATCAGCACAGTGACACCGGAATCCAATCGTTATTGCACTCATCTGTTTCATTCGCTTGAGAGCCACGGAATGTATACCCCCTACGGTCGCAAGATGACTTTAGTGGTGCCCGGAACATTGGGCGGAGCAAACTGGTCCGGGGCTTCTTTTGATCGTGCTTCCGGGTATTTGTTTATCAATGCAAATGAGTTGGGAGCCATCGGTGCGATGGAACCGCAGGCCGCTGACGCACCGGAGCAATATCGGCGAGCGTCCAAAGGTGGCGAATATGCCCGCTTCTGGGACGAGCACCAATGGCCATGCCAGAAGCCGCCTTGGGGAACGCTCAACGCCGTGGACGTGAATACAGGAGAGATCGCCTGGAAGGTCCCACTTGGAGTCGTGGATGAGCTGAAGACGACGACTGGCACGCCTAACCTTGGCGGCTCGATCGTGACTGCAGGCGGGGTGGTATTTATTGGGGCGACGATAGACGGCCGTTTCCGAGGGTTCGATGCGAAGAGCGGAGAGCAACTGTGGGCCGCCACCCTTGAAGCAAGTGCGCACGCCACTCCTATAACTTACATGGGCAGGAAGACCGGCAAGCAGTTCGTTGTGATTGCATCTGGAGGAGGCGGTTTCTTTAGAGGCAAAGTGTCCGATACCCTGGTGGCATTTGCGCTTCCGGATTAGTACAGCAGATCAATTCCTAATTTAAGGAAGTAGTCTATCATTCGATAGCAGCGTTCATCCACAGTCGGGGAATGGAGAATCCAAGATGTTTCGATCACGGATCGAAATTAAGCTTCGCGCGTACAGCAGCGCACGATCAATCGTGATCGCCAGAAATTGTTGCTTCTTGATTCTCCTGACCCTGGCAACAGGAAATCAAGGAATTGCACAATCGGACATCGTCGTCATCCGACCTAATGAAATTCACGACGTGCTGGTAAATCCCGGAATGGGCATTACGACTTTTCAGAGGTTCAACGGCCAAGCGGCGAATCCTCCATTGAAGTGGTCCGAAGTCGGGCCAGTCACGAAGCTGCCGCAAGCGCCCACGAAGCCGGATTTTCCGGAGAGCTCCATTTCGTATTGCCGCTGGTATTGGAACGTCCTTGAGCCGGAGCCTGGCAAATTTCATTGGGAGATTGTAGATCTCGCATTGAAAGAAGCTCGAGCGCATGGACAAACTCTCGCCATTCGCCTAATGCCATACTCCAACCAGGATCCGCTTCCTGCTTGGTATAGGAGCTCCGGCGCGCGGCGTGCCAACAAACCGACAGATAAGGACGGAGAAATCTGGCAGCCGGATTTTAGCGATCCTCTGTATCTCAAGTACTGGGGCGAGCTCGTCGGTGAGGCCGGAAAACGGTACGACGGGAGCCCCTATCTGGATAGCGTAGACATTTCTTCGGTGGGCTATTGGGGAGAGGGCTGGAGCCCCTACATGCCGCCATTTCCCAATCAAAAGGAGCTTATCGATATTTGGCTGAATGCCTTCCGGCGCACGCCGTTGCTGATGAACTTTGATGAGCAACAGGCGCTCACGTATGGCACGGAACATGGCGCGGGATGGAGGCTGGATTGTCTGGGGGACATGCGCACAAACTCGGACAATGAATATTTTCCGGCGGAAATGCTTGAAGTCTACCCACAGCAGGTGGTGCGTGCTGGCATTCAGGAGGTTTGGCAGCGCAAGCCGGTCTCACTAGAAGTATGTTTCACGGTAGCCGGTTGGAAGGAGAAGGGCTACGACCTTGACTATATATTGGAGCAAGCACTCCGCTGGCATGTGAGCTCCGTGAATATAAAGTCCGCGCCGATTCCGTCTGAATGGAGAAGTCCATTCGAAAGCTTTCAGAAGAAGATGGGGTACCGTTTTATTTTGCGGCGATTGGAATACCCAAAGACGGTTAACGCCGGCTCGATGATGCCGATTCATATGTGGTGGCTGAACGCTGGAGTCGCTCCCATTTACGGAGAATTCTCCCTGGCCGTTGAACTGCGATCTTCCAAGACCGCGACCATCATTCGAGTCCCAGTGGACGTTCGGAAATGGCTTCCCGGAGACGCGGTGTTCGACGGCACGCTGTATGCTCCGGAAAATCTGGCCGAGGGCACCTACAATTTTCGCGTCGCGATGCTAGATCCATGGACCGGGCAGCCGACGATTCGGTTCGCCGTCGAAGGCCGGCAAGACGACGGCTGGTATAACATGGGTTCACTCACGGTAAAAGCGCAGTGAGCCATTTCGCGCTTCGGTGCGGTTGCGGAAGAGTGCGATTGCTTGAGAAAACGAGCGAGCTGCAAAGAGGAAGGATGATCCGGCCATGTATCATGGCCGTGCTGGCCGGAGCGATTGCCTTGTCCGCGCCAGCCGCGGACGATCCGCCGCCGCAATCTTTCAGTGTCCGTGAACAGCCCTTGTCGCCGGGACCACGCATAACACCTTTCCTGCAGTATCAAGCGGAGCAAGCGTGGCGCGAAGATGAGGATCGCCAAAAAGCCTGGGATGCCATCCGTGACCAGAGAGAATTGTTAAAAACGCAAAACGAACTGCGGCAAAAGCTCCTGCAAATGATTGGCGGCTTGCCGGCGGTAAAAACGGAAATGCATCCGCGCGTCACCGGCAAGATTCAGATGGATGGGTTCTCCGTCGAAAAATTGATCTTTCAAAGTTTGCCAGGCGTCTATGTCACTGCGCTCATTTATGTGCCGGATGATCGCTCCAAGAAGCATCCTGCCGTGCTGGTGCCAGCGGGGCACGCACCTGATGGAAAATTCCACTATCAGTCGCTGAGTCAAAGATTGGTGGGGCGAGGGTATGTGGTGATCTCCTGGGATCCCGTTGGGCAGGGTGAACGCAGCCAGTTCTGGGATGCGTCTGCGGGTAGGAGCCGCTATAACCTGGTCTGTGGCGAACACGCGGTGATGGGAAACCTGGCCTATCTGGCCGGAGCGAATCTTGCCAGATGGGAGATATGGGATGGCATTCGCGCGGTCGATTATCTGCTGACCCGCCCTGAAGTTGACGGTGAGCGAATCAGCATCACCGGGACGAGCGGCGGCGGCTTTCAGGCTACTCTGATTGCCGCTCTCGATGAGCGCATTAAAGTGGCCGTGCCTTCGTGTTATATCGGCGCCTTGCCGATGAGGATCTATAACCGCATTTTTGCCGACCCCGACAGCGATCCCGAGCAGGATTTGTTTGGCATGATTTCGGATGGTGTGGACCATCCCGGGTTGCTGCTGCTGCTGTATCCCCGGCCGGTATTGGTGGCTGCCGCGGTACTTGATTTTTTCCCCATTGAAGGCGCGCACAAGACCGTCCGCGAAGTGCGAAGGCTGTACGAGCGTTTCGACCGCGGAGACCGAATTGCGCTGGTCGAAGGCTATCACCCGCATCAATTCTCATCAGAGAATCAGGAAGTCGCACTTGACTTTCTCGACCATTTCAATCAGATGCCGGTTCGACACGGACTTCCTCGGGTAAAGGAACTCACGGGTAATGCCTTGCAATGCACTCGAACAGGGCAGGTCATGCTCGATTACAGCGACGCAAGATCTCTGATGGTGGTGATCCGAGAGTATTACGACGAACACAAGACCGGGCCGGAACGCAGCCTCGCGAAGGAATATTACGGTGACAAATACAGTGGAGTGAAAGATTGGCATGTAAGCGAACATGCCGGCGTCCCGCCCGCGCAAGAGCAGATTACTTGGGAAGCCGTGGGGAGCTCAAGATCAGACGGCGTGTCGATTGACCGCTATATGCTGCGCCACAGCAAGCTGCTTGAAATGCCGGTACTGTACATTCACAAGTCTGCCGCTGACAAACGGACATTCCTGTTGTGGTTCCGAGAAAGCGGCAAAGCGACCGCGGAAAACTGGCCTGAAATCAAGAAATATGTGGGTGAGGGCTACGATATTGTCTCGTTTGATTTCCGCGGCCTCGGCGAGACTCGTATGCCGTACACGGCGGTTTCCCCGGATGACCCGGCATTGGGTGCGTTGGATTTTGATCATGCTTATGTCAATGCCATTTCGGGTGTCTTGGCAAATCACGTTTACAACTCTCTTCTGATCGGCAGGCCGTATTTTCTGCAAATGATTGAGGACTCAGAAATCGCCAGTCGATTCGCCCGTGAGAAGCTGGGTGCAAAAGTAGTCGCTATAACTGCTCCGGGCGATGCCTACACGCTAGCGAGCGCCGTTGCGGAGACGCTACCCGACATCGAGCTCTTGCCCCGGCCAGACGCGAAAGTCTTGAAATGGTCTGAAATCGTAGAGCAGAAACAGGAGATCTGGCCAATACAGTATCTACTGCCATCGGGAGCCTATATTCATTAGGGAAAATGTTTTTTTCGGCGCCTCGGGCCCATCACCATCGGTCAATTCTCAGCGCGTTTCTACTAATTCACAAGTTGCAAGATTCCAAACCGGGTTGGCACGTGAAAAGTTTTCCCTTCGGGAATGATGCTCCACGCAAGAAACTTACGGTGTTCGTCACCGCCCTTTCCGGCTGTTCGAAAAAAATTCACTCGCCATTTAGTGCCCGGATGAATCGCGCCAACATTCATCGACGAGATCGGTATGCGCATTTCGGTCGTCCAAATATGATTCTTGGCGTCGATGCGGGCTGCATGCGCGAAGCCCGAATTCCAAGACACATCATTGAAAGGCTCTTTGGTCTTATCGATTTCGAGATCTACCCACTGGTTATTGGGGGCTACCTCGAACTCATAGTAGTGGTTCACTCGCTCTGGCTCAGGGTTCAGAAAAGCTTCTACCACGTCGCGATCCCAAAGTTGCCATCGCTCAACCGCCGGATCCTCCCCTTCATAGACATTCAGTGAATCGTAGCTACACCTAAAGAAGAAGTAGATATTTGTTGCCGTCCAAACGGATGCGACCCGAGTCGAAAGCTCTGGGTAGCGGGACTTTCCCGAAGCGTCATGGTCAAATTCCACTGACTTGGCATGCTTCCACAAAAGCTTAGAGAAATCGGCATCCGGCAGGAAATCCACTGGGGACCGTTTGGCCTGGAGTTGCACATCGCTGGCATACGATTGTTGCGGCATGGCAGCGATCTGGCCAGGGCACGAAATGAGAAGCAAAGTGAAAGCGGCCCCGGCGAGAGCACCAATCAAAACTCCGATTTTCCAAAGGACCATCGGTAGGTTCCTCGGGCCTTTAGTAGTTCGATCTGCTCAAGGGTGACTTGCCTCGTCGGCATTTGCGTTCGCCTTAAGCGAGCGCTGGACCCGGAGCTTTATCCCACTTTGACAAGCAAAAGTAAACGAGATAGAAGAAGTCGAACGAAAAAGGAAGTGCATCGCGGCGCGATCAAATGAGACTGGAGAGTTCATGAGTAGAATAGGCAGGAGACGCTGGTTGGAAAGCACGGGGATGTTTTTCGTGGCAGACAGATTACCGACGACCTCGATAACGTCGCCACCAATCGAGCGGGAGAGCGCGGGGAAGCCGCTGCAACTCGCGAACTTCCAACCCCGCAGCATGTTACACGTCCCTGAGACGAAGGTGCCCCGCCCGCGTTATCCAGTCATAGATATTCATACGCATCTCTCTGTTACCGCCAAGACAGACAACGGAGTTGGGATAGGCGAAGCGATGAAGTATTTTGCGCCGGTGGAAGCATTGCTACCACTAATGAACCGAAAGAACATCCACGTTATGGTAAACCTGACAGGCGGGGCTGGCAAAGGGCTAGAGGAAGCGATTCGAAAGTTTCAGAAGCCCTATCCAGAACGATTCGTAACCTTCACGGAACCTTGGTGGGAACGGACAAATCAACCGGGATATGGTCAGTTTCAGGCCGACGAAATTGTTCGGGCACACGCGGCAGGCGCGCGCGGACTCAAAATTCTTAAGACGCTCGGTCTTTATCTGCGTGAGGGAATCTCGAAGGGCCCATTGGTAAAAATTGACGATCGACGTTTCGATGCCATGTGGGAAACATGCGGATCGCTGGGCATGCCGGTAGCGATTCACATTTCAGATCCGGAGGCTTTCTTCCTTCCTACCGATCGTTTCAATGAGCGCTTCGAGGAATTGAATAACCATCCAGATTGGTCGTTTTATGGCCGCGATTTTCCCAGTAACGCGGAACTGCTCGAGGCACGTAACCGCGTCCTGGCTCGCCACCCCAAGACCCAGTTCATTGTGCTGCACGTGGGCAATAACGCTGAGAATCTTCCTTTCGTCGGCGAATGCATGGACCGCTTCCCCAATATGCATGTGGAACTCGGCGCGCGGATCGGGGAGCTAGGACGCCAGCCGCGTATGGCCAGAAAGTTCTTCGAGAGATATCAGGATCGAATTCTTTTTGGAACGGATGCCGTTCCCCATGGAACGGACACGCCTCAGCAAGTCTTCGATGATGAGCTTTACGAGATCTACTACCGCTTTCTGGAGACCGAAGACGAATACTTCGATTATGCACCCGCACCCGTGCCTCCTCAGGGGCGTTGGCGGATCTACGGGCTCGGTTTACCCGACGGAATTCTCAAGAAAGTCTATTATGAAAATGCAGCCCAGCTCCTGCGGGTCAAGATTTAGCAATTGTTCAGGGGGTTGACAAAGCCAGAACTTTCTGCCAAAAAGAAAGCGAAACAATGGTAACGAAAGCAAAGAAAAGAAATAGATGATCTTTTTCCTTTTTCAACTTGCCGTAGCCGCGTTGATGCTGGCTGACGGTGGCTACTCCCGTCCAGGTGATTTCAAGATCATTGGCCCCGGTGGTGGTGGGGCAATGTTCCATCCAACTATCAGTCCTCACGACCCAAATACCGTCTTGGTGAGTTCGGACATGACCGGATCCTATATCACCCACGATGCCGGCAAGTCTTGGCGCATGTTTAATCTACGCGGCGTTGTCCGGTTCTTTGTTTTCGATCCGCTGGATCGGAAGGTGATTTATGCGCAATCTAGCGGATTGTGGCGCAGCCGGGACCAGGGCGAGACTTGGAGCTTGATTTATCCACAGCCGTCCTCAGTGAAGGGCATCAAAATGAGCTCGGATCACTCGGACGAAGTTCTAATTGCGGAGCCGAATCCGCTGAGCGACATCACGGCAATGGCCATCGATCCCGCCGATTCCAAGATCTTTTATGTTGTTGCAGGCAATAGAAGCAAAGGGGCGTTTGCCCTTTCTATCTCGCGTGATGGGGGCCGAAATTGGGTAAAAGAGGAAGATCTGCCAGGACAGGCTGCCAAGCTGTGGGTCAATCCTTATTCACCAAGCGACGCTCGCGTGCTTCTCATTGCAGGCTCACATTTCATTGAAAAGAAAACCTCGTCCGGCATGCAGAAGATATCCGGCCCCTCCGCAAAGACTTTCACGGATATCTCTGCGGGATTCAGGAAGGATGGCAAGCCTTTCATTTATGTTATCGGCGACGAATTTGCCTTCGCGTCGGATGACGAAGGAACAATTTGGCGAAAGGCCAGCTTGGGTCAAGGTGGTGGAAAAATGCGGGCGATCGCAACCAGCTTGCGTAGTCCGGACACGGCCTATGTTTCCTATAGAGAACTGGAAGAGGGTGGGATCAAGTGGCTAGGGGTTGCCAAGACCACGAATGCGGGACGCACTTGGCAACCGATTTGGAAAGAGGACAGCAATCCTGNCGC
>JGI12635J15846_10004203_pt1 | contig 12445 bp, 6 predicted proteins | sample BlaSpr_A8_OM2_M2_FD_15846 | JGI IMG/M metagenome (IMG submission 15846) | reverse complement strand
CATCCCGAGTTTGCTGGCATCCGCCACCGCAATTACCTGCTTGGCATGCTTCACCATCTCGCCGAGAATCAGCGCCTCGTCGGATTCGATCACCGATAGACCGTGCTCGGGATGAATGCCGCACGCGCCCATAAACACCTTGTCGAAGAAGAGCCGCTGCAGCGAATCGAACGCCGTCGCGCCCACCATGGAAAACGCCCCGGGCCACCGGATCGACCCTCCCGTTAGCGTCACACGCGCATTCGGAAGACTGGAAAACTCCATTCCGATATTCACCGCGTTGGTCACGATATGGATTCCCTCGCGATGCCGCAGACTGCGCGCTACCTGGGTTGTCGTCGTGCCGGGCGAGAGCGCAATCGTATCGCCCTCGTTCACCATCTCCGCCGCCGCAATCGCGATGCGCCGCTTCTCATCCGCAAAGCGTTCTTCGCGCAGAGGAAATGCCGCGTCAAATCGAAACGGCTCGTAGGTCATCTTCCCGGCCAGCTCCACGCTGCCGTGCGTGCGGTTCACTAGTCCGCGTTCCGCAAGCTTGATCAGGTCGCGCCGAACGCTCGCCGGCGAAGCGTCGATGGTGGCTGCAAGGTCCTCAACGCAGCTTTGTCCTTTTTGCAGTAGAAGATGGAGGATTTGATTCGCGCGATCCTGGGTTTTGGGGGCCATGTCCTGTCCATTCTAATGAAAGGAAAATTCCGCGATTAACTCGTTCCCAAGCAAGAACTGTACCTCATTTTGAAAATATTGACCGCTTTTCTTCAAAATTGTGAAAACTCTTGTTGACAAACCCTCCCGCGCATTTCTATGCTCTACCCATAATTTGATTCCCCTTTACCGCGGCAAGCGGACGTCCGGGCAGAAATGAAGCGAGCCCTCTTTCCGCCGCGGGATCTTTCGATCTCCCATACACCCCTGGAGTTTTCCAATGAAAACAGTACGAAACATGAAGCTTCTCAAGCGTCTCTCCGGGATTGTGATTGCCATCGCGGCACTCTTGTGTGCACCGGCCATGCACGCGCAGACCGTCACCGGCGCTGTGACGGGAATCATTACCGACCCGAGCGGCGCCGTGGTACCGGCCGCGAAGGTAGTCGCGCACAACATGGATACCGGCGTGGACTCGACGGCGACCACCAACAATGCAGGTTCTTACAACATCAAGTTCCTGCCGATCGGGCGTTATCAGGTCAGCGTGGAAGCAACTGGGTTTGGCAAGGAGACCGTTCCGCCGTTCACTCTTGAGATCCTTCAGACCGCCACGTTCAACATACGAATGAAGGTTGGCGGCGCAGACCAAACAGTCAACGTCTCTGAAGCGGCCCCCATTCTTAACACCAACGACGCCACCTTAGGCGAAACGATAACGGCGAATACGATTCAGAACTTCCCCTTGAATGGTCTCGACTTCTCAGCTTTGACGCTTTACGTTCCCGGCGCGGTAAGCACAGTGGGCACATCGGGTACGACGAGCATCGAGCGCAGTACGCAGTACACGGACTCGATAAACCTGAACGGCAACCGCGCTCAGGCGAACAACTACACACTCGACGGGATCGACCTGAATGAAACGTTCAATAACCTGATCGCGTACAGCCCCGCCCCCGAGTCTCTGCAGGAGATCAGGGTATTGACGGCCAACTCCCCGGCAGACTACGGCAATGTCAACGGTGCCGGCGTAGTCAGCGTCCTCAAGAGCGGAACTAACAGCTTCCACGGCTCAGCCTATGGCTACCTTCAGGACTACAGACTTAATGCAAACTCCTGGACCAACAATCATGCCACTCCGATCATCCCGATCAATCCCTTCTCCCAGGCTCAGTTCGGAGGTACCTTTGGCGGTCCAATCAAGCGCGACAAACTGTTCTTCTTCGTCGACTATCTGGGTTCACGTTTCCACCAGGGAGGAACCTCTCAGGCGAGCGTCTTTACCCAGGCCATGCGTAACGGAGATTTCTCGGCGCTTCTCGCCGGCTCCAACCCGATTCAACTCTATGATCCGTTGAACGGCTTCGCTCCGTATGTCGGGAATAAAGGGGTTCCAATCAACAACCCAGTTGCGGCCTATATCTTCGCTCATCCAAGCTTGTACCCATTGCCGAACGCGACCCCAACGGACGGGCTCGCGGCAAACGATCTGCAAGGTCCACAGCGAAACTTCAAAGCCAACAACCAGGGAGATATCAAGATTCAGTACACGCCGAACGCTTCGAACACATTCAGCGCGTTCTACTCGAAATCGACTGCCTATGATGGAACTACCTCGGTTCTGCCAGTCTCGTTTCCAAGCGGCAGTACATTCCCGTCGCAGCTTGGCGGTCTCAACTGGGTCCACATCTTTTCGCCGTCGATCGTCAACTCTGCGCGCATNGGCTATACGCGCATCAATTGGACGGAGGGACTGCCAATCGATGGAACCGGTCAGTTTGGCACCAATGGCGATGCGGTTGTCGGTATCACCTTTCCCAACCAGGCCTATGAGGGCTTTACCGCGCAAAACCTCCAAAACGCTAATTTGAGCACTCTCGGCAACAGTGCACAGAACAATGGCAGCCTGACCGATAACACCTACAGCTATATCGATAACCTGACCTGGCAACACGGCAAAAGCACCTTCAGCATGGGTGTGCAGGCGCTTCGCTACCAGAACAACTATCCAACCAGCAACAATAATGGTTTCCTTGGAAACCTGGACTATAGCGGTTCCTTCACCAGCAATCCTTCCATGTCCAACGCGGGCGGCTATAGTGGCGCAGACTTCCTGCTTGACCGTGTCAGCAGTGCGAGTGCCACGCTAACAAGCGTCAATGTTGGGCAGCGGCAGTGGCGCGCAGCGGGATTCTTCGGTGACGACTATAAGGCGACGCCACACCTGACCCTCAACGCCGGCCTGCGGTACGAGTATGACCAACCCTGGATCGAATCCAACAACAAGACGGGCAACATCGATATCGCCACGGGTCAGGTGATCTATGCCGGCAGCATACCCACCGGTGCGCCTGTTGGTTCCGGTGTCTGCAGCAATCGTGCGTGCTATGACGCCAACTTCCGCCAGATCATGCCGCGTCTCGGCTTTGCCTATCAGGTAAATGATCGCTTTGTCATTCGCGGTGGCTATGGCGCCACCAGCTTCTTCGAGGGCAACTCCTCCAACCAGCGCCTTACCTCAATCACCCCATTTATCCAAGCCATCAATGTCACCGTTGTCACGCCGACACCGGGCAACCCAGGGGCTCCGCGAACCGCGCAACAGGGCTTCGCAGGTGGCACAGCGAGCTTTGGCGGAACCTTCAACGTGTATCCGCAGAACATCCAGCCGGCCTATGTGCAGAACTTCAATCTCACCACCGAGTATGCGATCACACGCTCCTTGTCCCTGCAGGTCGGTTACGTCGGCGAACTTGGCCAGCACATTGAGGACTACGGCAATCTCAACCAATACCTGGTGAACGGCGATCCCACCTCGGCGCCCTACTACAACAATCAGTTCCTCGGGATCAATGCGATCGATCCCTCGGTGAGCATCGGCTCCGGTAGTCTGCTCATCACGGAATCTCGTGCGTCGTCGAACTACCAAGCCCTCCAGACTGTTCTCCGTCAACGGACTACGCATGGGTTGGAGTTCACCGTGAACTACACCTACGGTAGAGCCATGACCAACAGCACGGGCAACTACGCGGTGAATACCTCAGGCGCCAGCGGCGGCAGTCAGGGTGCCTTTCAGAATTACTACGACAGCGCCGCGGACTGGGGTCCCGCTCCCTACGATGTACGTCACAACTTCAGCGGCTCGGGCGTCTATGCCTTACCCTTCGGCCACGGAAAGCAGTATCTCTCCGGAGCCAACCGTCTGGTGGACGAGGTAGTCGGAGGCTGGAAGGTCTCGACCGCTGCCGTAGTCTACAGCGGATTTCCCGAGACCATCCTCGGACCTGGGAACAACTCCAATAGTTATGGCAATGCGCGACCCAACCAGTACCGCCAGCTGAAGATCGTAAACCGCAGTATCAACAACTGGTACGGTACCGATCCTTCGGCCATTCCTTGCACCACTCCCGGTGTTGACAATGGCCTGTGCGCCTTCGGAGCGCCCGCCCCCAACACCTTTGGCGACGCAAGAAATGGCAACACGCGCGGTCCAGGTTATCTCAACGTCGACATGTCCGCTTTCAAGGACTTTCACACCTTCCGCGAGCAGACATTTGGCTTCCGCTTCGATGCCTTCAACGCCTTCAACATCGCCAGCTATGGAAACCCCGATACCGGGATCACAGACAGCAACTTCGGCAATATCTCAAACCAGGGAACCGCGGATGGGATTCCGCAAGCGGTTCGTTCCACGGAACGCCGTCTGCAGTTCTCCGCAAACTACCGATTTTAGGTTAGGTTCACGCAGTCTTTGATCATCACCAACGCGGTATCCATCAAAATCACAAGGGCAGGGCTTCGGCTCTGCCCTTGCCGCATGTCTGACGGACTTGCGCGATCAGCCGAATGTACTATCAATGTTGCCGCACACAACATGGCAACGCCGTCATAATTAGCAACGAATATTTCAATTTCATCGCCACCAATTTTCCAAAAAAGCAGCAGACACAAAAGGAGCACGCTTGGCGTTTTATCTCGCACTCGATGTAGGCGGCACCAAGACCGAATATGTATTGGCGGACGAGACACGCGAACTCGCAAGAGTCCGTGGCGGCACGATCAAGCGCATGCGCACAGACGCGGACACGGCCACCCGGAATCTCGACAAAGCGCTCGCCGAGCTAACCGCACTCACCGGCGTATCCATGCAGGACATCTCTCGAAGTTGTGTCGGTGCCGCCGGCATCACAGTCGCATTGGTCACCGACTGGATACGCGAAGCCTTCGCCGAACGCGTCGGCGGCTCGCTCATCCTAGTAGGCGACGTAGAGATCGCGCTCGACGCCGCCTTCTTCGGTGGGCCTGGCGTCCTCGTCATGGCCGGTACCGGCTCGAACGTCGCTGGCCGCACCACCACTGGCGATCTCACGACCGCAGGCGGATGGGGGCCGACGCTGTCCGACCAGGGCTCCGGCAACAGAATCGGCTATCAGGCTCTCCGCGATATCTTCCTGGCGATCGATGAAAACCGCGTCACCACTCTTCTGCCCGCGGTCCTCGAACTGTGGCAGCTCCCCGATCTCGACTCGCTCGTCGGTTACGCCAACCAGATCCCCGCGCCTGACTTCACCCGCCTCGCGCCCCTAGTGGTGAAGTGCGCCGCCGAAGGAGACGCCGTAGCGCAGAACGTCCTTCACCGCGAAGCAGAAGAGTTGGCTCACCTCGCACACCTCGTCATCGAGCGAATCCGGCAATCCAAACATCGTCCCGACTGGCTCCCAGGCTGGCTCCCCGACCTCGCCTTCACCGGCAGCATTCTCGAACACGTAACCCCCATCCGCGAAGGCATAGTCGCCGCCCTCCATCGCGACCTGCCGTCGCTGACGGTCTTGCCCGGAGTCGTCGACCCCATTCTCGGCGCGCTCTGGCGTGCTCGTATCGGAGAGCTTCCAAAACAAGAATAAGAATCAAGGACACACCGTGACGCTAGCTACGATCCGCAGAGAGCTTCTTCGCAGTTCGACCATCGCAGCGCTCCTCGTCTGCATGGTCGCTGTCATCGCCGCGCAAAGCTTCCCTGACATCAAACCCGCGCCGCAACAGACGCAGTGGCAGGACCTTGAGTTCGGCGTCATCCTCCACTTCGGCACCAACACCTTTCTCGACCGCGAATGGGGCGACGGCACCGCTAGCCCAAAGATCTTCAACCCGAAGCAGTTCGACCCCGACCAATGGATGACCGCAATCCAGGCCTCCGGCGCGCGCTACGTCGTCCTCGTCGCAAAGCATCACGACGGCTTCTGCCTCTGGCCCACCGACCAGACCGACTACAGCATCAAGCAAAGCCCATGGAAGGACGGCAAGGGCGATATGGTGGCGGAAATTGCCGCCGCAGCGCGCCGCCACGGGCTTAAGTTCGGCGTCTACCTTTCGCCATGGGATCGCCACGAACCCAAGTACAAAGACCCCGCCGCCTACGACAAGTACTACCTCGCTGAACTCGAAGAACTCGCCACGCATTATGGTGACCTCGTCGAATTCTGGCTCGATGGCGCCGGCAGCGGGGGGCGCACCTACGACTTCCCAAAGATCATCGAGACCCTCCGCACCTACCAACCCAACACCATGGTCTTCGCCGACACCGCGCTCTTCGAATACGGAGACATCCGCTGGGCCGGCACCGAGTCCGGCAGCATCGACTACGAGAACTGGAACGTCATCGACCGCCACGGCTATCTGCGTTGGCGACCCGTCGAGGTAGACACGCCGCTCCGCAAACTCCACTGGTTCTGGCACCCCAACGACGAAGCCTCACTGAAGTCCGTCGATGAACTCATCAACAGCTACGAAAACTCAGTAGGCCGCGGCGGCCAGTGGATGCTCGGAGTAGCCCCCGACGACCGCGGCCTTCTTCCCGACGCGGACGTAAAGCGCCTGCACGAACTAGGCGAAGCCATCCATTCGCGCTACGCAGACAACCTTCTTCGCTCGCATCTGCCCACCGACGACAACACCGCCAACGCGCTCGACGGAGACGACACGACCTTCTGGAGCGCCCCCGCCAACTCGACCTCATCGACGCTGGAAGTTCGCCTGTCCCACCCCATCACCTTCAACCAGGCCATGACAATGGAGTGGCTCAACGAAGGCCAAACTATCCAGCGTTACCGCATCGAGGCATGGCAGAAAGACGCATGGGTGCCCGTAGTCAGCGGCTACGCGATCGGCCACAAAAAAATCGACAACTTTCCCACCGTAACCACGCAGCGTGTCCGCCTACACGTACTCTCCAGCGTAGGCGCAGCCCACATCCGAGAGTTCCAACTCTTCCATCAAACGAACGCAAGCGAAGTCCAACCGAAAAAATAGTTGGGAAAGGTGTCCCATTTTTCGTCACCGAAAAGGGGCAGTTTTCTGCCTACCTTTACCACGCAATTCACCACAATCCCACCACAAATTCACCACAACAAATCACCACTTTTTACAAAACATCCCGCAAAAGCCCAGCAAAACCCGCGAAACACCTCCGCTCCATCACGAGGTTTTTTCTACAACAAAATGGAGTCACTCAAGCCCGCAAAAGTTCAGGCCGCGTAGCCGCCAAGCTACCCACAAGCTCCCCGAACAAAGTATTGGCCCACGCAAACCAAGCCCGCGTAAACCGTCGAGAATCATCCTTGTAATAGCTCTCGTGCATAAAGCCGAACCCCTCGGCAGCGCCCTTCAGCATCGCGAGCGCTCGACGAATCTCATTCGGATCGTTGCTCGTAAGCGCATAAATAATCTGCGACATAGGCCAGATCATCCCCGCGCCTTCGTGCGGCCCCCCAATTCCTTCGCCCGCAGACCCGCGAAAGAACCAGGGATTGCGCTCACTCCAGCAAAACGCACGCGTCCGAGCATAAAGCCCTGCATCCGGCGAACTCTCGAGGTACGGAAGCCCAAGCAGGCTGGGCACATTCGCATCATCCATCAACAACTGACTGCCAAAACCATCCACCTCATACGCCCAGATTGTGCCCACCGGCGTGGTAGCAACTCCGTACTGCCGCAGCGCCAGCTCAACTTCACCAGCAAGCGCACTGGCGTCATTGGCCAGCACATCGTCGTGCAGAATCGCATGCGCCATCTCCGCCAATTGCCGCAATGACGTGACGGCAAACAGATTTGAAGGAACAAGAAATGGAAAGATACACGCATCGTCCGACGGCCGAAATCCCGAAGCAATCAGCCCCACGGGCCGAACCGGATTGCCAAAGCCCCCGCCCGGCAAGGTCTCCGTAGATACCGTCGATTCACGCTGAAAGTGGTAGGGACCCTCTCCATGCCTGCGCTGCTGCACCCGCAGCGTATCGACAGCAAGCCGCATCGCTTGCCGCCACCGTTGATCGAACGGACTTGTGTCACCCGTCTGTCTCCAATATCCATGCGCCAGTCGTAAGGGATAGCACAGCGAATCAATCTCCCATTTGCGCTCTCCGACCCCGCGCTTTATATCGGTCACGTCTTTCACGCTCCAAGGTAGCGGCGGCGCGTTCAGGTCGGCCATAAAAGCATTCGCGTATGGGTCAATCAGAATGCAGCGAGTCTGCCTGCGAATCACGCCCTCTAGCAACTGACGCAGCGCAGCATCTTTCGCCGCCAACGCCAGATAAGGCCAAACCTGTGCGGAGGAATCGCGCAGCCACATTGCCTCGATATCGCCCGTGAGAACTGCGGTGTCAGGCTTGCCTTCGAACTGACCCGGCACCACAGTCGTGTCGAGCGTGTTCGGAAAACAGTTGACGAACAGCCCCGCAAGCACAGGGTCACCAATCCGCGCCTTGCGCTCGATCAGAAACTCCTCGACGGCAACGCTGTGAAAACGACGCTCTGCGACCTTTGGTCTACCCTGCGTCATATCCCAGGGAGCCGCCGCCGCCGGTACTACAATCGACGACTGCTCCACCTCAGCCATACCCTCGAGCGTGAACCCTGGAATACTGCCGCACAAAACGGCCACGCTAGCCGCCTTCATAAAATCGCGCCTGCTATGACCTGAATGGGTATTCTTCATCAATTCACTTCGAGTAATTCTGTCACAGTTGCTCATCTCGCTTTCAATCAGTCAAAATGATGCAATACCGATGCTCACCCGTCCAACTCCCTTGAACAACAACCTTCGCACAACGGAGCACCCATGATCACCCGTAGAAGCTTCCTGCAGCGCGCCTCGGCTACCTGCGCCATCAGCACTCTTCCCGCAGGCAAATTAGCTCAGGCGGCCAGCAGCCACACTACCGCGGAAGACCCCTTGCTCTGGGTCGATCCGCGCATTGCCACAGGTGGCCACGGACATTGCTTCCCGGGTGCAGCGATGCCCTTCGGCGCAGTCCAGCTCAGCCCCGACACCTTCAACGATGGCTGGGACTGGTGTTCCGGCTACCATCTCTCCGACGACTCCATCATGGGATTCAGCCACACGCATCTCAGCGGCACCGGCTGTGGCGACCTGCTCGACTTCCTCGTTATGGCGGGCACTGGCCCAGCGCACCTCGTCCCCGGCGATCGCAAGGATCCCGAGAGCGGATACCGTTCGCGCTTCGACCACGCCGACGAGCACATGGAGCCGGGCTACTACTCCGTGCTCCTGAAGGACTACAAGATTCGCGCAGAACTGACCGCGACTGACCGCGTCGGCCTTCACCGCTACACCTTCCCAGCCAGCGATCAGGCCTACCTGATCCTCGATCTTCAGCACGGCTACGGCCCCGGAGCTGGCCCGGTAGATTCCGCTGAGCTGCGCCAGACCGCCCCCGATACCCTCGCCGGCGGACGCCGCACCTCTGCCTGGGGGAAGAATCGCCACGCCTACTTCACCATGCAAGTATCGAAGAAGCCGGCGCGCATCGTCTTCTACTCGGACGACAATGAGGTAGCGGCGCCGGAGAGCGCATCCGACCTGAAGGGCAAAAACCTCAAGTGCGTTCTGTACTTCAAGACCAAGTCGAACGAGGCCATCCTGGTGAAGACCGGCATCTCCGGGGTCAGTGCGGAGAGTGCCGCGAAGAACCTCGCGACAGAGGTCGCTGCGTGGAACTTCGACCAGGTCCGCACCACCGCCCACTCCACATGGCGTCGCCAGCTCTCCAAGATCCAAGTCCAGACCCCGAACGAAACCCACAAGCGCGTCTTTTACACTGCGCTCTACCACATGTCGCTCGGGCCGGCTGCGTTCGACGACGTCGACGGCCAATACCGGGGCATGGACAACGAAGTCCACACGCTCCCCACCAACCAGCGAAACTACACCACCTTCTCGCTATGGGATACCTTCCGCGCCGCGCACCCCGCTTACACGCTCATCGAGCCCGAGCGCGTGCCGCAGTTCGTCAACACACTTATGCGCATGGCGGAGCAGAGTCCCGAGGGCATGCCCGTCTGGCCGCTGATGGGTACGGAGACCGGCACCATGACCGGCTACCACTCCGCCGCTGTCATCTCCGAGGCCTGCAACAAGGGCTTCACGGGCGTCGATTGGGAGAAAGCCTACAGCCTGATGATGAAGCGCGCCATGGTCGACGACTACCGCGGCCTGCCGTACTATCGCAAGCTCCACTACATCCCCGCGGACAAGGAAGAGGAGTCGGTCTCGAAGACCTTCGAATACTGCTACGACGACTGGTCGATCGCGCATGTCGCCCGCAAACTCGGCAAGAGCGACGATGCTGCAATGCTCACGAAGCGCTCCACCAACTACCGCAACTACTTCGACGCCTCCGTCGGCTTCATGCGGCCGAAACTCGAAGACGGAAGCTGGACATCGCCCTTCGATCCGATTGATTTAGGGCATTCAAAGCAATGGCGCGACTACACCGAGTCCAACGCCTGGCAGACCACCTTTGGTGTGCAGCACGACGTCGCNGGCCTCATCGAACTCTTCGGCGGCAGGGAACCGTTCGTCGCCAAGCTCGACGGCCTCTTCAACGCGCCATCAACGCTCCCAGCCGACGCACCGCCGGATATCGCGGGTCTCGTCGGCCAGTACGCCCACGGCAACGAGCCTTCCCACCACATCGCCTACCTCTACGTCTACGCAGGCGTCCCGCACAAGACCCAGGCCCGCGTCCGCAGCCTGCTTGAAACGATGTACTCCACTGACCCGGATACTGGCATGCAGGGCAACGAAGATGTCGGCCAGATGTCGGCCTGGTACATCTTGAGCGCACTCGGCTTCTATCCGGTCGATCCTGTCAGCGGCAACTACATCGTGGGCTCGCCTCTCTTCGACCATGCAGCGGTGGATCTCGGCGGTGGCAGGAAACTCGAGATCGAGGTACGGCGCAAAGATCCTGCGCACCAGTACGTACAGGCGTTCTCGCTCAATGGAAAGCCGCAGCAGAGAACCTGGTTCAATCACGGAGACATAGCGCACGGCGGCAAGCTCGTCTTCGATATGGGACCGGAGCCCAACACGGCCCTCGGGTCGGACCCTTCGGTCGCCCCTCCTTCGCTAACGTTGTAACGGGCCACAAAAGAAGCGGGTGCCGCTGTCTGAGCGGCGTCCGCCCTGTGCTTTTCACAGCCCCGCTTTCGCGGACCGCACCCAAATATCTAGCCTCCAATCGTCGTTATCCTCAAAATAATGAATAATTGAAGCTAAAATTTCCACTTTTTGCATTTTTCCTGTATATAGGTAGTGTTTCTTCGACTCAGAATCAGAAAGTTTCCCGTGGTTCGTGTGATTTAATGCGCAAGATCATCTTCGAACTTTGTGCAGAGAGCATCCAGGCTTGCCTCGCCGCGCGCGAAGGCGGAGCCGATCGCATTGAACTCTGCACCGCGCTCAGCGAAGGCGGCCTCACACCAAGCCACGGCTTGATACGCGCAGCAGTGCAGCGCAGCGGGCTCCCGGTGCACGTCCTGTTGCGGCCCAGGGGCGGCGACTTTCTCTACACCGACGATGAGTTCACGCTGATGCGCGAAGATCTCCTGCACGCCCGTACCCTCGGAGCCAGCGGCTTCGTCCTCGGCATCCTGCACACCGACGGCACAATAGACGTCGAACGCACGCGCGCCCTGGTCAACCTGGCTGCACCGCTTGAGATCACATTTCATCGTGCCTTCGACTACACGGCATCGCTCGAGCAAGCGCTCGAAGACATCATCGCCACAGGCTGCCGGCGCGTCCTTACCTCGGGCGGCGAGCGCGATGTCCTCGCAGGAGCCGACAGGCTGGCACGACTGGTAGAGATCGCCGCCGGAAGAATAGAGATAGCCGCCGGCGGAGGTCTCCGCATCAAAGACGCAGCCGCCCTCGCTCGCGCCACGCGTGCCAGCCACTTTCATGGTTCTCTGCGTCGCAGCGAAGCCAGCAGAATGCAGCATGAGAGCCAATGGGTACTCGAAGACGTAGACCAGCCTGACGGCGCATCCCGCTTCGTGGTCGATCCCGACGATGTGCGCGCCATGATTGGCAGTCTGCGCGGGTCCTGAAACTGTTCCGATACAAGTAACGCGATGCATCCGCACTCCGGGCCCTGCTCCAGTCTTTGAAGGAACAAACATGAAGCCGAAGTCCGCACCCAGGTGCCTCGTCGCTCTTGCTATTGCTCCTTTAGCTACTGCTGCGACCTCCGATGCCACATCAAGTTTTTTCTTCGCGGAAACACTGAACTACCTTTTACTTCTCCTGGGACCACCCAACCCGATCAACCTAAAAGCAAACATGCTCGATACGGAAGAAGCACACTCCTTGCGCCGCTCCTGGCAGCCGCCAAACGGACGGCAATCCGCTGCGGCAGGTTGATCTAGCGTCCGTAAGCCGTAAGACTGAAAGGAATCCGCCAGTGCTCACAACAGTCTCCCCCTCGCTCGGCCG
>JGI12635J15846_10004200_pt1 | contig 12449 bp, 11 predicted proteins | sample BlaSpr_A8_OM2_M2_FD_15846 | JGI IMG/M metagenome (IMG submission 15846) | reverse complement strand
CAGGTTGCGCAAGCCCCGCCCATCGACGATGAGCGGGGGCCTGCTGCGACAATACCGAGGTGAGAATCAGTGGAACAGGTTGAGCTGGTTCTCGGAATCGTCGACGAAGTAGATTCCCGCTCCGCCGGGCATCACGGCGAGTCCGAAGAGCGACCCTGCGCCGGCAGGCGCTATGGTCGCCGACGCTGTTTGCGTGCCGCCCGGAGTCGTTTCGACGATATTTCCGTCGCCAGCGTTCACGGTGAGGATGTCGCCGTTGGGTGCGAGAGTAAGTCCAAGCGGCATGTTTAGGAGACCGGCGGTACTCACCGTCTGTCCAGTTCCCGCGCTCGAGAAACGAAACGACGCATCTTTGATCGCTGCGATTCGGCTGTTGACCGTATCCGCAACATAGAGCGTGTCGCCATCGCTGAGACCGACGCCGGTCGGTCCAATGATAAGCGCCGAGGGGTCGTTCTCCTCAGCAAAGCCTGAGCCGATGATCTTTGTTTCCAGGGCAAGCGGCTTCCCAAACCCTTGCGGTGGTGTGAATAGGGTCATCCTGGCAACGGTTCCCGCATTCACCGGGCTATCGGCAGGCGCGTGCGCGACGTCGTCATTCAGAACGTTGGTGAAGTAGAGCTGCGCGAAGAATCCACCGTCAAAGGCGGTCATGTCCCAAGGTCCATTCACCACACCGCCCGAGAAGGTCTCGACCGGCTTTCCGTTAGCGTCGAGCACGATGAGACATCCGGCACCTACCGTGCCTATCGTTCCGTCCGAGGTAGGCAGGCTGCCGACTATCACCCATCCGCTGCGGAGCACGACCAGCGCAGTTGTCAGTCCCACGCCTCCCGGGCAGGCACCCGGCAGTGTTGCCGCATCGATCTCCGCGAATGTGGACTGGCTCTGAACGTCCGGCGCGTACTGGACGATTGAGGTGCCGGTGCCCTGCAGGTTACCGGTCGGCGACGCACCGACGTTGTTGAAGTTACTTACCAGGATGTTGCCCTTGACGAGTTTGCCGACCGTTCGAGGGACGACTGCCACTCCATAGGGATTCTGATCGCCGGCCTCCACTCCCGCAGCGGGCGCCGACGCCACGCCCTGCGTGACCGTGGTGAAGTTGTTGATGAACGCCGTCGACGGCTTCGAGCCATGCGCCAAGGCGGTCGACGCCGCGACGCTTACCAGCGCCACCGCCGTCATGATCGTCACTGCCCCTCCGAGTCTACTTCGACATGTTGTATTCAGCACTTCGGTTCCTCCTAGATGTTTTCGGCAAAGTGCGTTTACAGGACCTCCAAACCTCTTGTGCTCGACAAACAAAAATCGCGGGATCGGCGAATACACGATCCGCCCTGTTCGTGAACCAACGCGCGCGAGATTTGGTTCCCGCGCGATCAAGCGGCGAAGGGGGCGAGTCACGAACTATTGTAATGAGCTGTTCACGAGTCGTAGGCTCGGCGACACTGGAGCCAGCCACATGCCAGAGAATTTTCTCGTCGACCATGACGGTCCGATCACGACGATCACTTTCAATCGGCCTGAGCGACGCAATTGCCTCGACGGGGCGGTAATCCTCGAGTTCGAGCGCCATCTGCATGCTGTCCGCGACGATCGCGATTGCCGCGTCCTTATCGTGACGGGCAAAGGCACCGCATTTTGCGCCGGCGCGGACAAAGCGATGTTCGAGGCTACGACCGGCACCGTCGTCGATCCCGCCGAGCGGCGCCGCCGGATGGGCGAGTTCGGCAAACGATGGCCGCGGCTTATCGGCCGCGCGTTCGACGTGCTGGCCCATCTCGATCAGATCACGATTGGCGCAATCAACGGCTATGCGGTCGGCGGCGGATGGTCGTTCGCGCTCGCATTTGATTTTGCGATCGCGGTCGAAGGCGCGGAGTTCTGGGTGCCTGAGGTAGATCTCGAAATCCCTTATCGGGGGGCTCCCGCCAGCGTGCTAGCCGCCCGGCTCGGCCCGTGGCGCGCAAAGGAAGCAATTCTGATGTGCCGGCATTACAAGGCCGAGGAATTGCTCGCGATGGGCGCGCTCAACCGCGTGGTCAAACCAGACGAGTTGATGCCCGCGGCGCGGGAACTCGCGAAAACGATTGCGGCGAAATCGCGCGAGGCGCTGGCAGCGTCGAAGCGCGACATCAATGCCGTGTTCTTCGGCCAGCGCTTGTTCTAGCTATTCGCGCGTCACTGCCTGAGCAACGACCTACGAATTGCCTGATGTTTGGTTTGCGGATGAAGCCATACGCTCATCACCGCCGGGCAGAATGACGGATCGTCAATGCTACCGGTGCTCGAATTGTTCAGATAGGCAAGCGTCCTTTTGCTATCCGGGCAGAAGATGACGATCTGATCGCCTTGGCGAACGTTCGGAATGATCTGCCTCAGTTCCCCCTCCCAGATTCGAAGCTGGCGCTCGTCGCCAACCTTCAGAGAGCGCATCTCGGCGATTGCATTCTTGACTAACGTGTCGGCAGGAACAGCCCGGCCCGGCTCGATATCGAGCGCTTGAGGTGCGGCGGCGGACCATTGCGGGCCGACAATCCACAACGTGGCGTCGTACATCCGGATGCCTAACCACGTGTGGCGTCCCTTCCCGAACGGATGTATTTCGGGAGCCTTGGAAAGCACCTGCGGCGGCAACGGCCGAGAGGCGACCGCGAACGTGGCGAACATTAGAACCAGCAGCATGGCCGCGAATCGCAAAACCGCCGCGCAGGTAGAGATCAGGCGTGTCATCAGCCGCCGCATTGTGGCCGAGAGTCACGCGGTCCGCAACCGCAGGATATCTTCAAGCGCAATGCGACGACGCCTACGAATAAAAGCTCACTCGATACAGGTCACCACAGCCAGGTTGGCGGCGCTCGCGTCGACATAGAATTTTCGCAGCTTTCGGAACGCGTCCATCAGCCACTCGTCGTCGTCGGGCTCGAATTGCACCGGGTAGATGCCAAGCGTCATCATTTGATCCGGATCCCATCGCGCAATCATCTCCGCTTCGAGATTCGGCCGAGTTAGCTCGCGGGCAATATCGGCGACTTTGTCGGGGGCGAAGTACCGCGCGGGTCCGTAGCCAAGGTTTTCGCCGATCTCGGTCCCGCCCATTACCACCTGGCTCGCGAGATCGGAGCCGGGTTGGGCACTGCCGCACAAAAGGTAGTGCACTCCGTGCCACGCTTTCTCGATCGAGATGTCCGCGCCCTTCCCCGACGCTTGCGTGCTGCCGCCTGATGCCGGCGCTTGTCCCGCCATCGGCAAACCGCGAAGGCGATCGGCCATCTGCTTCGCGAGTGCGGCAACGCCTTCGCCGCGTGCGAGCGCCTGGAGGTCGATACCTGCACCCGCGAGCGCCTTCGTGATCCTCTCCTGCGTTGCCGGATCCATCTTCCCCATCGTGCCCGTAAGCATCTTCGGCACGTCGCTCTGCAGCAATTTCGTCATCGCCTCCGTCGTTCTCGGCGCGACTTGCTCCATGACGAAAAGTTCTTCTACACCGGAAGGATCATCGAGAATCTCCTTCAGGCAAGCCGGCGACACCTGCACAAAACGTCCCATCATCGACATGTCCGTTCCTCCCGCTCGCGATTGTAGGGTTTCGCGCCCTTCCAAGCTAACGTCACTCGACAGCCTCAGGTTCAACACCTTGCTTGTTTGGTGGTCACTTATCGGCTAAGTCCAAATCACACTCGCAGTTGAGGGAATCAGATGGCAGAACTGAAAAATCGGCAATGGCTCCTGGCCGCGCGGCCGCAAGGAATAATCAAGGAGAGCGATTTCCGCTGGAATGAAACTTCGGTGCCGCCACTGAAGGACGGACAGGTCGTCGTGCGCAATCTGGCGTTCTCGTTCGATCCCACGCAACGTGGCTGGATGTCGATGGATACCTACATGCCGGCAATCCCGCTCGGCCAGACGATGAAGGCAGGCACTATAGGCCAGGTGGTCGATTCGAAACGTCCCGGATTTGCCAAGGGCGACCTCGTGCAAGGGCTCTTCGGATGGGAGGACTACACCGTCAACGGCGGCGAAGGATTGATGGGCTTGCAGAAACTGCCGGCTGGCACCGACCCGGTGCTCGCGCTGTCGCTGCTCGGAACGACGGGACTGACGGCATACTTCGGCACGCTCGCGGTCGGTGCAGTGAAGTCGGGTGACACGTTCGTGGTCTCGGGCGCGGCGGGCGCAACCGGTTCGGTGTCCGGGATGATAGCCAAGATCAAAGGATGCCGCGTAGTTGGTATTGCCGGAGGACGCGAGAAATGCGACTGGCTGTTGAAAGAGGCGGGCTTCGACGCCGCGATTGACTATAAGAGTGAGAATGTAGGTGAGGCGCTGACTAAGTGTTGCCCACAAGGTATCAATGTCTATTTCGACAACGTCGGCGGCGAGATCCTCGATCACGCGCTCGCGCGGCTGGCACATGGTGCGCGAGTCGTGCTGTGCGGCGCGATCTCGCAGTACAACAACCTCGGCGAGAGAACGCCGGTCGGGCCGAAGAACTATTTCAACCTGATCATGCAAGGCGCGCGGATGGAAGGCTTCCTGGTATTCCATTTCCTTGCGCGCTATCCCGAGGCGATCGCCGAAATGTCGAAGTGGTACGCCGAGGGCAAGCTCAAGAACGAGGTCGATCTGCAGCAAGGACTCGAGAATGCGCCGAAGACGATCATCCGCCTGTTCACCGGCGCCAACTTCGGCAAGCAATTGCTGAAGCTCGCCGATCCGCAATAGCAGGGTCGCGTGCGAATCGGCGCGCACATCGGTGCTGTGCTGTTGGCGATCGCGCTCGCCGGATGCGTCATCGGGGCTCCGATGGCGCCGGTTCAGACACCTTCCAGTCACGGGCAACTGAATTTGTGCACTGGCGCGCCCGCCGTTCCGCCGAACAACGTTGCGTCGAATCCCAACTACGTTGAGTTCGCGGTCGACGTGATCGATTCAGCCGGCGCTCCGACGACTGGCCTCACGCAGCCGGATTTCGTCGTCACCGAGAATGATCGACCGACTCCGATCGCATACTTTCGCGCGGAGCAGGGCCGGCCGCCGGTCTCGATCGCAATACTGGTCGACAAGTCGGGGAGCATGGTGACGAAACTGCCGGTGGTCAGTGCCAGCGTCGACGCCTTGATGCCGAAGCTCGATGCCTGCGACGAAGTGATGATTTACGCCTTCGGAATGGACCCGATAGTGGTGCAGGACTTTACTACTGATCATGCGCTCGCAGCAGAACGCCTGAAGCTCATCGGCGCGTGGGGTGGGACGCCCTTCTATGACGGGGTGAGTCAAGGAATCGCGCGACTCGACGCGAGCCACTATCCCGATCGGGTGGCGATCATTTTCACTGATGACGCCCCGAATGTGTTGGGGTCGCCGTCGCTCGACAACGGCAGCACGATCGCGACACGGGACGGTATCGTAAATTCGGCAGTGAACTCGCAGAGCCGTTTCTTCGTGGTCGGCGTCGGCCAGCCCGGCGCAAAACAATTTCCCATTGGGATTGGCATATACGTCTGGAGCATCGGCAGCGCGCCCAACGGCGTGGGTCCGGAGGATCTGAAAACTTTCGCGACGGATTTGAAGGGCGAATTCATTCTCATCGCAGCGGAACCGGATGAAAATGCGCCCAAGGTTAGGGTCCAACCGCGCGACGTCGGGAGCTTGGAAGCGACACCCAGATACGCGCCGCTGGCGGCCGATCCCGGCGAGATTCAGCAGTTCGCTACGTCGATCACATCGCAAATCGATCGGCACTACACGATCGGAGTTATCTCGTCGGGACCGCCGGCGTACGCCGCGAGTCACATCACGATAAAGGCCAATCGCCCGTCTGCGCGCACGACTTTTCATCAGATCACGTTGAGCCCAAAGACTCCGTGACGGTTCGTGTGCATGATGAGTCTCGACACTGACGCCGGTCGGTTGATGGTCGTGCGCGCTGGCGTCGCAGACTACGGCGCTGTGATGGCGATTCTGCGCGAGGCAGCGGATTGGTTGAGCGCGCGCGGGATTCAACAGTGGTTCCACTGGTACATGGACTTCGGCGAGCACATGCTGCGCGAACGCCTCGAGGATCATGAGGTTTATCTTTTCCTGCTCGATAACTCCCCGAGCGGAACGCTGACCATCCAATGGTCGGATCCTGAAGTCTGGGCCGAACGCGGCATCGACGGACAGGCCGGCTACATTCACGGCATGGCAATCNNGCGAAGCGCGGGCGGCATGCGAGTCGGCGAGCGGATACTCGAATGGGCAGTCGCGACGATCGCAGCGCGCGGCTTGCGCTTCGCGCGGCTCGACGCGATGGCGTCGAACACGGCGCTGTGTCGCTATTACGAGCATCGCGGGTTCCGTCCGATCGGCACCGCATTGCTGCCGGGGATCTTCACGACGCAGCTTTTTGAACGAGAACTCTGAGGCCTGCCGTCGCTGTCGCAGGCGCCGACGTAAGAACGTCCGTCAAGATTCTTCTCCGCAACGGTTCAGAATGACGGAGAGGGAGACTAGTCGGTCTTCTGCGCTGAGCCTTGCGGCTGAGGCTTCAGGAAACTCGCTGACTCCTGGGTTTGCATTAGAGGGCTGAAGCCGGTGCGGGCCAAGTCGGGCCGGACTACCTCGATCGGGTCGCGCGTGTCGTCGACGTAGCCGAGCGCGTAGGCGCCTAGTCGGTAGCCCATCAGTCTCAGCAGATCGACCGGGAGCGTGCGCGCGATTTCCAGCGGCACCGATAAGTACTGGTTCTCTTCCTGGCGGAGCCACGAGACGTTGTAGGTGATGTTGATTCCGCTGCGGATGTTTTTCGAGCGGTTCGCGCCACCGCCGTGGTAGATGCTGCCGGTGTAGAAGAGCACCGACCCTTTCGTCATCTCGGCCGGCTCGGTGTCGGCCTCGGTAAATCGCAGCTTGTCGTCGAAGCGGTTGCTGCCGGGGATTACGCGGGTGGCGCCGTTCTCTTCGGTGAAATCGGTCATCGCCCAGATGGTGTTGCACTGGACCTCGTAGCCGCGCGGGAACGGGAAGAAATCGAAGGCCCACTGATCGCGATGAATCGTCTGGGCCGGCTCGCCGGGGCCGATCGAGATTACCTGCGTGAGATGGAGCTGAAAGCTGGTCGCGTGTCCGAGCATCTTGCCGACCGCGCCGAGCACGGTGGGATGCATCACGAGATCGCGTGATTTTGGTGAGCGCGCGATCAGGCCGCCGGTCCTGCGTGTGCGGCGTCCGCTGAAATCGTCGGGGCCAAGCGGCGTCTTCTCAGCAAAGGGACGCAGCTCGTGCGCGACCTCGTCCATGACTTCGGGGCGCACGACGCGATCGACAACGACGCATCCGTCATCAGCGAGCGCCGCGCAGATTTCGTCAGCGGAAGCCGACGCGGGTAGATGTGTGATGCTCATTTCTTGATGCTCCGGCGGAAATTCTATTCCGCATCATTCGCTAAATCGATGCAATGCGATAGGTTCGGAACGTCGAATGGAGGACCGTCGAAATGGCTGATCTACTCGTCGAAAAAACCAATCACATCGGAATTTTGAAGCTCAACCGCCCCGACCGGATGAACGCGATCAGCGTCGAGATGCTCAATGACCTGGGCGAGGCGCTGAAGGATTTCGACAGCGACCCTAAGATCCGCGCAATCATCCTGACTGGCGAGGGACGCGGCTTTTGCAGCGGTCTCGACCTCAAGGACACCGCCGCCGGACGAGGTATCGGAGCGGGACTGGCGGCGCCCGGCGCATCGCACGTCAGCACGCGCGAGCTGCCGACGGTGACGCTGAATCGAATCGACCTGCCCGTCATCTGCGCGATCAACGGCGCGGCGGCCGGCTACGGATTCGACCTCGCACTCGGATGCGACCTGCGCCTGATCAGCGATCGCGCCAAGCTGGTGCCCGCATTCGCCAAGCGCGGCATCGTGCCCGAGAGCGGCGGCACGTGGTATCTGCCGCGGCTGGTGGGATGGGCGCGCGCGTGCGAAATCGGTTTCATCGCCGATGATATCGCGCCGGCCCGCGCGGTCGAGCTCGGACTCGCGAACAAGGTCGTGCCGCATGAGGAATTGATGGAGGAGGCGACGCGATGGGCGTCGAAGATCGCCGCGAACGCGCCACTGGCGATTCGTGCGATGAAGCGGCTGTTCCGCCACGGATTAAGTGAGGACTTCGAATCGCATACTCATCATGTGCTGATGCAACTGCTGGTGCTGTTCCGTTCCGGTGATTTCAAAGAAGGCCTCGAAGCGTTCATGGCCAAGCGCGATCCGAATTTCAGCGGCCGCTGACGAAGCAAGCGACAGCGAGCGGACATGAGTCTCGCGCTTCGATCGCGCCTTAAGAACCTAACCCCTAACCCCTTCCCATAGTGGGAAGGGGAACCAGATTATTGGGAGTAACCTCTTCCCATGGTGGGAAGGGGAACCGGGTCATCAGTCGTCGCGGCGGGGGCCGGGTTGCATGAATGCGATTGCGACGCCGTCGAGCGGATCGACGATTCGCGCGATCTGGCCGCCTTGAATCGCGAGCTTGGGCTCGGTCGCCTGCAAGTCATTGGCGCGCGCGGTTGCGACGGCCTTCGCGATGTCGGTGCACATCAGCGCGACGCCCCAGCATCCGGGACGCCCGCGCGTCGCCGGCCCGACGACTTCGAGCACGGTCTGCTCGAGCTTGAAGAACGCCTGCCTGGTTTTATTCGCGTCACCAATTTCGCGGATTCGTTTGCAAGGGACTTCGATCGCCTCGTTGGCGGCGATCGCGTCGTCGAGCACCGGAGTCATTACGACGATATGCTCGAGATACTCGACCGTGTTTGGGTTAGGCCCGCACAACCGCGCAAGCGACTGGCGGCGCGACTCGAGGTCGAGACTGATTGGAGCGGCCGCGGTTACGACGCCCGGCAATCCGGACGAAAGCATCTCGGCCTTCACCGAGCGCGTCGCCAGCCCCGGCAGCACGACTGATTCCACCGGAGCGCCGGGGACCGCCGGCTCGCGCTCGTCCGAGACTAACACGCCCCTCACGCCCCAGACCCATCCGACGATGCCGCCGCCGCTGTCATTGTTCGTCGCGTCGCGCAAAGACGGAGCCAGTAGCGAGTTGGATTCCGCGGAGCGAAGCGCGCAGAGATCGATTTCGACGGCACCCGCGGCGAGCCGCGCGATACGAATACCGTCTTGATCGAACTCTTCAGGCGCGAGCGCGAACCCAGCGCGCCGCCATTTTTCGCGCGAGGCCGCCAGATCGCGCACCGCGACGATCACTCTTTCGACACAAACTATTCCCACGATCTTGCAGCCCTCGAAGCGAGGCTATCGTCACTCACAATAGGATGCCACTGGTCAAAAATCACCGCGACGGAGGCCGGGAGTGTATCTTTCGGTCCCTAGCTTTAGTAACGATAATCGGCGTTCTAACGTCTATGCTCATGTTGTAACAGGTTGTAGCATTGTATAACAATTATGGACTCACTCGTAGGGGGGCTTAGATGACGATCTCCTGGCAAGCGTTCCAGACCGAGGCGCTCGATTGTTTGCGCGCGCTGGTNAGGCTGGACACCACCAATCCACCCGGCAACGAACGAATCGCCGCCGATTACATGGCGGAAGCGCTGGGCGCGCACGGGGTCAAATCCGTGATCCGCGAAAGCGCACCGACGCGGGCGAACCTGGTTGCGCGCTATGCGGGCACCGATTCGTCGGCCGGCGCCATTCTGCTCTCGTCGCATACTGATGTCGTTCCGGTCGAGCGATCGGGATGGACGCGCGAGCCCTTCAGCGGCGAGATCGCCGACGGCTGCCTGTGGGGCCGCGGCTCGATCGACATGAAGTCCAAGTGCGCGATGGACCTGGTGATGATGACCGCGATGAAGCGGGCGGGAGCGAAGCCGAATCGCGACGTGATCCTGGCGGCGGTGGCGGACGAGGAGGCTGGATCGGATTTCGGCGCGAAGTTCCTGGTCGAGCGGCATCCCGAGCTGGTGCGCGCGGGATACGTGCTGAACGAAGTCGGCGGCTTCACCGTTCATCTCAGGAACCGCCGATTCTATCCGATCCAGGTGGCGGAGAAGGGCTTCGTCACGATCAAGATGAAGGTGACCGCCGCGCCGGGGCATGGATCGATGCCGCGATCTGACACCGCGATCTCGCGGATATCCGAGTTGATCACCAGGATTGTGCGGACGCCGATGCGCCGGAAGGTGTCGCCGTTCATGCGGCAGACGCTCGAGGATATGGGCGTGCCGATCGAATCGCCGGGGCCACTGTTTGCGCCGATGCTGGCCAACACCGTCTCGCCGACGATTCTGCGCGCCGGCTACAAGGACAACGTGATTCCAGGCGAGGCGACGATCGTGCTCGACGGGCGCACGCTGCCGGGCGAAGATCCCGAGAGCTTCATGGCCGAGTTGCGGCAAATCGTCGGACCCGAGCCGACCTTCGAATTGCTCAAGACAGCACCGCCGGCCGAGACCAGTCCCGACACGCCGCTGTTCGAGTTGATCAAGAAAACGGTCGAGGCGGCCGACCCGGGCTCGCTCGCGATACCGTGGATGATCCCGGGCGCGACCGACAGCAAGTTCTACTCGAAGCTCGGCGCTGCGTGTTACGGATTTTCGCCGGTGAAGCTCGAACCGCACATGCCGTTCGGTTCGCTCTATCACGGCAACGACGAGCGCCTGCCGATCGAGGGCTTCTACTGGGGATTGAAGGTGTATGCGGAAGTATTGCTGAAATTCCTCGGCATCAAGTTCGACGACGTCTTCGCGTGATTGCGGAACCTAACCCCTTCCCTCAAGGGAAGGGGAACAATCGCGCAGGGGCGTTCCCTCAGCAACCGGTTGCGCACGGGCGCAACGCTAATTTGCGGAGCTGGTTTTCAGGGTTCCCGCTTGCGGGGTGAAGGTCATCAGCAGGCGGGGCGGGGATTCAAGCGGCACGACTGCGAAATGGGCGACTGGCTGCATGTTCAAGGTCACGGTCGTTCCGTCTTTGCTGCTCGAAATTTTGCAATCCTTGAAGATCGATTTGTCGAACACGAGATGAGTCTGCAAGGCTACGTCGGGGGTCACGTCCTTGAGCATCACGGTCGCGGTCGAGCCGCCTGAATTGCTCTCGAGGTCTTTGTCGAAGCTGACCGGCCCAGTGAGCTCGAGAATCACCGACAGCGGCGGATCGTTCGATGACAGCCTGATCGTCTTCAGCGTCGCGGGACCGGCGGTGGGCGGCTCGCTCAGCGACAACGGCGCACTGTTGTCAGCATTCATCTGATGCATCGATGGCTCAGGCGCGGGCGCTCCGCCACTCGCAGTGATCTCATGCAAAGTCGAATCCGGTGGCGCCGCGAACGGGGCTGAATTCTGATGCATGGTCGGAGCCGGTGGCACCTCGTTCGAGGTCGAATCTGCTGATACCGCGTTCGAGGTTGAATCCGGCGACGTCGCGTACGAGGTTGAACCCGGCGGCGCCGTGTCCGCCAGTCCGGTCATCGCGCGCGCCTGCGCATCGGCGGCGCCGGCGATGCTGCCGGTGGGCTTCGGCAAATCGGGGGCAGGCGCCCGCATCATGTCAGGTGCGCCGGGCTTGCGACTGGGAAGATCGGGCTGCGACGGATCGGGCGCATTCGACGAGGCCGGCACGTCGAGGTTCGGCAGTCCGTCGGCTCCATAGGCCGACGATCCGGAGTTCGACGCGACCTCGGTACCACGCATGTCAGAGCGCTGGCGCACTATTATTTTGTCCGCGTTCGAGTCGTCGGGATTACCACCGTAGCCGGTCTCGGCGAGCACCAGCGGCAGTGGATCTTCTTCGGTGTCGATCGGTTCATGGAGCCTTGCCAACTCGGTCTGGGCTTTTTTCGCGTAGTTGGAGTTGGGGAAATGCTTCCTCACAGCGGCGAAAGCCTGCGCCGCCGAGTATCGCTTACCCTCTTTCTCGAGCGAGACTCCCAGCTCGAACAACGCGTCTGGCGCGACTGGAGTCTCCGGGTATTTCTGCAGCAGCTCGGCAAAGCGCGATTCGGCGGCACGAAAGTTCGCGCGCTTATAATAGTAGTTGCCGACGATCAACTGGTTGCGCGCGAGCATCTCGCGGCATACGAGGATCTTGTCGTGCGCCAGTTCGGCGAAGTCGCCCTCGGGAAAGCGCTCCTCCAACTCCTGGAAGCGTTTGAGCGCTGCCGCCGTCTTGCCCTGATCCTGGTCCTCGCGCCCGATCTGATCGTAGTAGCTCAACCCGATGTAGTAAGTGACCAACTCGAGATTTTTGCTGGTCGGATGCATCCGCTGGAAATCGTCGAGAGCGCCGATNGCTTCCGCATAATCCTTCTGCTGGTAGTAAGCGAGGCCGATTTTCATCTCGGCATCTTCGGCGTANGGGCTGAACGGGAACTTATCGATCACCTGCTGATAATTTTCGATAGCGGCCTTGTATTCTTTTGTCGCAAAATCAAGTTGGCCCTGCGCGT
>JGI12635J15846_10004199_pt1 | contig 12450 bp, 10 predicted proteins | sample BlaSpr_A8_OM2_M2_FD_15846 | JGI IMG/M metagenome (IMG submission 15846) | reverse complement strand
CGCGCATCCCTGGGCCATCGCCGCGGCGCAGGAGTTCGGGATCTCTCTCGCGGGCCATCGAGCCGCATTGTTGACTCGTGCCATCGTCGATGAGGCGGATGCCATCCTGGCGATGGACTTTCAGAACCAAGTGGATTTGTTGTCGCGCTACCCCGATGCTGCCGGCAGGTGCTTTCTGCTGGGAGCATACTCGGGAACAGCTCGTCCCATCGAAATTCAGGATCCGTTTTACGGGGACCTGGGCGAAACGCGTCGCTGTTACCGGCTGTTGCAGACTTGTACGCAAAACCTTGCCGAAAGCCTCGATGCCATCAGGCCACAAGACACGGCTCCATCGAGCAGAGCACGGTGAAGCGCCCAGTTCTGATCGTCGGTGCCGTGCCGCGTATCACAGTTCCGGTCGCGCGGTCGCTGCACCGACATGGTGTGCGGGTCGAGGTTGCTTCTTTTTCCGGCGTCGAGTTCGCTCCCCGGTCTCGCGCGGTTTCCGATTTTGTCCGTCTGCCCCTGCCGGACCATCCCACGGATGGTCAGTCGACTGCCTTTCTGGAATTTCTAACGCGACTGATTTCCGAACGCCAGTACGACATGCTGATTCCAGTGAACGACCCCGCTCTGGCCCTGGTCTCAGAACACGACGCGCGTCTGCGCGAGTTGCTCTATGTTGCCTGTCCACCACCTCACGTGGTCCAGAGGGTCCTCGATAAACGGCTAACACTGGATTTCGCCCGCAGGGCGGGAATCCACACGCCGTCGACCTACCACATCTCGAATGTTTCCGAATTAGAAATACTCTCCAATCAGCTTCGATTCCCCATGGTCGCCAAGCCTTACCACAAGAGCAGCGAAATGGATTTCAAGGTCCGCTATTTTGATAGTTACGAATTGCTCCACCAGGCACTAGCGGACGACGAGCGGCTTGGCAGCAGACTTTTGCTGCAAGAATTTGCCAAGGGAGACGGAGTTGGAATCGAAGTGCTGATACACCACGGGGAACCGGTGGCGATCTTCCAGCACCGCCGGTTGAAGGAGCTTCCTGCCAGCGGAGGGGTCGCCGTCGTGGCCATCGCCGAGCCGCCTGAACCGCTGCTCGTCGACCAGGCCCTTGCGTTGCTGCGGGTTTTAGAATGGGAAGGTGTTGCGATGGTCGAGTTTCGCTATGATCGCGCGCGGCGCCAGAGTTCCTTGATGGAAGTGAACGGCCGTTACTGGGGAACTTTAGCCCTTGCCATTCAAGCCGGCGTGGACTTTCCTTGGTATGAATGGCAGATGGTTCACGGTGAAAAGCCTTCGGCGCCCCTCAATTATTCAGTCGGGGAGCGGTGGCGCTGGAGTGCAGGCTATATAGCCCGCTGGCACGGACTGGCCCGAAGCTCGGTCAGAAAGGCGCTCAAACATCCCGCCATGCTGAAAGAGCTGCTGCCTTCCTTCGCCGACCTAAGCACCAGCGACGCCCTATGGGACTTCGCCGATCCCGTGCCGGCAATCGTCGAACTGCTGCGAACCGTGAAGGATTTGGCCGTGTCCGACATCCAAGGGGTGCAGCGGGCGCTGCAGCCCGCGCCAGGCCATACGTGACCCTGAGAAAAGGGGTGCCGCGACGCCAAGTTACGAGAAAGACCCACCAGGATGCCTTGCGTACGAACGGCCAGGCATCAAGCGGCTCCGGCGGCACATCGCTAGGCCGCCGTGAGTGACGGGCAGGAGAAAGAACTGTTTTCATTTGAGCCTTCTAGCGTTGATCCTGCACCGGCTCTTCTTCGGAACCTTTCCGCGTCGGGTCTGTTTTTTCGCTCGTTCCTGTGATGCCTACATTGATCTTGTGAAGCACCTCCCATGCCCTTCCCGGAAGATTGCGTCGCAGCCACGATTTGCTCCGTTCCGCACATTGTTGCGCCCGGAGGTAAGCGGCTCCCGTGCTGAAAGGTCTGGCAAAACTAAGGTCCAAGTAATGTCCGGCCTGAGCGCCCCAGCGCATCTTCGACTCGTCGGCCCCACCCAGAAAGTCGTAGCGGCGAACGCCCTCAGCGATCAGTTGTTTCAGCACCTGGCTGCGCAGAACGTAGCCCACGCTGTCGGCTGCGTAGTCTGGGTCAAATCCCTCCTGTAGCGAGAAGACACTGGTTCCGTGGCGCAATCCAAACTGCGCGGCCACGATTTTTTCCTTAAGTTCGAGCACCCAAAACTCCAGGCGGCGGCGCGCCAATAGGAGCCGGGAGAGTTCCCCATAGAACTGGCGGCGAGCCAGCTGATGCAGGGTCCCTGGCAGACCCCGCCGTTGCCAGTGCTTGCCGTGCAGTTCATAGAGTGCTCGCAGAAGGGAGTCGGTCTCGCCTGGTTCCACACACCTCCGGATTCGAACCTCGTACTTCTTTTCCAGACGTCGGGTTCGCAGCCCAATTTTCCCGCGCTCCTTAGCCGAAAGCCCCCGTAGATACTCCTCCCATGTTGCCGGCAGTGCGATGGCGGAAGCCGGGCTCTGTTTCTCGAGTGCCACCCACTTCTTCCCTCCCAGCAACTCCCGGAACGCATTGGCGCCGGGCGACTGCTGGGGCAGCGTATTGAACTCACCGAAATCCCAGAAGTTCCGTTCACCCTCCAGAAAATTCAGAAGTGATGCCGCAAACCTGCTTTCAAATCCAGGCCTGACTGGCAGATCAAGATTATCGGAGTCTTTGCTGCCGTCGCCCATGAGCCGCAACTGTCGAAGTGAAACGGTCTTTGCTAGGCGAATTGAAGTTAGAGAGAAGGGCGCCAAGGCGACCAGGCGCGATTCCGCGAAGAACCCGGCTACCAGCAACTTCTGATCTTTCCCGAAACTCTGCCACCAAGACACCAGCCATTCCGGCGTCGAGAAGGTCGTCGCAAGGGGATAGTTCGCCAGAAGCTCTTCCCACCTTGCACCAATCGTCTGCAGTTCATCGAGGCTTCGGTAGGTTCGGATCTCCAGTCTGTTATCGCCCATGATCAGATCGATCTTTGGTAGCAAGAGACATCAGGCGCAGTTCGATTTCTAAAATTCTCCAAGCGTTCATCTGCTTTTCTCCATTTTAGGGACTTGAAGCAGACTGAACACCACTCCGATCCCGTGCGGCTCCAGCTCAATTTCCTGTTGGCATCTCTTGCGCTCAAGATCATAGAGCGCAACGTGAGAAGGTCTGTGGCGATGGGAGTAGCCATTTCTGATCCAAGCTATGTTCTCGAGGAACTTGGTGGGACGGACTCGCGTGAATCCTACCCACAACCAGCGTTCATCCAGCGGAAGCACGCCACGGCACCAACCCAGAACCTGTCCAGACTGTCCACTCATCTGATTCAGGTCTATCGTCTCTTCGACCTTGAGGGTTTTTCCGTTAGCGATGACGATTTGGCCATCGACGGTTGTGAAATAAATTCTGTCTCCGAAAACATAGCCATCATGAGGCCTCTGCACCGCGATATCGATGCGGGGCCCGGGGATGGTCAGGCAGATCGCGTCGCGCTGATGCAAGCGCGTGACCCAGACTTCCCGGTCGAGCACAAACACGTGATTGGGATGCGACCGGTGGGGCTTGGTCGTGGCGACCTTACGATAATCCGTCTGTCGCGAGAATCTTGCCCACGGATCCTCGCCTATCACACTCCATTCCCTGACTAGGCTTCCCGTCGTTGTGATCTCCACCACCATATCGAGTCCGGTCACTGCAACCAGAAGCGTACCCTGCGGCGTCGGACAAACATGATGGAGATCGTTGAAGCAGGGCAGGGAAATGTAGTGCTGGAGCCGAAAACTTGGGAGCTCGTAGACCAACACCTCGGTGGAAGTACAGGTGTAGAGCGCATTCTCATGGAGCGTGGCTGACTTGAATAGAACGGCTGGCAGTTCTTCCGAACAGACCTCAGGCGGGGAAACATACTCCACGCGGGCGCAGGATTGATTTTTCGCCGGGTCGAGTTCGATCAGGAGGGCTTGCTCGCACGATTGCCATTCTTCCAGCCTACGGAAAACCGTGGTGCGCAACCGACCTCCGGACACGTAGAAGCTAGTCATGCAGACGCTCCGGTCGACAGATGTTTCCTCCTTCGTTTCGTTGGCCGATCTGCACTTTATACTCGAGTCGGGTATTATGCACGACAATGGGCCGGGACCGATAGGTCCTTTGACAGAAGTGTTCCTTCCGATAAGATACACGACCGCGCCGGCTGAACAGTTTTTGTTTCAGCTTTCGAACCAAAGTTCGCACAAAGTAACGCATCGTCCCGGTCAGTGATGTCAGAAGGAACATCTTATGAAAGATTTTCCGAGGAGCACCGATTCCGACAGACCTGAACCGACGCTGCGATTCGATTTATCGACGGTGACTGGATCTTTCACTCTCATTTTTGCCTTTTGGACGCTTGCCGCCAACACCGCCGTGGTTGCCCACTTATCATTTCAAACGCTTTCGAGAATAGGGCCATTGGCTGTGGTTGCCGGCGTCATTGGCGGCGTTTTCATTGCAAAAGCACCCATTCGTCCTGAGCTGCAGGTCCGGGTCTTTCAGCGAGCAAACTGGAAATGGGTTGCTACTGCCGTTGCCATAGTCGCCCTACGGGGTCTCAGCTATCCCGTCTTTTGGGGCGCTGCATTTCTCTTCTCGCTGGTGTCAGCTGCCAAACTTCGCGAAGACAGCTTACCTTACCGGAAGGCATCGATATCCTCCCGGTCGACCGCGATTGCGCTCATGTTCCTTGCGCTCGCATCGGCTGCGCTGGTGTATGTTGCGCACAGGCCGGATCCTGACGACGCCAACTTTGTGGGAATCGCGGCTGATGCCGTCGCTCACCCTCAACGGCCGGTCCTTTCCCACGACGCCCTATACGGAGGAGATAACCTGCCTCTTATTCTTCCCACGTATTCCGTAGATTCGTACGAGCTATTGGTTGCGCTTCTCGCCCGTTGGTTCGGCGGTGCTCCAATCTGGTGGGCGCATGCCGTGCTTCCCACGGCGCTTGCTGCATTTCTGCCATTTGCCTGGGCCAGACTCATGCGCTACATGAGTCCTCGCCACTGGCTGCTAGCTACTGTTTTGACTCTGATGCTATTGGCTCTACTTGGCGAAGCTCATCATTCGTTGGGTAACTTCGCGTTCGTCAGATTGTTTCAAGGGAAAGCCGTGCTCGCGAGCATTGGAATTCCACTTCTCTATTCCTATGCATGGCAATTTGCCGATACCGGTGCGTTCTGGGACTGGGTGATGCTAACCGGCTGCGCCATCGCGTGCGTTGGGCTTTCCGCCGCGGCCCTGTTCGTCGTACCCATGGCCCTTGGAACTGCTGCGCTAGCAGGGTTGCCCAAGAAGAGCTTGGTAGTTTTGGGTTTTTTGCCCGCTCTGTATCCTCTGGTTTGGGGCCTGGCTCTTCGTGGAAGTTTCAAGGAGGTTGCCCCAGTGTTCGCTTCGGTTAGTCGAACCTCAGCGGGTACGGTTCTTGAGGGATTCGGCGCACACGGACAATATGTTTTGTTAGCCGCGCTGCTTGCGGGACCATTTCTTGCGCGCTCTCCTCGTCTGCGATTTCGTCTTGTACTCGTTGCCCTGATTTTTTTCCTTGTTGCGCTCAATCCGTTTCTCTTCAAGTTCATTGCCAAGCTCGCCACGCCGGAATCCGTGTGGCGAATCCTATGGAACGTCCCCGTCGCAGGGATCACAGCCGTGGCCATGGTGAACGCGGTCGAGCAGATGTCGCAAGCTTGGGGAAAGCGTGGGGTTGCTCTTGCTGGTTTCATCGTCGTGGGGGTGCTTGCTTGGCTGGCCCCTCATTCGAGTCTCAGGAGATCGAATCAGGTCAGCTTCTCCGCGTTTCCGCTAAAGGCTCCCCATAGCGAGTGGCAAACTGCACGCACCGCGATTGCTCTGACCCCACCCGCGACAAGACTGCTCGCCCCCGAATCTGTTGCCGAGTGGGTGCCAACTTTTGTCGTGCGTCCGCCTCTAGTGAGTGTGCGCGCAGTCTACGACGATCAAATGGGGGTGCGAATGCCGCCAGAGGAAGCCAAGACTAGGCGCGAATTGCGCGAACTGGTTTCTGGCGGGGATTTTTCAGCGAAGCGTACCGAGGAACTCCTAGACACTCTTCCGTCCTATCGCGTGGGTCTCATCGTCGCGACCCCGGCTGCAGCCTTTCGTCTTAAAGACGCCTTGATCGCTCGCAAGTACGTGCCTTTGCCGGAACACGGCGACTACATGTTCTTTGTTTCCTGTGCCGAAGATCACGCAAATATTTTTGAGTGACCGTGCTCCGATCTGCTGGATGACTCTACTCTCAGAGGGCCTACGGTATCACCGGAACAATGCCGAAGACCGTATTCATCCCATGCGGCTCGAGTTCCACTTGTTTCAAGCATTTCTTCTCGACAATATCGTAGAGTGCAATGTGTGTAGACTTCTCCCGAGTGCCCTTGTGCACCGCGGTCTTGATCCAGCGGATGTTCTCGCGGAATTTGGTCTCGCGAATCCGCGTAAAGCCTATCCAGATCCTTCTCTCATCGACTGGGAGCAACCCGCGGCACCATGCCGGGAGCACTTGCTCATCCTCGCGGCTGATCTCTTGCAGATCGATCATTTGCTCAACCGCCAGGCTATGCCGGTTCACGATCACGATCTTTCCATCGACCACGGTGAAGTAGATTCGATCGCCCCAGACGACTCCATCATGTGGTTTTTCCACGCCGATTTCGATTCGCTTTCCAGAATCATTTAAAGCGATGGCGTCGCGTTGATTGAAGCGTGTGGCCCAAAGCTCTCCGTCCAGGTCAAAAACGAAATTGGGGTGTGCCTTGTGCGGCTTGGTACTCTCCACTTTTCGATAGTCGACGTCTCGCGAGAAGCGCGTCCATGTATCTTCCCCAACCGCGCTCCACTCTGCCAAGACCTTTCCCTCGAGACTGACCTTAACAATGAGATCAAGTCCGGTACTGACGACCAGTAGATTTCCGTCCGGGGTTGGCAAAACGTGATGAACGTCGTTGAAGCAGGGAAGAGAAATGTACCCGACTTGCTTGAAGTCTGGCAATTTGTAGATCAGAACTTCCGTCGTCGTGCACGTGTAAAGAGTATCTCCCACCAGCGTGCTACTGTGAAAATTGACCGATGCGCCCTCGCCTGCTCGCACTTCGAGCGGTGTTTTATATTGCACACAAGTCCGCACTGCGCCGGATTCAGTGTCGACCTCCAGGATGAGCGCAGCCTCATACCAGCTCCAATGCGGCCGTTTCTCTTTTAGCAACAGCCTTCGCTCTCTTCCACCCAGTATATAAAGCTTCCCCATATTGTGATGATCTCAAGAACCTCAACCTTAGACATCGTCACGATTGCGACGCGACTCTACGATCCTGCCGACATCCCGGTACGTTTCGAGCTGGTAATGGAACCGCCGGTTGGCATCAATGTTGAACATCCATTTCAAGAAATTCTCACCAATGCTCCGAAAGACCCAGCGAGGTACGCCGAAATAACGAACCACACTCTTAGGCGGAGGCCATGCTCTGATCATCGATCTGCCGTCGTTGTAATACCACTTACGAAAGTAAGCCTTCGTGGAGCGACTAGGGTCGACCGGATGGTAGATGATCGCGCTTGGAATATACATGATCTTCTCACCCGCGCGGAAAAGCCGGGATGCGAATTCGGTGTCTTCGCAGGTTATGCCGCGGTTCTCCCCGCTAACGCCTAAATCAACTCGAAATACCCCGTATTTTGCAAATTTCTCTTTTCGATATGCAGAATTTGCTCCCAAAGGNTTATTGCCTTTGATCTCTTTCGCTTTATCGCCTAGTTCGTAGTGTACGATCGCCTGTTGGTCCTCCATTTGGAGCCAGTCGGGTTTCGGATGTTGCCATACTGGTATGACTCGTCCCCCGACACCGGCACAATCAAATTCATCAAAAGCGCGCTTCAGGTTCAACAGCCATTCAGGATGCAGGAGCACGTCGTCATCGGTAAAAGCGACAATCTCGCCCTTTGCTGCGGCAATTCCAGCATTCAGCGCTGCGGACCTGCCTTGTCGACCCTCGAAAATATACCGGACACAGAAGTTTGCAGTTCTGGTGAAATCCTGGATCGCGTTTGGGGTGTTGTCTTTGGAGTTGTTGTCGACGACGATGAGTTCCCAATCGAGATCAAGAGGCAGAGTAAGGCCCAAAAAGCTTTCGAGAGTGGATGTCAACAATGCGGCGCGATTGTAGGTACACAAAACTACGCTAATAACCCCCACCTCGAGATCCCCTCTCATTTTAGATTTGGAAGCACTCACGCTGGCGTTAGACTCTGGCTCTTTCCCTCTGGACTATATTTTTTCGGCAACCTCGATGCGGGATTTCACTAAAGCGAGCAGTTCGTCCTTGAGGAAAGGTCCGCTCGCCACCAGGCCCGACAGAAGGGGATCGTGGCGATTGGCGGTCAAATCGGTTTTTTCCAGGGTGCTGACAAACCCGCCCGCGCTCAGCACCAACGCGGCTCCCGCGACCACGTCCCATTCGTGCTTGGGNGTTAGCGTGAATGTCGCATCTGCCAATCCAGCCGAGACCAGGGCAAGCTTGTAGGCCACCGAACCCATCGGGCGGATCTGAAAGCCAGCGTTCTCAAACGGTTTCCATTCGCCGCGCTTGACTTCGCTGCGGCTGGCGAGAACCAGAGCTCCAGTCAAACTCTTACGCCGACTCGGCTGCGAAGGTTTGCCGTTGTACGTAACGCCGGAGCTGATCGATCCCAGGAATGTTTCGTCAGTTTCCGGATTGTAAATTCCCCCCGCCACCGGACGGCTGTTCTCGACGAACCCGATCGAAACGCAGAATTCCGGAATTCCCGTGACGAATTCGCGAGTGCCGTCGAGCGGATCGACCACCCAAACGTGCGAGCACTGCAATCGAACCGGGTCATCCGCACTCTCTTCCGAGAGCCAGCCTTCCCCTTCGCGCAGAAGTTCTTTGCGCAGAACCGCGTCGAGCGCGCGATCGGCTTTGGTTACGGGATCGTCTCCGGCTTTGTATTCCGTCTGAACGGCCCCCGGAGTGAAGCCAGCGAATACCGTCCGAGACGCTTCCAGCGCAACGCGAATGCGTTCCAGGATTTGAGCGTAAGAGTTTGCGTGCATAATCTTCTGCTATTCTTAGGCGATCAAGCCATTAGCATGCGCGCGCCTGTTGCCAGCAGGACCGCGCAAAGAATGCGTCTGAGCCACGGAACCGGAACCCGCGTACTCAGGTAAGAGCCCAGCAATCCCCCTGGAACTGAGCCCAGCAATAGCGCTTCCACCAAGTGGATGTCCACATTATGCATACGAAAATGAAGAAAACTAGTTACTCCGGTCAGAATGAGAGCGTGGACGATATCGGTACCAACCATAACCTTCGGCTGAAAACTGTAGAACAACAAAAGCATCATCATTACAATGCTGCCGGATCCGACCGAGGTAATACCCACCAGGAAGCCAGCCACCAATCCCATGAGTGACATCCAGGCAAATGATTTCATCGTCGGTGGTCGTACGGCAGCACGATCCTCGATCTTTTTCTGAAAGAATAAGAAAGTCGGAATGCAAATCAGCAAAATTCCAACGGCAACGGTGATGAAGCGGTTGACACCACTGCCATAAACATTTCGCAAGTGAATCAGAAAACCTACGCCTAGATACGACCCGGGCACACTACCCGCGGCCAGCGCCAAGACAACCTTGCGTCGAACCGTGCCTTTGCGTAAATGAACGATGCTGGCGCCGATCTTGGTCAAAAAGTTGAAAAAGGCATCGGAGCCCACGGCGCGAAGAGGAGCCACGCCCAAACCGAAGATTAAAATCGGAAGCAGCAGAACGCCGCCCCCGACTCCCGTCATTCCAATGAGGGTCCCCACTACAAATCCAACCAGGCTCTTGATCAGCAGATCCATGACAAAGCCGGCTTCAACCTCACAAACGCGCAGGCTTGTGGCCGGAGAGTACTTTAGGCTGACTGCGCCGTTGTTCCGATAAAGCCTTCCCGTTCGAGGTGCAGAATAATTTCCTGCGCCGCTTCTTCGGGGGTCAGTTCGCCGGTGTTGATGGTGACTTCGGCGTCCGTTGGAGCTTCGTAAGGATCTGAAATGCCAGTGAACTCCTTGAGAATTCCCGCGCGCGCCTTGGCATACAAGCCCTTGCGATCGCGCTGCTCGCAGACATCCACGGACGTCGCGATGTGCACCAGAATGAATCCTCCGTGGGGTTCAATCATCTGCCGGACATGTTTGCGCGTCGCGTCGTAGGGTGCGATGGGCGCGCAGATGGCGATACCCCCATTCTTGGTAATTTCCGACGCCACGTAACCGATGCGGCGGATGTTGATGTCGCGATGTTCTTTGGAGAATCCAAGTTCGGAGGAAAGATGCTTGCGGACCAGATCGCCGTCAAGCAGAGTGACCGGACGCCCTCCGGTCTCCAGGAACTTGGTCAGTAACACATTGGCGATGGTCGATTTACCTGAGCCTGAGAGGCCGGTGAAGAAGATTGACAAACCTTGTTTGTGGCGCGGCGGGTAACTCTTGCGCAACTCCGCTACAACTTCCGGATAGGTGAACCAGGCAGGGATCTCCCGGCCCTCGTTCAGCCGCTGGCGAAGTTCGGTGCCGGAGATGTTTAATACGCGATCGCCATTCTTGACTTCGTCGTCCGGAACGTATTTATCCTGGTGCTCGAGGTAGACCATCATGTTGAAGGGAACCATGGTGACGCCGATGTCGGCCTCGTGTTTCTTGAAAACTTCCTGGGCCTCGTAAGGGCCATAGAAAGGTTTGCCATTGCTGTCTTTGCCCGGACCGGCATGATCGCGGCCCACAATGAAATGCGAGCAGCCGTGGTTCTTTCGAATGATCGCGTGCCAAATGGCCTCGCGCGGTCCGCCCATGCGCATTGCAAGCGGCAGCAAGGAAAGTTTCGCGGTCGCCTGGGGGAATTTCGACAGCAGCAACTGGTAGCATCGTACCCGCGTGTAGTAATCCACGTCTCCCGGCTTGGTCATTCCCACCACGGGATGGATCAATAAGTTGGCCTCGACTTGCTTGGCGGCGCGGAAGGCCAGTTCCACGTGCGCGCGGTGCATGGGGTTCCGAGTCTGAAAAGCAACTACGCGTCGCCAGCCCTCACGGACGAACTCGGCTCGAACTTCGGCAGGCGTGAGGCGCAAGTTGCGGAAATCGTAGTGGGAGAGGATCTGCGTGCCTTCAATCAGTCCCCCGACGTACCACGGATTCGCTTTGTTGATAGCGTAATCGGCGCCTGGATGAGTCGCACTGGTGGTGGCAAAAACCGCCTGAGCTTCGGCTTTACGGTCAGGTTGCCATAGATCTTCGACGTGCACCACAGCGATCATGACGCCCTCGGGATCGCGCAGCGCGACTTTGCTGGAGCCCGCTGTAAGTTTTTTGGCAAATTCTTCGGTCACATCCAACGTGATTGGCATCGGCCAAAGAATCCCATGGGCCAGCTGCATGTTGTGACAGACGGCTTCGTAGTCTCGACGCGTCATGAAACCCTGTAGCGGAGAAAACCCTCCCGTGATCAGCAACTCTAGATCGCAGAGCTGGCGTCCGGTTAGATCCCATGAGGGCCACTCTTTCGAATGGGCCTTCAATTCAGCGATTCTCGCTGGTTGGGCGACGAGGTTAATCAGTTCGCCGCCGTGGGGCGGAATGAGATGACTGGTCGAAGCGGTCAAGTGCTGGGCCTCCTGAGATGTTGGCGTCGTATCGTCTATAACCCTTATCGTGTTGCCATGGATTGATCTTAAGATCTATCCGGCGTAACAAAATCGATTGCAGATATCACGGGAGAGAATGACCTGAAACTTTATCTACCAGAGTACCACTACTATCTTCTATGCAACTGCGTGAAAACCGGCTTTCTTCTTGCTGAAGTGCAGCAATTTGGCAGCCCTCCCCGTGAGAGGTTATCGACGTAAGTGGCTGACGCGGCGCGACTTTCGGGAAGTGTTTCGCCGACCAGATTTAACTAGAGCATTTGTGTGAAAAGAATTGCGACAGTGGCTAAAGGGATTCCATGCCGTGCAGGATTCTGTACCCGCCAATTCGGTTCACTCTTGTGCGGAAAACCTCGAGCAACAGCACGTTCGAGACGATAGATTGATTGCCTTCGGCAGCCACTTGAACGAAAATGTGTTGTAATTGAGCAAGCGAGCGAGAACGCAACGACCGAACTGGAGATTTTCGATGATGAAGTGCAGGATCGCATTTTCGTTCGTGATTTTGGCAGCGGCCCTGGTCTGCCTGGCGTCCGCCCAGAACTCAGGACCGCCTTCCTCCAAGTTGGCTACAGACGCTAAACTTAAGGCCTCGATGCAGCCACTGACTCCGAGATCGGCGATGGCGCCTTCACGTAGCTCGTCGGTTGCGGTGCCAAGGTTAGCGACAACTGGCCGGGACACGAACGCAGAACTCAGTCGCCTGG
>JGI12635J15846_10004197_pt1 | contig 12450 bp, 10 predicted proteins | sample BlaSpr_A8_OM2_M2_FD_15846 | JGI IMG/M metagenome (IMG submission 15846) | reverse complement strand
TCACCGACGCGGGATACCAGGGATAGGTCGCGTTTTCGGCTTCGAGCACTTTGCCGGTATCGGCTTCGACCAGGATGGTCGCCTCGGCACGCGCCGCCGGGGCCGGCGAAGCCGCGGCGCAGAGCGGACCGAGCCCAAGCGCTAATATCAGCGTGCGAAGTGTTCGCTTTTGAATCACGCGCGGTGGCCCGCTCGGTTGGTCGCCGCAACCGGCGAAGGAGGTGCAGCGGGTCTGCGGAAGGTTTCGCAGGCCCAAGTGGACAACTATCTAACCGGAACAGAGGCTCGAAGGCAAAGGTGAATCCGGTTAAGGTTGCGTGACGCGGAACTCACGCGTCGCGGTTAGCCAGGGAAAGCGACGAAAATTCGGCAAAGGGAGCAATCATGACGGCCTGCATTGTGGGATGGGCGCATACGCCGTTCGGCAAACTTGCCGGCGAAACTGTTGAAAGCCTGATTGTGCAAGTGGCGACGCAGGCGCTTGCCGACGCCGGCATCGAGCCTAAAGACGTCGACGAAATCGTGCTCGGCCACTTCAATGCTGGCTTCTCGGCCCAGGATTTCACCGCTTCGCTGGTATTGCAGGCCTCGCCCGATCTGCGCTTCAAGCGCGCGACGCGGGTCGAAAACGCCTGTGCGACCGGTTCAGCCGCCGTCCATCAAGGGCTCAAGTCGATCGCGGCGCGCTCGGCGCGCATCGTGCTGGTCGTCGGCGCCGAGCAGATGACGACGACGCCCGCCGCCGAAATCGGCCGCAACCTTTTGAAGGCGTCCTACGTGCGCGAAGAAGCCGACATCGACGGCGGCTTCGCCGGGATTTTTGGCAAGATCGCCGGGCTTTATTTCCAGCGCTGGGGCGATCAGTCCGATGCGCTGGCACAGATTGCGGCGAAGAACCACAAGAACGGTGTCGGCAATCCGTATGCGCAGATTCGCAAGGATTTTGGCTACGAGTTTTGCCGGACCGAAAGCGAAAAGAATCCGCGCGTCGCCGGGCCGCTCAAGCGCACCGACTGCTCGCTCGTCTCCGACGGCGCCGCCGCGATCGTGCTTGCAGATGTCGACACCGCGCTCAAACTCGGCAAGGCCGTGGTGTTCCGCGCCGCCGAACACGTCCAGGATTTTTTGCCGATGTCGCGCCGCGACATTCTCAAATTCGAAGGCTGCGCGGTCGCGTGGCAGAAAGCGCTGGCCGCCGCCGGCATCGCGTTGCCGGATCTTTCCTTTGCCGAGGTGCACGACTGTTTCACCATCGCCGAACTGATCGAATATGAAGCGATGGGGTTGGCGGCGGAAGGGCAGGGCGCCCGCGTCATCGCGGAAGGAATTGTCGCCAAGGACGGCAAGCTGCCGATCAATCCGTCCGGCGGGCTCAAAGCCAAAGGTCATCCGATCGGCGCCACCGGAGTGTCCATGCACGCGCTGGCCTCGATGCAGCTCACCGGCACGGCAGGCGACATGCAGGTCAAGGACGCGCGGCTCGGCGGTATTTTCAACATGGGCGGTGCCGCGGTCGCCAATTACGTCAGCATTCTCGAACGGCTGCGCTAATCGTCATTGCGAGCGCAAGCGAAGCAATCCAGCAGCGGTGGTTGGATTGCTTCGTCGCTTCTCCTCGCAATGACAATGGTGCTGATGGTTATCGCCAGCCCCGCTACGCGCCCTCTTGCGGGACGACTGGCGTATCGAGCGATTGCAGCGCGATATCGAGCGGCGCTTGGTTTCCGAACTGCGCCTCGACCAGCTCGCTGAAGAATCCCCCGCCCCGGTAGAGCTCGTCGAACGTCCCGCTTTCGATAATGCGTCCCTCCTGGAACACCAGGATACGGCTGGCATTGCGTATGGTCGCCAGCCGGTGCGCGATGACGAAGGTGGTTCGTCCTTTCATCACTTCGTCGAGCGCCTGCGTGACGCGCTGTTCGGTCACTGGATCGAGCGCGCTGGTCGCCTCGTCGAGGATAAGGATTGGCGGATCTTTGAGGAGAGCGCGCGCCACCGCAAGCCGCTGGCGTTCGCCGCCGGAGAGTAAGCGCCCGCGTTCGCCGATGCGCGCCTCGAATCCGTCCGCCTTGTGTTCGATGAAGTCGAGTGCTTGCGCGCGGGCCGCGGCTTCACGCAACTCTGTGTCCGTCGCATCCGGTTTGCCGATGCGCAGGTTTTCGGCGATGGAGCGGTTGAACAGAAGCGTTTCTTGAAACACGACGCCGATCTTGCGGCGCAGCCCGCTTAGCGTGAGCCCACGGATATCCATGCCGTCGATCTTGATCAGGCCCGACTGCGGGTCGAAAGTACGATGCAAAAGCGCGAGCGCCGTCGACTTGCCGCTGCCGGTCGGCCCGACCAGCGCAATGCTTTCGCCGGGCAATGCGGTAAAGCTTAAGTCGGCGACGGCGGCGCGCTTGCCGTCATAGGAAAACGAAACGTCCTTGAACTCGACCAGGCCGCGAAGGCGGCCTGGGTCGAGCGCGTTCGGCTGGTCGCGAACCGCCGGCACGGTGTCGAGCACGCCAAAAAATTCGTCGAGTTTGGGCTTGTCGATGAACAGGCGGTTGGCGAATCCGACCATCTGTTCGAGGCGGGTGATGAGCAACGCCGCGATCGCCATGAAGCTGACAATCGCGCCGACCGACGAGAGCCCAAGGAGCTTGAGGTAAGCTCCGACCAGAAGGATCACCAGCAGGGTCAGCGTGGTGGCGGAACGGGTCAGCACCGCGGCGATCGCCCACCACGACAATACCGGCATTTGTGCGCGCAGCAGCGAGTTCACCAACCCGCGCAACGCCGAGACTTCGCTGTCGATGCGCACATAGCTCTGCACCACGGCGATGTTCCCAAGCGCATCGGCGGCGTTCTCGGCAAGGTCTGAATAGTGTTTCTCGACGGCCTGCTGCATGGCGTTGGCGCGGCTTATCACGACCGACGTCAGGACCGTGAAAATCACGCACAGGGCGAACAACGGCAATGCCAGGCGCCAATTCAGGTAGAGCGACACCGGCAACAGCACGACAATGAAAACCAAGGCGGCGAAGTGTTCGCGAAAAAATGAAACCCACAGCCACCACAGCGTGTCGGTGCCCGTCAGCATGATCTTGAGCTGCCGTCCTGAATGCGCTCCGGCGTGATAGCTCAGCGGCAGTTGCAGGACGTGCTCGAAGAAATCCGCCAGCACCAGGTTGCGGCGACGGTGCGCGAGCCGGTCGGAAAACCACGCCACGATCGCCGAAGCGGCGATGACAAACAGCCCGAAGCCGACCCAGGCCCCCAAAAGCGGAGCCAGCGCGGCAGCGGCTGCCGGGATGGCCGCCGGCAGAGTTCCTGAAAGGGCGTCGACGATATGGCCGAGCAAGATCGGCTCAATGAATTGCGCCAGCGCCAGCGCGATATTCGCCAGCGCTAGTGCGACTGCAAGCCGTGCCTCGGGCGCGAGCAAACCAAGCACGCGCAAATAAGTGCGCAGGAAAGTCATCGCCGACCCGCCATCTGAAGTCCGAATTGCGCCGCCGGTGGGAACGGCTGCGCGTGTGAGACATTTATGTCAAGGCGCGCCGGTCGGAAGGCCTGGTGACGATGCCCGTGGGCGAGACCTTTTTCGCGCCGCGGCTCGCGTGGTGGCCGATAAATTCGGTGTCGGCTGGAAGATCAATGTGCCAGACTAATCCTGGGTGGTCGGGGGTTGGGGGCAGGTATGGGCGCGGAAGGCAAGAGCGAAGACTTCGTCATTACGCGCGTGTTCGATGCGCCGCGCGAGCGGCTCTGGGAGGTCCTCACACAAGCCGAGCACCTGAAGGAATGGTGGGCCCCAACCGGGTTCACCATGATCGCGGCCAACCTTGATCTGCGCCCCGAGGGAACCTTCCATTGCGGATTTCGTGCGGTGGACGGCTACAAGATGTGGGGCAAGTTTCTCTACCGCGAGATTGTCCCGCCGGAGCGCCTCGTCTTCATTAATTCGTTTTCGAATGCGGCCGGCGGCGTCAGCCGGCACCCGATCGTGCCGACATGGCCGATGGAAACGCTCATTACCGTGACGTTCGAAGAAGAGACCGGCGGCAAGAGCAAGCTCAATGTCCGCTGGGCGGCGCACAACGCGACCGAAGTTGAGAAGAAAACCTTCAACGCCTCGCATGTCGGCATGAAGGCGACCTGGACCGGAACGCTCGATCGGCTCGCAGCCTATGTGGCCAAGGTTTAACGGCAGCGGCGACGCGCATTGCGACTTCAATCGCTGCACCGGCCGCGTTCAACGCGACGCGGTATTGCTGACGCTGCGCTCGGCGGCCGGCGGCAAAAACGACGAATCGAAACTGCCGATGGCCTTGTCCTTTGACTGGACGCGGTAGACCAGAGCGAGCTGATCGAGTGCCATGGCGAACCGCGCCGGATCGATTGCACCGAAACCGGCGGTACGCACCGCCGGCGTCACAATGTTATCGGCGATCGCCATCCGCAGGCGCTCAAGTTCAAGGTCCTTGTTGGCGCTGTCGCTGCGGCGAAGGAGCGCCGCGATCGCGCCCACCGGATCGCGCACGGTCTCTTGCAAAGCCTTCACGTAAGCGCGCAGAAATCCGCGAACCGCGTCCGGCTGCTCCGCCATGAAATTTTCCGATGCCATGATCGCGTCGCCGTAGAGTTCGACGCCGTAATCGGCCATCTGCCAGACGACGAGATCGTCCTTGGGCACGCCGCGCGCTTTGAGATCGATGTAAGAGGTGAAAGCGCAGCCGGTGACGGCATCGACTTCGCCCGAGGCGAGCATCGGGTCGCGCACCGGCAGGCCGACGTTTTCGACCGTGATCTGGCTGGTGTCGATCCCGTTTAATTCTGCGAAGATCGGCCATCGGGCCGAGGCCGGTTCGCTCGCCGGCGCGCCGAGAATCTTCCCGGCGAGGTCGGCCGGCGCGGCGACGCCGTGGCTTCTTCGCGCGATGATGGCGGCGCAAGGCTTGTCAAACACGATGAACACCGCCTTCGCGCCGATGGCGCCTTGGTCGCGGAGCATGATCAATTGATTGAGATCGGAGACGATCAAGTCGTAACGGCCGGGCGCCAAGAGCTTTATCGCGTCCTGCGGATCGGTTGCCGGCGCGGCATCGATCGTGACGTCGAGCCCTTCGGCCTTGAAGTAGCCCCTGTCGATGGCGACGAAAAAAGGCGCTGCCGGACCGTCGATTTTGCGGTCTAATTTCAAGTGGACGGCGGTTTCGGCCGCGACCGNCAACGGCCAGCAAAAGGCCGCGGCGAGAACGGGAGCGGCAAACCGGGTGAGCCGCATGAGGTCGACAACAGCCATGCCCGGTTCCCTGTTACGCTTTACATACTTGAGCGGAGCCCCCGGCGTTCCCCTTCGCTCTGATAAAGAACATGCCGCCACAAAGAGCAAGCAGAAGGTCCACAGGCGCGGCCGCGACAAACCTCCATTGTTAACGCGCCGGCGGCGGCCGCCGCTTAGGAATCCGTCATGACAGGGTCCGCCGCTATTCTGCCGATCTTTGCCGCCCCGTTTGCGCCGCCCGACGAAGTTCTGGCGGCGGAATTCCTCGCCGCTTCAGGCGGTCCTGACGGGGAGAGCCGTGTCGATGTGCGCGCGACCGCCTTGATCGAAGCGATCCGCGCGAAGACTGGCCGCTTCGGCGGCATTGAGGATTTTCTTCACGCCTATTCGTTGTCCACCAAAGAAGGCTTGGCGCTGATGGTGCTGGCTGAGGCCTTGCTGCGCGTCCCCGACGCCGCGACCGCAGACCGCCTGATCGAGGACAAGCTCGCCGGCGGTCACTGGCTCGACGGCGATATCAAGTCCGCCGCACTCCTTGTCTCAGCATCGGCATGGACGCTCGGGGTTGCCGCCAAGATCATCCATCCCGGCGAAACACCGGAGACAATTCTCGACAGTCTCGGGCGGCGACTCGGACTGTCCGCCTTGCGCGCGGCAACCCGGGGCGCCATGCGGTTTCTTGGCTCGCACTTCGTGCTCGGCCAGACCATTGAGGAAGCACTCGAGCGCGCGGGAAGCCACCCGGAATTCAGTTACTCCTTCGACATGCTCGGCGAGGGCGCGCGCACTGCCGCCGATGCGGCGGAATATTTCGCCGCCTATGCCGGAGCGATCGAGGCGATCGGCGCGAGCGCCGGCCACTCGGCGCCGCGTCCCGGAATTTCCGTCAAGCTCACGGCGCTGCATCCGCGCTTCGAGGCGATTTCGAGGACGCCGGTGCTAAGGGAGGTCACGCCGCAGCTTCTTGAACTTGCGCGCCTTGCCAAAGCGCACGATCTTTTATTCACGGTCGATGCGGAGGAAGCAGATCGCCTCGAACTGTCGCTTGAAGTCGTGGCCGCCGTGCTATGCGATCCGTCGCTGCGCAACTGGGACGGTTTCGGCCTTGCGGTGCAGGCCTACCAAAAGCGCGCTCCCGCCGTGATCGACTGGATTGAAGCGACTGCGGCGGCGCTTGGCAGGCGGCTCGCGGTCCGCCTGGTCAAGGGCGCTTATTGGGACACCGAGATCAAGCGTGCGCAGGAGCGCGGGCTTCCCGACTATCCGGTGTTTACCCGAAAGGCCATGACCGACCTTTGCTACATGGCCTGCGCCAAAAAACTCATCGCTGCCCGCAATCGGCTTTATCCGCAATTCGCTACCCACAATGCGCTCACGGTCGCGAGTGTGATCGAGGCAGCAGGCGGCGTTGCCGGTTTCGAATTCCAGCGTTTGTACGGCATGGGGGAGGCGCTTTACGCGGCGCTGCTTGCCGAATTGCCTGATGCGGTGTGCCGCGTCTATGCGCCGGTCGGCGGGCATCGCGATCTGTTGGCTTATTTGGTGCGGCGGCTTCTGGAGAACGGCGCCAATTCCTCGTTCGTTTCCGTCGCCGCGGACGAAAGCGTGCCGATTGCCGAGATATTGCGCCGCCCGCAAAGCCGCATTGCCGGCGCGGGGCAAGCGCGCAACAAAAAAATCCCGCTGCCGCGCGATCTCTATCGGCCGGAGCGGGAAAACTCGGCGGGCGTCGAATTCGGCGAGCGGTCGAGCCTCGACGGCCTTCGCGCTGAAGTTCACGCCGGCGCGAAGGCTGTGGCGCAAGCAGCTCCGCTTGTCGACGGCGCTTTGCTGCCCGGAAGCAAGCGTGCGGTTATTTCGCCGATCGACGGTCATGTCGTCGGCACGGTGAGCGAGAGCGACGAAACTTCGCTCGGCGCGGCCATGGCGGCGGGCGCGTTAGGCTTTCCGGCCTGGGCGGCGACGCCGGCCGGCGAACGCGCCGCCGTGCTTGAGCGCGCCGCCGATCTCTTGCAACAAAATCGCGGCCGCTTGCTGGCGCTCCTGCAAAACGAAGGCGGCAAGACGCTCGACGACGCGCTCGCCGAACTGCGCGAGGCCATCGATTATTGCCGCTATTACGCCGCGCAAGCGCGCCGCCACTTGGCGCCGCACGACATGCCGGGGCCGACCGGCGAGAACAACGTGCTCCGCTATCGCGGCCGCGGCGTTTTCGTTTGCATCAGCCCGTGGAATTTTCCGCTGGCGATCTTTCTCGGCCAGGTGACGGCGGCGCTCGCCGCCGGCAATGCGGTGGTGGCAAAACCGGCGGAGCAGACGCCGCTCATCGCCGCGCGGGCCATTGCGCTCCTGATCGAGGCCGGCGTGCCCGCAACGGCGCTGCACTTTACGCCGGGCGGCGGACAAGCCGGCGCTGCGCTTGTTGCCGATCCGCGCACCGCCGGCGTCGCCTTCACCGGTTCGACCGAGGTCGGCCTCTTGATCAACCGGACGCTGGCGGCAAAGCCGGGGCCGATCGTCCCGCTGATCGGCGAGACCGGCGGCATCAATGCCATGATCGTCGACGCGACCGCGCTGCCGGAACAGGTTGTCGACGACGTGGTTGTCTCGGCGTTTCGCTCCGCCGGCCAGCGCTGCTCGGCGTTGCGGCTGCTCTGCTTGCAGGACGATATCGCCACGGCCATGCTCGATATGCTCGTCGGCGCGACGGCGGAGCTCAAAGTCGGCGATCCGCGCCAGGTGGACAGCCATGTCGGCCCGGTAATCGACACGGACGCCAAAGAAAAGCTCGAAGGCTGGGTCGGCCGAATGCACGCCGCCGGTCGCGTCCGCTATCGCTGGGACCGGGGACAATTGCCGTTCGCGGGCACCTATGTCGCGCCGGCCATCATCGAGTTGGACGGCGCGCGCGATCTCAAGGAGGAGATATTCGGACCGGTGCTGCACGTCGTGCGCTGGCGCGCGGATGAGATGGATGCATTGCTCGATGACATCGCCGCGAACGGGACCGCACTGACACTGGGGATTCACTCGCGGATCGACGAGACGATTGCGCGGATCGCCGCGCGATTGCCGCATGGCAACGTCTACGCCAACCGCAACATGATTGGCGCGGTGGTCGGCACCCAGCCATTCGGCGGCACCGAAATGTCGGGGACCGGCCCGAAGGCCGGAGGGCCGAACTATCTGCACCGCTTTGCCGCCGAGCAGGTTATAAGTGTCAACACGGCGGCGGTCGGCGGCAATGCCAGCCTGTTGGCGCAAGACGAATGACGAGGCTTTGACCTTTCGGCGTGGCGCGCCGCGGATTTCCGCAGGAGCCAAAGTGGAGGTGAACGTGAACGCGACCGAAGCAAACAACGTCGAAGTGGTGCGCAGATATTTCGCGGGCTGCCAGACCGGCGACCTCGACACTATTTTGAGCACGCTCGATGCCGATGTCGTTCACTATTTCCTGCCGTCGCGCTTTCCGCCGATCAGGGGCGCCGGGCAACTCGCTAAATATTGGCGCGCCTACAAGCTCGCGCTCAATCCGGTCTGGTCCGTTGACCATTTACTCGCTCGCGATGACGAGGTCGTCAGCGAGTGGAGCTGCATCTGGACGCCGAGGCGAACCGACAAGCGGCTGATGCTGCGCGGCAGTGAATGGTACGTCATGCGCGCCGGCAAGATCGCCGAGATCCGGGCCTATTTCCTGTCGGATGCCGAGTTAAACTGCGAGCTCGCCGGCTTTCCGTACGCCGAACGCGGCTATCTCGGCTTGGTGGAAGACCCGGTGGAGAACGCTGCAGGGGTTCGGCGCGCCGGCTAGAGCATGATCCCGAAAAGTGGACACCGGTTTTCGGAAAAGATCATGCTCCATAAACAAGCCCTAGGACTGCGCCTGAGCCGCCAGATCAAGGCCGGTCCCGCGCGGNGGGGCGCAAGCCGCGGCCCCTTGCGGTAACCACCGGAAGAACTTTAACACAATTGCGACGTTATCGCGTTATTCTGGTTGAGTATGGCTGATTCGATTAACCGTCTGTATCAAGCCGCGCTTGCCTGCCGGCACGACGATCCGTCCACCTCGCGCACGGCGCGGCTGCTTCGCTCCGGCCGCAGCAAGATGGCGAAGAAGCTCGCCGAAGAGGCGGTCGAGGTCGTCATCGATGCCATGCACGGCGACCGCTTTGCCGTGACCAAAGAGAGCGCCGATCTCCTCTACAATCTCGTTGTCCTGTGGGTCGCCGCCGGCATCCGCCCCGAGGATGTCTGGAAGGAAATGGACCGCCGCGAGCGGCTTCTTGGCATCGCCGAGAAAGTGCCGAAGAAAATCCCCGACGACAACAATTCGCGCCGCAAAATCATCGCGCTCGAAAGCCGCCGCGTGCGCAAGCGGCGCTGAGCCGCCGCTCTGTCGGCCCGCCGCGAGCGGCGCCGCGAAAAGCGACATCCGACACATTATCTTAAATCTGTCGCGGGAATTGGCGAGCTTTTGTCGCTGCAAAGATACGCGGGCGACATCTTTCATGCGTCAGGGTGCCAAACCCTCGCTCAAGAAAGGACAGTTTCCATGGCGTATCGAACAATCATCGTGTTGGCCGCAACGGCCGTGCTCGGCGTTGCGAGCTTTTCCAGCGACGCTTTCGCCTTCCGCGGCGGTGTCGGTCGTGGCGGCGCGGGCTTTCATGGTGGTGCCGTTTATCGCGGTGGTGCGTGGCGCGGCGGCGTAGCGCACGGCGGTTACGCGGGTCGAGGCTGGGGACCGGGATGGGGCGTCGCTGCCGGAGTTGGCGCGGCAGCCGTCGGCGCGGCCGCGATCGGCGCAGCCACCTCGCCATACTATTACAACAGCGCGGCTTGCGGCTATTACCCCTATCCGGCCTGCTACTAGCGCGACCGCGACGCCTCGGCATCGCCGCCGGGCGTGAGCCTCCCGGCGCAGGCGAACCATAAGGCCGAGCGCGTCGCAATTCGTTGGACAATCCTCCCCATGGGCGGCTAGACCATGCTCCGTCGGATCATGGTCTAGCTTTCTTTTGATGGAGCATGATCTTTTCGGAAAATCGTTTTCCCCTTTTCCGGATCATGCTCCAACGCCGCCCATGCTTTCCCGCCTCTACGATTGGTGCGTTGACGCCGCCGGCCGCGCGAGCGCCGCCGATCCGCTTTTCCCGTACGACCATCGCCGATGATTGATCAAATCATCACCGCGCTGGCGTCATGGATCGTCGCGATTATTTCCGCGACCGGCTACCTCGGCGTCGTCTTTTTAATGATGATCGAATCCGCCTGCATTCCGCTGCCGTCCGAGATCATCATGCCGTTTGCCGGCTATCTGGTTTCGCTCGGCAACGCCAATTTGCTTGGGGTCGCGACCGCCGGGGCGATCGGCTGCAATCTGGGCTCTACACTGGCCTATTATGTCGCGGCTTTCGGCGGCCGGCCCGTGCTCGAGACTTACGGCAAATATGTCCTCATCACGCACAAGGAGCTCGAACGAACCGACCGGTTTTTTGCCCGTTACGGTGCGGCGACGGTTTTCTTCGGCCGGCTGTTGCCGGTGGTGCGGACCTTCATCGCCTTCCCCGCCGGCCTCGCCCGCATGCCGATGGCGCAATTTCAAATCTACACTTTTCTCGGCTCCTGGCCGTGGTGCTTTGCGCTCGCTTATGTCGGCTCCGTTCTCGGCGCGCGCTGGGAGAGCGACCCGACCATGCGCAAATTGTTTCACGATTTCGATGCGGTCGTTGCTGTGGCCGGGCTGGCGGCTGTGGCGTGGTTTGTTTGGTCGCGCTGGCGCGAGATCCGACGCTGAATTCCAAGCTTGCTAGAGGGAAGACAACGCCATGATGTCGAAGACCGATCGCGATAAGGCCGCCGATATTCTTGTCGCCGCCGAGAAGGCCCGCAAGCAGGCGGTGCAGCTTTCCAAGACCTGGCCCGACATCACCATGGAAGACGCCTACGCGATCTCCACTGAAGTCGCGCAACGCAAGATCGCGGGCGGCGCCAAGCTCATCGGCCACAAGGTCGGCCTGACCTCGAAGGCGATGCAGCGCTCCTCGCAGATCGACGAGCCGGATTACGGTCATCTGCTCGATTCCATGATGATCGCCGACGGCGCCCGCGTGCCGCACGAGGATTACTGCCTGCCGCGGGTCGAGATCGAGCTCGCTTTCATTCTCGGCAAACAATTGCGCGGACCCGGCATCGGCCTGCCCGACGTGCTGCGCGCCACCGAATATGTCGTGCCGGCGATTGAGATCGTCGACGCGCGGCTGCAAGACCCGCGCAAGATTTTCGACACCGTGTCGGACAACGGCGCCGCCGCCGGCATTGTCATCGGCGGCCGGCCGGTCGGTCCGCTGGAGATCGATCTGCGCTGGGTCGGCGGCATTATGTATCGCAACTCCGAGATCGAAGAGACCGGTCTCGCCGCCGGCGTGCTCGGCCATCCCGCGCTGGGCGTCGCCTGGCTCGCCAACAAGCTTGGCCAGCACGAGGTTGCGCTCGAGCCCGGCCATCTCGTGCTCGCCGGTTCCTTCACCCGCGTGGTGTTCGCCAGGAAAGGCGACACGCTGCACGCCGATTTCGGCGCGCTCGGCGGCATCGCCGTCCAGTTTGCTTGATCTTCGGGCGCGCATTATTGCGCCCTCTCCCCTTGCGGGAGAGGGCCACTCAGCGGTGCCACAACAAGACCGGGTGAGGGGTTCTTCGCGGCTAAACCCCTCACCCATCCGAGATTGTTGAACGACCTGCGTTGCCCTCTCCCGCAAGGGGAGAGGGCATGCAAATGGCTCGAAAAGACGACGCCCCGCGTTGACTTGGCCTTCCGGGGGCCTACATTAGGGAGCGTTCCGAGGGGTGCCCGAATGGGCTGAGAAAAACCCTTTGAACCTGATCCGGGTCATGCCGGCGAAGGGACAGGAATGATCGTGCCAGCCGTTATTTTGATCGCCAGGCTTATTGGGCCGCTGTTTGCCGTCCTCGGTCTCGGCATGCTGCTTAACGCCACCTTCTATGCCGCCGCGGTCGGCCAAGGCGCGCACAGTCCGGTGCTGATCGCTATCGCCGGGATGGCGACGCTCGTCGCCGGCACCGCCATTCTCAACGCGTACCGCGCCTGGACGGCGGATTGGCGCGTGCTCGTCACCGTGATCGGCTGGATTTTCATCATCGCCGGATTGATCCGCCTC
>JGI12635J15846_10004196_pt1 | contig 12451 bp, 12 predicted proteins | sample BlaSpr_A8_OM2_M2_FD_15846 | JGI IMG/M metagenome (IMG submission 15846) | reverse complement strand
GCCGGGCGATGCGGGAGTTCCGCAAGGCGACCACGGAGCTGACCAACGAGGTCACGTCGGCCGCGCAGGCCAAGCCCGAGACGCCAGCGCCGGCCGACAGCGTTGCCAAGGCCCCGACGTCGACGCCGTCCGAGGCTGAAGCCCCCAAGAACTAGTAACAGTGGCCCTTCTAGACAGGGTCCTGCAGCGCGGCCCTCAAACCAGCACCCCGGTCGAAGAGCAGCGCATGTCTGTGATCGAACACCTCGAGGCGCTGCGCCGCATGCTGATCATCTCGCTGATCGCATGGGGCACCGCCACGATCGCGGCAGTGTTCATATCGGGCCGCGTGATCACGTTCGTCATCACACGAGCGGGCATCGGTCATGCGATCTACCTCCAGCCGGGTGGGGGCGTGATCCTCCAGCTGAAGGTCGCGATCTACATCGGCCTCGTGATCGCGGCGCCAGTGCTCATCCAGCAGATCTGGTGGTTTGTCAGCCCAGGGCTGCATGCGCACGAGCGTCGCTTCGTGCTGCCGCTGGTCATCGCGACGATCGTCTTCTTTGCGTTCGGCGTCGGCGTCGCGATGTTTGCGCTGCCCCTCTACATCAAGATCCTCGGCTCGCTTGCGCCGGCGGACGTCACGTACCTGCCGGACATCGGCGAGCTCGTGAGCTTCGTCCTGATCATGGTCATCGGCTTCGGGCTCGTCTTCGAGCTGCCCGTCGTCCTTTTCGTGCTCGGGATGCTGCGCGTCATCAGCTCGCGGTGGCTCTACAAGAGGCGGCCGTACTGGTTCCTTGGGCTTGCAGTGCTGGCGAACTTCCTGACCCCGGGCGTCGATCCGCTGACCCCTATGATCATGTTCGTTCCGCTCTACATATTCTTCGAGGTGACCGCGCTATTACTGAAACTACTCGGGAGATGACTGGCGCGGCCGTGCGCCGCGATGGGCGGGCGTCCGACCAGCTGAGGCCGGTGAAGATCGAGCTCGGTGTGAACGTCCACGCCGAGGGTTCCTGCCTGATCGAGATGGGCCGCACGCGCGTGTGGATCACAGCCAGCGTGGAGGATCGGGTGCCGATGCACCGCCGGGGCAGCGGCCAGGGCTGGATCACGGCCGAGTATTCGATGCTGCCGCGGGCGACTCATGACCGCGGGACGCGCGAAGCGATCCAGGGCCGGCTCGGAGGCCGCACGCACGAGATCCAGCGCCTCATCGGGCGCTCGCTGCGCGCGGCGGTCGAGATGAAGGCGATCGGCGAGCGGACGATCACCCTCGATTGCGACGTGCTGCAGGCCGACGGCGGTACGCGCACCGCATCCATAACGGGAGCGTTCATCGCTCTGTACGTCGCGCTGAGACGGATGAAGGACGCGCGAATGATCGACCGCATCCCGGTGCGCCAGCACCTCGCGGCGGTCAGCTGCGGGGTCGTCGACGGGACGCCGGTGCTGGACCTCGACTACTCAGAGGACTTCCAGGCCTCGACGGACCTGAACTGCGTGATGACCGAGGACGGGCGGCTGGTCGAGCTGCAGGCGACGGCCGAGGGCGCGCCCTACACGCGGGCGGAGCTCGAGTCGATGCTGGCGCTGGCCTCCAAGGGCATCAAGGAGCTGATCGTCGCGCAGAAGCGCGCGTTGGCCTCGCTCTAGCCGGGCTTGCCTGACCGTCCGCGACTCGTCATCGCGTCGGGCAACGCCGGCAAGCTTCGCGAGTACCGAGACCTCCTTTCCGGTGCCGGCGTCGAGCTGGTCGCGTTCGACACCGAGGTCGACGAGGTGGGGGAGACCTACGCGGACAACGCGCGGCTGAAGGCGGAGGTCGCCCTCACCCGCTCGGATCTGCCGTCGCTGGGCGATGATTCCGGGCTCGAGGTCGAAGCAATCGGTGGATTCCCCGGCATCCGGTCGGCCCGTCTCGGACCGACGCAGCAGGAGCGAACCTCGGAGCTGCTGCGCCGGCTCGAGGGAGTGCCGCGACCGTGGAACGCGCGCTTTATCTGCGTCATCGCGCTCGCGGTGCCAGGAGGTGAGACCCAGCTCTTCGAAGGCGAATGTCGCGGCGAGGTGGTGCCGGAATGGCGCGGGGAGGCGGGGTTCGGATACGACCCGATCTTCCTGGTGCCCGGGACGGGCAAGACCTTCGGCGAGATGCCGCCGGAGGAGAAGCGCAAGTACAGCCACCGCGCCGCCGCGGCTCGGGCACTGCTGGTGTCGGGCGCGCTTCAGCGGCTGTCTGGTTGAATGGTCCTGCCCGTGGTGACAGCAATGCTGGCGGCGGTGGGCCGGCGTCGGCGGATCGTCGCGAACCTTCCAAGCTGGGGTAGCAGCTCCAGCTCGGGGAGCGCTTACAGCGTCTTCAGCCTGCTGAGCGTGGCCAGCCTTTTCAGCGTCGGCTCTCTGCTTAGCATCGGGAGTGCGGGATCGATTTTGAGTATCGGCAGCGCCGGGTCGATCCTGAGCATCGGCAGTGCCGGCTCGATCCTCAGCATCGGCAGCGCCGGCTCGATCCTATCGATCGGCGGAAGGGGCAAGGCTGGTAGGCCCCGGGAACCATCTATCTAGAATTCTCACGACGCGCAGGTAAACGGTGCGCAATCTCCAAACGCGGGCGGTAGCTTAGCTCGGCAAAGCGCCTGGTTTGGGACCAGGAGACCGCGAGTTCGAATCTCGCCCGCCCGACCAAGGTGTGATTATTCCGCCGGAGCCGGCACTCGCGGTCATCGTCACCTTCCGATTGCCGCCGGAGCATGCACCGGCGGGTTTGGGGCGGTCGGCGTGGACAAAGCCAGGGCGATCGAGGAGTAGTAGTAAGTTAGGGCGCGATGAGCGCCGTCAGTGCCTCGACGCCGCGCCCATTGCGCCTGAAGCTGCAGTCCGGCGAGGTCGCGGTCGAGGTGTCGGGCTCTGAGCACGGGCGCCTGGTCGTCGGCATCCCCGGACTGAGCGCAAACCTCCGGAGCTTCGACGTCATCTACCGCGCGCTCGACGGTGAGCGCCATCGAAAAGTGGCCTTCGATCCTCGCGGACGCGGTCGAAGCGAGAAGACTGGCCCCGGGACCTATGGCTGGCCCTCGCACGCCCAGGACGTGATCGAGATCGCCGACCGCTTCAACGCCGACACCTTCGACGTCATCGGCTGGTCGATGGGCGCCTGGATCGCGATGGTGGTTGCGCAGATGGCGCCCCGCCGGGTCCGCCGGGTCGTCCTCATCGACGCCGCCGGCCTCCCTGAGGATTCGATCAAGGTGCCCGTCTACGCGGGTCTCGACCGGCTTGCGACGGTTTTCCCCTCTCGAGAGGCCTTCATGTCGATCGTGAGGAACATGCCGCAGTACCAGCCTTTTGGTCCCTGGGAGCGGCTCTTCGACTACGAGCTCATCGACGTGCCGGGTGGTGTCTCGTTTGGCACCCAGAGGGACGCCCCATGGGAGGACGAGCAGTACCGGTTGGCCCAGGACCCGTACGGGTTGTGGAAGGCGCTCACAATGCCCGTCCTGCTGGTGCGCGCGGCTCAAGAGATTCCGCCCAATTTCGGCTACCTGATCACGAATGACGAATACGCCCGCTTCCTGGACGAAGTCCCGGCCGCGAGAGGGGTGGAGATAGAGGCCAACCACTACACGGTCGGCATGAACCCCAACACGGCTCAGGCGATCGCCGAGTTCCTGGCCGAGTAGCCGCCTCGGCGCAACCGCCCGATCCTCGTCCTAAGATGCAGTCGCTGGTGCGTCGAGAATGAGCACGCCTGATCTCGTCTTCGGGGGCTGCCTTTTGCTGGGCGGCGGACTCCTTCTCCTCACGCTGATCTTCGACGATCTTTTCGGCGGCTTCCTGAGCGCGATCCACGTCGGTTTCGATCTCGGAGGAGTGTCGCCGACGCCCCTGCTGCTTGGCTTCGTCGCGATGTTTGGAGTCGGCGGCCTGCTGGGGGTCCACGGCTTCGGCGCCGGGACCGGAGGCGCCACGCTGATCGCCACCGTCGCCGGGCTGCTCGGCGCCGGTGTCGTCTTCGGGTCCTTCAAGGTCCTGCGCCAGGCCGAGTCGACCCAGACCTTCAGCCTGCAGGACATGATCGGTTCGACAGGGCGCGTTTCCGTCGGAATCCCCGCGAACAGGTTTGGCACCGTCCTGATCAGCTTCGCCGGCGCCTCCCACAACATGACCGCCACCGCGGACGCGGAGATCCCCACCGGCCGCGTGGTCAAGGTTGTTGCGATCGCCGGCGACAACCTCGTCGTCGTTCCCGCGTCAACCGTGAGTACCGAAGGAGCACGCTCCGATGCCTGAATTCGTGACATCCACCCCATTCCTCGTGGTGGCGGGGGTGATCATCCTCATCCTCCTCATCGCGTTCGTGGCCAGCCGCTACCACGTCGCCGGGGCGAACGAAGCGCTGATCGTCGCGGGCTCGCGCGGGGCCAAGGTGCGCGACGAGCGAGGCCAGCCCACCGGCGCGGCAGGCGACAAGGGTGTGAAGGTCGTGGTCGGAGGCGGCACCTTCGTTCGGCCGCTGCTCGATCGCGTCGGCAGGATGAAGCTCACCGCTCGGCAGATCAGCGTGCAGCTCACGGACGCGGTGACCAGCCAGGGCATCAAGGTGCAGGTCCAGGGCGTGGCGACGTTCAAGATCGGCCGCGACGTGGAGTCGCTGCGCAACGCCGCCGAGCGCTTCCTCGACGCGAAGCCCGAACAGGTCGATTCGATCGTGAAGAACGTCCTCGAAGGCTCCCTGCGTTCGATCGTCGGCACGCTGACGATTGAGGAGCTGATCAGGGATCGCCAGAAGCTCCTGCAGCAGGTGCAGGACGCGGCCAAGGGCGACCTGGCGACGAGCGGACTGCAGATCGACGCGTTCACCATCCAGAGCTTCTCCGACGAGTCGAACTACATCGAGCTCCTCGGCAAGCAAAGCGTGTCCACCATCACACGCGATGCCCGTATGGCGCAGGCGTCGACCGACCAGCAGGCCGCGGTCCGGGAGGCCGAGGCCCAGCAGATCAAGATCAACGCAGCCCGAGACGTCTCGCTGCGCGAGGCGGAAACCAAGATGCAGGTCGCGGCAGCGCAGGCGCGCGCCGATCAGGCGGGCCCGCTCGCCATGGCCGAGGCGCAGCAGGAGGTCGTCCGCAAGCAGACGGAGCTGGCGCAGCTCGAGGCCGACCGCAAGGAGAAGGAGCTGCTCTCGACCACCGTGAAACCTGCCGCGGCAGACGCGCAGGCGGTGATCGCCCGAGCCGAGGGCGAGAAGCGCGCGCGCATCGCGGCTGCCGAGGCCGACGCGGAAACCACTCGGCTCGAAGGCGGGGCAGAGGCGCAGATCGTCCTGACGAAAGGCGAGGCGGAGGCGAAGGCGCTCGCCATGCGCGCCGACGCCTACAAGCAGTTCAACGAGGCGGCCATCATCCAGACCGTGCTCTCGGCGCTGCCGGACATCGTCCGCGCGGCGGCCGAGCCGATGGGCCACATCGATTCGCTGACCGTGATGAGCGCCGACGGCGCGTCGGACATCGTGAAGAACGCGACGAGGGCCGTGATCGAGTCGACGACCGCGATCAAGGGGCTCACCGGCCTGGACGTACCCGGCTTAATCGGTGGGGCGCTCGGCCGTGGCTTCGGCGAGAAGCTGCGTACCGGAGAGGGCGACGGCGAGTCGTCGGCTACGGCGGCCAACCGGATCAGCGAGATCGCCAAGGATGGTCTGACCACTCTCAAGACACGCGCGTCGGAAGCAGCTTCGACGGCGAAGACGGTCGCGGAGGACGCGGCGGAGAAGGCACAAGCCGAAGCCACGAAGGCGAAGGCCGAAGCGGAAAAGGCGAAAGCGGCGGCCGAGAAGGTGGCTGCGGCCGCGGGATCAAAGGCGGCGGTGGTGGCCGCGAAGGTCGCGCCGAGCGAGGGCAACGTCAAGCAGTGGGGGGCATGGATGGCCGAGCAGCTGCGTCACGTCCCCGACATCGGCGTGTACGGCCGGCTGAAGCTGCGCGACCTGGCCGATCACGGACCCGCGTCGGCCCGCGGCGTCTGGGCCACAGCGAAAGAGGCCCTGAACCAGGACTACGGCAACGTGACCATCGACGACCTGATGGCGCAGTTCCCGTTGCTCCAGCACTAGACATCGGTCAGAAAGCAGGAAGCCCGCTTGCGCGAGCTTCCCAAGGCTGGGGTGGGGGCGTGAAGTCGAGTTCAGTGGGCCCTTATCGGCCGCCGATATAGTAGCACAGGGATGGATGATCCACAAGATATAGACACCTGGGGACAAGTGGCTTGAAGCTGCCGATCAGCCAGGACATGGAACCGATGCTCTCGGCCATCTCGGAGTCCGGAATTCCCAAGGGGGACAGCTGGGAGTACGAGCCGAAATGGGACGGCTTCCGCACGCTCGTCTTTCGGGATGGCGATGAGGTCGCCCTCGTCAGCCGGGGCGGCCGCCCGATGACGCGCTACTTTCCCGAGGTCCTGCCGGCGTTCCGCAAGCTCCCGGCCTCGAAGCTGGTGCTGGACGGGGAGCTGGTCGTGGTCGGTGCCAACGGGCTCGACTTCGGCGCCCTCCAGCAGCGGGTGCATCCGGCTGAATCGCGGGTCCGCATGCTGAGCGAGGCGACGCCCGCCTGGTACGTCGCGTTCGACATCCTGGTGGAGGGCGACGAGGACCTGCGGCGCGAGCCGCTCGGCGAGAGGCGCAAGCGGCTGGAGAAGCTGCTCAAGGGTGTGAGGCAGCCGATCTTTCTCACGCCTTACACGCGCGACCCCAAGACGGCCCAGAAGTGGTTCGAGAAGTTCGAGGGCGCCGGACTTGATGGCGTGATAGCCAAATCGTGGTCGGGCGCCTACGTGCCCGGGAAGCGGCTATGGGTGAAGATCAAACACAAGCGAACCGCGGACTGCGTGGTCATCGGCTGGCGCAAGANCAGCGANGGTTCAACACTCGGGGCACTGCTGCTCGGCCTATACGACAANAAGGGGACGCTGCACTACGTCGGGCACACGTCGTCCTTCAATGCGGCGCAGCGCAAGGAGCTGATCGCCAAGCTCAAGCCGCTCGAGACGGAGATCCCTGAGGAGGAATGGAAGGCGAACCCAGGCCGCATGCCAGGCGGTCTCAGCCGCTGGTCGCGCGGCAAAGACACCGAGTGGGTCGCCGTGCGACCCGAGCTGGTCTGTGAGGTGACCTACGACAAGCTCGAGGCGGGCGAGCGATTCCGGCACGCGACCGGGTTTCTGCGCTGGCGGACGGACAAGCCTCCGCGAAAGTGCGGCTTCGACCAGATCGCGTCAGCTGCCGAGTTCGACGTTCGAGGCATCTTCCGCAGCAAGTAGCAACGGCTTGGCTCCCGGGCCCCCAGGGCCGTAGTACTTCACGGCGGCGCGGCCTAGACCGCTCACGGCGAACCAATCGAAGCCGGCGCCGGCGACCACGCCAACGCCCAGCGGGACGACTCGCGCCGCAACCTTGGCGGTGCCTGTGGTGGCGAAACGGGCGAGGATTCGCGTCAGAAGGCGGCCGCCGCCGTGGATCAGCAGCGTGCTCGGCAGGCGGCGGAAGGCGGCGACGGCCAGGCGCTCGCCGCCCGCGACGAGGACGCCCTCGCGGAGCTTCACCGCCCCGCTTGTGATGCCCAGTACGACGAGCGCCTCGAGCACCCGCTCGTCCGAGCCGCCGAGCTCGTGGCCGAAGATCATCGCGATGCCGAGCACGAGCTCGACCTCCTGCTCCAGGGCGAACAGGGTCTGACTTGTGACGGTTCCGATGGCTAGCACGGTGCCAAGGCCGGGCGCGATCGAGATCGCCCCGCTCAAAGCGCTGGTCGCGGCGACGCGCCGCCTCGTGGAACGGATGAGCTCATGGGCGAGTTGGTGATTCGTATACAGCGGATGGTCTGCACGTAGCTGTTCGACCTTGGCGCGGATCCCGGGCTCGCGAGCCTTGACGGCATTGTCGAGTGATCTCAGGACGAAGCGCAGCTGCGGTGGAAAGTCGTCCAGGCCCATCGGGCGAACTGTACCGGAGGGTTTCAGGTGCGAGGGAGTCGCAGGTCAGGCACGTCGATTTGAATAGCAGTTGCGACCTTGTCGCGATAAGGGTTAGGCTCTGGCTGTGAAGCTGGACGCGGGTGAGCGCCGGAGGCTGGCCGCTTTCTTCGGGTCGGTCGGCATCCTCCATATCGCGGGTTGGGGCCTGCTCCTCTTCTACGCGGGGAACCACCCTGGATTCTTCTGGCTCGGCGGAATCGCGTACACACTCGGCTTGCGCCATGCCTTCGATGCCGACCACATCTCGGCGATCGACAACACCACCCGCAAGCTGCTGCAGAGCGGCCAGAAGCCGATGGGCGTCGGCTTTTTCTTCTCGCTGGGCCATTCGACCGTCGTCTTCGTCATCGCTGCTGCATTGGGCCTTGCGGTCCGGTGGGTCGTCCAGGGCGTGGTCGCGGACAGCGGTCAGCTGCGAAGCATCGGCGGTGCGGTTGGGACCATGGTGTCGGGCGGCTTCCTGGTTCTGATCGGCATCCTGAACCTGGTGGTGCTGCTCGACATCCTGCGGGTGTATCGCAGGATGCGACGCGGCGAATACGACAGGCAGGGGCTGGAAAAGGAGTTGGTCGCCGGGGGCGTGATGACCCGGATCTTCGGCCGCCTCTTTCGGGTGATCGAGCACAGCTGGCAGATGTATCCCATCGGATTCCTGTTCGGGCTCGGCTTCGACACCGCGTCGGAGGTGACGTTCCTCGCGGTTTCGGCCGGCGCGGCCGCGCAGGGCTTGCCGCTCGCCGCGATCCTCTCGCTGCCTTTGATCTTCGCAGCGGGCATGTCGCTCATGGACACCGCGGACGGTGCCTTCATGGCGAAGGCCTACTCATGGGCATTCGCGAGCCCGATTCGCAAGGTCTTCTACAACCTCACCATGACATCGCTCTCGGTGTTCGTCGCGCTTTTCGTCGGTATCGTCGAGTTGACGCAGATCCTGGTCCAGGTCTTGGGCCTGCACGGCGGGATTTACAGCGCGATCGCGACGTCCAACGTCCTGTTGTACGCGGGATACGTGATCGTGGTCGCGTTCGTGATCACGTGGGCGGGCGCGATCGTGTTCTACAGGGTCCGCCACATCGACGAGCGCTGGAGCGCGACCATCGACAAGGTCGCCTAGGGCGGGCAACTTTTCCGGCGGCTTCTCTTGCCCGGTCGGGCCTGCTGAGCTACGTCCACAATACCTGCCTGGATGAGCTCGATCCAGTGGCGCGGAGCCAAGATGCCTGACGGGACGCCGGTCGAGGGCGACACCGTCAGACTGGAACGACTGGATGCGAGCCGTCACGCGAATGAGATGTACGCCTCGGTAAAAGGTGCGGACGAGCTCTGGCAATACCTGCCATACGGACCATTTGGCAGCGCGGAAGCCTTCAACGAGTGGGTCGCGGAGTGCGCGGCTTCGAAGGATCCCCTGTTCTACGCGATTGTGGATCGCGCCTCGGGCATACCGCTCGGACAGGGCAGCCTCATGCGCATGGTCCCGCAGCACGGCGTGATCGAGGTGGGGCATCTCCTGTTCACGCCTCGTTTGCAGCGGACGCGGCAGGCCACCGAGGCCATCTACCTCTGGGGCCGCCATGCGTTCGACGACCTGGGCAACCGCCGTCTCGAGTGGAAGTGCAATGCGCTCAACCTCCCGTCGCGCCGCGCGGCGGAACGGTTTGGGTTCACGTTCGAAGGTGTGTTTCGCCGGCACATGGTCGTCAAAGGCCGCAACCGCGATACGGCCTGGTACTCGATCACCGATGAGGAGTGGCCAGTCCGACGAGCGGCCTTCGAAGCCTGGCTTTCGCCCGAGAACTTCGACCCCTCGGGCCGCCAGCGGCGCTCCCTCGGCGACATCCGCCAGGGAATACAGGCGGCGCCCAGCGGATAGAACCGTTGGCATGGCTGCAACTGAAGACGCCATTAAGGTCGCGTTGGAGCACGGCCACACCATCGACATCACGACCACCGGCCGGCTGAGCAAGCAACCACGCCGGCTCGAGATCGTGTTCCACAACGTCGACGGGCGGATCTACATCAGCGGCACTCCGTATCCCAGGAAGCGCCGCTGGCTGCTGAACCTCGAGGCGGACCCGCACCTGACCTTCCACCTGAAGGGGAAAACCAAGGCCGATCTGCCTGCTGTGGCCCGGGTCATCGATGACGAAGCCGAACGCCGGAAAATCCTGCCTCCCATCGCGCGGGCGTGGAAGCGCGACGACCTGGAGCGGATGGTGCGCTACAGCCCGCTGATCGAGGTCAAGTTCCAGCCCTGAACAAAAAACGCCGCCTGGGGGTTAGACCAGGACGGCGCTTTCGGTGGGGAGGGGTAATCAGCTACAGCCGGTGGTGGCTCCGCAGTTCAAGCACTTGTAGCAGGAGCCCGACCGGACTGTGATCGAACCGCAGTCCGGGCACGCTGGGGCGTCGGTGTTGACGAACGCGATCTGCGGCGACCCTGTGAAGGTGATCGGCTTCGGCGCCGGCGACGCGATGACCTTGAACTCCGGCTCAGCCGGCTTCACATCGCCGACCGGTGCGGGTGGATCGCGACGGATGATGCCGACCTCGTCCTGTTCCTCGACCGGCAGGAAGTGGCTCGCCATCCAGCGGAAGATGTAGTCCACGATCGACTTGGCGATCGGGATCTCCTTGTTCTTGGTGAAGCCAGACGGCTCGAACCGCATGTGGCTGAACTTGTCGACCATGAACTTGAGCGGGACGCCGAACTGCAGCGCGTACGAGGTCTGCGTGGCGAACGCGTCCATCAGGCCCGAGATCGTCGAACCTTCCTTCGCCATCGTCACGAACAGCTCGCCAGGCGTGCCGTCCTCGTACAGGCCGACCGTGAGGTAGCCCTCGTGGCCGCCGATGTCGAACTTGTGGGTGATCGCCTTGCGCTCTTCGGGCAGCTTGCGCCGGACGGCGCGGTATTCCACGTCCGCCGCAGCTCCGGCCTTCTTGTCCTTGTCGAGCGACGTGGAGAGCGGCTGTGAGCGCTTGCACCCGTCGCGGTAGATCGCAATGCACTTGAGCCCGAGCTTCCAGGACTCCACGTACGTCTGCTGGATGTCCTCGACGGTCGCATCGGTCGGCAGGTTCACGGTCTTGGACATCGAGCCGGAGATGAACGGCTGCACCGCGGCCATCATCCGCACGTGTCCCATCGGCGCGATGGAGCGAATGCCCTTGACCGGCTTGAACGCGCAGTCGAAGACCTTGAGGTGCTCGTCCTGCAGGTGAGGCGCGCCCTCGATCGTGTCGTTCTCGTCGATGTACTCGACGATCTCCTTGACCTTGAGCTCGTCGTAGCCCAGCTTGCGCAGCGCAGCCGGAACCGTGGTGTTGACGATCTTCAGCAGCCCGCCGCCGACCAGCTTCTTGTACTTCACGAGCGCCAGGTCGGGCTCGATCCCGGTGGTGTCGCAGTCCATCATCAGCCCGATCGTGCCGGTCGGAGCGAGCACGGTCGCCTGCGCGTTGCGGTAACCATGCGCGCGGCCGAGCTTGACTGTCTCGTCCCACGTGTCCCGCGCGGCCTTGACGACCTCGGCCGACTCCGGTGAGGTGGGGAGGTGGTGAGCAGCGACCCGGTGCTTCTCCATCACGCGCAGCATCGGCTCGCGGTTCTTGGCGTACTCGCTGAACGGTCCCTTGACCTGGGCCATCCGGGCCGACTGCCCGAACGCGCGGCCGGTCATGATCGAGGTGATCGCTCCGGCGAAGCGGCGTCCCTCATCCGAGTCGTAGGCGAGACCCATCGACATCAACAGCGCGCCGATGTTCGCGTAGCCGAGCCCGAGCGGGCGCAGCGCCTCGGAGTTCTTGCCGATGGCCGGAGTGGGGTAGGACGCGTTCGAGACGAGGATCTCCTGGCCGGTGAAGCAGATGTCCACCGCGTGCTGGAAGCGCCCAACGTCGAACTTACCTTCCTCGTTCTGAAACTTCATGAGGTTCAGCGAAAGCAGGTTGCACGCGGTGTCGTCGAGGAAGACGAACTCGCTGCATGGATTCGTGGCGTTGATGCGGCCCGTATTCGGCACCACGTTCCAGTCCTGGATCGTGCTGTCGAACTGCAGGCCAGGGTCGCCGCAAATCCACGCCGCGTCCGCGATCTCCTTCCAGAGGTCGCGAGCCTTGTAGGTGTCGACTACGCGGCCGTCGACGACCGCCTTGGTCTTCCATTCCTTGTCGTCGATCACCGCGCGCATGAAGTCGTCGGTGACCCGAACCGAGTGGTTGGCGTTCTGGAACTGCACCGAGTCGTAGGCACCGCCCGGCACGTTGAAGCCGACGTTGTAGCCCGCGTCGATCAGCGCCCAGGCTTTCTTCTCTTCCTCGGCCTTGCACCGGATGAAATCCATGATGTCGGGGTGGTCGGCGTTGAGGATCACCATCTTGGCCGCGCGGCGAGTCGTGCCGCCCGACTTGATCGATCCGGCGAACG
>JGI12635J15846_10004195_pt1 | contig 12455 bp, 7 predicted proteins | sample BlaSpr_A8_OM2_M2_FD_15846 | JGI IMG/M metagenome (IMG submission 15846) | reverse complement strand
GGTTCGGGACGAATCGGGCAGGGACGCACCGGTGCGGCTCGTGTTCGAGCCGAAGTCGAGCCGTATCGACCAGACGGAGTTCGTGAATTCGCTGCTCGCGCATACGAGCCTGGAATCGAATGCGTCGATCAACCTCGTGATGATCGGTGCCGACGGCCGGCCGCGTCAGAAGGGTATTAGCGAGATCCTGCACGAGTGGGTGGGCTTCCGCTTCACCACCGTCACGCGACGCACGCAGCATCGGTTGGGGAAGGTGAACGACCGGATCCACATTCTTGAAGGGCGGATGATCGTCTTTCTGAATATCGATGAAGTGATCCGCGTCATCCGCGAAGCCGACGAGCCGAAGCAGGCGTTGATGGACAGGTTCAGTCTCAGCGAGCGTCAGGCCGACGACATCCTCGAAATCCGTTTGCGGCAACTGGCGCGGCTCGAAGCGATCAAGATCGAGCAGGAACTGAAGGAATTGCGCAGCGAGAAGGAAAAGCTCGAAGAGTTGCTCAACAGCGACGCCGCCATGAAGCGGCTGCTAATCAAGGAGATCGAAGCCGACGCCAAGCAGTATGGCGACGACCGCCGCACGCTGATCCAGCCGGACAAGCGGGCGACGTTCGAGGCGCGGGTGGTCGACGAGCCAGTGACGGTGGTGGTATCGCAGAAGGGTTGGGTGCGGGCGTTGAAGGGCCATGGCCTGGATCCGGCGAGCTTTCAGTTCAAGGCCGGCGACGGCATTTACGCCGCGTTCCTGGCTCGCACGCCTGACATGCTGATTGCGTGGGGCAGCAACGGGCGCGTGTATTCCGTGCCCGTCGCGATCCTCCCGGGCGGCCGTGGCGATGGCGTGCCGGTCACGTCGCTGATCGAGCTCGAGTCGGGCTCGCATCTGCTGCACTACTTCGCCGCTTCGGTGGAGCAGCCGTTGCTGCTGGCATCGAGTAACGGCTTTGGCTTCATGGCCAGGCTCGGCGACATGGTGAGCCGGGTGAAGGCAGGCAAGTCGTTCATGACCATCGACGAAGGCGCGACGCCGCTCACGCCCATGCCGGTATTGCCGGGCGCAACACAAGTTGCGTGCTTGTCGAGCAACGGGCGCCTGCTGGTGTTCGATATCGATGAGATGAAGACCTTGTCGGGCGGTGGCCGTGGCGTCATCCTGATGGCGCTCGATCCGAAGGAGACGTTGCGGCAGGCGCTGGCTATCGATGCGCGCGGTCTGGTGCTGATCGGCACGGGCCGGGGCGGCAAGGCGCGTGACGAGAAGCTGGCGGGCGTGGCGCTGGAAGCGCACGTGGGCAAGCGGGCACGTAAGGGCCGTGCGCCCGAGTCGACTATCAAGGTAACCGAATTGCGGCCGGTGTTCGAAGGCTGATAAAACGATGAGTGGTTGAGCGCCCCGGGTCCGCAACGTCGGTCCGGGGCGTTTCTTTATTGTGAAAATACTTGAACTGGCTGCGTTTGGTCGAGTCGAACGCCCGAACGTTGGCAATCAGTGATTCACCTGCATTTAGGAACGTTAATGAATAAGGCGATTGAAGTGGCGCTGTTCCTGCATTTGCTGGGGGTGGCGGTGTGGATTGGCGGAATGATCTTTGCTCATTTTTGCCTTCGTCCGGCAATAGCGGATTTATCGCCGCAATTGCGGTTGCCGTTGTGGGAATCGGTATTCGGCCGGTTTTTTAACTGGGTGGCGGCATCGGTGCTGGTGATATTGCTGACTGGCGGCTTTTTGCTGTCGCAGTTTGGCGGTGCTCACGCGTCCTTGCCGTTACACACGATGGCGGGTCTCGGCATTGTGATGATGCTGATTTTCGGGCACATCCGGTTTGGCGTATTCCCCAAAATCCGGCGGGCAGTGCAATCGCAAAACTGGCCGGATGGCGCGAGGGCGGTGGGCACGATCAGAAGGCTGGTGCTGGTTAATATCGTGCTGGGTGTTGTGACGATCGGTGCAGCGGTTTTATCGCGGGGAATGTAGCACGCTGTTGAATGAAACTACTCGCAGATTGCACCAACGAATCGGGTCATTTCATTCCATGTTTGAAGATGTCCCGGCCCATGGCTAATACCCTTACGACGGTCTAAAGTGCTGTGACCGTTCGTTTGGGAAATCAGCAATGCGTGCTTCGAAGGTATCGGCAAGGCAATGGCCCGGTGGTGCGGCGCTCCGGTCACAAAAGGACTATGTCCTGCTTGGCGTGCCAATAACAATACTGATCCTTGTCAATTGCATTCCAGGGCGGGCTTGCGCAACCGATCTCGTTAGTTCCCAGGCCGGATATGTCCTGACTCCGGCTGGCAATCCATATAACGTGGTTGCTGGCGCGAACATCGATACACGCGTGCAGAGTAGCAACGCGATATACGGAGATATCAATCACGCGGGCTCATGGGCGCTGACTAACAACGGAACCGTGAACGGTGGCCATTTTGCCGTTCAGTTCAACAGTCCTGCCGTGATCGTCAACAACGGATCGACAATCAGCGAGACCACTACGGCGATCGCCCTATACAGCGGCGGTTACGTGACCAATTCCGCTGGCGCCTCGATTGTGGGCCACCTCGATGGCGTCTTTGCCAATAGTGCGGATAGCTCGGTCACCAATGCGGGCGACATTGGTGGTTCTCCACCGGACATTCCGACAATTCAATCGAGTATTCATTTGCCGAGCGGCGGAACGGGCACTAATCTCGCCACCGGAAAAATCGTCGCTTATGGTCCCGCTGTCCTCGCCAACTCGGCGACAACCGTTCAAAATGCCGGGATTATTATTTCGTTGAACAGCACGGCAATCGATCTGACTGCCGGAGCGTCCGGTGTCGGCAGCGTGGTGTCCAACAGCGGCAGTATCACCGGGGAAGGCGGCGCGGCGATTCTCTTCGGGCCCGGCGACAATACCTTGATCCTGGCGGGCACCTCAATCATCAAAGGAATCGTCGATGCGGGTGCGCATAGCGCGTCCGGAAGCAACTCGCTGATTCTTGGCGGAGCAAGTTCCGGCAGCTTCGACGTTTCAAGCCTTGGCCCAACGGCGCAATATCGCGGCTTCGACACCCTGCGCCGGAACGCTAACCGGTAATGGCACTGCGATCCGTTTTACGGGATCCAATAACCGCCTGATACTGGACAGCGGCAGCCTGGTGTCAGGCGACCTCGATGGCGGAAATGGCCCGGCTAATGCATTGGTTGTGGAGGGTACGGGAACATTGTCCAGTCGCACGTACGGCTTCTCCACCCTGGCCATGCAAGGCATCGACTGGACCGTGTCCAGTCCCGTTGAAATAACCTCTGCCAGTACCATCGGAAGTGGCACCCTGAGGCTGACAGGCACGTTGACAAGTCCGGTGATATCCGTCGCGCCGGGCGCCACGCTCGCTGGAACGGGTACCTTGCAGGGCGCACTCACGGTGCACGGCGTCATTGCACCGGGTGTGACGAATGCCGCAACCGTAGCCGGTCCCCAGCCTTTGGCGATCGGCACGCTGTCCGTCACGGGTTCATATACGCAGACTTCCGCCAGCCGCTACGAAGTGGATGTCTCACCGCAAGGACACGACCTGATCAGCGTTGACGGAACCGCAACGCTACAAGGCGGCATCGTTCAAGCGCGTCTGCGTGCCGAATCTTTCACACAAAGTGACACGTACAAAATAATTAGTACAACTTCTAGACTGACTGGTGTTTTTTCCGGTATCACGACACTTAACCCGTTTGTCTTCCCGTCGCTCGTCTACGATGCAAACAACGCGTACATTCACGTACAACGCGGCTTCCAGTTCGCTGGCGGCACGCCAAATCAGATCGCGGTCGAGGCAGCACTCGATCATGGCGTTGCAGGCATCGGCGCAGGTGCTCTGCCGGCGCGTGATTTTCTGTCGGTCGCGGATGATCTGCTGAACCTTGAAGGTTCATCGGCTTACGCGGCGCTCGACCAGCTGAGCGCGGAAGCCTATGCAGCGTTACCGAATGCGCACTTCGAAGCCGCGCGGCTTGGCATGGAGGCAATCGGTTCAAGATTGACCGCAGCGCGCACCACGGGCGAATGCGCGGCGGGTGAGGCCGCTTCTTCATCTGCCAGCGGCACACGGGTGTGCTCATGGATCAGCTTGCTTGGCAGCACCAGCAGGATCGGTGGCTATGACACGTGGCTCGGCCAGCAAATAGGGCTGGCCGGCGTCATGTCCNGCGTCGACTACCGCGTCATGCCGCAGGTCACCGTCGGAGCGGCGTTAGCTGCTATCCACGGCAATACGTCCACCGATACACTGCCTGTTCATGGTCAATTCGATAGTTATCAGGCCGCGCTTTATGGCAGTTACGTACCTGGGTCTTACTGGCTTCAGGCCACGATCGGCTATGCGCGCAACAACGATGAAATGAAGCGTTCCGTCTTTTTCACCGATACCCCGCGCACGGCGCTCGGAAGCGTCGATGGAAACCAGTACTTCGCATCGCTGCGTAATGGCTTGGATCTGCCAGTGGGAAAGTTCGGCGTGTTAGCGCCGTTCGTCGAGCTTGAAATGCAGCACGCAGAGAGTCCGGGATTCACCGAAACCGGCGCTGATTCAGTGAATCTGGCGGTGTCCGGGAATACCGCAAATTCAATGCGTTCGTTACTGGGTGCGCAATGGCGCAAGGAGTTCGACTGGCTCGGCCATGCCTGGAATCTGGACGGGGGGTTGGCGTGGGCTCATCAATATGGCACGCGGACACACGCTATCAGTGCGAGTTTTGAAGGCGCAACCGATAGCGGTTTCACGATTCACGGCAGCGGACCAGCGCGAGATGCTGCACAAGTCGGCCTCGGCGCCCGAGTGTCACTGGGCCGACAAGTCCACGCCTTTGTGCGCTATGACGGCGAATTCGGCGGCGGGGGGCACACACACGCTGGAAAAGCGGGTTTCGATTACCGGTGGTGACTTCAGAAAACCGGGTTCGGCTTGCTTAAGGCTTTTTATGCAGCTGCGCCGAGTCCGAAGCTAAGCTGCACATGCTGAATCGATTCCAGGTTCAACAAACCCCAGGGTATTCTCCGAGGGATCGAACCATCGGTTCAATCAACGGCATTAGAAGGCGCTTCGCCAAACGGCAGGGCAGCAACGTCCGCCACGAGCCCCAGGCCGCAGACACCAAACCGGTCGAGCAGCGCTTGCACGCCCTCGGCCGGAACGGCACGAGAAAAGAGAAACCCTTGAGCCTCGATAGGTCCAAGCCGCGACAACCACGCAATCTGCTCCTCGGTTTCGGTCCCTTCAACCACAACCGTCAACCCGAGCGACCGGGCGAGATTAACGATCGCAGAAACCATCACGCAGACACTGCGATCGTGCGGAATAGCCTGAATAAACGACCGGTCGACTTTGAGCGTATCCACTGCAAACCGGTTCAGGTAAGAGAGCGATGAATACCCCGTGCCGAAGTCATCGAGCGCGATCCGGACTCCAAGCCGCTTCAAAGCCGAGATCTTTTCGGCGACGATATCCGGAAACTCCATCATCACGGTTTCAGTAATCTCAAGTTCCAGTTTCCCCGGCGCGATGCCGCTCTCGCGAATGGCGGCCGCGACCGTCTCGAGCAAATCCCCGCGCCAGAACTGCACTGCCGAGATATTCACCGCAAGCGACAACCCGTCATACCCCTGACTCTGCCAGATGGCCAACTGCCGGCACGCCGTATGAATCACGAAGTCGCCGATGGGCACGATCAACCCCGTCGATTCCGCGACCGGAATGAACTCGTTAGCCGGAATCAGCCCATGCTGCGGATGATTCCATCGCGCCAGCGCCTCGAAGCCTGTGATACATCGCCGGGTCAGATCGATCTTCGGCTGATAGGCGAGAAACAATTGATTCTGGGCCAGCGCAACGCGTAACTGCTGCTCCCACTTCATCAAATGATCCGCGCGATGCGACAACTGCGGCGAATAAAACTGATAGCAGTTCTTGCCCGCATCCTTCGCGCTGTACATGGCCAGATCAGCCTTCTTCAGCAAGTCTATTTCGCTTTCACTCGACACCGAATACAACGCAATGCCAATGCTCGCGTGCAGCACGAACGCGCTGCCTCGCACGTCGAACGGCGTCGCGAACATGTGCGAAACCGCTTCTGCCAACTCGACCGCTTGCCGCTCGACATCGGCGCCCTTGACGACCACGACGAATTCATCGCCGCCAATACGCGACAGCATGCCGTTGTCGCTGACCGTTTCTGCCAGTCGCGACGCTGTCATCTGCAGCACGATGTCACCGGCGTTATGGCCGAGGGTGTCGTTGACGGTCTTGAAGTTGTCGAGATCGATGAACAGCAGCGCGAGATGGCCGACGTTCTCCGGCTTCGCGACGTCGTAGCGCAGCATCTGCAGGGTGGAATAGCGGTTTCGCAGACCGGTCAGCAGATCGTATTCGACCAGATGGGTCATCTCGCGCTCGCGCCCGAGCAGCTTGCCGATCAGCCCGGTCGCGACCGCGAAGAAACCGAGCATGGCGAGCGAGATGAAAGTCGCCATGAGCAGGTAGACGCGGCGCGTGTGATTGAAGTCGGTGAACTCCTCGGCTTGCGAGAGCCCCACGAGCACGCCGAGCGGATAGCCGTCTATATGCCGATACGAAACGATGCGCGTGACGTTGTCGATCGGGTCGACATAGATGCCCGATGCGTGCTCGGAGGTCGGGTACACACCGCTTGCCGTGAACGCGCCTTTCGGGTCGCCGCTGCCGTCGACCTTTTTCATCAAGAGGCTGTCCGGTTTGAAGGGCGTCGATCCGGCGCTGACCCCAGTGCTGCGCGCGAGCACGGAGCCGTTGTCCGAAATCACGGCGACCACGCCGTCGCGTCCTATCGACGCTACGTTGTAGAAGTCGCTCGTGAAATAGCTGGGATCCTCCGACACCACCACCACGCCCGCGAACGAGCCGTCGGGATGATTCAGGCGGCGCGTGATCTGGAGCGTCCATTGCCGGGAGACGCGGCCGAGAACCGGCTTGCTGATATAGAGCAGGTCGTCGTTGGAAAGCTGGTGAATCCGGAAATGTTCGCGATCGGAAAGATCGACAGGTTTCGGCGTGGCTCCCGAGGTTGAGGCGATCAACATGCCGTGTTCGTCGATTAACGAGACCTGCACGAGCGTGTCGCTCTGCACTACACCTTTTTCAACCGTGCTCGCCAGATTGAACTGTCCGGGCGTCTTCTCGAACTCGTATTTGACGAACCGGGTGATCTGGTCGACCTGGTGAATGGCCTTGATCGTGTGCTGTTCGAGTGCGGACGAAAGGATCGCCGCCGATGCCATCGACGCGTGCGTGGCGGCGTCGCGCTCCACCGACAGGCGCGCGAAGATCACCGTCCACAGCAGCACGAGCACGAGCGCGCCCAGCGCGGGAATGGCGAACAATGCGCGACGCCGGCGCGGAAAATCCGCCTGTTTCATGTCGCGTGGCGCTCTGGGCCGTGATCGATTCATGGGTTTGGTCAGTCCATGGACCCGGTGACGCGTTGCGCCGATAGTGCGTCCGGAACAACACAAATGAATTTCGGCATTGCTGTAGCGCGTCCAATGCCGGTGAGACGGGGCGTTATTGCCGGTATTCGGTGAATCCGGGCCCATCGTTCGAGTTCGTTTGCAGGCCCGAGCCTACACGTGCATCTAGCACGCTTGCATTTCGCTTACGATGGTTTTAACCATGCCGCCGTTCACAAACTCGTTCGGCATTGCCCGGCACCCGCTGGTTATCCAGTCTCCCCCGCGTGAGGCTGATTTCCATAATGGTGGTTGAGTCAGATAATACCAATGACAACCGGCTTAGATATTACTGAAGGCGACCCATTTAAGGAAGCGCGGCGGCGAGGCGAGGTATCGAGGTATACACCGATAGGCTGAAACGCTTGTCTGGAGCGGCCCCGGCGGGGGCGGCGGTCGTTTCGACAATGTGAATTTAAGTCAGGAAACTGTGGTAATCCGGATCCCGATGCCGGGCGGCATCGGGATTAAGCCTCAGGATTAAGTGCGAGACAAAATTCGTTACAACGATTTATGCGTCTTAAGCGTTTAAAGCAGCGATTTCAGCCAACTTCGGCAATCAATTCGATTTCGACGCACGCGCCCAGCGGAATCTGCGCCACGCCAAATGCCGAGCGGGCGTGTTTGCCGCGTTCGCCAAACACGTCGGCGATTAATTCCGATGCGCCGTTGGTCACCAGATGTTGCTCGGTGAACTCGAACGTGGAGTTGACCAGGCTCATCACCTTCACGATCCGCGTCACCTTGTTCAGGTCGCCGACATGCGCATGCAGCGTCGCGATCAGGTCGATGGCGATGGAGCGTGCGGCGGCACGGCCTTCTTCGGTCGTGAGCGTGGCGCCCAGTTTGCCCGCCCACACCTTGCCGTCCTTCTTCGCGATGTGACCGGACAGATAGACCGTGTTGCCGCTTTGGGCGCTCATCACGTAGGCGGCGGCGGGGGCGCCGGCCGTCGGCAATTCGATGCCGAGTTCCTTCAGCTTGTCGTAGACGTTCAGTTGGGCCATGGTGTGTTCCCTGGAAATGGAAAAGATGACCCGCGCCCGACTGGTCGATGCCGGTCAGGCGCGGCGAGCGTGAGAGTGTCTTAAGGCATGCATCCCGCCTCGAGACACGCTCATTGCAACGAGATCAGACCAATGCGCGGATCAGCGCGCCGAGCTTCGCGACACCTTCGTCGATCTTCGCCGGCGGCACCGTCACGAACGACAGGCGCAGCGTGTTGTGCTCGGCTTCGTTCGCGAAGAACGGGCCGCCCGGCACGAACGCGACGTGCTGCCCGATGGACTGTTCGAGCAGCTTCATTGTATCGATGTGTTTCGGCAGCTTCACCCACACGAACATGCCGCCTTCCGGCCGGTTCCATTCGACGCCCACCGGCATGTGCTGTTCGAGCGAGGCCAGCATGGCCGCGCATTGATCGCGATACAGCGCGCGGATCTTCGGGATATGCGTCTCGAGAAAGCCGTCCTTGACCACCTCGTGCACGATGCGCTGCGTGAGGCTCGGTGTATGCAGGTCGGTTGCCTGCTTTGCCTGCACCAGCTTGAAGTGCAATTCCTCGGGCGCAATGATGTAACCCACGCGCATGCCCGGCGAGAGGACCTTGGAGAATGAACCCAGATGGACGATGTGGTCGGGCGCCATGGACAGCATGGTCGGCAGCGGCGCGCCCGCGTAGTCGAGGGCGCCATACGGATCGTCCTCGATCACCGGGAAGCCGGCACGTTGCGCGAAGGCGGCAAGTGCGGTGCGGCGTTCCAGCGACAGGCGGCGGCCCGTCGGATTCTGGAAATTCGGCTGTGCGTACAGCAGGCGCGCGCCGGCTGTCAGCGCAGCGTCGAGCGTTTCCGGGATCAGGCCGTGTTCGTCGGTGGGGACTTGAACGTAATTCGGTTCGTACATGGAAAACGACTGCAGCGCGCCGAGATACGTCGGCGTTTCTACCAGTACGCGGCTGGCAGGATCGATCAGCACCTTGCCGAGCAGGTCGAGCGCTTGTTGCGAGCCCGTCGTGATCAGCACTTGCGATGGCCGGATCGACGCGCCGTTGACCGAATAGCGTTGCGCGACCCACTCGCGCAACGGCAGGTAACCTTCGGTGGCGCTGTATTGCAGCGCGGCGGACGGGTTGTCACGCAGGATGCGGTCGCACGCCACGCGCATTTCCTCGACCGGAAACGTCGCCGGCGACGGCAATCCGCCCGCGAACGAAATAACTTCGGGCCGCTCGGTGACCTTCAGGATTTCGCGAATCGCCGAACTGGTGAGCTTTCTGGCGCGTTCGGAAAGTTGCCACGGCTGGGCTTGAAGGTCGGCTTGATTCATGGGGTCCTCAGTTGGTCTCGGTGAGCGGTTTTAGTGCTTGATGCGTACGGGTGGGTTGATGGAATGCTGCACGGCGCTTCGAATAAGGTCTCGCACGCTGCGTTTCCTGGCTCGTTTCAATCAGTACGATTCAGTGCAATTCAGCGCAATCGGTGAACGTCGGCGGACGCTCATTATCGCGTGTTCGATGGTCCAGTAGTCCAGCGTTCTAACGTTGGGCTTCCTGCTGCGTCTCGTCTTGTGCCAGATCGGCCGTGTTCCCGGGCGTGTCCGCGGCATCCGTTGCGTCCTCGATCTTCTTGCTCCTGGCCCGCTTGCGTGCCGGCTTGACCGGCGCAGCCTCAGCCTGTTTCGCCGCTTCGATCGATTCCACCGATTCCCCAAACGTAACGATGGAGCCATCCGGCAGCTCAAACTCCGCGACGAGCACCGGCGCCCCCGCCGTCACCTCGACCTGCATCAAATGCGACGCTCCGAGCCACGCCAATTGCTCGGAAATCAAATGCGCGCGCGGATGAAATCCCGTCAGCGACTTCAGCGCGATACCCGTTTCCGGCAGCGACGCGCTCGGATGCTGCGGCGTGTCCCACTGGATCAGCGACGGCAGAAGCCCGTCGCCGGCACCTTGCCACGCGGGGAAAGTGCCGTCGACGGGAACGGTGAGATCCCACGTGTAAGCACCGCGTGTCATTGGCACGACAGCCGGGATGCGTTCCGGATATTGCGCCTGCCAGCGCGCCAGCAGCTTCGGCCGGTTCACCCGCACAACCCAGTGCACAAGCTGCGGACCCGCTTCGAGACGCTTGCGCTGTGCCGGGTCGTCGAGCGCGAACAGGCGCGGGCGCGGCGTTTCGATCACAGCCGCGTCCGGGTCGACCGCGATCACTTCGAGATATGCGCCGCCCCACAGGTTCAGCAGGCGGTTATGCGTGCGCATCAGCGGATGCGCGCCGCCTCCGGTCATCTCGACTCCCAGTTTCCCGGCGATAAAACTCTCGCCTTCTTCCAGCGTACGGGCAGCGATAACGAGGTGGTCGAGTTCCAGCGGATGAGCGGTCATAGTGCACGAATAGCTTGGAGGAAAATTGCCCGGACAACGCCGGCTAAGCTCACAAGCATACCTGTTCCGCCCGGTCGTGCCGCTGCGTTAGCCATCCGGCCGGGTAATTGGCGCATAGTCCAAAGCGGCCGAAAACCGCTCCGGAAGAGCCCCGATCGCACGGAAAATGCATAAAAGCCGAACGGAAACCGCCAATTTTACCTATCGTCCTAGTCTCAAATGTATCGGCTCTGACCGTAACAGTAACGGTACAATCCATCCAATACTTCACGGTACAGTCACCACACGCATTTCAACCCGATGGAACTTGACATGTCCGTCCCGCTCGACCAGATTCCCGCGCCGCACGACGCGCCGCAACTGACGCTCGTCGACCAACTGGTCCAGTGGGGCCGGCGTCGTATCGACGAGCGGGTGTTCCGTCCGGGCATGCGCATGCCGTCGATCCGCAAACTCGCGGTCGACAAAGGCGTGTCGCGTTTCACGGTGGTCGAGGCGTACGAACGGCTGGTCGCTCACGGTTATCTCGACTCGCGGCGCGGCTCTGGCTTCTTCGTGCGCGACCGGACCAGTTCCAACGATTCCCACGTCCACCCGCCGTCTGCCACCGAGCGGGCGCCGGTGCCAAGTACTATCGACGTGGTCTGGCTGCTGCGCAATATGTTGCACACGTCGAATCCGGCGAAAGGGCCGGGCATCGGCTACCTGCCAGCTAGCTGGCTGAATGGTGAACTGCTGACCAGCGCATTTCGCTCAATGAGCCGGCAAAGCGGCGCGCAAATGCTTGGCTTCGGCACGCCGCAGGGGTTCCTGCCGCTGCGCCAGCAGATTCAGACGCGGCTGGAGGAGCTTGAGATCGGCGCATCGACGGAGCAAATCGTGATGGTGTCCGGCGTTACGCAGGCCATCGACCTGATCGCGCGAGTCTTCGTGAAACCCGGCGATACAGTCATAGTAGGCGACCCCGCCTGGTTCCAGATGTTCGGCCGTTTCGTGGCGCAGGGCGCGCGGCTGGTCGGCATGCCTTACACGCCGGACGGCCCCGATCTCGACGTGCTCGAAACCATGGTCCAGACGTGGCGCCCGAAGATGCTCGTGATCAATTCCGTGCTGCAGAATCCTACCGGCACGTCGCTGACTGCGGCGCAGGCGTTTCGCATCCTGCAACTCGCCGAGACCTACGATTTCATCGTCGTGGAAGACGATATCTACGGCGATCTTTGCCCGACCAATTTCGCCGCGACGCGCCTCGCAAGCCTCGATCAACTGAAGCGCGTGATCTTCCTCAACAGCTATTCGAAGACGCTCGCGCCGAACCTGCGCGTGGGGTACGTCGCTTGCGCGCCCGAGGTGGCGAACGCCATTGCCGATCAGAAAATGCTGGTCGGCATGACCAGTCCCGAACTCAACGAGCGCGTGCTGTACAAAGTGCTCACCGACGGCCACTACCGGCGTCACGTGGAACGGCTGCGCGTGAAACTGGACGGGGTCCGCGAGAAAACCGTCCGGATGTTCGAAAAAGTGGGCTACAAGCCGTATCTGGTGCCATCGGC
>JGI12635J15846_10004194_pt1 | contig 12456 bp, 9 predicted proteins | sample BlaSpr_A8_OM2_M2_FD_15846 | JGI IMG/M metagenome (IMG submission 15846) | reverse complement strand
GTCGCCGTCAATTGCGGCGCGATCCCCGACAATCTCGTGGAGTCGATCCTGTTCGGCCACGAGAAGGGCGCCTTCACCGGCGCCACCGAACGCCACATGGGCAAGTTCGTCGAAGCCCACGGCGGCACGCTGTTCCTCGACGAAGTCTCGGAATTGCCTCTTGCTGCGCAGGTGAAGCTGTTGCGGGCGCTGCAGGAAGGCGCGGTCGAAGCGGTCGGCGGACGCAAGCCCGTCAAGGTCGACGTTCGCATCATCTCCGCGACCAACCGCAAGCTGCTCGACCGCGTCAAGGGCGGCCAATTCCGCGAAGACCTGTTCTATCGCCTGCACGTGTTGCCGTTGACGATCCCGCCCTTGCGGATGCGCCGCGAAGACATCCCGCATCTCTTGCGGCATTTCCTGGCGCGGTTCTGCGCCGAGGAAAACCGCCCCATCACCGGCATCAGCGGCGAAGCGATGGCGCATCTGTCGCAACTGGAGTGGCCTGGCAACATCCGGCAGCTCGAGAACGCGGTCTATCGCGCCGTGGTCATGAGCGACCATGACCAGCTCGGGCTTGCCGATTTTCCGCAAGCTGCCGCGCAACCCCAGGCCTTGCCGGAGGCGCATCACCCGGCCGAACCGCTTGTCGTCGGCGCGGGGCCTCATTCTACCGTGCCGACGATGATTTCGGGTAACGAGATACCTATCGCTCCGCTGCCATCGGCCGGGACCCTGGCCATGCTGACGAACGCCGGAGAGATGCGGCCGCTGGAGGAACTGGAGAGCGAGATCATCCGCTTTGCCATCTCGCATTATCGCGGGCAAATGTCCGAGGTCGCGCGGCGATTGAAAATCGGCCGCTCGACGCTTTACCGCAAGCTCGACGAGGCTGCTGATGATCCGGCGACCGGCGGCGCCGAGGAAGCCAACTAGCGCTGAATGGCGAGGATTGTGGCGCTCCGGTGTCCGAACCGCGAGGTCGAAGAGCATAGCTATTCCATAGCCTTTGAACCGTTGCTTGCAGGTGACAGACAAAAGGAAAAGCGCGTGCCAAAAGCGCGCAATCCGTTGCAAAGCGGCTCCTTTGAAGTCAGTTTGTCGTGAGGGGCCCCGCGTGGCGCTGGCTGCTTGAGGGGTGCATGTGTATCGTCTGCGTATGAATCGTGACGTGCAGGCGTACGAAGTAAGAAAAAATCTGGAGCGCGTTTCGGCTTGAACCAAACGTTAACGGCAAACGTTGACTGCGGAACTGACTGAAAATGGCGTTTCAAAAACCGACGAGGCCGGCGCTTTAGCGAAAGCTGTACGGACGAAACTGAGACTGTTCCATGCCGGAGCAGTTTTCGCCCAAGGGGTGCGACGATGCGAGACTGTTTGAAGAACCGTGCCGGGTTTGACCGCGTGCTGATGGCTGTGGCCGCGACCTTCCTCACGGTGTCCGCAACTTCCGCGTTGGCCCAGAACGATCCGCCCCGCAAGAGCGCCGCAGAACTCGCGATCGACGCGGCGATCCCGCGGCCCGAGCCGGCCAACGTCCCGCCCCCGACCATTAACGATTTCAAGATGGACACCACGGCGTCCACGCCCGACGCGGCGAAGATCGATGCGCCCAAAACGGAAGCTCCGAAGGCAGCGGAACAGGCGCCGGAGATCAAGCCAGCCAATGTCGCGACCGCGCCGGCCGCCGAACCGAGCAAGCCGGACGCCACCGCAGCCACCACCCCCGCATCGTCGGCTCCGGCTGCCGCAACCGCTACGCCGGCCGCCGAGCCTGCGAAGGAACCGGTCAAGGCCGCCAGCAATGTCGCGCCGGCGGATCAGCCGGTTGCCGACAAACTGCGGGATATGCTGGGCGGAAAATCGCTGCGCTATTTCGACCGCAAGGCGGAACGATCGGCGGTGGAGAAATTTTACACCGCGCGCGAATTTGCGCCGCTGTGGACCCAGGGCGGCACGCTCACCGAGAGCGGCAAAGGCGTCGTCGCGCGGCTGAAGGACGCTGCCTCCGAAGGCTTGAATGCGTCCGACTATCCGGTGCCGGATTTTGCCGCGGCGAGCTCTCCTGATGCGCTTGCAGAGGCCGATCTGAAACTGACCGCCAGCATGCTGGACTATGCGCGCCAGGCGCAGAGCGGCCGGATGCACTGGTCGCAGGTCTCGGCCGACATCCTGTATCCGGAACATCCGACCGATGCCAATGAAGTGCTGACCAACGTCACGACCGCCAAGGATGCCTCCGCGGCGCTCGACAGCTACAACCCGCCGCAGAAACTTTACCGGGAACTGAAGGCCAAGCTCGCCGAATTGCGCGGCCAGGGCGATGGACCGGTGATTCAGATCGCCGATGGTCCGGTGCTCAAATTCACCCCCGCACGCGGCAAGAAGCAGCCCGAGATCGTGATGGAAGATGAGCGTGTGCCGCAACTGCGCGCCAAGCTCGGGATTTCGGAAAACGCCGACGACACCCATTACGACGCCAAGGTCGCCGCAGCGGTGCGCAAATTCCAGGAAGGCGCCGATCTCAAGCCCACCGGCATTCTGGACGAGCGGACCGTCAAGGCCATCAACAGCCCGAAGCGCGACAGGCAGATCGACACCGTGCTCGTCAACATGGAACGCTGGCGCTGGCTGCCGCGCCAGCTCGGCGCGCCGGCGATCGGCAACGCCTATGTCATTCTCAACATCCCGGATTACACGCTGAAGGTGATGCAGAACGGCGCCCAGGTCTGGACCACCAAGGTGGTCACCGGACAGCCCGGAATTCACGCCACCCCGCTTTTGACCGAGACCATGAAGTTCATCACGGTCAATCCGACCTGGAACGTGCCGCCGTCGATCATCTACAACGAATACCTGCCGGCGCTTCAGCAGGATCCGACCGTGTTGCAGCGCATGGGGCTCAAGCTCGAGCGGGCGTCCGACGGCAGCATCCACATTTCGCAGCCGCCGGGCGAGGCCAATGCGCTCGGCCGCATCCGCTTCAACTTTCCGAACAAGTTCCTGGTCTATCAGCACGACACCCCGGACAAGAACTTGTTCAACAAGGATGAGCGCGCCTTCAGCCACGGCTGCATGCGGGTGCAGAACCCGGATCAATACGCCACAGTGCTGCTCAACATCACCGAGCCGAACGAGCACTACACGCCGGACAAGATCCGCGGCATGTACGGCCACAGCGAAATCGACCTCAAATTCCCGACCCCGATCCCGGTCAACATCACCTACCAGACGGCATTCGTGGACGACGCGGGCAAGCTGCAGTTCCGGAAGGATGTCTACGGCCGCGACGCCACGATGATCGCGTTGCTCAAGAACCGGAGCAGGGATCTGGAAAACGTGGTGGCGCATTCGCAGCCGAGCTACGCCCATCCGGTCGGAAGCCTTCCGGCCGGCGTCAGCTTTGCCAGCAACAACGGCTTCTCTTCAGGCCCGTCTTTCTTTGAGCGGCTGTTCGGACCGCCGACGCCCCCTGCTGCGATCCCGGGCCGCCGCCAGATGCGCCGGGCGGTCCCCCACTGATCTGTTCATTGGTGTGAGCGGCCGGATTTGAATTTCCTTGCAGAATCAGCGGCCTCGCCCTTCGGGCGGGGCCATCTGTATTAACCATTCTCCACCGGGCGTTAATCAGCGGGCACTTTTTCGCCACACTCGACGGGTTAGGTTAAGGCTGACTTGGGGGTGGGAATTAAACTTCAATTAACCCACCCGAATTAAGACTGCGTTAACCCTCTTTCGCCACACGGGGTAGCGAAAGAGTTCTCTGATCGGTCGACTTCAGGGTGGGCTCATTTGTGCTGATTGGTCTCGCACGCCAATTCAATTCGCTGTCGCTACCGAAGGCCGGGTATCACCTCGGCCTGACATCGCTTTTGCTCCTGATGGGAGCCGGATCGGTGCACGACGCGACCGCGCTCAACGAAACCCGTACCCTTTCCTTCCACCACACCCACTCCGACGAAGACCTCACCGTCACCTTCAAGCGCGACGGCCGCTATGACGAAGAGGCGCTGAAACAGCTCAATCACTATCTCCGCGACTGGCGCAGCCAGGACCAGACCGTGATGGATCGTCATTTGTTCGACATCCTCTGGGAAGTCTATCGCGACGTCGACGGCAAGAAGCCGATCCAGATCATTTCCGCCTACCGCTCGCCTGCCACCAACGCCATGCTCCGCCGCCGTTCCTCCGGCGTGGCGCGCTTCAGCCAGCATATGCTCGGCCACGCCATGGATTTCTTCATTCCGGACGTGCCGCTCGAGCAGATTCGTTTCGCGGGCTTGCGCCTGCAGCGCGGCGGCGTCGGGTTCTATCCGACATCGGGCTCGCCTTTCGTCCATCTCGACACCGGCAGCATCCGGCACTGGCCGCGCATGACCCACGATCAGCTGGCCCGCGTCTTCCCCGACGGCCGCACCGTGCACGTGCCCTCCGACGGCAACCCGCTGAAGGGTTACGAGCTTGCGCGCGCCGACATCGAAAGACGCGGCAACGGCGACGACGCCGCAACCGTCAGCAAACCAAGCCTGTTCGCGAGCCTGTTCAAGGGCAAGTCGAGCGAGGAGGAGGAGGAGGGCGCCAGCGCTGCGGCCACTGACGTCAAGACCGTCCCGGTCAGCGTAATGGCCTCGGCCGCGCCTGCCAAATCCGCCGACCCCGTGCCGTTGCCGCGCGCAAAACCCGCGGTGGCGGCGACTTTCCAGTTGGCTTCGGCGGACGTGCAGGTCGCGCAGCCCGCAAAGGGCAAACCGCCGGCGCCGAAGGCCGAGGCAAAACCGCAGACGCCGGCTGACATCATCAATGCCCGCGGCTTCTGGGGCGATGCGCCGGCAGTGCCGAAACAGGCAACTCCGGCCCAGGTTGCCGCCATCAGCGCCCGTCAGGCGCTGGCCTCCGCCGATCCGCAACCGACATCCAGCGTTTCCAACGCGCTGCAGGCGCTGGCTTACGCGCCGGCCGCCAATTCGCCGGTCGATCGCGCCGACATCGTCGCCGCCAGCGCGCCGATCCCACGCAGCATCCGGCCCTCGGCCTCGCGCAATCCGGCCGCCGCCACAGGAATCGACACCGTCGTTGCCAAGGGACCGCAGGGTCAGGGCGGCATGGTGGCGACCGCGACGCGGCTCACCTCCTCCAGAAGCAATGATGCCTGGATGCGGGTGATGATGCTGGCGCCGAGCGCAAGCACCGCGATGAACGCCACCGTGCTGGGCGACACCGACATGACCATGATGGCCGCGTATTTCGTCAAGCCGCAAACCGCGATCGCCATGACCTTCTCGGACGATCCGATGATGGGATTGAATTGCGACCGCTTCGCCGGATCGGCCACCGCTACGCTGGCGACGCAATCCTTCGTGCTGCGAACCGCCTCGCTTCACTGAGCCCGCGCGCAACGCGCAAATCGCTTCCACAATTTCAGCGCCGTCCTCGCAAACCAGAGGACCCGTAGCCTCGGCCTCTCAGTTCGGGGTCGGGGCCGAATGGACAACCTCCTGAAAGCTCACATCTAGGCGGGCAGGCCTGCCTTGAGAAGGCCCGCCTCGTGGCGCCGGCGGTCGACGTCGCGCTTGTAGTGCTGGGTGGTGAGATAAACCTCGACCGAGAATTTCGGCTCGCGCTTGAGGACCTCCGCCGCGTGCGCGGCGGCCGCAACGGCGTTGCCCATTTGCGCGAACGTGGCTGCGAGGAAGCCATGATGCGTGTAATCAGGCCGTGTAATCCGCGAGAACGCCTCGGCGGCTTCGGCGTATTTCTCGGCGCAATAGCAGGCGCGCCCGAGGTGACTCCAGAAGCGCTCCGGGTGGTACGGGTTGAGGCGCATCGCCTTCTTGATCCAGTCGATGCCCTCCTCCGGCCGCCCAAGCCACGTCAGAAGCTCGCCCTGCTGCACCACAACAAGGTCGTAATTGGGGTTGAGCGCGAGCGCCCGTTCCTGATGGTATGCGGCCTTATCATGCTCATCACGCGTCAGGTCCAGCGCGGCGAGGATGCGGTGCACGTCGCTGTCATTGTCATCGAGCGCCAGCGCGGTCTCCGCCTCCGCGCCGACTTGCTGGAGGGTGGCGTCGCGATCAGCGCACCAATTATAACCCCACGTCTGGCCCAGTACGCATGCCTTCCAGGCGTGAGCGTGAGCATAGTTCGGGTCGAGCGCCAGCGCGCGGTCGAGCAGGCGCTGCGCTTCAACGTTGTCCTCCCGCATCGAACGGTGGTGCAGCACCTTGGCGGCCAGCACGCACTCATAGGCCGCCATGTTGTCGGTCGGCTTGCGCTTCGCACGGTCGTGCCTGGCGGCCTCGACGCGGCCGGGGAGCGTCGCGACGATCGCGCGGGTCATCTCGTCCTGGATAGCGAAGATATCCTCGAGCTTGCGGTCGTAGCGTTCGGCCCAAATGTGCCGGTCGGTTTCCGCGTCGATCAGCTGCACGGTGACGCGGATGCGATCGCCCGCCTTTCGCACGCTCCCCTCGAGGACGTAGTCGACGCCGAATTCGCGCCCGACGTCCTGCACCTTCACCGCCTTGCCCTTGTGCACGAAGGTCGAGTTGCGCGAGATTACAAGCAGTTCGTGGAAGCGCGACAGCTCGGTAATGATGTCCTCGGTGAGGCCGTCCGCGAAGAACTCCTGCTCCGGATCGCCGCTCATGTTGGCAAGCGGCAGCACGGCGATGGACGGCTTCCTGGAGATCGCCGTCGCCGTCGCAGCATCCTTCGCGTCCGCTGGCGCGGCGGTTGCGACCGGATCAAGCCGGACGCGAAAAACGCGGATCGGGCGGACTATGTTCTTGACGCTCTGCTCGCCGAGATCCTCGAATACGACGTCGTCGAGTCGGTCGCCGACCTGATCGCGTACCGCGCCCGAGACGCAGATGCCGCCCGGCTCGGCGAGCATTTCGAGCCGCGCCGCGACGTTGACACCGTCGCCAAAGATGTCGTTTTCCTCAACGATCACGTCGCCCAGATTGATACCGATCCGGAACTGGATCCACCGCGCCGGCGAGACATCCGTGTTGCGTCGCGCCATCCGGCGCTGAACCTCGGCCGCGCACAGCACCGCGTCGGCGACGCTGTGGAATTCGACCAGCATGCCGTCGCCGGTGGTCTTGATGATGCGGCCGCGATTCTTCGCGATGGCCGGATCGATCAGCTCGATGCGGTGGGTCTTGAGACGCGCGAGTGTGCCGGTCTCGTCGACCTCCATCAGCCGACTGTAGCCGACCATGTCGGCGGCGAGAACCGCTGCGAGCCTGCGCTCTGGTCCAGGCACGTCCATCTGTTCGGTTCCTTCACCGGACAGTCTAGCAGATCAGCGGTTTTTGCCCAAGCTGGCAGGGGTCGGAAAAGTCCGCCCGCCGGTGCCTCACAGCATCCCCAGCGCCTGCATGTAGGTTTCCAGGACGGTCTCCGCTTCCGCGCGCTCGTTGGCGTCCTGCTTCCTCAGCCTCACGATAGTGCGCAGCGCCTTGACGTCGAAGCCGTTGCCCTTGGCTTCCGCATAGACATCGCGGATGTCGTCCGAGATGGTCTTCTTCTCTTCTTCGAGCCGCTCGATGCGCTCGATGATGGCCTTGAGCTGGTCCTTGGCGAATTTTGTCGCGGGCGCTTCCTTGACGGCAGCAGCGGTGGTGGCCATCGGGTACTCCTGGATGGAACTGACGGTTGAGGTGTGAGGAGAAGCGCCGCACGCTTTCCCACGCGCCGCATCCTTGAAATGACCCTCAAGATTGGCGCGCTTCCCGTCAAGGCAACATCGCGCTCATCCACAGCGCGCCCACAGGAGAAAGCGGAGCAGTCATTCCGGGGCGATGCCAACGGGTCGCGCGAACGCGCGCCCGATGACAGGTTCCGCATCGAACCCCGAATCTCGAGATTCCCCGATGCGCAATTGCGCATCTGAGGTCTGGTCCTTCGGACCATCCCGGAATGACGAAGTGTGGATGACCGCGCGGAGGCTTGTCATCGCGCGCGCATTCGCGCGATCCGTTGCCTCGCAATAGCGGAAACGGGAATCAATGTCCGCTAGGGGCCTTCTTCATCGCCGCCAACTGCTCCGGGCTGGCGCTGCCCTGATGGATCGACTTCCAGGTCTCGTAGGGCATGCCGTAAACGGCCTCCCGGCTCTCGTCCTTGGTCATCGCCGCCCCCCGTGCGTCGGCCTCTTCCTTGAGCCAATTGGACAGGCAGTTGCGGCAGAAGCCCGCGAGATTCATCAGGTCGATATTCTGGACATCGGTGCGGGAACGCAGATGCCCGACCAGGCGCCTGAAGGTGGCGGCTTCGAGTTCTGTTCTGGTTTTGTCGTCGATGGTCATGACCGTGATCTCGCCGGTTTGGTGCAAGCTTATTGATATTAGGTGGGAGTTGTCACAGATTTTGCCATATCGCGGGGCAAACAGGGCCGAACAAGCGGGATTTCGGCTGCCGATCGCCTGAAAATAGCTCCATGGCCGTTGACAGTCACCGCCGCATCACGCGAAATCGTCAATGATTTGATATAGCTTCACTGAATGATCCCAACGAATTCCCATCGTCCCAACCTGTTCTGTTCACGCCTCGCCGCCGGTCTGCTGCCGGCGCTGGCGTTCGCCGTCCTGTGCCTGTGGAACAGTTCGGCGGCGGCGGACTTCCGCCTCTGCAACAATACCTCAAGCCGGGTCGGCATTGCGCTCGGCTACAAGGATGCCGAGGGCTGGACCACCGAGGGCTGGTGGAACGTGTCCTCGCGGAGTTGCGAGACGCTGCTGCGCGGAACGCTCGTGGCGCGATATTATTATATCTACGCACTCGATTACGACCGCGGCGGCGAGTGGTCGGGACAGGCGTTCATGTGCTCGCGCGACAAGGAATTCACCATCAAGGGCACCGAGAACTGCCTGGCACGCGGGTTCGACCGCACCGGCTTCTTCGAGGTCGATACTGGCGAGCAGCGCGCCTGGACGGTGCAATTGACCGAATCCAACGAAACCCAGCCGGCACAGCGGGTGCCGGGTATCCCGGGAACTGTCGGTCCCGGTGGACCCGGCAACCTGCCGGGCATGTCCAGTTCGCCGGGCACGGCGCCCGGCCTGCCCAACCCACCGGGCGGGGCCGTTCCGGGCGCGTCTGGTCTGCCGCCAGCCGCAGCGCCCGGGACCAAGCCATGAGACGCCTGCGCCGCATCAAGATCCTCGCAACGCTTGGCCCTGCATCCTCCGACAGCGCGATGATCCGCCGCCTGTTCGAGGCCGGCGCCGACGTGTTCCGTATCAATATGAGCCACACCTCGCACGACAAGATGCGCGAGCTGGTCAAGACCATCCGCAATGTCGAGAGCAGCTACGGCCGGCCGATCGGCATTCTGGTCGACCTGCAGGGCCCAAAGCTTCGCCTGGGTACTTTCGCCGAAGGTTCGGTCCAGCTCCACAACGGCGAAAGCTTCGTGCTCGATTCCGACAAGGCGCCGGGCGACAAGACCCGCGTCCAGCTTCCGCATCCGGAAATTCTCGCGGCGCTGAAGCCGGGCCATGCGCTCCTGCTCGACGACGGCAAGGTCCGCCTGATCGTCGAGGAAGCCTCGCCGGAGCGCGCCGTCACCCGGGTGGTGATCGGCGGCAAAATGTCGGACCGCAAGGGCGTCAGCCTGCCCGACACCGACCTGCCGGTGTCCGCGATGACGCCGAAGGACCGCGCCGACCTCGAAGCGGCGCTGGTGACCGGTGTCGACTGGATCGCGCTCTCCTTCGTACAGCGCGCCGAGGACGTCACCGAGGCCAAGAAGATGATCCGCGGCCGCGCCGCCGTGATGTCCAAGATCGAGAAGCCGCAGGCGATCGATCGGCTCCCTGAAATACTGGAGGCGTCCGACGCATTGATGGTGGCGCGCGGCGATCTCGGCGTCGAGCTGCCGCTGGAGCGGGTACCGAGCCTGCAAAAACAGATGACGCGGCTGGCGCGGCGTGCCGGCAAGCCGGTGGTGGTCGCCACCCAAATGCTGGAATCGATGATCCAGTCGCCGGTGCCGACCCGTGCCGAGGTCTCCGACGTCGCCACCGCGGTCTATGAGGGCGCAGACGCCATCATGCTGTCGGCGGAATCGGCCGCCGGCAAGTTTCCGGTCGAGGCGGTCTCGACCATGAACCGCATCGGCGAGGAAGTGGAGCGCGACCCGACCTATCGCGGCGTGCTCAATGCGCAGCGCGCGGAGCCGGAGCCGACCGTCGGCGACGCCATTGCCGATGCCGCGCGGCAGATTGCCGAAACACTCGATCTCAGCGCGATCATCTGCTGGACCAGTTCGGGATCGACCGCGCTGCGGGTGGCGCGCGAGCGGCCCAAACCGCCGGTGGTGGCGATCACGCCGAACCTCTCGACGGGACGCAAATTGTCCGCGGTCTGGGGCGTGCATTGCGTGGTCGCCGAAGACGCCAAGGATCTGGACGACATGGTCAGCCGCGCCGGCAGCATTGCGTTTCGCGACGGCTTTGCCCGGGCCGGCCAGCGCGTCATCATCGTCGCCGGCGTGCCGCTTCGCGCACCCGGCACCACCAACATGCTGCGCATCGCTTCGGTCGGCCCGGACGGCGACGCGGATATGTGAGGCGATCAGAGCAGCGTCGCGTCCAGCGTGATCTTGGTGTTCAGCAGCTTCGACACCGGACAGCCGGCCTTGGCCATGCCCGCCAGCTCCTCGAATTTCGCCTTGTCGACGCCGGCAATTTTCGCGCTCAGCGTCAAATGCACGGAGGTGATGGCAAAGCCGTCGCCTACCTTCTCAAGCGTGACGTCGGCCCTGGTCTCCATCTGCTCGGCGGTGAGCTTTGCCTCACCGAGGATCAGCGACAACGCCATGGTGAAACAGGCGGCGTGCGCGGCGCCGATCAGCTCTTCCGGGTTCGAACCCGGCTTGCCCTCGAAGCGGCTGGCGAAGCCGTAGGGATAATCTTTCAGCGCGCCGCTTTTGGTCGAGATCGCGCCCTTGCCGTCCCTGATGCCGCCCTGCCATTTGGCCGATCCTGATGTCGTGGTCATGCGAGGCTCCCTCGAGATGATTTGCAACGTGTGACGTTTGTATTTCGCCAATGCGGCAGAATAGGACCGGCCGGATAGCGGCGCATGACGTTCGGCCCGAAAGGGTTCACGCCCCGACCAGCGTTTTCGCCGGCAGCACCGCCTGCACCACGAGGCCGCGGGCGCGGGCGTCCATCACACCGACGGCGCGCAGCGCCAGCAGCGTCACGGTTTGCACGGCGTCGCGCATCTTCGCGGGATCGTCGAGATTGTCCGGCGCCAGCGGCCCGACCAGCGCTTCATGCAGCGCGCCGAGCAGCGCGGTCGCGGCCAGTGCGGTGTCCTGCGCCGGCAGATGCCCGGCGCGCACCGCCGCCTCGATCCGGGTGGCGATCTCGCCGGCGATCTCGCGGCGGCTCGCCAGCCGCGAGGCCGTGACGTCGACATCGACCGGCTCGGCCAGGATGCCCCAGGCGAGCTTGCGCTGCGACAGCACATGCACGGCCACCGTCGTGACGGCGGCCGCCAGCGCCGAGGACGGCCCGGGCGCGGCTTCGGCGGCGCGGCGGATCGCGGCCAGCTCGTCGCGCGAGACCTCGGCGATCAGTTCCGAAATCAGGTCGGCCTTGGAGGGGAAATAACGATAGACCGTGCCGGCGGCGACATTGGCGCGGATCGCGACCGGCGCGATCTGCACTGCCGCCATGCCGCCGTCCGCGGCGGCATGGCGCGCGGCCGCCAGAATGGCGCTGCGCCGCGCCGCGAGGCGTTTTACGACCTGATGGGTCCGCCGATAGACCATGGCAGCGTTTCTCGTCCCGCCGCACGCCTCCGGGCCGAATCAGCCGGCGGGAGAGCATGCGTTCAATCTTTTGAGCGGCTCGTGACCGACCGCTTTGAAGAAGTGAACAACTATTCAGGCGCTCTGACAAGTCGCAATTAGGTGGATATATCGGCGTTAAGCGCTGGCGGCGGCGACCCGCGACGGCGCCGGCTCGCGCCGCCACCAGGGGCCGGCGCGGCGCAGCACCAGGCTTCCGACGATCAGGGTGATGCCGAGCCCGGTCGGCTGCCCCGTGAATGTGAACGTCAGGAACAGCACAAGCGCACAGGCCAGCGCCGGAAGCTCGTAGGAGCGAAAACCGCTCTTGAGCCCCATCCGAACAAGGAAGGCGACGGGGATCGCCAGTACCATCATGTCGTACATGAAGAGGTAGGGCGTTGTCAGCAGGGTGCCGACGGCGAGTGCGGCGGCCTTCAACGTATAGGGCAGCCGGCTGCGCCACATCAGCACCAGCACCACCGCGACCGACGCGGTCAGAACCCACTGGAACGCCCATGCCAGTTGCTCGGTGCCGCCGAGATAACGCACCATCGAGAACAGGCTTTGCAGCTTCCACCAGGTGGCCTTGCCCTCGGTCAGGAAGGCCTGCGAGAACATCGGCATCCAGTGAAAGAACGCCTGCCAGCTCTCGGTGCCGAACGCGA
>JGI12635J15846_10004193_pt1 | contig 12466 bp, 12 predicted proteins | sample BlaSpr_A8_OM2_M2_FD_15846 | JGI IMG/M metagenome (IMG submission 15846) | reverse complement strand
TCGGCGAGCCTCGAAGGATGGGAACGGAGGGTGCAGCGGCCATCCTTCGAGGCGCGCAAGAGCGCGCACCTCCCGAGTGAGCGCAATTGCGCTCACCCGGGGATGACGGCGGTTATGTTGCGGCCGTCGCACTTTGATGCAACACCGGCCGATATCCCGCCGTGAGCGCGCGCAGCGTCGAGGGTGGCGTCAGCAGCGTGGCGTCTTTGATTTTGCTCTCCGCTTTGCCATAGCCGGCCGGTGACCACGCCAGCGCCCTGCCCCGCGCGATCAAAAAACTCTCCACTCCCGCCTGCACCATCGCGCCATCGGGCAATTCCTTCAGCGGCACGGGAAGCGCATGCAACCGCTTCTTGCCGCCGGCGAGCCGCTCACGATGCAGCACGGCATCGATGTCGCGCGCGAGAACGCCGCGCGCATCGTTCCCCTCCTCCCATGCGCTACGAAACCGGTTGGCATCGTCGCGGCGGCAGAAGAAGCACGGGCGGTGTCCCGCCGCCAGCGCCGTGGCATCATCGAGAAAGAACAATTCGGTCCAGCTGCGGCCGCCCATCACCTTGCGCCGCCAGCCACGGAATTCGCAGAGGCAAGTGAGCCATGCCTGGCTCGCCCAGCGCCGCGTCAGCGTTTTGGTTGCGGGGTCGTGGATGATGCCGCGGTTGCCGGTGAACATCCCGCGATGCGGCGTCGCGATGATGTCGCCGGTCGGCGTGACGCGATTTTGCAGCGGCATGTTTGAGCCTGACCATATTCGCCACCAGCGTCATTGCGAGCCATCGGGCGGCGCTTTGCGCCGACCCGTTGGCTCGCAATGACGGCTGAAAATCACGCAGCCCCGTCGCGGATCGGCGGCTGGAACGACAGTGCGGTATCCCAGGGAAAGAAGATCCAGGTATCCTGCGACACCTCGGTGATAAAAGTGTCAACCAGCGGCCGTCCCATCGGTTTGGCATAGACGGTTGCAAAATGCGCGTCGGGGATCATCTCGCGCACCAGCCGCCCGGTCTTGCCGGTGTCGACGAGATCATCGACGATCAATAGCCCCTTGCCGGTGCCGCCGCCGAGTTTTGACGTATCGGCTGAAATACCCTTCAGCACTTTCAGATCGCCCTGCTTGGTGTGGTCGTAGCTCGCGATGCAGACGGTATCGATGATGCGCACCCCGAGTTCGCGCGCGACGATCGCCGCCGGCACCAATCCGCCGCGGGTGATCGCGATCACGGCGTGAAACGGCCCGACTTCGTTCAGCCGCCAGGTCAGCGCCCGGCAATCCCTGTGGAACTGGTCCCACGAGACCGGAAAAGCCTTGCCCGCGCGCTCCTGCGCGCTCAATTCCGGATGCTCCGCCATCTTCATTCTCCTTAAGTTCTTCGGCTCACCGGGCGACGTTCAACCCCGCCAGCATTTCCTTCACCGCAGTCATCGCGGCGTTGAGTTTTTCCGGGTCGCGCGAGCGGACCACGAGATTGGTGTTCGGCTTCTTGTCGTCGTCGATGAAGGGATAGCTGCCGATGATGGTGTCGGGATGGGCGTTGGCGATCTCGCGCAACGGACCGCCGATGTCGCCTTCCCTGGCGTTGGCGCGCACCGATTCCGACAGCATCCGCACCCCCGATTTCAGCTTTGGGGCGACAATGTCCATCATCGCCTGCATGATCGAGGGCACGCCGGCCATCACGATGACATTGCCGATCTTGAAGCCCGGCGCCAGGATGGTCGCGCTCTGGATCAGCTCGGCGCCATCGGGAATCCGCGCCATCCGAAGCCGCGCCTCGTTCAGATCGGCCGCGCCCCAGCGTTCGCGAAACCGCGCCACCACCTCCGGATGATGGTCGATGCCGACGCCAAACGCTTTGGCAACGCTGTCGGCGGTGATGTCGTCATGGGTCGGCCCGATGCCGCCGGTGGTGAAGACATAGTCGTAGCGGCTCCGCAGCGCGTTAAGGGCCGCGACGATGTCGGCCTCCTCGTCGGCGACGACACGGACTTCCTTGAGGTCGATCCCGATATTGGTCAAATATTCGGCGATAAAGCCGATGTTCTTGTCCTTGGTCCGCCCGGACAGGATCTCGTCCCCGATCACCAGAATGCCCGCGGTGACGATCTCGCTCATGCGTTCTCCTCGCCCTCTATGTTCGTGACCTTGCCCAGCCAACACCTTGAAGTCACGGGCTTTTGCTACCGAAATAAGCACCCGGCAGCCGGTTTTTCAGGCATTCTCCGGAACGTCCATACCAAATGACGCCACCGAATGCATATCGCGCTGGCCCGGGCCTTGCTACCATCCCTTTCAGTCATGCACTGTCCCGCATGGCGCAAGAAAAGTGTCGGGATATATGGCAGTTGCGTTCGACGAAATGAATGGGCCCGGCGGCGAGCTTCGCCCGGCCTATCAAGAGCTCTCCCGCTGGCTCAAGGAGACGCCGCCGGACGCCCTGGAATATCGCCGCCAGGAGGCGGAATTGCTGTTCCGCCGGATCGGCATCACCTTTGCCGTCTATGGCGACGCCGAAGCCCAGGAACGGCTGATTCCCTTCGACGTGATCCCGCGGATCATGTCCGCAAACGAATGGACGATCCTCGAAAATGGCCTGAAGCAGCGGGTGCGCGCGCTCAACATGTTCCTGCGCGACATCTATCACGGCCGCGACGTGCTGCGCGCCAATATCGTTCCCGACGATTTGATCTTCCAGAACCCGGTGTTCCGCCCCGAGATGAACGGCCAGGACGTGCCGCACGACGTTTATGTCCACATCGCCGGCATCGACATCGTCCGCGTCGACCCGGAAAAATTCTACGTGCTGGAGGACAATGCGCGCACGCCCTCGGGCGTGTCCTACATGCTGGAAAACCGCGAAATCATGATGCGGCTATTTCCGGACCTGTTTGCCCGCCACCGCGTCGCGCCGGTGGAACGATATCCGGACGAATTGTTGTCGGCGCTGCGGTCGGTGGCGCCGCACAGCGCGTCCGCCGAGCCGACGGTGGCGCTGATGACGCCCGGCGTCTACAATTCCGCCTATTACGAGCATTCGTTCCTGGCCGACAAGCTCGGCATCGAGCTGGTCGAGGGCCGCGACCTCATCGTCAAGAACGACGAAGTGTTCATGCGCACCACCGAGGGCTTGAAGCGCGTCGATGTCATCTATCGCCGCGTCGACGATGATTTCCTCGATCCCTTGACGTTTCGCCCGGATTCGGCGCTCGGCGTGCCCGGGCTGATGTCGGCCTATGCGGCCGGCAACATCACACTCGCCAACGCGGTCGGCACCGGCATCGCCGACGACAAGGCGATCTACTCCTACATGCCCGAAATCGTAAAATTCTATCTCGGCGAAGAGCCGATCCTGAAGAACGTGCCGACCTGGCGCTGCCGCGAGCCCAAGGATCTGGCCTACGTGCTGGATAATCTGAGCGATTTGGTGGTCAAGGAAGTGCACGGCTCCGGCGGCTACGGCATGCTGATTGGACCAGCCGCCACCAAGGCCACGATCGAAGCTTTTCGCGACAAATTAAAGCGCGAGCCCGAAGGTTTCATTGCGCAGCCGACCTTGGCACTGTCGACCTGCCCGACCTGCACCGAAGCAGGCCTCGCGCCGCGCCATGTCGATCTCCGCCCATTCGTGCTGACCGGCAGCAATCACGTCACCATCGTGCCCGGTGGCTTGACGCGGGTGGCGCTGAAGGAAGGCTCGTTGGTGGTGAATTCAAGCCAGGGCGGCGGCACCAAGGACACCTGGATATTGGACGAGTAGCTGGATCCTGGATGAGTAGAGGGGCAGAATTCACGTATGTTGTCGCGGACCGCTGAAAACCTGTACTGGCTCGCCCGCTATGTCGAACGCGCGGAGTATCTGGCGCGCACCATGGAGGCGACGCTGCGCGTCACCGCGCTGCCGAACACCTATATCGGCAAGACCAATGAATGGGATTCGGCACTACTGACCGCGGGCGTCAGCGCCAGCTTTTATGAAGTCTACGAGGAAGCCGACGAGCGCAACGTTGTCGAGTATCTGTCGTTCGCGCCCTCTAATCCGTCCTCGATCAAGAACTGCATTGAAAACGCCAGGCTCAATTCGCGCTCGGTGCGCACCGCGCTGACCAGCGAGATGTGGGACACCATCAACGGCGCCTGGATCGATCTGCAGGAAATCTGGGGCAAGGGTACCAAAACCCGCGAAGAACTGACAAAATTCCTGCGGTTCGTGCAGGAAACCTCGCTGCGGTTCGACGGCTCGGCGTACCGGACCATGCTGCGCAACGACGCCTACTGGTTCTCGCGGCTCGGCCTGCATCTCGAGCGCGCCGACAACACCGCCCGCATCCTCGACGTCAAATATCACGTGCTGTTGCCGGAGGAGGAACATGTCGGCGGTCCCCTGGATTACTATCAGTGGACCTCGATCCTGCGCTCGGTCTCGGCGCTGACCGCCTATCACTGGGTCTATCGGGAGACGCTAAAACCCTGGCTGATCGCGGATCTCTTGATCCTCAATGATTCACTGCCGCGGTCGCTGGCGAGTTGTTACGGCAACCTGGTGCGCAATCTCGACCAGATCGGCGTCGCCTATGGCCGCCAGGGCGCTTCGCAGCGCCACGCCCGCGGCGTCCGCAACCGGCTGGAGCACAGCCATATGGACGATATCTTCCAGCACGGCGTGCATGAATTCATCCAGCAATTCATCGCGGATAACTCAAGTCTCGGCGAAATCATCACCAAGCAGTATTTGATTTGAATTTCGTCGTGGTCGGGCAGTAGCGCGAAGCGCGTCTACGCGCTAGATGTGCCGNCCATCCGCGTCTGCTTTTGGAAGTAGCCCAAAACCCTCATTCCGTCCTGGTCCGTCATGCGCCTGCGAATTGCCCATTCCACCACCTACCGCTACGAGCCGCCGGCCACCGGCGTCATTCAAATCCTGCGGATGACCCCCGGCAGCCATGACGGGCAATATGTCGCCGAATGGCATGTCGACGTCTCCACCGATTCGAGGCTGCAGGTGCATCAGGACGCGTTCGGCAACGTCACGCATGTGCTGACCGAGGGACCGATCGCCGATGTGACCATCCACGTCGAGGGCCTGATCGAGACCCACGATACCGGCGGCGTGCTCAAGGGCACCGACGAGCGCTTTCCGCCGAGCCTGTTCCTGCGCTCGACGCAGCTGACCGAAGTCAATCCGGCGATGGCGACATTTGCCCGCGACCTGCGCTCGGAATCGGAAGCCGACGTGCTCGGATTTCTCCATGCGCTGATGATGCAGATCAACGAGCATATGACGTTCGACGAGGATCCCACCAATAGCGGCACGTCGGCGGCGGAAGCCTTCGGCTTGAAGCGCGGGGTATGTCAGGACTACGCGCATATCTTCATCGCCTGCGCGCGTTCCGGCGGGGTGCCGGCGCGCTTCGTCTCCGGGCATTTCCTGCGCTCCGACGGGATGGCCAACCAACCGGCTGGCCACGCCTGGGCGGAGGCGTTCGTGCCGGGTCTGGGCTGGATCGGGTTCGATCCGGCCAACGGCATCTGCACCACCGACGCGCATGCCCGCGTCGCCATCGGGCTCGATTATCTCGGCGCAGCACCTGTGCGCGGCACCCGCTATGGCGGCGGCACGGAGACGCTGTCGGTGGCGGTCAAGGTCGATCAGGCCGGCGGGCGGCAGGGGCAGTCGCAGAGCCAGTCGTAAGACGGCCGTCGATTTAGGGTGTTTCCACCGTCATTGCCAGGAGCGCCAGCGACGAAGCAATCGATCGCTCCGTTTTGCCGCGCCATAAGCTGGATTGCTTCGCGGAGCCTGTCATCGGGCGCGCGTTCGCGCGACCCGTTGGCTCGCAATGACGGCAGGAATTGGGGTTGGAGACGTCACCAAAATTGGCTACTAATTTCCCGCCGTCGAATACGCTCGGGGATCGGAAATGACCTATTGTTGCGGAGTGCTGGTGCGCGAGGGGCTGGTCATGATCGCCGACACCAGGACCAATGCCGGCCTCGACAACGTCTCGACCTTTCGCAAGCTCCATATCTTCTCGACGCCGGGCGAGCGCATCATGGCGATCGCAAGCGCCGGCAATCTCGCGATCAGCCAGTCGGTACTGTCGACCCTGACCGAGGGGCTCGAAGACCCGCACACCGGCGACATCGAAACGCTCCTGAACGCGCCGACCATGTTCCAGGCGGCGCAGCGGATCGGGCGTGCGATCCGCGCGGTGCATGCGACCGAAGGCGTCGCGCTGCAGTCCGAAGATATCAATTTCGACGTCTCATTCCTGTTCGGCGGCCAGATCAATGGCTCGCGGATGCGGCTGTTCATGGTGTACCCGGCCGGCAATTTCATCGAATGCACCACCGACACGCCCTATTTGCAGATCGGCGAGCACAAATACGGCAAACCGGTGCTCGACCGCGCCATGCATTACGATGTCGAGCTCTATGAGGCGCTGAAAACCAGCCTGATCTCGATGGACTCGACGATGCGCTCCAATCTCGGCGTCGGCCTGCCGATCGACGTGCTGGTGGCGCGCACCGACGTCTGCGACGCCGATCTCAACCATCGCATCGAGGCCGGCGAGCCGTATTTCCACGATCTGCGGTCGCGCTGGTCGGCGGCGCTGCGCGCGGCGCATCAGAATATTCCAAGACCACCCTACAAGAGCGAAACAGAACGAAAAGCATAAAGGTAGGAAGCAAATGACCGAGGCAAAAAGCAAGATCGCTGTGGTGACCGGCGCCGGCACCGGCGTCGGACGCGCGGCATCGCTGGCACTGATGAACGCAGGTTTTACCGTCGTTCTCGCCGGGCGGCGCATGGAGAAGCTGGAAGAGACCCAAAAGCTCGGCGACAATGTTGGCAAGAGCCTTCCGGTTTCCGCCGACATGACCGACCCCGGTTCGATCGCAGCCCTTTTCGCCAAGGTGATGGACGTCTACGGCCGGCTCGACGTGCTCTTCAACAATGCCGGCATGGGCGCGCCGCCGGTGCCGTTCGAGGATCTCAGCCTCGCGCAATGGCAGGGGGTGGTCGCAACCAATTTGACCGCGCCGTTCCTGTGCACGCAGCACGCGTTCCGGATCATGAAGGACCAGACCCCGCGCGGCGGCCGCATCATCAACAACGGATCGATCTCCGCGCACGCGCCGCGGCCATTCTCGGCGGCCTACACGTCGACCAAGCACGCCATCACCGGCCTGACCAAAGCGAGCAATCTCGACGGCCGCGCCTACGACATCGCGGTCGGCCAGGTCGACATCGGCAACGCCGCAACCCCGATGACCGACCGCATGGTCGACGGCGTGCTGCAGCCCGACGGCCGCAAGATGCCGGAGCCGCGCATGGACGCCAAGGCGGTGGGCGACGCGGTCGCCTACATGGCAAGCCTGCCGCTCGACGCCAACGTGCTGTTCATGACGGTGATGGCGAGCAAGATGCCGTTTGTCGGACGGGGGTGAGACACACTCCCTCGTCGTCCCCGCGGACGCGGGGACCCATACACCGTGTCCTATCGAAGGAGCGCTGGGGTAGTTGCCTTTCTCCACAATCAACATCGGTGGTTATGGGTCCCCGCGTTCGCGGGGACGACCATTTTGAGCGATGTGGGCTGGGGGCAAGATGCTTCAACTGCAATCGGCGTTCGGCGTCATCGCGTTGCTCCTGATCGCATGGCTATTCGGTGAAAACCGCCGCGTTGTTTCGCTGAAGCAGGCAGCCGTTGGACTTTTCGTCACCTTCCTCACCGCCGTGGCGCTGATAAAACTGCCGCTGGTCGCACACGCGTTCGGCGTCATCAACGATGCCGTCGGCGCGATTTCATCGGCCTCGCGCGCGGGCACGGCCTTCGTATTCGGCTATCTCGGCGGCGGCACGCTGCCGTTCGACGTCAAGGCGCCTGGTGCGGATTTTGTCCTGGCGTTTCAGGCGCTGCCGATCGTGCTGGTCATGAGCGTGCTCACCACGCTGTTGTTCTACTGGCGTGTGCTGCCGCCGGTGGTGCGCGGCATGGCGTGGCTGTTGGAGCGCACACTTGGCGTCGGCGGCGCGGTCGGGCTGTCGACGGCCGCCAACATCTTTCTCGGCATGGTGGAATCGCCGCTGTTCATCCGGCCCTATCTGGCGCAGCTCACCCGCAGCGAATTGTTTCTGGTGATGACCGGCGGCATGGCCGGCATCGCCGGCACTGTGCTGGTGCTCTACGCCACCTTGCTGGCGCCGTTGATCCCGGATGCGGCGGCGCATTTTGTCATCGCCTCCGTGCTCGGCGCGCCTGCGGCGATCCTGGTCAGCCTGATCATGGTGCCGGAGACCCGCGACACCAGGACCGGCGGTGGACTTGCCGACCCCGACGCGCACGCCTCCTCCACCATGGACGCAATCGTCAAGGGCACTACCGCCGGGTTAGAGCTGCTGCTCAACATCGTGGCAATGCTGATCGTGCTGGTGGCGCTGGTGCATCTCGCCAACGCCATCCTCGGGCTGTTGCCCGATGTCGGCGGCGCGGGGATTTCGCTGCAGCGGATGCTCGGTTACCTCATGGCACCAGTGTGCTGGCTGATGGGCCTGCCCTGGTCGCAGGCGATCACGGCCGGCAGCCTGATGGGCACCAAGACGATCCTGAACGAGCTGATCGCCTATGTCGATCTGTCAAAACTCGGCGCGGACGCACTCGATCCGCGCTCGCGGCTGATCATGCTGTATGCGATGTGCGGCTTTGCCAATTTCGGCAGTCTCGGCATCATGATCGGCGGCCTCGGCACCATGGCGCCGGAGCGCCGCGACGAGATCAATTCGTTAGGGGTGAAATCGATCGTCTCGGGCACGCTGACGACCTGCCTGATGGGCGCGATTGTGGGGGTGATGACGTGATGTCCTCCTCGCTGTCATTCCGGGGCGCCCGCAGGGCGAACCCGGAATCTCGAGATTCCGGGTTCGATGCTTCGCATCGCCCCGGAACGACGGTTACTTTACTTTTTCACCCCCAGCATCGGCACGAGTCTTTCCATCACGTAAACCGACCCCTCCGCGGTGAGATGCGCGTGATCCCACGCCAAGGGAATGCCATCGTCAATCGTCAGCGGACAGTGCCGCTCCGGGCAGACCGCATCGACCACGGAAACGTAGGAAAACCCCTCATGCGCCGGCAGCGCCACCTTCATCTTGCGGTCGAGCGCGAAAATATCGGGAAGCACAAAATCATCGGAGCGCGCGTCGGCATGCCGCAGATCCGCGCGCATCAGCATCGACGGCAACCTCGAGCGGAACTGCACGGCTGGGCCGAGCAGCACCACCGGGATGCCTCGCTCATTGAGCTTTGAGATGGTTTGCACGAGGTCCGCGATCATGCCCTCGAACCGTGGTGGACGGGAATATTCCAGCCAGTCCGCCGAGAGGATGACGAGGCCGGGTTTGCGAGCCCCGAAAAACGCATGCATTTGTCCGGCAAAACTGCGGCATGACGCGTTGCCCTGGGCGATGGCGTTGAAGGTCGGCATGCAAGCCGCCTCTGTCGCCTGCAGAATATTTGTCGTCTGCGGATCGGTCGTCCTGCCAAGACCATGGAAATAGTGCGCGGCGAGGCTGTCGCCCCACAGCAGCACATTGGTCTTATCGGGCGCAAAGGCGAGGCAGGAATCATCGAGTACGCCGGTCGCAGGCGCAAAACAACTGCCGAACCGATACAATGGCTGATAATCATAGGCGTTATAGGCCTCGAGCTGCAACGCAACGCGGTCTGCCTCCGACGGCGTTTGGCTTGCGACAATTCCAAGCGCGCTGCCGGCTAACAAAACCACGCTCGCAAGGCCGGCGAAGCGGAATGCGGCGCTGCGCGTCGGCGCCAGGGATTTCAGCCGTAACGGCTGCTCGACAAACCGCCACGAGACATACGCGATGGCCACCGTCAGTGCGAACAGCACGATCTTGTCGATCGCGTCGAGCACGAGGCTGTTCTTGGAGAACCGCGCAAAGGTGAACAGCGGCCAGTGCCAGAGATACAGCGAATAGGAAATCTGCCCGAAAAATCTCACGACGTTCAGCGGTGAATATCTGCTTCGCTTGTACGTGGGCACGGCGATGCCGCTCCAGATGAAGATCGCCGCGCCGAGGCACGGTGTCAGCGCATTGAAACCGGGAAAGCCCGGCCCCTGCCGCAACGAAAATATCGGGATCGCGATCAGCACCAGCGCGATGCCGCGCGCTATCGCCTGCGCCAGCGCACCGCGCAACACCGGAAAGCCCGGGGTCGCCACGATGCCACCGAGCAAGAATTCCCAGGCCCGTGGCGGGCTCATGAAGAAGGCGTCGGCGGAGCGGTCTGTCCGCATCAGCCAGATGCACAGCGCAAACGACGCCAATGCCAGCGCGCCAAGCGCGACCGGCACGACGCGGCCGCCGCGCGCAAAGCGCATGAGCCCCCACACCAACAACGGCAGCGCCAGATAAAACTGCTCTTCGACCGCGAGCGACCAGGTGTGCAGCAACGGTTTTTCCACCGCCGCATGGTCGAAATAGCCGGTCTGGAACCAGAAGAAGACATTCGAGGTGAAGGTGACGACCGCTGCGGCCGAGCGGAAAAACTCCGAGCGTTCGGAGGCTAGAAGATAATGGAACGACGGGATCGCCGTCAGCGCCACCATCGCATAGAGCGCGGGCAATAGCCTGCGCAGGCGGCGCTCATAGAATTGCGCGAAGGAAAACGCGCCGTCTTTAATCTCCGACTCGATGATCCCGATGATCAAATATCCTGATATCACGAAGAAGATATCGACACCGACAAAGCCGCCATACACCGCCGGCGCTTCGAAATGAAACGCGACCACCGCCAGCACCGCGATGGCGCGCAGCCAGTCGATATCCTCGCGGTAGTCGCGCCTCACAATCGCTATGCCGCCCAAGCCTTGTTGAAATAAGCCTGATTGAGACAAGCCCTGTTGAAATAAGCCTGATTGAAAGAGGTCTGGCTACAGCGTAAGCACGCGTTGAGGCGCGTCCACGTCATGCCGCGAGTTCGACGGTCTTGAAATCCGCGGGCAGGATCACTTCAAGCAGCTCGACATCATCCGAATAGTCCATGATCAGATGCTTGACCCGCGGCGGCTGGGTCCAGCTGGAACCCTCTTTCATCAGGGTCTCGCCCTGCCCTTCGATGTAGGTTTTGACCCAGCCCTTCAGGACATAGACCATCTGGAATTCGACGTCGTGGAAGTGCAGTTTTGAGACTTCCGCCGGATTGCAGGGCCCGATCAGGCGGATCACATGGGCGCGCGCCAGGCCGCCTGTCGCGTCCGCAATGCCGAGATCGCGATACTGCGCGTAGGCGCGCAAGCCGTCGGCCTTGAAATCCTCGTCGCGGTAATGACTGATGGCGATGCGCTGCTTCGGGCGAGCGCGTTTTGCAACCGGCGCGCCACGCGCCTTGGCTTTGATCGCCTTTCGCGCCGTGGATTTGGCGGTGTGTTTGCGCGGTGGCGATTTTTTCTGTGCGGCGGCCTTGGCCGCGGCCCGCGAGGTCGGCTTCTGCTTGGCCATTGACGTTCTCCCTTTTGCCTGTCGAGGGAAAACGTTTAGCACAGTTCGTAGGGTGGACTAAGCGAAGCGAGCCCACCAACTTGCATCGGTGGCGAATTATTGGTGGGCACGCTTCGCTTTGCCCACCCGAAGATCCGATCAGTGCAGCCGGAACACGCCGTCGACAGCGCGCAGTTCGGCGGGCTTGATCAGCTTGGAGTGTGCGACGGTCACCGAGTGAAGCGGGCCTTCCAGCTTTTCCTGCCAGAACGAGAGAAAGTCCTTTAGCGCCGGAAAATTCGGAAACAGATCGTAATTCTGCCAGACATAGGTTTGTAACAGCGAGGGGTGATCGGGCATCCGGTACAAAATCTGTGCCGTCGTCAGCCCATAACCCAGCACCTGTTTCCGGAAATCCTCGGAAACCCCAACCCGCGAGACCATGCCAACCTCCATTGCTGGAGCGCATTTTCCTTTGGTGGCCGCCAACCGGGAGCCACCCGGTGGAGATGCGCTCACATGAGAGAAATGTGACGCACATGACCAACCCATCACAAGCCTAAATGTTTAATGATCTGTTGAAAATTCTTGCGTTAGCAGCAGCTTACCGCACGTGCTAATACGGGGTCTCGTGGCCGTTCTAGCCGATTAATCGTGATTAACGAAATTGGCAGGCGTCATATTTGGCTGCCAGTTTTTCTGCTAGAAGCCCTTGTTCCCCCGACAAGTCTCGATTATGTGATCTGCAGCCGCGCTGGCACTCGCCGGCGCGGACTGCTAACACCGTAAAACTCTGCAACATCTTCAAAAGCTTAGGAGGACTGCATGAAATTCCGTCCGCTTCACGACCGCGTTGTGGTCAAGCGCATCGACGCCGAAGAGAAGACAGCTGGCGGCATCATCATTCCGGACAGTGCCAAGGAAAAGCCCTCGCAGGGCGAAATCACCGCCGTCGGCCCGGGTGGCCG
>JGI12635J15846_10004189_pt1 | contig 12471 bp, 9 predicted proteins | sample BlaSpr_A8_OM2_M2_FD_15846 | JGI IMG/M metagenome (IMG submission 15846) | reverse complement strand
AACCGCATCGCGTATTTCCGCTCACCGAAAATAATCGCGTCGCCGACGCCCGGCACGCGCTTGATCGCGTCCTTCACATAAATATCGAGATAGTTGCTCAAAAACAGGCTGTCGTATTGCCCGTTTTCGGTATAGACGCCCGCGCCGAAAACGAAGCCGCCGAGCTGTTTCGTGATGATCACGCCGGTGTTCTTCACCGTGTCCGGCAAACGCCCCAGCGCCTGGCTCACGCGGTTTTGGACGTCCACCGCGGCGAGATCGACGTTCCGCGTCACGTCAAACGTCACCGTGATCTGGCTCGTGCCGTCGTTGCCGCTGCTCGACGAAATGTACTTCATCCCCTGCACGCCGTTGATGGCCTGCTCCAGCGGAATCGTAACTGCCGATTCCACCGTCTGCGCGTTCGCGCCGATATACGCGCTCGACACCACGACCTGTGGCGGTGCCAAATCCGGAAATTGCGCGATGGGCAGGGAAGGAATCGAAATCGCGCCGCCCAGAATAATCAGCAGCGCGCAAACCGTGGCAAACACCGGCCGTCGAATGAAAAAATCAACAAACACTTTTGCCTCTTACGTGGCACAGGCACTCTTGCCTGTGCTCTTCAAATTCAAGCTGGAATGAATCCGTCAGGCGCGAATCGATGCCTCGTGCGTCCCGCGAGCTACTTGCCCGGCGCTCCGCCCACCCCCGGCGCCGGCTTCCCGTCCACAACCGTCTCCATCACCGGTGCCCCATCGCGCAAAAACTGCAATCCCGACACGATGATGTGGTCCCCATCCTTGAGGCCGTCCTGCACGGCGTAGTCATTGCCAACGGTGTCGCCCACGTGAAGCAGCTTCTGCCGCGCAACCGTCTTCCCGTTTTCCTTCTCCGACAAAAACGCGAAAAACTCACCGTTGATGCGCGTCACCGCCAGAACCGGAATCACCGTGCCTTCATGCGTGCCCCAGATGAGCTGCGCCCGAACTTGCTGCGCGATGCGCAGCGTCGCTCTGGAATTCTCAACGGTCGCCTTCGCCAGCACCGTCTGCGTATCCGTATCGACCTGCGGCGAAATAAATGTGATCTTCGAGTCCGCCAGGTCCTGCCCGGCCGTATCGACCAGATGCACCGGCAGGCCGACCCGCAAGTTGCGCGCGCGATCGGCTGGCACGTAGATGTAGGCCTCGACGGGACCAGGCTCGTCCACCGTCGTCAGCAGCGTCGTCACCTGCACGCGATCGCCGACGCGCACTGGAATGTCGCCCACGATTCCGTTCGCGGGAGCGGCCACCGTGTAGTATTTCAATTCGACTTGCTGCGAAGTGACCGCCTGCTCCAGCGACTTCAGTTGCGCCAGCGCTGAGTCGTATGTCGTCTGTGCGTTGTCGAGATCCTGCTTTGGAGTGACGCCCGCGTCGTACAGCCGCTTTTGACGGTCGAGCTGAATCTTCGCGTAGTTCAGGTTCGCTTCCTGCGCCACGCGGCTCGCTTCCTGGCTGCTTACCGTCGCCTGTTGCTTCAGCGGATCGATCTGGAGCAGCGTCTCGCCCGGCTTCACGCGGTCGCCCGACTTCACGAAAATCTTCGTGATGTAGCCCTCGACCTGCGGATTGATGATCGACGAGTTTCGCGACTTCAGAAGTGACAGGTATTCCGTCGAGTCGGGAATCTTCTGCGACTTCGCGACCTGCACCTGCACCGGCATCGCCTGCATTGCGCCGGCTGCTGCCGCATCGCCGCCCGCCGAAGTCTTGCCACAGCCCACCGCGCCCGCGGCGACTGCTGACACTGCGAGCGCGATCACCGCCATGGTGACGCGCCTATGCTCCTGCGATCTCAATTTCAGATTGTCCGTTGATTCCAACATACGACCCAGATCCCCCGTAGGCACCCGTCTCTGCATACACCGCTGCCAGCGCTTGCAAGGCCGAAATACCGCCAACTCTAAATCCTACGCGAACTTAGCCGCCCTGCCTAGACACACCCAAACCGTGACTGAATTAGACGCCAGCCAGAAAATTCCGTTACTTCTTGGGTAGCGCCGGCATCCTGCCGGCGTTTCTGCACTTCGAATAGAGACTCGCTCCGTCTACTCAGAGCACTACCCAATCTGAGCCTTTGTAGGGGCGGGGCTCGCTCCGCCCGGCGTAAGCTGCGGCACACTCCCGCCCGCTCGACTCTACGTCACCACGTAAGGATGTTTTCCTGAGAATTCTTAATACATGTCGGTAGGATCGATCGGCCCTCAGGCAACTTGTCATTCCAAGCGGAGCGACCCCAAGCGATGAGTCTTCTCCCAGATCTCGTTCGTAATACGGCTATGATAGGCCGATCCAACCCTCTGCGTGAGTCGCTGCTGCGCTCGCAACCAAATTCGGTCAAATGAGGTCAACGTGAAAAGAGAACGCCTGACACAGATCGTCCTGGTGATCGTGGGCCTGTTCGATCTGGCCCTAATTTATTTTCTATACATCGATCTGCGGCATTCCAGCTGGCTTTTGGAGCAGAAGAATGAATGCGAGCCGATGTTTCTGAGCTTTTTTATTCCGGTCGGGGTCTTTCTACTCATGGCCGCAAGGAGACCGTCTGAGCATCGCTCGATGATAGCTTTAGCGGCTTGGTGGAACATCTCTCATGGCGTGGTGATGGCGATTCAGACCGTAGAAGCCCGGATTCACGGCGTCCCCAGGGACTTTACCGATGTGATCCTTTTCGTTGTGATCGGAGTCGTCTTGTTAGCGCTTCTGCCGGCAAAACGAGAGGCGCTGGCGTCGGGCGTTGCGTGATCTCTTCGATCTGACCGCGTAGCACTGTCTAATACATGTCCGTAGGATCGATCGGCTTACTGCTCAACCCAAGCTGGAGCACTTCAATCTGTTCCTTGCGGTCGAAAACCTTGCCAGGGAACAGTCGCTTCGTAATCACTCGCACGCCACCGAACGCAATACCTAGGACCAGTGTGACCCCCATAAACACGAAGGTCGCGATGATGATCTTCACCAGCGTGCTCGTAATCGGCGGGTCAGTCGCCGTCGAACTCGGCTCGTTCCACGTTACCTGAGTCTCGTAGTTCACGCCCGCTCGCAGCTTATCCGCATATTCCGGCGACGTCGGCGCCAGCACAATCGACAGCAGCGACCCCTTCCGCTCAATACTGCTCGTCGTCAACTTCGCATCCGCCAGCGCCCGCTGCAGATGCCGCAAATGCAGCTCCGCCAGTTGTGGCGTCGGATACTCAATCAGCAGCAGCGTTGCCNCATCCTTCGCATTCTTGTACTTTGCCAACATCGCCTCAGCATGCGATTTGAAACCGGCCTCGTCCGCGACCGCAGTGGCATCGATCTTCGCCACCATTCGTGCCGCAGCTTTAAACGCTATCGGTCCAAGCGCATATCGCTCGCTGAGCGGCTCCTTGCCGCTTTCGGGCAGATACCCGGCGATCGGTGGGGAAGCGACGCCATCGGAAATAGAGCGGAGCCAAGCGTCAACGCTCTTGCGGTTTTCCAGCGACAAACCGGCGCCAGTCGATAACACTCGATTGCCATTTATGAGAACAATTCCTGGATTCGGATTCGGAAGATCAGTCTTTCCGGGCCCCCGCATGACCGTATAGGCCTGATACGCCCCGCTCGAATCCCGGTAGGTATTCAAACTCATGTTCCAAACCCCACCACTGCCATCTTCGTAGATTTGGCTACTTACACCGACGAGACCGGCTTCGTCGCTGAAAGGGGACGTCGTGGTGTTCGCTGTTCCCTTGGTGATGAGGTTCTGGGTGCCGATAGCGCTGGACTGAGCGGTTAAGCTGCCTATTTTGGCCGGCCATTGCGCATCGGCTGCCCGGAGGAGGGGTGTGACTAGGAAAATGAAAGCAAAAACGGCGAAAAACTTGGTCCCTGTTCGCATCAATCCCAACTTTGTTTAGACACCACCAGACTAACGCTGGTTCCGAGGCGAATCAACTGAGGCAGCCGCTGTCGATTTTGCGGCAGGGGACACGGGCACTCGAGGCTGGACTCCTGTAATGCTATTCAAACTCTGCAGATAGTCCGCAACACCTTGGTAAAGGCCCTCGGCTACGCGCTGCCGGTGCTCCGGCTTCTTCAATAGCTGCTCGTCCGCCGGATTACTCAAAAACGAGATCTCCGTCAAAATCGACGGCATATCCGCGCCAATCAGCACCACGAACGGCGCCTTGCGCACGCCGCGATCCTTGACCGGCTTGTACTGCTTCTGAATCCGCTTCGACAGCGAATCCTGAATATCCGACGCAAACTCGCGCGACTCATCGATTTTCTCGCTACGCGCAATCTTCTTCACGATGTCGTCGAGATCGTGGATGCTCTCGTTCGCCGTCGCGTTCTCGCGCGAAGCCACTTCCATCGCATCCGGCGACCCCTTCAAATTCAAATAGTACGTCTCGATCCCGCGTGCCTGATGATCGTGCGACGAATTTGCGTGAATCGAAATAAACAGATCCGCTTTCGCCTCGTTCGCAATATGCGTCCGCTCTTCCAGCGGAATAAACGTGTCATCCGACCGCGTATAGACCACATCCGCGCCCGGGAGCCGCTGCTGAATAATTTTCCCCAGCCGCAGCGCCACATCGAGGCACAAATCTTTCTCCATCAATCCCGTTGGGCCAATCGTCCCGGTGTCGTGCCCGCCGTGCCCAGCGTCGATAACAATCCGCCCAATCTTCAATCCCAGCGCCCGCGTCAGTGTCGCCTGTCCGTCCTTCGTCGGTTGCGCCGACGACGCCGGCTGAATCAAATCCGGCTTCGCGCCCTTCTTCGATTTCGACGACGAATCGCTCCGCACCAGCGATGACGGCAAATTTGACGTTCCCGTTGGCTGCGCCGACGACGAAGCTGCGTTCGACGCCGAAGTCGTCGCCTTACCGGAATCTTTCGTTGCGCCAGCAGCAGATCCCGATCCCGCGCCACTTCGCTTCGCAGCTGCAGCCGGCGGCGGTGCGCTTCCCGCGGTCGCATCCGCCGGCAAATCCGCCGCATCGACGCCCTTCGCCTCATTCGTAGGTACAATCTCTTTGTCTTTGTTCTTACCGGTCACATTCGCCGGACCCGCAGGCAGCACGTCCGCCAACTCCGCCTCACCCTTTGCATCCACCACCGGCGGATTCACCGGCTTCGCGCCTTTGTTCGCCGCCTTGGCCGCGCCCGTCTTCGCATACAAATCGATAATCAGCGCCGGCGGATTGTCCTGCAGCGAAGCGTTGTATTCCTTCACGCCATTCACATCTAGCACCACACGCACAATCCCTGCATGATTCTGCGCCGCGCGCACCGCCGTCACCAGATCGCCTTCCACCTTCACATTCGCTTTCGCCACTTCCGCCGGCAACCGAGCGTCGTGAATATCGAAAAATATCCGGTCCGGATTCTTGATCCGCGCCGACGAATACTGCACCGCATCTTCCAGATCGATCGTCACCCGGGTCTCGTCGGGTAACACTTTCGTCGTGATCCGTCGTACCCGCGGCGTCCCGCCGCTCGGCGACACCGGAGGCAGCGGCGCCGCTCCTCGCGACGACGCTTCATCGTCATCGGAATCGTCATTGTTTTTCGGGGCGATCGCATTTCCGCGCGAACTCTTGCTCGCGGACTCGTCGACCTTTGCCGGCTCGCCAAGCGTCAGCGCCAATTCCGCCCGCGCTTCCTGCGCCTCGCGCCGCCGCGCCGACTTCGGATACTTCCTCAAAAAATCATCGTAAATCTTCGCCGCCGTCTTCGGATCGCCCAACTGATCCTTCTCCAGCGCCGCAACCTTCAACATCGCGTCCTGCGACAACTTGCTCGCCGGATATTCGCGAATCAAGAATCGATACGAGTCCACCGCCGACTGGTAATAGCTCCGCCCAAACCGATCGCCCATCTCGGTGTAAAGCTGCCCGACCGCCGAAAGCGACTCCGGAACCTCGGGCGCGCGCGGCGTAATCAAAAACACGCGCCGATACGTCGTGACAACGTTTTTGTATTCCGCGAGTGTTCTCTTATTGGCAGGTTTTTCGTTCAGCGCGTTCCGCTGCTCTTCCGCGCGATCAAATTGTGCCGTCGCAGCCGCGCGTCTCGAATCCGAAGTTTTCGCTGTATCCGCAGCCGAAGCGTTCGCCGCAAAGTAGGGAAGTGCGCAAGCGCCCACCAACACTAATCGCGCAGCAATACCGCGCGACGCAAAAACCGGCGAAAACCGGGCGAAGCTCATCTGGAAGATTCTAGACCGTGCCCCCATGCCCAACCTAAAACCTCGCCCCTGTCACATGGAAAGAGTAAACGCCAAGGACTAAAACTAGGTCCCCGGCCTGAGCGAATCCCCGCGCACTCTGCGTCTCCTCGTTGTCTTTGTTCGTCGCCGAACAAACACACGCATCCGCCGCTCGCGCGACCTTGCGCGTGGCGAGATCTATCTGCGCGGGGAGAGACTCAGTCGTTTGAAAGGATTTAGTCGTTCGTGAAGATGGTGCGGCCGGAAGGTTCCGTGTTTTTGCGGATGGCGCGGGGATTAAACGCGAACGCTGCAAGTCTCCCCGAACCTGGCCTGTAATACGCATTCTGAACTTTTTGTACGTAGTCGCGCGTCTCTCGAAAGCGGGGAATTCCGTGCGCCTTGTCAACGGCGCCCTCTCCCGCATTGTAGGCCGCGAGGGCCAAATCGAGATTACCATCATACCGCTCCAGCAGCGTCTTCAGATATGTAACACCAGCCTCGACGTTCTGTTGCGGCGTGTAAAAATCGCTCGCGCCAAAACGCTGCGCGGTGGTCGGCATCAACTGCATCAATCCGACCGCGCCCTTGCGGGAAACCGCGGAGGGATTCCAGTTGCTCTCGGTCTCAATCACCGCGCGAACCAGCGCGGGGTCGACGTTATGCCGGTCGGCGGCTTCGTGCACGATGCGCTCGATGCCGTCTCGATCGATGCTGACTGCCGGGCGGTCATTGCGACCCGTGAAGGAAGTCTCGCTCGGCATGTAGATCGCGTTGCGCTGCCGTGCCGAAGCAATCTTGGTTGTGACGACCGGTTCGGCGTTCACCCAGAAGCGGCGTCCGCTGTCGTCGGTCACCTTGGCGATCTGCGCGTTCGCCGCGCTCGCGCCCATCAAGCCCAGGGCAGCGAATACGCAAAAGGCGCCGAAAACGGCCGAAACAGGGGCAAATCGAGCGCCAAACGCTCGAAAACCGCGTTGGATCACCGTTGGCCGGGGAAGGCTCGCTGGTAAAAGGTCTCTCAAGGTCAGAGTGGGGCGGAGTACTAGGCCCTGCTAAAATGCTAGGGTTTGGTCCGGGGGGTGTCGATAGTACGAATGGGTGCCCTGTTCGGACACGTTCCTGGCGAGGCAAACTATAGCAAAGGCTCGACTAAGCTTGATACTGACTGGAGNGCCTTTTTTAGGTTCGCTGTGTCCTTTCCGCCAGCCTCGGCGAGGTCGGGGCGGCCGCCGCCCGAACCGCCAACCTGCTGGGCGAGCGCCCGTATCAGGTTGCCGGCATGGACTTTACCGGTCAGATCCTTGGTTACGCCCGCGATCAGGGCGACTTTGCCGTTATCGGGCATACCTAGCGCTACTACACCTGAGCCCAGCTTCTGCCGCAAGCTATCGACGAGCTGTCGTAATCCTTCGCGATCGACGTTCTGCACTTCTTCCGCGATCACTTTTACGCCTTTGATGTTTTGCGCTTTGCCGATGAGTTCATCGAGTTGGCCGAGCGCGCCTTTTCGCTTCTGCGCTTCGAGATCTTTCTCCAGCGACTTCACGGTTTGCGAGAGTTTTTCGATCGTCGCCAGAACGTCGTCTTCGCCGACGTTCAATTTGCTCGCCACCTGAGACAAGACCTGCGCCTGCTTCTGGAAATGTTCCAGCGCTCCGATCCCGGTCACGGCTTCAATGCGCCGCACTCCCGCCGCGACCGATTGCTCGCCGACAATTTTCAGCACGCCGATGTCGCCGATGCGATGCACGTGCGTGCCGCCGCAAAGCTCCTTCGAGTAAAACCCGCGCGGCGCCCGCTCGTCCGGAATCGTCACGACGCGCACATTGCTCTCCGGATATTTATCGCCGAAAAACGCCAGCGCGCCCGAAGCGAGCGCCTGGTCGATCGTCGTAACGGTTGTGTCGACCTCGGTGTTATGCCGAATCTCGTCGTTCACCTGCTGCTCTATGTCGCGCAATTCTTCCGCATCGACATGCGCAAAATGCGAAAAGTCGAATCGCATCCGGTCCGGCGCATTCAGCGANCCAGCCTGTTTCACATGCGTCCCAAGAATGTTCCGTAGCGCCGCATGCACAAGATGCGTCCCGCTGTGATTACCCATGATGCGCGCCCGGCGTTCCGCATCAGCGACGACCGAAATGCGATCGCCGACGCGCAGCGTCTCCTTCGCATTCGCCTTGTGAGCTACAAGCCCGCCGACCGGGTAGTAAGCGCCGGTCACCTCCGCGAGCAGTTGCGATCCGTTGTTGTCGTAGAACGCCCCTGTGTCGCCGACTTGCCCGCCTGACTCCGCGTAAATCGGCGTCCGATCCAGGACGACTTCGCCTGTTTCTCCCGCCTTCAGCTCATTGACCGGCCCGTTTTTCCCGATAATCGCTTCAACGCGAATGTCTTTTCCCGAAGTCGCGTCGTAAAAATCCTTCTCCGTCTTAAACGTCTCCGCAATCTTCGCAAACGCGGGACTCGCCGCCTCTTTATGCGCACCTTTCCATGAAGCCCGCGCACGCGTCTTCTGCTCCTGCATCGCGTGCTCAAAACCCTCTTCGTCGAATTTCAATCCACGATCGCGCACCGCGTCGCGAATGAAGTCGGCGGGAAGGCCGAACGTGTCGTACAAGCGAAACGCTTTTTCGCCGGCATAAACGCCGCCGGGGTTTTCGTCGGGCTTGGCGAGGTCGGCTTCCAGTCGCGGCAAGCCCGCTTCGATAGCGCGCGCGAAGCGAAGTTCTTCGCCTTTCACCGTTTCGATCACACGCGGGGCGGATTCACGCAGTTCTGGATAAGCGTTACCCATCAAATCGATGACGGTCTTCACCATCTCAAAGAGGAATGGCTTTGTCGCGCCAACCACGCGACCGTGGTAGATGCCGCGCCGCATGATTTTGCGCAAAACGTAGCCACGGCCTTCATTCGATGGTACGACGCCGTCACTTACAAGAAAGGCGCTCGCCCGCGCGTGATCGGCGATGACTCGCAGGGACGCCGCACCGCCGCGGCCCTCTTCCAGCTTTTCTTCCTTCTTTTCATCGACGGCACAGAGTTCGGCGGCACGCTTCAGCAGCGGCACAAAGAGATCTGTGTCGTAGTTCGAGATGACGTCCTGAAGAACCGCCGCGGTTCGCTCTAGACCCAAACCAGTGTCGATCGATGGCTTCGGCAGTGGCGTCAGCGTGCCGCTCGCGTCGCGATTGAACTGCATGAACACGAGATTCCAGATCTCGACGTAACGGCCACACTCGCAAGGGAATTTGCAGTCGGCGTGACCCTCTTCGGACGCCGCAGGCCCCAGATCGTAGAAAATCTCGCTACACGGACCGCACGGTCCCGTGTCGCCCATCGCCCAGAAGTTGTCTTTCAATCCCGGGATCGGCACCACGCGATCCGCAGGGACCTTTTGCTCCAGCCAATAACCGCGCGCTTGCTCATCGACGCCCAGCGTTGTGCCCGGCGCGACTTCGGCTCCGCCGAAGACAGTGGTGTAGAGCTTGTCTTTCGGCAGACCAAACCATTCGGGAGAAGTGATCAGCTCCCACGAATAGGGAATCGCCAGCTCCTTGAAGTAATCGCCGAACGAGAAATTGCCCATCATCTCGAAGAAGGTGTGATGGCGCTTGGTGAAGCCGACGTTTTCGAGGTCGTTGTGCTTGCCGCCGGCGCGGACGCATTTCTGGGCGGTTGTGGCGCGGTTGTACTCGCGTTTTTCGAGTCCGAGGAAAACATCCTTGAACTGGTTCATGCCGGCGTTGGTGAAGAGGAGCGTCGGATCGCCGTGAGGAACGAGGGAAGAGCTGCGGACGCGACGATGTCCTTTGCTCTCAAAGAATTTCAGGAAGGTCTCGCGGATCTTATTTCCGGTCCACTTCAGATTGGGACTGTCGCCGCTCAAGTCATCCTCGTCCGTTGGGTTGGGTGCAAAAGGGAATTATCGCAGAGGCGCGGCGCGTTGACCAAGGGAAGGCAGGGCGCGAGTGACGATGTGGTGTTCGGACGGAACAGCATCGGAGAAAAGATAACGCGGAGGCGCGGAGTTGCCGGAGGAGCGCTGAGGCGGGATTCCAAAATGGGAATTCTCGGAAGGAGGGGGGACCCCCGTATGGTTTTTGCGCAAGGATGTGATTCGAGGGAGGTTAAGTCGCGAAAATACGCAAGAATGTGATTCAAAACGGGTTATTGNTGATTGGGATTNGGGGCGGAAAGGCTTTGCTGATTTGTAAGGACTTACGGGAGTGAGATGCGACTGCACNGGGGATGGTANCACATTATCACGTGTTTGTCAATAGGTACTGGGTCGTACTGTTCGAATGGGGCGGGGCCGGAGAAAGTCAAAAACGCCGGCAGGATGCCGGCGCTACCGCTCAAGACGCTGTGATTGTGCGGGCAGGCGGCGCTGCGATGCTCCGCCCGGACAGGGAGTGTGTAGTGACCTTTGAGGAGAATTCGGCGTCGGCGCACACACGGGAGCGTCGGTGCTACTTACAATCGTTGGAGCAGATATTCGGTTGTGTCCTGATTACGTGTCCTNGCGTTTAATCCTGAGGCTCGTTCCTACCACTGGGTGTGTTTTCAATAGCTTCGACGAAAGGCAAACATGCGAAACATTTTCGTGCTGGTCTGTATTTTGGCGATGCCGTGTCTGGTGTCGGCGAGAAGCGACAAGGCGTCGTGGGACAACCTAGGAGTGTTGAAGGCGGGAGAGAAGATTCGAATCGTCGAGACGAATCAGGGGACCCATACGGGAAGATTTGTCAGTTTTTCGGACGCGGAGATTCGATACACCGACAATTCGGGCCAGCAGGCGATTGCGAAGGCGGTGGTACGGAGTGTTACGAGCTTGAGAAGACGCCACAGGTTGAGGGATGCGTTGATCGGGGCCGGCGTGGGAGCCGGGGTTGGCGCAGCGCTTGGTGTCGGGGTGAATCACAACAGCGGGGATCCGAATTTCATTCCAGAAGCGGCGCCGTTGATTCTTGGAGCGTGTGGGCTTGTCGCAGGGCTTGCGATTGGGGCGATTGCCGGGAGCAACGAGACGGTTTACCGGGTGAGGTAGGCGGATATCAGTGTCGACGCGGGCGGCGTCGATGTGGTGGCTATTCTTCGTCTTCGACGTGGGGGACTTCTTCGGTGGTGACGGCTTTGAGCTCTTTGCGGATGGCGTCGGAGGGGAAACCGGCGGCGAGGAGGCTGCGGTAGAGGCTGGCGATTTTCTTGTCGGAGATTTCGCCACGGGTGAGTCGGAGTTTGCGTTCGATGCGGTTGCGGATGGTGAGGCGCTGGGATTCTTCGTCGGTGTTGGATTCGACGGCGGCTTGGATATCCGCGTCGGAGACGCCGCGGGCGCGAAGGTCGCGCGTGATGCGAAATTTCCCCTGGCGGCGGATCTCGGTGCGCTGGCGCGTGAATTGTTGGGCGTAGCGAGTGTCGTCGAGCTGGCCGTTTTCCTTCATGCGGGCCATGACGACTTGAGCGAGGAGTTTGTGAGAGGCGCGGCGGTCGAGGAGGCGCTGCATCTCCTTCACGGAATGCGGACGGCGCATTAGGGCGCGCAGGGCGATATCGTAAAGCTCCTGCTCGGTGTCGACTTTTTTCGTGGACGTGAACACGAGGAAAGCATGAGATAAGGAAGCAGCGAAGTAAAGAAGTAACGGAAGAGCGAAGCAGTGAATCAAGATTGGCGGCGAGCAGGCAGTTGAAGAGAAGAAAAATCTACCGCAGAGACGCAGAGGGCACAGAGACGCGCAGAGAGGAACTGTTATGTCGGAAACGAAGGCGGTAGCGGAGCATTACAGTCGGCCGCGGTTGGATGAGACGATTTTGGGGGCGATGAAGCGGGCGGGGCTCGATACGGGGAAGCTCACGCCGGAGGATTTGGCGCCGGTGGATGAGTTTCACATAGGGGGCCTCGAGGCGACAAAAGCGTTCACGGAATTCATGGGATTGAAGGCGGGGATGAAGGTGCTCGATGTGGGCTGCGGAGTTGGCGGGCCGGCGCGATATTTCTCTGCTGAGCACGGCGTGCGCGTGACTGGGATCGATCTGACCGAGGAATTCGTGCGCACGGCGACGAGTCTGACAGAGCTGTTGCATCTGGAGAATACGGCTTCGTTTGAGCAGGGCAGCGCGCTGGCGATGCCGTTCCAAAAAGAGAGCTTCGACGCGGCGTACATGTTTCACGTGGGCATGAACATCGCGGATAAGAACGCGTTGTTTCAGGATGTGGCGCGCGTACTGAAACCGGGGGCGAAATTTTCGATCTAC
>JGI12635J15846_10004188_pt1 | contig 12471 bp, 11 predicted proteins | sample BlaSpr_A8_OM2_M2_FD_15846 | JGI IMG/M metagenome (IMG submission 15846) | reverse complement strand
TTGTGCAGCAGGTGGAGCAACGAGCCGGATTCGACGAGCCGAATCGCTTTCGCGTTCGGCAGCAGATAGAGCGCGATCTCCCGCGGCGCGCCTCGGTCGAGCAGCTCATTTTTTGCCGCCCAAGCATCGGCCATCGCGCGTTCGTAGACTTCGCGGGCGCGCGCGTTTCCAGCGATGAGCATGGGCGTGAGAAAATCAGGGGCGCGCGTGTCCGTCAGAACTAGTAACGGGCGCGAACCGGGCACCATACGATGACGTTGGTCCTGACTATCGGCCGTGTGGCTGATTTTTTTTGCAAACGTGAAATGCGCGTGCTGCAGCGCGCGCATGATCGGTGCGTGCACGCCGACGTTGAGTGTCTCGAGGCGATAGGGATTGCGCGCGGGGTTGAGCAGGCGGTCGATCGCTTCGGAATCGGAGCACGCGCTCTCGGTGATGCCCAGCACGGCGCGGTATGCTTCGGCTACAACGCGCGGCGCGTGCGGCGAAAAATCGGTCAGTACCGAGACGCGCCCTGCGAGGTGCGCATCAAATTCTCGTGCGAATGCTTCCCCTCCGGGAACGCCAATCTCCGGATTGGCGGTTTGCAGGACGCCATTCGGGAGAATGGCGTTCCCGGGCGAAAGCCCCGCAGCCTCGGCGGCGTGCCGCGATTCCATCTGGGCATGCGACCATTCCGGCATCTCTTCTTGCTCCATCGGCGCGTTGCCAAAGCGGTCGAAGAATTGCGGATCGATCTCGCGCACGCGGGCGACCATTTCACCGATGACGGCCCGCGCTTCGGTCGGCGTATCCGATGCCGCCGCCATGCGCCATAGCCGGTGCAACACGATGCCGGAAAGCGTGTGCACCATGGTGGTCGCGGCCGCGACCGGCAGCACGTATCGCGCAACTTCTATCGCGCGTTTTTCCGCTTGCCGGTCCACTTTCTGCACNCGCTTNGGATGNGATATCGGNCTGATGTGCCAGATGTCGCCCAGGATTNCGCGCGCGTCACCTTGCAGGAGCGAGGTCAGCTCGCGGTAGTATCCCCAGGCGCGCGCGATGGCGCGTTCGTAAATTTCGCGTTCGGCCGCGCCGAATCCGGGCGTCTCGGGCGGCAAGTAGGCGAGCGCGTGTGTGAGGCGGACGTACCGCTGGCTCTGCTGCTCGGAATTGTAGAAGGGGTGCGCGTGCAGGAACGACCAGACGAATTGCCGGCTGACGTTTTCGAGTCCAAATTCAAAATGCGCGTGCTGATAGACTGTGTGGTGGCCGCCGAAAAACGTGGCCGCGCCGATCTGCAGCCGCTGTTTGTCGGTGATTTCTTCCGGGCCGATGATCCGCGGCGCGTAACACGTGCGCGCCGCGGCGATCGCCGAATCGTAAGGATGCGCGAAGTGATTTCGCAGCGTGACGCGCGGCGCAGCGGCTTCGAATTGCACGCTGTCCGGCTGCGGAGAAGTCATCGGGTGCGAGGCCATCGGGTGTGGGCTCCACCTGGAGCCCGCCAGTATAATGTCGCGCGGCATTCTACACCGCCGCGCGACGCGTGAATAGCGAGTGGCGTTTGTGGCGAGGACTACTTCTTCTTGTTGGCTTCCTTGATCGCTTTTTGCGCCTCGGCAGCCTTCTCGTATTTCTTCGTGAAACGCTCGACGCGCCCCGCCGTATCCAGCAGCTTTTGCTTACCGGTGAAGAAGGGATGGCAGTTCGAGCAGATTTCGACGCGCAGCAAATTGCCCTTGATTGTGGAGCGAGTCGGGAACGTGTGCCCGCAGGCGCAATGCACCGTTACGGAATGATAGTCCGGATGAATGTTGGGTTTCATGGAGGTCTCCTGCCGTCTGGCCGGTCTGCGCAGCCCCCGGCTTGGTGCCGGGACTACAACCGCGTCGCTTGGTCAGCGGACAATTTGCAATCATACGCGATTCCGGGCATTCTTGCCAAGCGCACCGGGGTAGGACAGACACTCTTGTCTGTCCAGTGCGATATTGCTGCAGGACGCGCGGACACGCAGGAGTGCCTGTCCTACTCAAACCTGTCAGCAGACAAGCTGACCGGCTACGAGCAATTCGTTGTCGGGCAATACTAAATAACGCTTCAGGGAGGAAGGGAATGTCCGCGAATACAGATCTGTTTTCTGTTCGCCGCCGGTGTCAGGTATGTGCGGTTTTGTTTCTTGCCACTCTAGGCATTGCCGGATGGGCTCGCGCGCAGGAGCCCGGAATGCACGATAAGATTTACGCCGTGTCGCATGTGGACGTCTTGCCGACCGAGGCCGCTGCCGGCAAAAAGATTCTGCAACAATATGCGGCGGACAGCCGAAAGGACAAGGGAGCCGTGCGCGTGGAAGTCTATATTCAAGTCTCACGGGTAAACCACTTCACTCTGGTCGAGGTCTGGGAGAACCGCCAGGCGCTCGAAGCACACGAAGCCGCCGCCCACACCAAGAAGTTCCGCGAGCAGATCGATCCTTTGCTGGGAAGCCCGTACGATGAGCGCTTGCACACGATCGCGGAATGACGCCTGATTTTCCTTGTTCGCAGGTACGAGAAACGATAGCGTTTCTTTTTGTTGGCGGGCTCCAAGTGGGCCTCCGCACCCGTTGATGCGCGTTGAAATTATTGATGACACGGAAGGCCGCGGGCCGGCTGCGGTTTTCCCACCCGGCGAGGACTATGTGGACCTCCGTGAAAATCCGCATGCGGTGGAACGGATTGCACTGGCGCGGCAATATTTGCCCCTACGCAGTTTCCTTACCGCCGTGAACAGTGAGGATTCCTCATTCAGCAGCGCGTCCTGCGGCACGCAAGCCGATTCACCCGCGAGCGTCCCTGGCGGAGAAGGTTACGAGTTCGCCTCGCAGGCAAGCCTCGTGTTTGCCGAGCCCCACCTAAACTTCGAGCGGGACCGCTTTGTGGACCTCACTGCCGGATTGAAGGACTTATTGGAACGAGACTCCGGGGACGCGATTCGAACAATCTTGCGGATTTCGCCCTGTGATTTCGCCGCGCAGAATCGTCGCGGTTTCTGTCTGCGCATTCGTCTAGTTGCCCACGGAGTCTCAGCCGAGCAGGCGGAAATGCGGTGGGGATTGGGATTGGCGCGAATACAACAGGCGTTGCTATTTAGGGCTCGCGCGCTACGCCAGCAATTCGGCGAGTGAAAATCGACGCGAAACTGCGCCAGTTCTCGCTCTAAGTGACGAACGCGCAACCAACACGCGAGCTACCCGTGCTCGCGCGTTTCAGATAAATGCGGCGTAAGTTGACGCGAACGGGCGGCAGAATCGGAACATGGAGTACAGCGTGGAACGATTCTTCGAGTTCCTCCGGGCGTGCTACTTCCAGGCCCACCCCGCCATAGCCCAAGTCCACCACTCGGGCCGTTGAGTCGACTCCCTCTCCGATAAGCGCATAGGCGCGCGTACCTGCCAGGGAAACACGCTCCCATCTCCGGCGCTCCGGCGTTGGGGCCTTTGCTTCTGGAGTCGAGGATCCTTCGGCAACCGGCACGACGGGGGGAGGAGCCTGTTTCTCCGCCGTGGGTGCGGGGCGCGCTCCTGTCGGAACCGCTGGCGCCTGAGCCGGAGGCTGCACCGTCTTTTTCAATTGATAGAGGCGCTCGTCGGCGACGCGAATCAGGATCTCCTGTAGCTCACCGTCGTCCGGATAGACAGCCAGACCGTAGTCCAACTCAAGAGAAATGCCCAGACGCATGGGCTCAATCGTCGCCGCATAGGCCGCACGCAAACGACGGCTCATGGCAGTGGCTTGTTCCGTGTCGGATTGCGCTAACAAAAGCGCGAATTCATCGCCGCCGATCCGGAATGCGTAGTCTGAAGTGCGCATGGATTTTCGCAGAGTCGTGGCCACCATTTGAAGCAGGATATCGCCTTGCGGATGTCCAAAGCGGTCGTTCACTTCCTTGAAGCGATGCAAGTCGAAGACGACCAGGGCAAGCCGGTGCGAATATCGGATAGACCGGTTGAGCTCTTTCTCGAAGTAGTCGTCAAAGAAACGCCGATTGTACAGGCCGGTTAACGGGTCCGTTGTGGCATTGATCTGGAGCTTTCGAAGATCTTCATACTCCATCACGATCGGCAGGCGTAGGAGATTGGCGGAAGCCAGCACATCCACCAGTGCCACTTGTAAGGCTATGTTCTTGCCGGCGTTTTCAGAGAGTTCACGCTTCCGGGCCAGAACTTGCTCCCAGATCTCGAGGCTCTGCGCTTCCTTTAGATCCACATGCGCGACGGACCTGAAAAACTTCTCAAGAAATAGTCCGCGCGCCGGCCGCTCCATCATTTCGAGCGTGTCGGTTAGCAACTCGAGAAAGGCATCCTCGGTCGACAGCCGTGGCGGGTTGGGGTCACCAGGTTGCGGCATCAAGAGTCCCGTTGAAAATCCAGGTTGCCCCAGCGCGGAATGGGGAAAGCAATATTGTGCGAGTTAAACAGTGCACGAGGTCTGCCATCGATCTGACAAGTGAGTGCACATCGCGAGACGCCTGCTAAGGTACTCATGTTAAATGAATAGCAACCGTCTTAGCTTAAGTCCGAAAATTATTATGGCGCCGAACAAGGGAAGGAAATGCAAACTATTGCACAATCTTTCCGGCGATTGTCTTACCATGACTTCCTCCCCGTTCGCTCCCCGCGCGCCATCAATCGAGCGCCTTGAGAAACTCCACTCCTAACAGATGTATACCACCCGCGGCCCGGTGACGGCGAACTCGTGCCTGGATAGGCGGAGTCTCCGCGGGAAGTGTTGACGACGGCGATGGCGGTGCAGGGATCGTCAGGTTCAAAAGTTGATCGACACGCAGCAATCGAGGACTCGCCAGAAATGCACCCGTAGCACTGATATCAAGGGTCTTGGTGAGGTCGAGGAATTCCACTCCGGCGGCATCTACACCTCGAACAAACATAGGAATCTGTACGTGAATCCGTGGCGAACGCCGGCGCTCAGCGGGGGTTAAGCGCATATCTTCTCTCTGAACTAAGGATGTGGGAAAACAATTTCCCATTGCCCAAGGACTGGTACTTTTGGGCTAGTACCCGATTACTGGTAGCACATGCGCTGCCATAGCCTATGGAAAAAAGGAGCCTCTTCATGTGATTGCTGACATTCGACTTAAACTACCGCGGAGGGAGACGGAATTTCTTTTCCACAATGAATCTCGCAACCCTGGATAACAGTTTTCTCTAATTGCGCAAAATAGGACCCATTTACCATTGACACAGCCGTCGGGTTTTGACAGTATCCTGTTAGCTCTCCTGCAGTAAACCAAAGAGAATTAAATGGGATCCCCTGCTTCCCCGAGAGGGCAGAGGTGTCCGAGGAGAGCAATTTGAAACGCGGTCCGATACTAGAATCGCCAGCTAACGAAACGCTACCTTTGAGCGTGCTGGCGAACCTGCTTGACTTACTTGATCAGCCGATTTTGGTTTCCGACCGCGCCGGGCGTATTCTGCTTGCCAATTTGCGCGGCAGACAGCGCTTGGAGTCTCAAGGTTTTACGTTCGATGCCAACCTGAACTTGTATTCCGGCGTGCTTCACCTGCAACAGAAGGTAATTGTGGATCAGATCGAAGCCGGCAAGCACAAAATAGATCAAGAATTTGAAGGACATTCGGGAAAGCAACTCGCGAGAATCCAATGGCTCCCCGAAGCGGATTGGCTTGTGGTTCGGATTGAAGATGCCGAAGAGCGCAAAGGCGCAGTTCCGGCAGGTACGACGCAACATACCGTCCAGGAGCTGTTGCAGGAACGAGAGATCACGTATCGCAATCTGCTCGCCGCTTATCTGCGGTTGCAGGAAGTAAATCGCCAGAAGACAGTTTTCCTGGCGTCGGCGGCTCATGAATTGAAGACCCCGCTTGCAGTCATCAAAGGTTACTACGATCTATTGCTCTCCGGATCACTTGGAAAACTAACGGATAAACAGCGCGACATCTTGCAGGAGTCGAAAGACAGCTGCGAGCGGCTGGTTCGTCTGGTCTCGATGTTCCTGAATTACTCCGCGTTGGAAAGCGGCAAGCTCGTCCTGCACTTGCGGGAAAACGATCTGCGGGATTGCCTGAGCGAGCTGGCCACGCGGTGGCATGAAGCCTTTGTTCGGAAGCACGTGAGGCTGGACGCGATGCTTGGCGGCAACCTCCCCATTTTCAAGTTCGATTACCAGAAAGTTCAGCAGACGGTTGCCAATCTACTGGACAACGCACTCAAGCACACGCCCGCGGGCGGTCATGTCACGCTACGCGCGGAGCTCCACTTCTGGGAACGCCGGTCAGCCGAAGAAATGCAGTCAGTTGAGCGCCGGCGCGAACGCGCGCAGCAACCCAACAGCCTCAAGGTCTCCGTTTCGGATACGGGGCCCGGCATTGCTTCCGAGCATCATCAAGAGATCTTCGAGGACTTCGTCCGAGTCGACCGGACGTCCTCGGGGATGGGTTTGGGGTTGGCGATTGCCAAACGCCTGGTACAAGCCCATCGCGGCAAGATCTGGGTGGATAGTGAACCTCGTCGGGGGTGTACTTTCACATTCCTGTTGCCGATAGACAATCTGTAGGGAATTTCGAAGCACCAAAGGTGGGAACACAAATGGCTGAAAAAGAAAGAATCCTTGTCGTGGACGACGAACCCAGCATCCGGAAGTATCTGGGGACCCTGTTGGAGGTGGACGGGTACCAGGTTGAAAGTGTCGTTTCGGGTGTGGAGGCAGTCGAGAAAATCGAAGCCGGCGACCGCCCGGATTTCATCATCCTGGACGTGCTGATGCCGGAACTGAATGGTCTGGAGACCCTGAAGCAGTTAATGCAGATCGATCGGTCACTCAATATCGTGATGCTTTCCTGTTCGAATGAAGTGGGCACCGTCGTCGAGGCCATCCGGCTTGGCGCACAGGATTACCTGACCAAGCCTTTCGAAAAGGCCGAGCTGGACGTGGCCATGCTGAAATGCCGGCAAAAACAGCAGCTTCGAGCGGAGAACAAGTCTCTGCGGGAATATTGCGATACCATCACGGAAGACATCTGCTTCCTTGCAGCAAGCCCGCAGATGGTGCGCATCCGCCAGCAAATTCTCCAGATCGCGCCGGTGGACGTACCCGTATTCATTTACGGAGAGAGCGGCGTGGGCAAGGAAGTGGTCGCGCGCATGATTCACATGCGATCCACGCGCCGGAGCCAGGCTTTCATCAAGGTCAATTGCGCCGCGCTCCCCGGCGAACTGCTCGAGTCCGAGCTGTTTGGATTCGAACAAGGCGCATTCACGGGCGCCGTGCGTTCGAAACCCGGAAAATTTGAACTCGCCAACAAGGGCACGATCTTTCTCGACGAAATCGCGGAAATGAGCCCCCATTTGCAGGCCAAGCTGCTGCACGTCCTCCAGGACCACCAGTACTCACGTCTGGGCGGCCGCAATTTGATCGACGTCGACGTNCGCGTCCTGGCCGCGACCAACGTGGAGATCCAGGAGGCGATGAAGTCGGGCCGTCTGCGCGAGGANCTNTACTATCGCCTCAACGTCCTATCCATCAATGTGCCCCCACTGCGTGAGCGCACGACGGAAATACCCCTGCTTTTCCGGCATTTCCTGCAGAAATACAGNGCAAAATTCAACAAGGAGACTGTAGTTCCCTCCCAGCATTTGCTCGAAGCAGCCGTGCGTTATCCCTGGCCGGGAAACCTGCGCGAGCTTGAGAATTTCGTCAAGCGCTACGTCATTCTGGAAGACGACGAAGGCAGCTTCCGCGAGCTACTGGAAATGGCTTCGACCCGGCAGCGCATTTCGCCGAGGGAGGAAGTTGCTCCAGCGCGCGAACAGGGTTTGAAGGCGCTGGTGCGCAGCCTGAAAGATGAAGCGGAGATGGAAGCGATCGCCGACGCGCTTGAAAAGACTCGTTGGTGCCGCAAGGATGCCGCTAAGATGCTTGGCATCAGCTACAAGGCACTCTTGTATAAGATTCGGCAGTTTGGGCTGGACACGGACCGTGGTGCTCGTGGAAGCGCCAAAGAGACTCCCAAAGTGAAAGAAAACGTCAATTCCGATCCGCCGCCGGTGTCTCTATCACCGGCAGGCCGAAATCGATAGAGGAGCACACGACCGCAACTAGTTGCGTATTCGGGATACGTAGATTGCGTGAGTTGTTCATTAGTAGCCGATCTTCGGTTATAGTTAGCAAGCGTTTCGGGAGGCTGGAGAGACCTATTCTTAGCAAGCGTCGTGACTTTACTTTTCAGGATTGTTATAGAACCTTTTAACTGTTCGTGTGATAGAAGTTAGGGGGCAGTTCCGGCCATCGGGGTTCGCCGCAATTGGTAAGGAGCCGGCACTGTTAAAATCGAGCTTGGTGAAGATAATGTCTCCCCCTTTGGAATCCTGATTGCACCCAGTTACTCACAGGGGTTTGTGTCGATGAGTCTACGATGGGGGTCCAGGGAACGATGACCGAACGACGAACAGCACGTCGATACGACCTGTCTCTGCCGGTCATCATTCGCGTACCGGTGGAAAGGGAAGCTTCGCGCAGCGGGAAGACGCGGGACATTTCCACACGCGGCGTGTACTTCACAATCGATCAGGACCTGAGTGCCGGCGCCGAGCTTGATATTACGCTCACCCTGCCCTCCGAGGTAACGCGAGGCTCGGAGGTATTTATTCGAGCGATGGGCAAGGTGGTTCGCGTGGAGAAAAAACCTGAAAATGGGTCGTCACGCGTTGGCGTTGCCGCAGTCATCGAACGCTACGAAATCATTCGTAACGAGCCGGCTACCCACTAAGCCTTCGCATCAGCTTTTTTCAAGGATTTGGAAATATTTATCCGCCTAAAACCATCGTCGGTTTTCTTATCCAGGAAAGTTTGGCGTGCCGCGTTAACTGCTGCCTCCATGCATTTGCCATGGAATGGCCTAGTTAAGAATCTCCAGCACATCAATTTTTGAATTCGTCGTCGCTGTTTTTGTCTCGCTTCGTAGACGAATACCTAATCGGACTATATAATCGCGCCTTTGGAGGTAGGAACCGCCTGCCGCGAATTTGTCCGCGGCGCGACCGCAGATGAATTCGCCGCCACTGGACCTGTCCATCGTCATCCCTGCATTCAACGAGGAACGACGCCTGCCGAAGGCGATTGAGCAGATCGGGGCTTACCTGAGTGCGCGGCCGTTGCGGGCTGAAATCATCGTTGTGGATGATGGATCCACCGACGCAACGCCCAAGTTGACGGAGAGTTACGCTGGAAAGCATCCGGGTCTGCGCCTGATTTCCAATGACCGCAATCGAGGGAAAGGATTCAGCGTGCGTCACGGCGTGCTGGAAGCTCGCGGAGAAATTGTCCTTTTCACCGATGCGGATTTATCCACACCGATCGAAGAAGCGGACAAGCTGCTCATGGCGATCCGCGAAAGAGGTTACGACGCTGCGATCGGCTCCCGCGGCATCGACAAAAGTCTAATTGAAGTACATCAATCCGCATTTCGTGAGCAGGCAGGCAACTTGTTTAACCGCCTGGTCCGCCGGATCGCCGGGCTGGAGTTTTCCGACACACAGTGTGGCTTCAAAGCGTTTCGCCGTGAGCGAACAGCGATCATTTTTGAACAACAGCGGATCGAGAGCTTCGGTTTTGATCCTGAGATCCTTTTCCTGGCAAAGCGGCACGGATTGCGCGTGGCGGAAATTCCCGTGCGATGGTCGCACAACTCGGCCACCAAGGTGAATGTCATCCGGGATGGGATACGGATGTTCCTCGAGTTGCTGGTCATCCGGTGGAATTCCGTGCGGGGGCTTTATCCGGTTTCGGCGGGCTCCAAGTCGCCGACGCGCCAAAGCCGACGCTATGGCGACGGCGCGTAGAGCCCGCACCCGTTAAGTCGGGATTTTCCAGCGGCTGGAAAGAGCGACAGTGGTATCGAGTGAGCAACGTCGCGGCCAAATTGTTTGCGTTCTACGCGCGCCTAACCGATCATGATGGCCGAATTGCTAGCCGGCGGGATGGCCGCAATCGGCGAACCCGGTTTCTGAGACCCTACTGGAGATGCCTGAATCAAAATGAAGGTTTCCGTCGTCATTCCGGTCTATAACGAACGCGCGTTCATCGAAGAAGTCCTCCTACGTGTGCAGGCTGTACCGATCGACAAGGAAATCATCGTCGTGGACGACAAATCAACGGACGGCACGCGTCCGCTGCTCGAGGATCTCGACAAGGCGCAGTCGGAAGGCAAGCGCGATGTCCTCGTGCAGAATGGCAAGGCGCGCCTCTCCCTGGAGAATTTCCGCTTCATTTTCCAACCTCAGAACTCCGGTAAGGGCGCTGCCTTGCGCCGCGGTTTCGAAGCGGCCGTGGGAGACATCATACTGGTTCAAGACGCGGACCTCGAGTACAACCCCAAGGATTACGGAGTGCTTCTCGAGCCCATTCTTGACGACCGCGCCGACGTGGTTTACGGTTCACGATTTCTTGGTGGCCCGCAACGCGTCCATTATTTCTGGCATTACGCCGGAAACAAGTTCCTGACGTTGCTTTCCGACATTTTCACCAACCTGAAGCTCAGCGACATGGAGACGTGTTACAAGGTCTTTCGCCGGGAAATTCTGCAGGATATCAAACTCGAGTCCAATCGCTTTGGCTTCGAGCCGGAATTCACCGCCAAGATCGCCAAGGGAAACTGGCGAATCTACGAAGTTTCCATCTCGTATGCCGGCCGCACCTACGCGGAGGGCAAGAAGATTACCTGGAAAGACGGCCTCTCTACACTCTGGTGCATCCTGCGATATAACTTGTTCGACTGAGCTCTGACGAGATTGCTGAAATACGGCGAAATGTTCCTGTCGCATCGAAAAATGACAAGAATCCCACCGCTCGAAAACCGCGAGCAGTGGGCCACCCTGAAATTCAAAATCGCGCAAAAGCTGGCGCGCCCGGCTGTTTCGCGGTCAAGCTGCGGACACTAGCTTTCCTTGGCGGTGCCGGACATTTGGGAAGAATGCGCACGTGCGACCACGGTCATGTGGATGAAATCCACCTTCCGTTCGCTCATCGGCAATTCTCTTGCAAATGAGTGCGGACCGTCTTGGACAAACTTCCCGCACTGAGCGTGACTTGATTTCGAAACGAATTGGTGAAGCCTTCCGATACGCAGAGGTTCACCTCATTCGCACTAACCCAAGTGACCTTTCCGATAATCAGGTACTCCCCGTCCAGCATTAGCTTCTTGTCAGTCTTTCCATCGCGTTCGAGATGGGCGTAGACGCGGGTAAAGTCGGATACAACTGCTCCTTGTCCGTTGTACGTCTCCACGGTATAGAACAACTCAGGATCGGGCGATTTGAACACGGCGACACGATCTGGCTTGGCACATCCTATGACAATGCTGAGCTGCAGGAGTATCAGCCCAGGAAGGTATATCTTTTTCATTACTACTGGCACCCGTTAGCTGCGAGCGACGGGTGGCCCAGGGTAACTTTTGCTTTTTCCTATTGACGCCGTCGATCGATCAGAGGATACCACTGTTGTAATACACCGGAACGTTAAGAAGCGAGGGTGCCCCACGCGTCGGTTTTACGCGTGGGGGTTTGTGTCATGCCAAAANGTTTGAAGCGTTACTACGGACGCGGCCACCCGCATTTACTCACGTTTAGTTGCTATCGGCGGTTACCACTGCTCAACACGATGCGAGCGCGCGACGTCTTCGTCAAGGCCCTTGCGAAAATTCGTGAGCGCTACAAATTCTCGCTGGTCAAACTTCCGGCGGGCTCCAGGTAGAGCCCGCACCCGTATGTGGTCATGCCTAATCACGTGCATCTCCTCATCAGCGAATCCGCCAAGGCCACGCCATCCCTCGTCCTGAAAGTGTTGAAGCAGCGCGTCTCGCGGGATCTCCGGAAAAGGAGGCGCCGCGCACCAGCAGGGCAATTGCGCTTCGCGTTTACAAAAGGCGACGGGAATGTGCCTCGCTTCTGGCAGCCCCGATTCTATGACTTCACGGGTACGGGCTCTACGCGCCGTCGCCATAGCGTCGGCTTTGGCGCGTCGGCGACTTGGAGCCCGCTAGAAAAATGTCTGGAGTGAAAAGAAAGTTCGCGAGAAGCTCGAGTACATGCACGCGAACCCGATTTACAGGAAAGCTGGTGGAACATCCGAAGGATTGGCCGTGGAGCAGCTGGTCGTTCTATGCCAAGGGAGAGGCCGGGTTGGTAACAATCGATCCATTCGGCGGATAAACGCCAGAAACAACGAGACCAAAACCCCCACACGTAAACCCGACGTGTGGGGCACCCAATTTCATCTCCTCACTTGGTGTCCGGACTACCCGCCAGATTCAAGAGCCTTTGAACGATTTGAATTCCGGGGTTTTCGAGCGGCGAGAGGTGTGTGGATTCCGGTCCTAAATCGATCAGCGTTTTTGTTCGGGTTCGTGATCGGGCGCTGACGCGGCGGCGGCCTCGGCCTGGTTCAACCGGTCTACGAGGGTATTGATGGCCTGGA
>JGI12635J15846_10004187_pt1 | contig 12477 bp, 10 predicted proteins | sample BlaSpr_A8_OM2_M2_FD_15846 | JGI IMG/M metagenome (IMG submission 15846) | reverse complement strand
TGGCGACGGCGCGGGTGGAATTAACGAAGGCGCGGTAACCGGGCAAGCGCGGCCACCTGAAGGTGGCCGCTACAAATGCGAGAGCGCCCGCCTCGGAAGGCGGCCACTACAAAATATAAGAAAATTTAGTTGGCGGCTACGAGGTGCTCGATCAGGGAGCAGACGATGTGGCCGATGGTGATGTGGGCTTCCTGGATGCGCTGGGGATCGCGCGAAGGCACGTCGAGTAGGAGATCCACTTTGCCGGCGAGCGCGCCCCCGGTTTCTCCCGTGAGGGCGACGAGGAAAGCGCCGCGTGGGCGTCCCGTTTCGATGGCTTTGACGATGTTCGGACTGGTGCCGCTGGTGGAGAGAGCGACGACGACATCGTGCGGGCCGACGAGCGATTCCATCTGGCGGGAGAAGATGCGTTCGAAGCCGTAGTCGTTGCCGGCGGCGGTGAGAACGGAAGTGTTGGTGGTGAGGGCGAGGGCGGGCAGGCCGGGGCGTTCCGTGCGCAGGCGAACCACGAGTTCCGCGGCGAGGTGCTGGGCATCGGCGGCGCTGCCACCGTTGCCGAAGAAGACGAGCTTGCCGCCGTGGCGAATGGCAGCGGCGGAGCGCATCGCGAACTCAGCGATGCGGGCGACCAGCGCGTCGGAGAAGCTTTGCTTGACGCGCGCGCTTTCCGCCAACTGGCGCCGGATTTCTTCAATGTGTGCGGACATGAAGTCCTAACAGAGAACGATTTTCGCGCGGTGACGAATCACACGGCGAGTGGCGTTGCGCGTGTCGATGACGAGTTTCGCTGCGTCCACGATGGCGCCGTAGTCGTAGCTGGAATGATCGGTGGCGATCAGGACGCCGTCGTACTTGCCGAGGGTGTCCGGATTCAAGGGCACTGACTTCATGTTCGAGTAGTCGTAGTGGCGCATTTTGTGGAGTTGCGGGAAGTAGGGATCGTTGTAATCGAAATCGGCGCCGCGCTTTTTGAGAATCTCCATGATTTTCAGGGTGGGCGATTCGCGCAGGTCGTCCACATCTTTTTTGTAAGCCACGCCGAGAATGAGCAGTTTGGAGCCTCGCAGGCTTTTCTTGTGCATGTTCAATGCTTCGGAGACGGAATCGACGACGTGGTACGGCATGGAGGTGTTGATTTCGCCGGCGAGTTCGATGAAACGCGTGGAGAAATCGTACTCGCGCGCTTTCCACGAGAGATAGAACGGGTCCACCGGGATGCAGTGGCCGCCGAGGCCGGGCCCTGGATAAAAAGGCATGAAGCCGAAGGGCTTGGTGGAAGCGGCGTCAATCACTTCCCAGACGTCCACGCCCATGCGCAGGCAGAGGAGTTTCAGTTCGTTGACCAGGGCGATGTTGACGCAGCGAAAGATATTTTCGAGCAGCTTGGTCATTTCCGCGGCGCGGGTGGAACTGACGGGAACGACGCGCGCCACGACCTGGCCGTAAAGAGAGATCGCCGCGCGGCTGCTGGGAGGGTTGACGCCGCCAACGACTTTTGGAATCTGCGCAAGGCCGAATTGCTTGTTGCCGGGATCTTCGCGCTCGGGGGAAAACGCGAGGAAGAAATCCAGCGGCATGTTTTCGTTTTCCGGGCCGGAAGCGATGGGGCAGCGGAAGCCGCTCTTTTCCAGAATCGGCAAGAGGAGCTCCTCGGTCGTGCCGGGATACGTGGTGGATTCAAGAACGACCAATTGGCCCCGGCCGAGATGCGGTTGGATGGATTTCGCGGTGTTCTCAACGTAACTCAGATCGGGCTCGCGATATTCATTGAGCGGTGTGGGGACGCAAATGATGATGGCATCCGCTTCCCCGAGCTTGGAGAAATCGGTGACGGCATTGAAATGGCGGCTATTCACGAATTGCTGGATTTTCGTTTGCGGGATGTGCTCGATGTAGGATTTGCCGGCATTCAGCATGCGTACTTTTTCGGGATCGGTGTCAAATCCAGTGACCTTGTGGCCCGCTTCGGCAAAACGCATGGCAAGAGGAAGTCCGACGTAGCCACATCCAATGATGGCGACTTTCAGTTGGCCGCCTTTGAAGAATTCGGGTCGTCTATCCGTAGCCATGAGGGGAAACAAGCTCCTAATCATTAAGAAGGTGGTGATGGCCCGAAGCGAGCGGGCCGGAATGCCCTTTTAATATAGCAGCTTCCCGCGCACCTCCAGAACGAGAGAAGAACATATTGGAAGAAATTCACGGATTGTCCCGCCCGCATGGAGGAGAAGCGGATTGCCAAGCGGGGGAGGAGAGGGCAAGATAGGCGGCGCATCAACTGTTTGAATCGAGCCGTTGAGTGATTGAGCGTCGCGAATTAATTAAACGATGACAATTGTGCTTATTGTTGTGCTGAGCCTTACCGTCGGAGTCCTGGTGGGGTTGCTGGGCATCGGCGGCGGCGTGGTGCTGGTGCCGGCGATGATCTACCTGCTCCATTACGACCAGCACATGGCGCAAGGAACTTCGTTGTTCATCCTGTTGCCGCCGATCGGGCTGGGCGCGCTGCGAGAGTATTGGAAAAACGGGCAGGTAGATCTCCGCGCGGGAGTTTATTGCGCGCTGGGATTCCTGCTTGGCGGATACGGCGGCGGAAAAATGGCCGTGCCAATGCCGTCGAACACGTTGAAAGCGATTTTCGGTTGCTTCCTGGTGGTGTCCGCGGTGTTGCTATGGCGAAAGACCAGCGAGGCAAAACCCCTCGATGCATCTGGGGCAGGTTCCCCCAAGGGAAATCCGTCGCGTGCCATTGGAATTTTCTTCATGGCCGGATTTTGCGGAATTGCGGCGGGGATGGTTGGAATTGGAGGCGGAGTGTTGCTGGTGCCGCTGCTGAGCCTGCTGTTCGGGTTCAGCCAACACAAAGCGCAGGGCACAAGCCTGATTGCGCTTATCCCGCCGACGGGACTGCTGGCATTCCTGGCTTATTGGAAGGCGGGCTATGTGGATTTGCACACCGGCGTGCTTTTAATTCCCGGCGTATTCACGGGCGGAATAATGGGCGGAATAATGGCACGGCAGTTGAACCCGCGCCGGATGGGAGAAGTGTTCGCCGCACTGATGTTCCTGCTGGGAGTTTGGCAAGTCTTTTCCGCGTGGCACGGATGACGCATACTACGTAAACATGGTTGACCTACATTGCCACATCCTGCCGGGAATCGACGACGGAGCCAGGACAATCGAAGATTCATTAGCGATGGCGGAAGACGCCATCCAGGACGGCATCACCTGCGTGGTTGCAACACCTCACGCAAGCACGGAATATCACTTTGATTACGGAAAGGTGCGGGCAGCCCGGGATGAATTGCAGAGCCGGCTGGATGGACGCCTGACAATTGCCACAGGTTCCGATTTTCACCTCAACCCCGAAAATTTAATAGCCCTCAAAAAAGACTCCGCGCCTTTTTGCATCAACCAAAAGGACTACCTGCTTGTGGAGTTTAATGAGTTTTCGATTCCACCGGCCATGGATCAGACGCTGCATGAATTACACTTGATGGGTTTGCGTCCGATCATCACGCATCCGGAACGTAATGGAATCCTGCGAGCTCAGCCGGAGCGGCTAGTGAGCTGGGTGCGATTGGGGTGCTACGCGCAGGTGACCGCTGGTTCGCTTTCAGGAGTGTTTGGAGCCGGGGCTCAGGAGGATGCGTGGACTTGGATTGACCAGGGCCTGGTCCATTTTGTGTCGAGCGACGGTCACAACACGGCGCGGCGGCCGGTGAAATTGCGGTTTGCGTATGAGGCGCTCGCGAAAGAACGTGGCAAGGAACTGGCCGAGGCCCTGTTGGTGGAGAATCCGAAGGCGGCATTTGGCGGCACGCCGCTGCCGTATATGCCCGAAGTTGCAACAAGTGCGGAGCGACGCAAGAAAAGGCGATTCTTTTTTTTCTGAAAATTCCAGGCGTCATGATTTGGAAGGCTGCAAGGGAAGTCCCGCCCAGGCATTCAGCAAGCCCAGAATTTCGCGCACCACGTCGAGAGCATCGCCGGTGCTCCGCCACCAGTGGGCGGGATCATACCCGTCACCCGAAGCGCCGCGGACGATCGCTTCGCCGTCCTTGGCAGATAAACGCTTCCAAAGGGCGGCCGCGCGCCGGGTGTGAACTTTGGAAGTAACGATGATGATGCGATGCAGATTTTCCTTGCGAAGGGCATGCCCGAAGGTGCGCATTTCATCGGCGGTGTTTACGATGGGCGGCGCGAGAATGTGAATGGCGCTATCTGGAACACCCTGATGAAGCAGAAGCAGGCGATCGTAGAATTCTTCGCCGGCGTAGGGGACAGAAAACTTTTCGAGCGTGGCGCCGGGTTCGACGGAATAAGAGAGCCAGACCTGCGGCGCGTAACCCAGGTTGTACAGCCGCGCGGCTTCGAGCGCCCGGGAAGGCATCCGGCCGCTGAGGATGGCGATGGCGGCTGCTTTTTGCGGCGGATCCTCCTTGTCGAGCCAGCGGCCCAGATTCAAGAAGGCAAGCAAGAAGAGAAACACAAGGGAGCCGATAATCGAAAGCCAGACGCGAGGCTTGCGGGCCTCACCATTGGGAAGGATGGTCGCGGTGATCATCTCGATAGGGAGATTATACGCAGCAGAGTGACAGTTCGCGCGGCTTGATGGCAATCCGCAGGAATCCGACGGTGCAATTGGGAGTATTCGATTGGCCAAAGCTCCCCGGAGCAAGCTAAACTTACGATTTTTGGAGCACAACGGAGGCGGAATGAGAGCGGTAGTCACAGGCGGTGCGGGATTTCTTGGGTCGCATTTGTGCGACCGGTTGCTTGCGGAGGGCTGGGAGGTACTGGCGCTGGACAACCTGATAACGGGCAGCGAATCGAACGTGGCGCACCTTAGCGGAAATGCGAAATTCCGGTACGAGAAAAAAGATGTGAGCGAACCGCTGCGTGTGGCAGGAGAGGTGGGGTACGTATTTCATTTCGCATCACCCGCCAGCCCGCCGGACTACCTGAAATTTCCCATCGAGACGCTGAAGGTGGGTTCGATTGCGACGATGCACACGCTGGACCTGGCGCTGGAGAAGAAGGCGAAGTATCTGCTGGCTTCGACGAGCGAGTGCTATGGGGACCCGGAAGTTTCGCCGCAAAGTGAAACTTATTGGGGCCGGGTGAATCCGGTGGGGCCGCGGAGCGTGTACGACGAAGCGAAGCGGTTCGCGGAAGCGACGACCATGGCTTACCATCGCCACCACCACGCGGACACGCACATCGTAAGGATCTTCAACACCTATGGGCCGCGAATGAGGCTGAACGACGGCCGGGCGCTGCCGAATTTCGTGTACCAGGCGCTGAGCGGCCAGCCCATCACGGTATATGGAGAGGGGAAGCAGACCCGGAGTTTCTGCTACGTCTCGGACCTGATTGACGGGATATTCCGGCTCAGCCAGTCGAATGAGCATTTTCCGACCAACATCGGGAATCCAACGGAGCTGACGATCCTCGAATTTGCAGAGCGCATACGCGAGGAGTTTCCCAACGCGCCGAAGATTATTTATGAACCGTTGCCGGAAGACGATCCCAAACAGCGGCGGCCGGATATTTCGAAAGCGAAGAGACTGCTGGATTGGGAGCCGAAGGTGAGCCTGGAAGAAGGCTTGCGGCACACGCTGAAGTATTTCAAAGAGCAGTATGCAAAGATGACGCAGGCTCGTTAGCGGTTATTCTTCAATCTTAAAACCTTGCAGGTCGCATCAGTTGAGGTCCTTCGGGCACCCTTGTCGGATGCCCTCAGGATGACAAGTTAGCTTTTATGATTATGGCCTGCGGAACAGAGTCAGGAGCGGCCGAAGGAGTAGTAGTCGAAGCCCAGCGACTGCATTTTCTTCGCGCTGTATAGGTTCCTGCCGTCGATCACCAGGCGGCGGCTCATCAGGGGGCCGGCTTTTTCCCAATCGAGCGTCCGGAAAACCGGCCATTCCGTGCAAACCAGCGCGGCATCCGCCCCCTTTAAGGTTTCGTAGGGATCATCGAAAAAGGAAATATTCGGAAAGAAGTGTTTTGTCCTCTCGATGGCCTGTGGGTCGGTGGCGTGAACTTGCGCGCCTTCTTCGAGCAGGCGGCGAATCACTTCGAGCGCGGGCGCGAAACGAATATCGTCAGTATTGGCTTTGAAAGCCAGGCCGAGAACCGCAACGCGCTTCCCGCGAACCACCCAGAGAGCCTTGTGCACTTTTTCGAAGAAGCGGTCGACGCGCTGCTTGTTGACGCGCTCGGCGGCTTTCAGCATGTCGAACTCAACGCCCATCGTGGCGGAGAGATGGATGAAGGCCTGAATGTCTTTTGGAAAGCAGAAGCCACCGAAGCCAAGGCCGGCCTTGAGGAATTGCGTGCCGATGCGAGGATCGAGGCCCATCGCGTGGGTAACTTCCTCGACGTCCGCGCCGATGCGCTCGCAAAGATCGGCGATGACGTTGGCGTAACTGATTTTCAGGGCGAGGAAAGAGTTCGAGGCGTGTTTGATGAGCTCGGCACTGCTGATGGTGGTGACCAGGAACTCGCCGCCGCCGCCGCTCGGGCACTTGCCCGCGTGGACCGGGCAATGAAACTTCTTCTCAAGGATGGGCTGATAGATCTCGCGGAGTGTTGCGGCGCTTTTTTCATCCTCGACGCCAACGACGATGCGGTCCGGGTGAAAGAAATCATCCACGGCGGTGCCTTCGCGCAGAAACTCGGGATTGGAAGCGACCTGAAACTTGATGCCGCCGTCCGGGGAATAGGCGGCAAGCGCTTTCTGGAGTTGCATGCCTGTTAATGCCGGAACGGTGCTTTTTTCCACCACGAGTTTCGGGCTGCGGGCTTCCGTGGCGATTTGCCGGGCGACATGGTCGATGGCGGAGAGATCGGCTGCGCCCGTTTCCTTCGGCGGAGTGCCGACGCAGATGAAAATGACATCGCCGGCGCGAATTGCTTCACCAGCGTCCGAAGTGTAAACAATTTTCTTTTCTTTTGCGGCGCGCTGAAGGACTTCGTTGAGGTGCTCCTCGTAGATCGGAACCTTGCCGGCTTTCAGCTGGTCAATGCGATTCTCGTCGATGTCCGTGCAGAAAACTTCGTGACCTGCTGCCGCCAGGCAAGCTCCTGTTACCAGCCCCACGTAGCCACACCCGATTACCGTCAATCGCACTTGCGTGTCTCCTTTTCAGTTGCCGGCCAGCTGAGCCGGATGTTGTCCAGAGATCTGCAGTTCCAGTATGCCGAATTTCGCGCGCAAAGAAGCACGAAAGAGACCACCAGTGCCCATTATCTCTTTCCCAGAAGAAGTCCTCGGAGGCCGAGGAGAATGAGTTTCGGCTGGCGGCGAATGACGCTCCAGAGCAGGCGTGTGGATTCGTCGCGATTGATTTCGCCCAGGGACTCACGCGTGGAGGCGTTGAGCAGGTCCACCAGTTCGGAATAGTCCGCTTGTTTGAAATGATGGAGCGCGCGGCGGATCAGCCAGTGAGTGCCGAGTTCACGGCGAAGCGTGCGCAGTTCGGACGTACCCTTTTGAAGAATTGCGTCGGCCACACCGCGCGCCCCGCGAAATCCGGTGACGATTCCACCGACCGTCGAAACTTTCACTTGAGCTGCGGCATCACCCACCAGATAGACCTCGCCATTCCCGACCGTGCGTTGAACGGGAACCCATCCGTTATAGACGGGAATGCGCGCCCCCTGCCATTCCAGAGGCTCGAAGCCTTTCTTTTGCAGGAAGCGGTCGAAGTAAAGTTTCGTGGTGCGGCCGTGCTCTCCGATGACGCCAACCGCGGCGCGTTCCGGGGATTCGGGAATCATCCAGTAAAAATAAGGCGTGTCGTCGGGGACGAACCAGACGCGCGTGGTGTCGGGTGGACAATCCTTGGGGAGTTTCACGACGGCCTGGACCAGCGGAACGGTTTCAACGGGCGGCCAGCCCGCGGCCCGGGCGACGCGGCTTACGGCGCCATCGGCGCCCACCACGCTGGCGGCGTGCAACTCTTCCCGTTTTCCGCCCTGGTCCACCTGGACGTGGAGGCCCTTGGCGTTCGGCGAGAGGTCCAGAAACCTCGTGTCGTAGCGGAGATCTGCGCCGGCGTGGGCAGCTTCCTCCGCCAGGGAGCGAATCAGGCGCGAGCGCTCGATGATCAGGTCGGGCCGCTTCAGGGTAACTTGCGCTGAGCGCCCGTCGGTGAACAATTCAAAGCGCCGGATTTCATTCAGGATGCTGGAGCGGGCGGCGGTGCTGATCTGGTTCTTGAAATAATCGGTGACGATCAGGGTGCGCGGCGCGGGATCGGAAGTTGCTTTCGATTCCAGTACGCTGACGCGGCGGCCGCCACGGGCAACGCGCGCGGCTGTATAAAGCCCGGCAGCCGAGCTTCCAATGACAACTACATCTTCGGTGTCCCCTTTTTGGGGGGACTTGTACTTTTCGTCTTCCACCAGCTCGCTTAACCCTGTTAAAGGAGTGTTCTCTCGTTCGCGCTACCAGGCTAGAACTGTTGCGTCACCAGCCAGGCGGGCACAAGCAGGCAGGCAAGCAAACAGCGAACAAGATTATAACGAATCCCCCTGCGCACACCAAACACGGACGGGAACGGAAAGTTCTGTGGAGAAAATCGCGATAAGAAGACTCTAAGCGCTTTCTTTGCGGGATTGTTTCTCGTACGGAGCGCGTTCCAGCCAGGCGATGGCGAGGAGCATGGCAAGCACCACGGCGAGGCCTCCAAGAGCCGCGGCCCGATTGGAGAGATAGGTCACCAGTATGGCGGCGCCACCGCTGATCGCGCCTACCAGGTAAATCGTCAGCACTGCGCCGCGCTGGCCGAGACCGAGATTGGCCAGGCGATGCGCGGAATGATCTTTCCCCGGCGTGGCAAACGGGAGCAAACCCCGGCGAGAGCGGGAGATGGTGACGAGGGTGGTGTCAAAAATGGTTGCGCCGAGGATGAGCACCGGAGCCAGCCAGGTGGCGAGCGAGGAAGAGTGGTCGAGCCGGAGTTTCAAGGCCAGAGTGGCCATCAGAAAACCAAGAAACATCGCGCCGCCATCGCCCATGAAAATTTTGGCAGGCTTGAAATTCCAACGCAGGAAGCCGGCGGCGGCACCCAGAACGGAAGCGGCCAGCGTGGTTACCAGCGTCTGGCCGTTGAGGTAAGCGAGCACGGCGAAGAAAACGGAAGCCATGGCGGCGACACCGGCGCAGAGCCCGTCCATGTGGTCGAGGATGCTGAAGGAGGCGGTGATTCCCACGACCCAGACGATGGTGAGCGCGGCGTCCAGCCAGTAGCCGAGGCTGCCGCGAATGACCAGGCTGAAAACCTGAGCGTGAATCCCGCTGATGAGCAGAATCACGGCGGCCAGGGGCATGCCGGCAAAGAGTTTTATTTGATGATGGAGCCAGCCGCGGTCGTCGAGGAAACCGACAACAGCGACCAGGGTGGCGCCGCTGACGATGCCGATGACCTGAGCGCGCGCCGCGCCGTCGAAAACAATCAGAATGGCGAGCATGACGCCGCCATAGATCGCCAGGCCGCCAAGAAGAGGGATTGGCTTGAGGTGAACTTTACGAGGTCCGGGCAAATCCACCATGCCGACGCGAATGGCCAGCGCCCGGACGGGTACCGTCAGAAGGAGAGATGCTGACGAAGCAATTAGAAAAGCCAGCAGGCCGGCACTCATTCATCCTCATTGCCCGTTCTGAGGAAACTGGCAGTGGGCGAGTTCGCCAGTAATTCACAGAGACGTTGCCGGTTTGGGATCCGGCTCCCAAGTGACGCCTATGAATGACGGCTTAGAGAGAGCCGTCGGTGCTGCCCCACGCAGCACAGCTAAATTAGCGCGAAAGGACGGGAACCGCTAGCTGAAAATTCGAGATGGCGGGGAGTGATGACATTGTGGTGAATAGAGTCGTAACCAAAATATAACTGGGACTGGTGGCGCCCGGCGGAGATTGGACGCGCGTATGGCAGGCGATTGAAAGGGAGATTATTTCCGACGTGTTCCGATTGCCGCAGCTTCCTCGAGAATTTTCACCAGCTTTTGGAGTTCCATTGAGCGGTCATACTCCGGCGCCGCGGCGAGGGCGGCTTGGCCCATTTTTTCGAGCGTTTCCGGGCTGCGGGAGAGTAGGCGAACGAGTTGCGCAAATCGGGCAGGATCATCGGGGTCGACGGAAATTGAAAAGCCTTTTGCTCCGCCGATGGAGGTGACGTCGCATTCGCGGGGCGCCACGGCAACGATCGGCTTTCCCGCTGCGAGGATGCCGTACATTTTGCTGGGGACGACGACTCCTTCGAGGCCGGGCTTTATGGTGATGATGTGGGCGTCGGCGGCCGCGAGAACCGAAGAGATTTTATTGCCGGGAAAGAAGGGCAGGAAGCGGACGTTGGGAATGTTCGCGGCGGCAGCTTCGAGGCGGAGACGTTGTGCGCCGTCGCCCACAAAGACCAGACCAACGCCATCGCCGGCGAGCGAAGAAGCCCCTGCGAGCAGCGTGTCCCAAGCGCCGTAGAAACCTAAATTGCCCGCATGCAAAAGGACAAACCGGAAATTGCCGCGAATCGCGCTAGTCACCTGGGAATCAATCGCGGGGGTGGCTGCATCGCTGGCAGCGATTTCCGCGCCATCACGGACAACCACGACGGCGGACGGGTCCACTCCTTTGGCGAGGATGCGGTTGCGCATGTCTTCGCCGAGAACCACCACGCGGGTGACGCGGCGCAGCGCCCACCGATGCAGCTTTTCCCAGACGCGCGCGAGCAAGCCGGGCTTGACGATGGAGCCACCGACGGCCATGTCCGGATAGAGGTCGCGGATGTTGTAGACGTAGGGCTTGCCTTTCAGCAGGGCGACGAAGGCGCCGACGATCCCTTCGAAAGGCGGGTCGGTCATGGCGAGGACAACGTCGCAGGGAAGGAGCAGCGCACGCGGCACCGCTAGAAATACGTAGCTGAGGTAATTGAACACGCGCTTTTTCATTTGCGTGCGCGGGTAATCCGATGAGCCAACACGGAGAATCCGCAGGCGGCCGGACCGTTCCGATTGAAAGAGGCGCCAGGGACGCCGCTCGGTGGGATCGTAAGAGGGGCGCCCGCAAAGCACGGTGACGTCGTGCTGTTCCAAGAGGGCCGCGACAACGGTTTGCGCCATTTTCGCCGTGGCAGAGGTGTCCGGCGGATAGTAGAGATTCAGGAGCAAAACGCGCACGGGAAGATTGTACAGGGGAAGGCGAAATGACTGAAACACGGATGCCCTCTGGAGAGCGCGGACAGTTGGCCGAATTCTGTGCGTCAGGACAGTTTCGCGGGGCATGCCGGCGGGCTACGTTGCTTGCATCCATTCTCAGCAGTCGGGGAGGTTCGCATGCGGAAGAACTCTTTCCTGGAAGCCGGCATTTCCCTCGCAGTCATCGTGTTGTGGGCGGCCGGATTGAGCGCCTGGGCGCAGCCCCCGGTGCTGCCGCAAGCAGTGGTGAACGCACACAAGGTGTACATCCAGAATGAGACCGGATTTGTCGAGCTGGAATACGCGACGATCCTGGAGCTGAGCAAGTGGGGGCATTTTGAACTGGCGGAGCGCCGCGAAAAGGCCGACCTGATTCTGAGGCTGGATACCGGCTCGCGCGTGCGCCTGGTTCCCGAAGGCGAATTTGTTCCGACCGCGAGCAGCGCACCTGCGGAGGACCCGGTGCCCCCGGGGTATACGCGGATTTCGTTGCTGGCGCCGAAAACCGGGCAGATGCTCTGGTCCAGCAAACACAAGACGGAAGGCGCCAAGATTAAAAACGGGCATTTGCTGGATGAGCTTCGCGATGCGTTTCGCGACTATGAAAGAGGGAAGCGCTGAGCACCAGTTTCCTTTGCCTCCGCATGGACCCGGAATAGAGTCAGTTTCCGATTACCCAACTACACAGCCAAGTGACCGGCACTTTCGGAAGGGGAAACGCAAGGCAGTGGAATAGTTTCCGGTTTGCCGACGGCCCGGAAGTATTATTAGGTCAAGGAGTAGGGAGCCGTGGCCACGCGTCAACACAAGGTTCATACTCAACAGGTTCACACGCAACTGGGCCGAGCCGCAGTCCAGATCTTTGCCGCCAATGATCGCATGAACCAGATTCTTATCGAACATCTTGACCCTACAGCCTGGAGAGCCAAACCGCCCGGCAAGGTCCGCCCCATTGCGGCGATCTTCACGCACATGCACAATGTCCGCTGCAAGTGGGTCAGGCTTACTGCTCCGCACCTGAAGGTTCCACGACATCTCAACCGCACGCACTGCACGCCGCAGCAGGCCCGTGCGGGATTGGCCGAGAGCGCCGCTCGCTGCGGGGAGATGCTCGCTGAAGCGCTCGGCGGTTTCGGGGACCGCGCCCGAAAGTTTCGCAGAGACGGGTGGGCCCGGCCTTGGCCGGTTGGCGTGGAAATGCTGTGCTACATGCTTTCTCACGAAGCCCACCATCGCGGGCAGGTGTGCATGCTCGCGCATCAGCTCGGATTCCCGTTGCCG
>JGI12635J15846_10004185_pt1 | contig 12478 bp, 8 predicted proteins | sample BlaSpr_A8_OM2_M2_FD_15846 | JGI IMG/M metagenome (IMG submission 15846) | reverse complement strand
GCTCGGGGACGCTCGGCGAGTTCGCGATCGCCTACGATGAAGGGAAGTTGATCGGCGTCCTGACGCACTCCGGCGGGTTGTCGGACGATCTCGCCAAGATCGCCAAGATGACCGGCAAAGAAACGGGCGCGCAGATCATTCAGGACGACGATCCGGTTCGGCTCGTCGAGCGTTGTTTGAAGACCTACGAACAAGCGGCGCGCCCGTTTCTCACATCGCCGGCACTCGCGCAACCGGCGACACCGACCGCGCGAATCTAGTTTCGGCTAGGCGTGCGCGTGCGCGACCGGGCGTTTCTCGTCGAGGTCGAGGACGTCGAACCACGTCTTGACGTCGGTGCGCCCGGGCGCGACCTGCTCGCGCAGCTTCTCGAAGAACCCGGCTCCGGGCGAACCCGGCTGCGGCCGCCAGCTCTCGCGGTTCTCGTTGAACGCAGCGATCTCTTGGGGTGACTTGCGTGCGTAGGCGGTATCGCGCTTGATCCAGTCGCCAATCGCCTGGTCGGTCTTCAGTTCGGCGACCTTCTTCGCGAACGTCGCGCCATCGACGTTCAGAAGCTCGAGCACCGGCTTGTCGTGGGGGCAGTCGTAATCGTATTCGCCGAGCTTGCCTTCATTAGAGGCCCGCGCTTTGTCGATCACGCGCGCCAGGGAGACCATGCCGAGCATCTTCTCGTGCGGGCTGCGTGGAAATTCTTTGGTAAGGTCCATGTCAGGTTAGAGTTCCTAAAGGGTGCAAGGGTTGTGTACCTGCTCAACCGCCCAGCGGATCGGAATGGTTGCGCGCAGGGAAGCTAGTCGGCGGTCCAGTCCAACATTAGCTCCCATTCGTCCGGCGCGAATGCCTTTTTCGACTTGATGGCCTCGACATACTTGCGCTTGCCGGCACGGTTGCCTTTGCCGATCATGACGCAGCCGGCGAGCCGGTTCTGCCAGAAAAATAGCGCGCGATAATGTTTCTTTTCGCGATCGATCTTGCGCACCATCTCGAGATCGGTGCGGTATTCCGGCGAGATCCCGAACTGCGTAATCGTCTGCTCGGTGAACAATTTCGACGAGTACTCCGGGACGTCGTGATAGCGAACGTCGCCGCCGGCCATATTGGCCGCGGCGACTTTTCCGTGAGCACCGGCATTGTTCCAGGTTCCCATACGGTAATACATCTCGGCGGTCGGATCGTAGAACTCGGCGGCGTCGCCGCCCGCAAAGATCCCTTTGACCGCCGTCTCAAGCCGGTCGTCGCAGACGATGCCGGTGCGAATCTCGACGCCGGTGCCTTGGAGTAACTCGGTATTGATCGTCAAGCCTAAGCCGATACCTAGGCAGTCGCACGGAATCTCGAGCCCGCCGGTCGTGATCACTTTCGTCACGACGCCGTTCGAGCGCACGACTTCCTTCAACTCCTCGCCGTAGTGAACGTGAACGCCGTCGCCGCGCGCAGCCTCGTCGATCATCTCGCCGGCGATCTCGTCGAGCATCCGCCGCAAGAAGCGCGGGCCGCGCTGTACCCAATGCGTCTCGACGCCGCGTGACGCAAACGCCTCCGCCAACTCGTAGCCGATGAACGAACCGCCGATCGCGACCGCGGCCTTCGCCGTCTCGAGTTGCTGCGAGATCGCCTTGGTGTCGTCCATGTACTGAAAATTGTAGACGTTCGCCGCACCTTGGGCCCCTGGCGTCGGACACGGATTTGGCCGGCCGCCGGTCGCGACCAGGAGCGCGTCGTATGGGTAGCCCGTGCCGTCGGCATACGCGACCTTTTCGATGGCATCGATTCGATCGACGCGCGTGGAAAGATGAAGCTCGATGTTCATCTTCTCGTGCCAAGCGACGTCGCGCATCATGACCTTCGCCTCGGGAATCTGCCTGCGCAAGAACGGCGGCAACGAGATCCGGTTGTACAAGCAGTACGACTCGTCGGTAAAGAGCACGATCGAGCACGCCGGATCGGCCTTGCGCAGTTGCTCGGCGCAGGTCGTTCCGGCGAAGCCGTTTCCGACGATTACGTACTTGCGGGCGCTGTCGTTCATCCTACCTCGGCTGGGTCATAAGTCCGTCTCCGGCGGTGGGGATGAGACGTACACTCATGGAAAACCTCGTCACAGAATCCTGGTCAATATGGAAGCCCGACTCGCACAACTTCTCGAATCGATCATCTCGACGACGACCGCCTATGCGTTAGCGCGGCTCGAGTTTGCGTTGCGGCACTCAGAACTCCCGTCTCCACCGTTGATCGACCGGTTGTCGAACGCGTCAGCAGCTACCTTGCAGGAGCAATGGACGCGAATCGAAGGTCAACTCGACGAGGCGCGCGCGTTTCTCAGCCGCCACGACGACCGGCGCCAGAAGCGAGCCGTCTACGACCCGTCCTTCGCCTGGCTGCAGCGAACCCTGCGCGAGCTCGACCAGTACGCCCGTGCCGTCCGCTGGGTCATGACGGTCGAGGACGGGCGCTAGCGCTAGGTCCGCCGAAACTCCGCTCCCTTGCCCACAGTAAAGGGCGTTGGAGGAAATCTATGAGTTGGAACGAGACGATGTCGAAGGCTTTGGCGCAGGCGCGCGAACTGCAGCAGCAGACGCTCGACGCCGCCAACCAAGCGACCGAAGACATGAAGCCTCACATGCAACAGGCGCTCGATCGCGCGCGCGAGCTACAATCCGTCTTCAGCAAACACGCCACCGACTCGAGCGCGACGATGTCGCAGCACGCGCAAAAGGCGTCGCAGCATCTGGGCGACTTCATCAATATGGGCTCTAAAGCGATGCGTCAGTCGGCCGAAGAGACGCGCAAGACCGCGCAGCAGATGACCGAGCAGGCGCAAAAAGTCGTCGAGTCCGTGAGTCAGGCTATGGGGGCGTCGAAACCAAAGTAGGTTCGGGCGACGGCGCTGGCTCGTCGAGAGCCAGGCTGAGTTTTCCGAATCGCGTCAGCGCGTCGGGCCAATCCGCGAGCAGCTGCATCGCGCGTCGCGAACCCGTCGCTTCGGCGTAACGTTGCAGGAGCGCGTGGAGCCGCGCCACGTCGGGATCGTCTTCGCGCGCGCTCGTGAAACGGCACGGCGTCGGACCCAACGAGAAACCGTGCGCCGACGGATCGAACTCGTGGTCGCTCACGACAAAGACGGCGCCGCCGCTCATTCCGCTGGCGAAATTCTTGCCGACCTGACCGAGAACGACGGCAAACCCGGCGGTCATGTACTCGCAGGCGTGATCGCCCGTCCCCTCGACGACTAATTTCGCACCGCTATTGCGAACCCCGAAACGCTCGCCCGCGGTCCCACGAATGAAGCCTTCGCCGCCGCGTGCGCCGTAGAAGCACGCGTTGCCCGCGACCGGTTCGACCTTGTCGCCGTAGCCGCGCACGATCACCCGGCCGCCTTCCATGCTCTTGCCGACGTAATCGTTCGCGTCGCCGGAGAGGTCCAGCGTGATTCCGTCGGCCAGGAACGCGCCGAAACTCTGGCCCGCGCTGCCGTGATAACGAATCAGGAGCGAACCGGTCTCCTCGTTTTTGCTGCGGCGCATGACGAACTCGTGCGCGATCCGCGCGCCGACCGCACGATCCGCCGGCGCGATCGGCAGTTCGGGCGTCGTATGCCACGGCTTGCGCGTCCCCGACCATGGACGCTGGACGAGATCGTCGAGATGCGTGGGCTCGACCGCCGGCCTGCGTGGGGTCTGCTGTTGTTCGGGAAGACGCAAGATCTCGGAGAGATCGATGTCGACAAGCCGTGGATCGTCGATGTGGCGCCTTCGCAACAGGTCGGACCGGCCGCGCATTTCGTCGAGCGAACGGACGCCGAGCGCGGCAAGTCTCCGTTGGACGTCACGAGCGACGAAGGTCAGATACGCAATCGCTTCTTCTTCGGTGCCGGCGAATTTCGCGCGCAATGCGGGGTCTTGGGTCGCGATCCCGACCGGACAGGTGTTCTTGTGGCATTGTCGCGCGTAGATGCAGCCGAGTGCGACGAGCAGCGCGCTGCCGAAGCCGTATTCGTCCGCGCCGAGCAAGGTCGCAAGGATCACGTCGCGACCGCTCTTGAAGCCGCCGTCGACCCGCAACTTTACGCGCGAACGCAAACCGTTGGCGAGCAGCGCGTGGTGGGTCTCGACGAGTCCGATCTCCCATGGCAAGCCGGCGTGCTTGATGGAAGAGAGCGGAGAGGCGCCGGTCCCGCCGTCGTGGCCGCTGATATGGATCACGTCGGCATCCGCTTTCGCGACGCCGCTCGCAACGTATCCGATCCCTGATTGCGCGACCAGCTTCACCGCGATGCGCGCGTGCGGCGCGGCCCGGCGCAAATCGTAGATCAGCTCGGCGAGATCTTCGATCGAGTAGATGTCGTGGTGCGGCGGCGGCGAGATGAGCGGGACGCCGGGCGGCGCGCCGCGCAGCGCGGCGATCTCCTGACTGACCTTGTGGCCCGGGATCTGCCCGCCTTCGCCCGGTTTCGAGCCCTGCGCCATCTTGATCTCGATTTCGTCGGCGCTTGCGAGATACGAAACGCTGACGCCGAAACGGGCAGAGGCGACTTGTTTGATCTTGCTGCGGCCGCGATCTATCTCGCGCGAGTAGCGAAGCGGATCCTCGCCACCTTCACCCGAGTTGCTCTTCGCACCGATCCGGTTGACGGCACGCGCGATAACGGCATGAACTTCGACCGCGAGCGCTCCATGCGACATCGCCGCGGTCGCGAAGTGTCTGACGATCTCTTCGACCGGCTCGACCTCATCGAGCGGCAACGGTTCGCGCAACGCCTGCGGCTGTAAGAGATCGCGCAAGGTGACGGGGTCGCGCGTCTCCATCGCATCGGAGAGTCGTTCGAAAGCCTCGTAATCGCCGCGCATAGCGCTCGCGCGCAAGACCTTGATCGCATTCGGATCGAACGCGCGGCGAACGCCTTCGCGACGATAGCGGTACGAGCCACGATCCGGCAGCGTGGGGCCGCCGGCATCTTCCGCGCGCGAGTCGGCGAACCACGCCCGCACGTCATCTTCGAGATCGCCGAAGCGCAACGCCGGAGCGTGCCCCTTCATCCCCGGGAAACAAAGGTCCACGATCTCGCCGTGAAGACCGATGGCCTCGAACGTCTGGGCGCCGACGTACGAGCGCAACGTGCAGACGCCCAACTTCGCCATGATCTTGAGCAGGCCGGCACGCAGCGCGGCCATGTATTTCGTCCCGTCGGCTTGCTCGCACGCCGCGCGAAGTCCGAGCCAGGGCGTGACGACGTTCGCGCCGGAGCCGATCAGCGCCGCGACGGCGTGCGCGTCACGCGCGTAACCGTCCGCGGCGGCGATCGAGGCTTGCATCCGCAAACCTTTTTGCACCAGGCGATGGTGGATCGCCCCGACCGCCAGCAGCACCGGGACGCTCGGAACGTCGGTCCGATCGTCGAGGACGAGCAAGCTGACGCCGGCGCAGACCGCCTTCTCGGCCTCGTCGCAGAGCGCCAGCAAGCGCGCCAGCAACGACGTCCCTTCAAAGGAAAGCGAAAGGGGCTCTTGGACGAGTCGCGCGTCGAAACGCAACGCGTCGAAATCCAGCTCCGAGAGGACCGCGCTCTCGAGCGCGACGATCGAGTTCGGGGCCGGCACGTCGCCATGAATGTCGCCCGAGCCGACCCAGGCGCGCAGATCGAAAACGAGTGCTTCACGCAACGGATCGATCGGCGGGTTGGTGACCTGCGCGAAGCGTTCGCGCAGATACTCGGCGACCGGGACGCGGCGCTCGAAGAAGGCGAGCGCAGCATCGTCGCCCATCGACGCCGTCGGCTCCGCGCCGCCGGCGAGCACGCCGATGACGTCTTTCAATTCCTCATGCGTGCAACCGAAGCGGCGAAGGTGACGATGCAGGTCCGGTTTGTCGGGCGCTTCGACCGCGTCGTGCAACGGCAGCTGCCACGATCGGACGACCTCGCGAAAATCGGCGCGTTCGCGCCGCTCGTTGCGAAACTGTTCGGTTTCGACGACTTCGCCGGAGGCGAAACGCACGATGATCCGTCCACCCGGGCCGAGCCGACCGCGGCGCACGATCGGATCGTCCTTGAAGTCGACGATGCCCGCCTCGGAAGCGACCAGCACTTTGTTTGAGGCGGTGCGGCACCAGCGCAACGGTCTCAGACCGGTGCGGTCGAGCGCTGCACCGATCGTGTCGCCATCGGCGAAGACGATCGCGGCCGGACCGTCCCAGGGCTCGACGGTCGGCACGTGCGCGTCGTAGTAGGCGCGCAGACGCGAATCGTCGCGCTCGATCGCCGGTGCGAGCAACAGATCGACGGCCTCGTCGACACGATAGCCCGCGCCGCACATCGCGTCGATCGCAACGTTGAAATCGTGTGAATCGGAAGAGCCCGGCTGCGTCTTGATGCCGCGCGCCTCAAGCCAAGCGCGGTTGCCGGTGATCGTGTTGATCTCGCCGTTGTGCGCGACGTGCCGGAAGGGCTGGACCAGCCGCCACGAGGGCGAGGTGTTCGTCGAATAGCGCTGATGGAAAAGCGCGAAGCGGGAGGCGAACGCCTCGTCGCGCAGATCGTCGAAGTACGCGCCCAACTCGTCGGATGAGAGCAAGGCTTTGTAGACCACCGAAGTCGCCGACGACGACACCAGCGCTCCCGTCGAGCCGAACTCGCGCAGCATTTTCTCGATCGCGCGCGCCGCGCCGCGCATCCGTTCGCGCACGTTGCCCGGCCCCATGTCGACGATCAGCTGCTCGAAGACCGGGCGCGACGCGCGCGCATGCGCACCCAGGATATCGTCGTGGGTGGGCGGCGTCCGCCAGCGCAGCGGCGTGACGTCCGAGGCGTGAAGCCGCGCCTCGATTTCGGCCCGGATCGCCGCCGCCGCGTCGGGCTCGCGCGGCATGAAGAGGCAGATCGCCGCCAGATGATTTGCCGACGCACGGAGATCGACGCGCGCCAATTCGCGCGCCAAGAGTTTGCGGGGCGTCTCGCAGAGGATGCCGGCACCGTCGCCGGTGCGGCCGTCGGCCGCGCGCGCGCCGCGATGGACCATCGCGCCGGCGGCCTCGAGCGCGAGCGCGATGGTACGATGCGTCGCCGGCCCGCCGAGATCTGCGATGAAGCCGACGCCGCAGGCGTCGTGCTCCTCGTGAACGCCGCCCAAGTGCATCATGGTGGAAGTTCTACTATAGGCCTTACGGGGAGCCGCTGCATTCGCCATATGTCGAAACGCGCGCGCCAACCGTTCACGTCTCGGTCACCCGAGAACGAAAATTCGTTTCAGCGGTGGGGAACGGCAGCGGTGCCGAGAATCGCCAGGGTTCTGTGTCGCACGCAGCTTCGGGTCGGCGGCCGCTCGGACCACTCGCGCTGGTTGCGGTGGTCGCCCTAGTGCTATGGGCCGCAATCGAAGTTCTCAGCGGCTTCGTTCTGGTCGTACGGCCGAGCCATTTCGGCTTCAGCATCGAGCCGGACGGGAAAGTCGTCATCGTCGAGCCGAACTCGCCGGCGTCTGAGGCGGGCATCCGCGTCGGCGACCGCATCGCGGTCGAGCGTTTCAGCGCCGGAGACCGCCAGATGATCCAGTTCTACAAGGTGCCCGGGACGCCGCTTGCGGTGGTCGTCGAACGCGCCGGACAAACGCGCAACGTCAGGCTGGAATCGCGTGTCGTCGCCGCGCGGACGAGCGATTGGGTCACGGTGATCGCCGGGGCCGCCGTCGCGCTCGTCTTCGTCGGAATCGCGACGGCGCTCGTTCTACTGCGGCCCAACCGCGTGACCTGGGGCTTCTTCCTCTTCGCGTGCGGCTATTCGGTGGTGCAGCTCGGCTCGCTTCAGCTGCTCTCGCGACCACCCTGGTTTGAGGTGCATGCCGCGTTGTTGGGCGTCGCGCTCTTGCTCACGATTTGGGGCGGCGCCGTCTTTATCGCGCGTTTCCCCGACGGATCCGCGACCGGCTGGAGTGCGCTCTACGAGCGGGCGGTTCTGGTCGTCATGCCGTTCGTCGCGGCGGTGTTCGCGTCGACGATCGTCACGGCAGGGACGTTGCGCGTCACGCTCCTGCGTTTCTATGACGTGGCGCTGCTGGCACTGTTGGTCGCGGCCGTCGTCCTGATCGTCGTGCGTTCGCGTGTCGAAGGCGACGTGGCCGCACGCGCGCGCGGACGCTGGGTGCTCGTCGGCTCCGCCGTTGGGATAGGCGCCCTCACGATCGACTTCGCCTTGCACTTGGCCGCGATTCCAGGCTTCCCGAACTCTCCACTCGACATCGTGCTGGGTCTCGTCGTCGTCGTCATTCCGATTTCGGTCGCGTATGCGGTGCTGCGCCACCACGTCATCGACGTCCGCTTCGCGGTCAATCGCGCGCTCGTGTACGGGACGATCACGTCGCTCTTCGTCCTCGCATTCTCGGCGATCGAATGGACGATCGGTCAGAAATTGGCCGACGAACGCGTCGCCGGCTACATCGAGATCGCGGTGGCGCTAGCAATCGGTTTTTGGTTCAACCTCTTGCATCGCAGGGTCGAACGGTTCTTCGATCGCATCTTCTTCCGCCACCAGCACAATGCCGAGCAACATCTGGCGCGCGTCGCTACCGCGATCCCTCACGCGACCTCAATGGAAGCCGTCGACCGCTTCATGCTGAACGAGCCGGCCCGAGCGTATCGGCTGACGTCGGCCGCACTCTTTCGCCGAACCGAGGGCGACGATTTCGAACGCGTCGCGGCGATCGGTTGGCCGCCGGATGCGCCCACCTCGGTGCCGCACTCCGATCCGCTGGTGGCATACCTCTCCGCCGAACGTGCGCCCCTCGACCTCGACGACGTGGGTTGGGCGCCTTCACAACCTTCCGGCACCGATCGTCCGATCGTCGGCGTGCCGATTTCGGTGCGCCATCGCTTGATGGCGTTTGCGCTCTACGGCGCGACCGAGGCCGGCGAGACGCTCGATCCCGACCAGCGGCGGATGTTGCAGCATCTCGCGACCGCCGCCGCCGCCGCGTACGATCATCTCGAGGCCGAGGCGCTGCGTCGCGAGATCGCGGAGTTGAGCGGCAAGCTCGGCGCCGCTCCGCAGAGGGCATCGTCGTGAACGTCATGATTGCGACGCCGATCGAGCCGGAGTTGGTCGAGCGGATTCGCCGCGTGGGGCTCGGCTACGAAGTTCTGTGGGAGCCGGACTTGTTGCCGGAGCCGCGCTACCCGTCCGACCACGCGGGCCGGCCGCTCGCACTCGACGGCGCGCAGCAGGCGCGCTGGGACGCGCTGCTCGCCGAGGCCGACGTCATGTTCGGAATCCCGGGTGACTCACCGGCGCAGCTCGCCGTAACCGTCGGCAAAGCGCCTCGGCTGCGCTGGATACAATGCACGGCCGCCGGGGCCGGAGGGCAGGTTCGCGCCGCAAATCTTTCACCCGCAGATCTCAAACGGATCGTCTTCACGACCTCCGCCGGCGTTCACGGAACGACGCTCGCGGAGTTTTTCTTCATGGGACTGCTCGTGCTGCGCAAAGACCTCAGGCGGCTGGAGCGAGTGCGCGCGCAGCGCTCTTGGGAGCATTGGGCGATGGGTGAACTCAAGGGTTCGACGCTCGCGATCGTCGGGATGGGCGCCATCGGCCTCGCGATTGCGCGCATCGCGCGCGCGTTCGGGATGCGCGTTCTGGGCGTGACGCGCGACGGCCGCGCGTTCGAAGAGATCGACGCTGCCTATCCGACGTCGCGCCTCGTTGAGGTCGTCGCGCAAAGCGACGCCGTCGTCGTGACGTTGCCCGGAACGCCGCTGACCGAGAAACTCTTCGGCCGCACCGCGATCGGCGCGATGAAGCGCGACGCCGTCTTCGGCAGCGTCGGTCGCGGAACCGTCGTCGATCAGGACGCGCTCGTCGAAGCGCTCCGCTCCGGGGCGATCGCCGGCGCCGTGCTCGACGTCTTTACGCCGGAACCTCTACCGCCTGACAATCCTCTCTGGACGATGGAGAATGTGGTTTTTTCGCCGCACACGGCGGCGCTCTCGGTTCACGAAAACGCGCGCATCGTCGATCTGTTCTGCGACAACCTCGAACGCTTCGCCGGCGGCCGGCCGCTGCGAAACGTCGTCAGCACGACGGAGTTTTACTAGGCTTCGCGAAGGCCCAATGCGACCATCATGCGGTAACCGACTTCGAGGGCGCGTTCGTCGATGTCGAAGCGCGCGTTGTGGTGCGGGTACGAAGACTCGTCGCCGCCGCGCGCGCCGACGATGAAGTACGCCCCCGACCGTTGCTCTTGCATGAACGACATATCTTCGGCCCACATCACGATCTCGTGCGGGTCGACCATGTTCTCGGCGCCGACGACCTTTCGGCCGACCTCGCGGACCACGTCGTTCATCTTGCTATCGTTGACGGTCGGCGGGTACGAAAAGTTGTATGACAGTGCGCAATCGACTCTGAGCGCCTCGCCCAGTCCCTTGAGGATGCGCTCCATTCGCTCGGGAATCGAACGCCGGATCGCGGCGTCAAAGCAGCGCACCGTCCCCATCAAGGTCGCCTTGTCCGGGATCACGTTGAACGTCGTGCCGGCTTCGAACTTTCCGACGCTGACGACCAGCGGATCTTTCGGTGCGATCTCGCGGCTCACGATCGTCTGCAGCATCGTCACGAGATACGCCCCCGCGACCACCGGATCGATCGCGGTGTGCGGCATCGCACCGTGACCGCCTCTTCCGGAGATCGTCAACGTGAATTGATCCGCGGAGGCGAAAAACGCGCCGTCGCGGATGCCGATCTTCCCGACATCGAGCCCGCTGTACAGATGAAGCGCGAAGGTGCGTTCCACGTGCGGATTCTCGAGCGCGCCGTCCTCGATCATCAACCGGTTACCGCCGCTGCCTTCCTCCCCTGGCTGAAAACAGAAGACGAGCGTACCCGAAATCTCTTTGCGCCGCCGGCAGAGCGTCCGTGCCGCAGCCAGCAGCATCGCGACGTGGCCGTCGTGACCGCACGCGTGCATGACGCCTACGTTCTCCGACTTATACGGCGCGTCGACCAGTTCGGTGATCGGGAGCGCGTCCATGTCGGCGCGCAACAGCGTCACGGGACCCGGAAGACCACCCTTCAGCGTTGCGAGCACGCCGGTTTTTCCGACGCCCGTGCGCAGATCGTCGAGCGGCAGCGCGCGCAACTCAGACTGCACGAAGCCCGCCGTCTCGAACTCGACCAACGACAGCTCGGGGCGGCGGTGGATGTGGCGGCGGACCCGGATGAGCTCGTCGGTCGGGACGCGTTCTGGAGCGATCATTCCCTTGAGTTCGAGGCGGCCTCGGGGGCTCACCCTCCCGCGACCGGGTTCGGGTGTTATCGAACGGGGTCGGCAGTCGTACGAAGGCTCGTGGTTGTTGACGGAATAGTGCGTCGTGATCTGAATCGACCGCCCGACCGTCGCGCGATCAAGAGATAGAGCGTGGGAACGACGAGCAACGACAAGAATGTCGAGGCGATCAATCCGCCGATGACGACGGTGGCCAGCGGCGCCTGGGTCGAACTCCCGGCCTCGATACCGATCGCGAGCGGCAACATCCCTCCCACGGTTGCGAATGTCGTCATGAGGATTGGGCGTAAGCGCATAGGACCGGCGCGCAGCAGCGCTTCGCGCGGCGCTTCCCCTTCCTCGCGCAATTGCTTCGTGAATTCGATCACCAGAATCGCGTTTTTTACGGCAATCCCGACAAGCATGAGGGAACCGATGAAAGCGGTGAGCCCGAAAGCGCGATGTGTGACGACGAGCGCTCCGACGATCCCGACCAGCGAGAGCGGCACGGCCATCATGATAACGAGCGGATCGATGTACGACTCGAATTGCGCGGCGAGAAGCATATAGATCAGAACGATGGCCAAGGCGACGGCCAGGTACAGAGCGCCGAAGCTGTTCTGCCCGCGCATGATCTCCGGCCCGAATTCCCAGCGATAACCCTGAGGCAGCGTGTAATTCCGCATGACTTCGGCAGCATCGATGAGGATCGGGCCGAGTGGGCGTCCGCTGATGGGTGCCTGGATTTCGACCCGGCGCTGACGTGCCTCACGGCTGATTGCGGAGGGGCCGAACCCAGTCGTGATGCTCGCGAGTCCAGCGAGCGTCGATCCGGGTGGCGGAGGAGCGACGTTACCGGGTACCAGTGGGACTGCCGGGGGGCCGGCCGTCGTGAATTCGAGGCCTTGCAGCGAGGATAGCGTACGCCGTTGCGCGGGCGAAAGCTCGATGATGATGGGATACTGGATTCCATTGATTTGGTAATAGGACGCGATCGAACCGTTCGTTGCCGTACTGATGAACTGCGCGAGATCGCCGGTTCCCAAACCCGATTGCATCAGCCGCAGGCGGTCGATCGTCACTTTGACCTCGGGTTGCGAATTGGTGACGTTCTTGTCCGGGTCGCCGACGCCCGGAATCTGCGCGATCGCCGCCATCACGCCATCGGAAACCGTCTGCAACTGATTGAGGTCCGAGCCGAAGATCTCCAGCTCCAGCGCGGTTTGGCC
>JGI12635J15846_10004183_pt1 | contig 12478 bp, 8 predicted proteins | sample BlaSpr_A8_OM2_M2_FD_15846 | JGI IMG/M metagenome (IMG submission 15846) | reverse complement strand
CAATTTCTGCCGCTCGTGTACACGCCGACGGTGGGCGAGGCTTGCCTGCGCTTTGGCCATATCATTCGCCGCGCCAAGGGTCTTTACGTTTCACTGAAGCGCAAAGGCCGTGTCCGCGAGATTCTCCGCAACTGGCCGAGTCGCGACGTGCGCTTCATCGTGGTTACCAGCGGCGAACGGATTCTCGGGCTTGGCGACCTCGGCGCCAACGGCATGGGAATTCCGATCGGCAAGCTGGCTCTTTATACCGCGTGCGCGGGCGTGCCGCCGCAGTTCGCGCTGCCGGTGATGATGGACTGCGGAACCAACAACGAGTCGCTCTTGCGCGATCCGCTCTATCTCGGACTTCGCCAAACGCGCCCGGATAAGGCCGAGCTGGATGAGTTCGTCGACGAATTCGTCACCGCGGTTCAGGAAGAGTTCCCTGATTGCTGTATCCAGTTCGAAGATTGGGCCGGAGTCGACGCGATCCGCCTGCTGGCCCGGTATCGCGACAAGGTCTGCTGCTTTAATGACGACATGCAGGGCACCGCCGCGGTAGCTCTGGCCGGATTGCTCGGCGGGATGCGTCTCGTCGGCGGCAAACTATCTCAACAAAAGTTCATGTTTCTTGGAGCAGGATCGGCCGGAATTGGCATCGCCGATTTGCTGACCCAGGTGATGGCGTCGGAAGGATTGTCAATCGAGGAAGCGCGCGCCCAAGTCTGGATGTTCGATGTGAACGGACTGCTGGAGTCCTCGCGCAAGGACATGCTTGATTTCCAGAAACCATATGCGCACCAGCACGCGTCGACCAAGGACTTCGTCGAAGCTATCGAGTCGATCAAGCCGATAGCTATCATAGGTGTCAGCACCGTCGCCAAGGCCTTCAATCAACGCGTGATCGAGGCTATGGCAAGAGTTAATCAACGTCCTATTATCTTCCCCTACTCGAATCCTACCTCGCATCTGGAATGTACGGCGGAGGAGGCTTACCGCTGGTCACAAGGCCGCGCGATATTCGCGAGCGGTAGCCCGTTTCCTCCCGTGCGATTCGGAGACCGTACTTTTGTGCCCGGCCAGGGAAACAACGTCTACATCTTTCCCGCTGTAGGTATGGCCGTCTACGCTACACGAGCAAAGCGCGTGACCGACGAGATGTTCATCGCTGCCGCGCGCGCGGTGGCGGATCAGGTTACTCAGGCGGAGCTCGACGTAGGCCTGATCTATCCTCCCCAATCAACGATACTGGAAACAGAGTCACACGCAGCCGAGCGCGTCGCGGAAGTGATCTTCGCGCGCAACCTGGCGCGGGTCGATCGCCCTACCGATATCAAACAGTTCATTCGGCAGCACCTATACAAACCGGAGTATCAACCACTCTTGTAAGTGGCAGGATGTTTCGCGAGCGCGCGCATTGCGCTGCTTCGCCGGGGCCTGACCGTCTCGCCATAGCCCCAAGATTCGTTCTGGTTGCGCGTCGGCAAGATCGCGGTCGCGCCTTCCTTTTTGCTAGCGTCAGACAAACATGAACACAAATTCCTTACCGGGTAACGGCAACCTTAGTCGCGCCACCTCAGATCGATTCGATCGGCAGTTTTGGAAGCGACTGTGGCGCCTCGCACGTCCTTACTGGAATTCGCCGCGCCGCGGGTGGGCGCTCTTGTTCCTCGGAGCGTTGATCGCACTGAGCCTCGGCGCGATCGGGATGCAAGCGGTTTTCAGTTACGTATCGCGCGACATCATGAACTCGCTGCAGAAAAAAGACGCCGCGCACTTCTACCACTTGATGGTGTTATTCGCGGTCTGGGTCGTATTGTTCGTGCCGATCGCCGCTTACTATCCGTACCTCACCGGACTGCTCAGAATCGATTGGCGCGACTGGATGACCGAATTGTTCGTTCGCCGCATGCTGAATCGAAACGCGCTCTACTACATCATGCGCGATCACTCGGTCGATAATCCCGACCAGCGAATCAGCGAAGACATCGACAGCTTCACCAACAACTCACTCAACTTTTCCATGACAGTGTTGCAATCGGTCGTAACCGCGGTGACTTTTTTCGGGATCCTGTGGCTGATCTCGCGATGGCTCGCGGTGTGCTTACTCGGCTATGCGCTGATCGGCACCTGGCTCGCGACGGTTATCGGGCGCCGTTTGGTGATAATAAACTTCAATCAACAACGGTTCGAAGCTGATTACCGCTTCGCACTGGTCCACACGCGGGACAACGCCGAAGCGATCGCACTCTACGACGGCGCGCGCGACGAGGCGCATCTCCTGCAGGGACGCTTCGCCAACGTGATCGCAAATTTCAAGCTGCTGATTCTCTGGCAGCGCAATCTGACCTTCTTCACCTCCGGCTACGACAATGCGGCCAACTTGGTGCCCTACTTTGTGCTCGCCGGCGCGTACTTTTCGGGACGGTTTGAGCTGGGCGAATTCACTCAGGCCGCGTATGCGTTTTCGATGCTGCAGGGAGCGCTCTCGCTGGTGGTCGATCAATTCCAGGCGCTCACCGACTACGCCTCGGTAGTCAATCGGCTGGCCGCGTTCGAGGAGCGTTGCGACAGCGCCGGCCTCGGCGAGGACGGTGCGCCACACCTCGAGGTTGCCGAAGCAGACGGACGAGTTTCACTCGATCACGTAACCTTGATGACGCCCGACTTGAAGCGCGAGCTGCAATGCAATCTGTCAGTCGAGGTCGCCGACGGAGACGCGCTGCTGCTCACGGGACCGAGTGGCGCGGGCAAGACGACGCTGATGAGAGCAGTCGCCGGCATCTGGAGTTACGGCAGCGGCCGAATTGTCCGTCCGCCAGCCGAACAGATCATGTTCATGCCGCAGAAGCCCTACTTGATACTCGGCTCACTCCGCCAACAGCTTCAATATCCGCGCGCGACCGACGTAAGCGACGACGTGTTGCTCGAGGTGCTACAAGCGGTCGGCCTCGCGCATCTGCCCGAGCAGTTCGGCGGTCTGGACGCCGAACTTCACTGGTCGCACGTGCTCTCGGGTGGCGAACAGCAGCGGCTCGTATTCGCGCGCCTGCTGCTCAATCGTCCCCGCTTCGCCTTTCTCGATGAAGCCACCAGCGCGCTCGACCTCGCGGCCGAGGACAGCTTGTACTCGCAGCTCGCAGGTCTGCAGACCGCGTTCATCAGCATTGGACACAGCCCGAGTCTCGCCAAATTCCACAAGCGCGTGATCGAGCTGCCTGCCGCCTCCCAACCCTCCATCGACAGCGAGGAATACACCGTCACCAAATAGCCGAGTTAGCCAACAACGGATCGCGCGCGATCACCGCTGGCGGATGCGCGCGGAAAAATCGGGAGAGTCGGCGGCGGCTTTTGCTTTTTCCGTGATGTTGCTGCGTGCTCGAAGCGCGGCGAACTGAATGCTCGTATCGATCTGTCCGCGTTCATAGAGCAGTTCGTCGACGTGGCCGTTGGCGAACAACCGCCAATCGAGACTGCCGCCGCCGCCGATGTTTTGCGCGTGGCCCCTGATCGCCGTCGTGCAGTTCTGCGTCAATGCGTTGTACCACTCCGGATGATCGGCGAGGCGATTCACCTCTTTCAGATAATCGACCAGCAAGGCGCGCGCATCCGCCGGGGAAACGCGCAGGCGATACAGATAGACTTGCTCGCCGCGGTAGTTGGTTCGCAGCCCGACCAGGTCGCGTTCATCGGCGACCACATAGTAGAGCTCGTACTGGCGGAAGAACCCTCGAATCGCGGAATATGACTGGCCCTTTTGCTTGCGCGTCTCGATCGAGATCGCCAGATACTGCCCGTCGTCGAATTCCCAACTCACGATCGTGTGCGCGATTTCAGTCGGTCCCCAAAACGACAGGAACAGGTCCACTCCCTTGATCCGATCGAGGTCGTAGGTCCGCGTCTCCCAGCGCTCGTCGTAGTCGGATTCGGTTCGGTAGTTGAAATTTCGGACGTTCTCGATCGTCACGCGGTTGCCGTCAAAAGTTGCGCGCGCGGTGCGGGCTACATCGGGAGTCCAGTCGCGCTGATTGCTCGGCGGAATCGCTGTCCACCAAAGTCCAACGACGATCACCGGAAATAGTGCAACCACCAGCCCTCTTGGCAACGGGCGAACGATCGCTGCAAGGATGATGCAGACGATGACCAGTCCAGCGGCCATCGGCGCCGCCAGCATCCGCGCTTGCGGCCCGTCGAACCAAAGCGCCATCGCGCCCCACGCCACTGCGGCGACGACGATCACCGACAACATCAACGTCGCGAACATGCGGACCGCGCGACGGATCATCAGCGGATTCCGGCGTGCTCGTAGAGGATGCGGCGGACCTCTTCGATCGTCTGGGGCGTCGACTGGGTCGAGTGCCCTGAACGCACCACCAGCTCGGACTCGACCCCGTCGATATGCGCGCTCTTGTACTCGACCACGCCGTCATTGCCATCCTCGACCGGTCCATCGCCCTTCACCGGGATGATCGAGTGCGCATGGACGCCCGGCGCGATCGGCAGGGACGCGAGTGTGTTCAGGAAGGGATTCGACGCGTCCATGTTGTCGAGCGCGGTTGGAATCGCAAATGGCGTTCCCAGCTCGCTGGGCCGACGCAACTCCGCGAGTTGAATCGCGGACTTGGCCAGCCCGCCCGGCAGATTGATGAACTTGTTGCCGAACTTGACGATCGGATTGCTCGCCAGATAGCTGCCGCGATGCGGCGTCGCGATGAAGATCACCTCATTGACGAACGGCAGCGGTTTGACGAACAGCGCGCGCGCGAGCAAGTCGCGAGTCTCAGGGTCGAGTTGCGCCTGCTCGAACGGGACCTTCGTAATAATGTCCCAGAAGCGATTCCCGCTCTCGACCACCGTCATCTTCGCCAGCAGCCCGCCCTGACTGTGACCGACGATGACCATCTGGTTGAGCGCGGGATCCTTGCCGTCGGGGTCAACGTCCTTGTGGACGGCGATGAGCGATTCGCGCAGACGCATCGCCGACAACGCGATCGGATTGCCGCTGTTATAGATGAAAAACCAGATCTGGTAGCGCGAAGCGATCGCGGGATCGCCGAGCAACTCGTTGCCCATCTCGGCCCATCGCGCGGGACTCGACGCCGTGCCGTGAACGAACACCACCGGAATCATGTTCGGGTGGTACGGATGCAACATGAAGAGACCGTTGATGTCGCTGCTCTTACCGACGCCCAGGAAAGAAAGATCGCCCCGGCGAAATCCGGCCAGCTCGAAATCCCAAATGGGCGAACCTTCCAGCCGATAGGCAAGTGCGGCGCTNGTATCCGCCTCGAGCGGCACGGAATTAGANCCGACCCGAACGGTAGCAGTCCGGTCTTCGTCNTATACCTCGACTGTGCCGTGCAGGCGCCCGTTGCTCATCGCGAGGCGCGGATCGTCGAAGCGCACGAAAGCGGTGACCGGCACTTTCGCAGTCACCGGGATCCATCGGCTCGCGGGGCTGTTCGGCGAGGGTTCGACCCGTGCCGAGAGCGCGGCGCCGATACCGGCTCTGCGATAGGTGTTGCGGAGCCCGCGAACTTCCAGATCCGCGAGCGATACGAACTTCGTCAAATGATTTCCGGCGTAGTTGAATCCGTCAGGGTCGACACTCAAATTGAGCGTCCCGAACGGCAGACTCAGTTGACGCGCACTCAGGTCAACTTCCTTTCCGTCTTTGCTCGCGAGTCCCAGCGCGATCCCTCGATTGTAAAGATCAACGGCAAGCGTCAAGCGCGGATCGTACGGGCCAGGCGCATCTGCTGGATTGGTCGGGAACAAGAAGGCGTACGCATAGGCAGCGGACGCGAGGTAGTAGGATTGATTCCCCGATTGCTCCGCGTATGCAAATGAGAGCTCGGACAGCGCGAACAGCCGATCGCGTTCGTCAGGTTTACCGAGTCCAGAATTCAACTCGGCGAGGACTGCTTGCGGATCGCTCTTGAAGCGGTCGCCAAGCGCGGTCCGCTCCAGGAACTGCCTCGAGTAGTTGCTCGGTTTGCCCGCGGACAGGATGTTCGCGTTGAGCGCGCGATGAGCTGCTTGCTCATTGAGCCGCGTCACCCCGACCGGCGTTGCGCACCCGCCGCTCAGGAGAACTACCAGCGCAACAACGACGGTCCAATTACGCGCCGGCAGGTGTCCCGAAGCTCGGGCGCTCAGGATTCGCATATCGGTCGTTATAGCTGATCTCACTGAACCTGTTTACGCCGAACCGGAATGACGCGCACGATTTTGAGTTCTCCAGATAACGTCGCGACCGCGCAATTTCATAGTCTCGCAAATCGCAGTTTGCCCATACTTGGAGAATGAACGGCGAACGAATCGCAACTGCGATGCGGCGGCCTGCGATCGTGGCCGCAGTCTGGATTTGCGCGCTGCTCGTGTTGACCGGCACCCTCACGAAGATGCCCGGACAGTGGCACCGCCGCGACTTCTCGAATTATTACGAATCGGCGTGGGCGCTCCGTCACGGGATCGATCCCTATTCAACCAACCTGACACCGATCGGCATCCAACTGGGCCTCGAGACCGGCGGACTACTCCACGCATCCGAAACGCCGCCGTTTCTACTTTCATTCGAACCTCTGACCCGCTTGCCGCCGCGGACCGCATTCTGGACTTGGACCGCCATCAACTTTTCTGCCTTGGCAATCGCGATGTACCTGCTGCTGGCGCATCGACGCGGGCTTTCCGGTCGCACCGCATGGCTGCTGGCGGGACTGATGCTGATGTGGGCGCCGGTAAATTTGAATTTCTACTGGGGACAATCGCAGCTGATAGTCCTGGCGCTGATGGTCGCTGCGATGCGCGCGATGGAAAGCGAGCGCGACGGCACCGCCGGATTGCTTATCGCAGCGGCCACGCTCTTGCGGGCCTATCCACTACTGCTCGTCGGTTATTTTGTGCTTCGTCGAAAACGACGCGCGGTCATCTTCGCGACGGCGGGGATCGCGGCGGGAGGATTTGCGACGGTCGCACTGCTCGGTGCGTCGCAGACTCTCAGCTTCATTCACGGGGCCGTGTGGCTCACCGACTACTCGGTAGTGAACCGGGTGGATAATCTTTCGCTCGGACCATTCGTATCGCGGATGTTCTGGACACTTACCGGTACCATGCCCGGCTCATCGGCCGATTGGGCCAGACGCGCGGCAATAGCTATTGCGGATATACTAGTACTCGGAGTGACTATTCGCGCGACGCTGGCCGACACCAGCCGCCGCGATCCCGACTGGAGAATATACTCACTGTGGATCGCGACCGCGCTCATGCTGACGCCCGTCGGATGGCATCACTACCTCGTGCTACTGGCTATTCCGTTCGTGCAAATGGTGGTCGCGTCTTCGGGCGACGGGCGGTCGAGCGAGCGTTCCATCTGTATGGCGATGGTGGCGTACCTGCTCAGCGCGATTTCGCTCCGCGCCTTCAGCCGGTTCCTGGTACCGCCACCGACCGCGTTCCAGTTAAGCTTTCCACTACTGGCGCGCGCGCTCGAAGAAATGAGCTTCATCGCTCTGCTGAGCGGATACATCGCCGCGTATTGGTTCGCGACCGATCACGTCCACCGAGTCCCCGCGACTGAAGCAACGATCGTGTCTGTGCAACCTGATCCGGTCGTGATCTTTTAGAGGCCGAGCATTCTCCTCAGCTTCACTGCGCTGAACCCCAACATCGTTTCGTCACCGACGCGGATAACCGGGACCGCGCGGAAACCCATGCTGGCCAGCTCATTGATGAGGGAGGGATCCTTGGCGATGCTCTTTTCGACGAAGCTGACGTTGTGTTGCGTCAGAAACTCTTTCGCCTGATGGCAGGCCGAGCATCCCGTGTTCGTGTAGATTACGACTTCCATTGTCGTCTCCATTTATTTTCGACGCCGCGCGACAGCACTTTTCGGCGGCGCGCAATTCCCGCCGCAGGTCTCGACCATCTTGCGCAACGTCATCCGCAGCCGCTGCAGGCGATATATTTCCTCGTTCATCTCGGCGAGTTTCGCTTCCGCCTTTCGCGTGACCGGCCCGCATTCTGCGGTCGATTTCACCCCTTGCGAAAGCAGCTCCCTGATTTCCTTCAGCGTAAATCCCAGCCGCTTCGCGTCGACGATGAACCTCAGGCGGTCGAGCACGTCATCGGAATAATTCCTGTAGCCCGAGAAGCTTCGCCGCGGCGCCGCGATCAACCGCTGCCGCTCGTAGAAGCGGATCGTGTCGATACTCACTCCAGCAGCTTCAGCTACTCGGCCAATCGTCATCTGTGCCTCACGGTAGACCCTTGACCATAGTCCAGAGTCAAGCGCGCCGAATTAATCTGCCGGCAGCGCAGTCACATACTCGAAATCCAGCGCCTGATGGTTGATTCCACGCGCGGGCGGCGCGATCCAGCCGGCGAACTGACCGGGTGCAGTGACCGGCTTCATCAGCGACGCGACGAATTCACGGTCGGCTTGCGTGGGAATCCATTCCGATTTGTGCCGCTGCCACTCCTCGGCGCTGACTATCCGTCCGTCCGGGGTTAAGTTGACGCTCGCAAATTCGCCGATCGAGCGGCGGAACCCGCGATGCGGCAGCTTGAGCTCGAAGTTGACTTCCGTTCCACGGATAATCTTGTTCCATCGCGCGAGCGCCCGCTCGCAATCGGCAATGTAGGAATCGCGCAGAGTTTCATTCAAAGCATTCAGCGCGAGCTGTTCGGTTTGAATGACTACTCCATTGAGCGGCTTCAGTACGGGGTAGATACTTCCGCTCAATCGATGGTCGTCGTCGCGGTCGGTCTCCTTGAAGCGACCTTTCAGACCCGCGCTGTAGTAATTCGCGGCATTAGTGGATAGTTCCGATCCGAACAGATCGAGCGATACTGAGTAATGAAAGTTTATATATTTTTGTATGATACTTAGGTCGATTCCGCCATACTCACTGACTATATCAGTATTATGCTCTTTCATCAGTTGGCAAGTACGCGCGATCACGCGACCGACGCCCGACTCGCCGACGAACAGGTGATGCGCCTCTTCGGTCAGCATGAAACGGCAGGTCCGCGCCAGTGGATCGAATCCCGATTCGGCCAGGCTCGCGAGCTGATACTTGCCGTCGCGGTCGGTGAAATGCGCGAACATGAAGTACGACAGCCAATCGGGCGTCTTCTCGTTGAACGCGCCGAGGATGCGCGGATTGTCCGCGTTGCCCGACCGGCGCTGGAGCAGCGCCTCGGCCTCTTCGCGGCCGTCGCGTCCGAAGTACGCGTGCAGCAGATAGACCATCGCCCATAGATGGCGCCCTTCTTCGACGTTGACCTGGAAAAGATTGCGCAGGTCGTAGAGCGACGGGCAGGTCATCCCGAGATGCCGCTGCTGCTCGACCGACGCCGGCTCGGTGTCGCCCTGCGTGACGATCAGCCGGCGCAGGACTCCGCGATGCTCGCCCGGCACTTCGCGCCAGACCGGATCGCCCTTATGCTCCCCGAACGCAATCTTGCGATCAGGTTCCGGGTCGGCGAGAAAAATCCCCCATCGATAGTCCGGCATCTTGACGTATCCGAAAGTCGCCCAGCCCTGCGCGTCGGTCGACGTCGCCGTCCGCAAATAGACGTCGCAGCCCTGAAAAGTTTCCGGGCCCATCTCGTTCCACCATTGCAGGAAGCCCGGCTGCCACGCCTCGAGCGCGCGTTGCAAGCGGCGGTCGTCGGCGAGATTTACGTTGTTGGGAATCCGCTCGGAATAGTTGATCGTCATCAGACTCTCCTCGGATCGAATTCCGGCCGCGCTCCGGTGCCGTAAAGTTTCAGCGCGCCCTTTTCGCCGACCGCGTTGGGCCGCTGAAAGATCCAGTTCTGCCACGCCGACAGTCGCGCAAATATTTTCGACTCGAGCGTCTCCGGCCCGCCGAAGCGCAAAGACGCCTCCATCCCGGTGAGCGCATCCGACGAAAACGCCGCGCGTTCTTCGAGCGCGATCCGCACCTCGTCGTCCCAGTCGATATCGTCGGGCGTGAAAGTGACGAGGCCTTGTTCATCTGCCTGTGTCGCATCCAGCGGCTCGCCAAGCCGACCGCGCAACTCCTCGACGCGATGCGGCTCGCCGTGGAATCTGCTCTCCAGCCGGGTCAAGCCATTGCACATCGGAATCGCGCCAAAATTCATTTCCGTAAGTGTGATACTCGCCGGCATCGACTCGTCGCCTTCGCGCAATCCGCGCAGCATGTACGCGCGGTCCGCCGCCAGCGCGAGCTCCAGCAGAGTTCCACAGAAACATGATCCCGGCTCGATCAAAGCGAAGATCGAGCGCGAGCTGACGTCGAGCCTTTTCAGAGTGCGCTTCAGGTAGAGGCGGATTTCGCGCACCAGCCAATCGTCGGCGTTTGCTGCGAGGAACGCGTCGTGCGATTTCACCAGCGCCGAGTCGCCGCGCGTGCGGAAGATCCAGCTCCTGACGGTTTCCTCGTTGAAGCGCAGATGCAGGATCGCGTCCTCGAGCTCGCGCGCAATCGCCAACGGCCAGAAGTCCACGCCGCTCGAGTACGCATCCTCGACCTTGCGCGGCGCTTGACTCTTTGGACCCTCGACCGTGAACGTCGCAGTCGAGTTGTCGCGATCGATCTCGATCGTCAGGTGCGCATACTTGATTCGCCGCTCTTCGATCTCACGCGCGAGCCGGTCCAGCGTAATCCCGCGTGCACCGCCGGTCCCAGCCGAGCGCGACGCGAACTCCAGCGCCCTTCGCGACGCCGACTCCGCCAGTTGCGATCGAGGAACGACCTCGTCCACCAGTTGCCACTCCGCGGCGCGCTTGCCTCTCACGCCTTCTTCGGTCGTGCAGAAAAAATCCGCGCGGTCGCGTCTGACGCGCCGCTTATCGACCAGCCGGGTCAGCCCGCCGGTGCCCGGCAGCACGCCGAGCAACGCGACCTCCGGCAGCGAAACGCTGGTCGATCCATCGTCCGCCATCATTATATAGTCGGTCGCCAACGCCAGCTCGTAGCCGCCGCCCGCGCACGCGCCGCCAATCGCCGTCATGTAGTACTGCTCCGAGTTGAGCGTCGCGTCTTCGATCGCGTTGCGCGTCTCATTGGTGAATTTGCAGAAATTCACTTTGAATGGATGACTCGACAGGCCAAGCATCCTGATATTCGCGCCCGCGCAGAACACCCGCTCCTTGCCCGACGTGACGATCACGCATTTTACTTCCGGATGCTCGAAACGCAGCCGATTTACCGCGTCGTTGAGCTCGATGTCGACGCCGAGATCGTAGGAATTAAGTTTGAGCTCGTAGCCCGGCGCGAGTCCGCCGTTTTCGTCCACGTCCATCGCCAGCGTCGCGACCGGCCCCTTGAAGCTCAAGCGCCAATGCCGATACGCGGCCGGCTCGGTTCGAAAATCGATCATCTGGAAAATTCTCCCGCCTGGAAGGGATACGCTTGATTGCAGTATAGACCGCGCGAGTACATCCGATTCAACAATCGGATCGAAGCCTCAATTCACGCTGTGCGCCTGAGCACGACCATCGCGTGGCCCGCGACGTGAACCCGCTCGTCGAATGCATGGAATTTGCCAGTCGGCGCCGTCGCGTCCGCGGTGTCGAGGACGATCGTCCATTGCCGCCCCCATTTNATCGGCGGCAGCTTGAATTCCATNGGCTCGCGATACGAGTTGAACATCAGAAAAAAGCTGTCATCGGTNATTCGAGCGCCNGTGCGATCNCGTTCCGCGATCGCGTTTCCATTCAGGAACGCGCCGAGCGTCTTCGCGTACGCGACGCCCCAGTCGCCGGCGTTCATCTCGACTCCGTCGGGCCGGAACCATTCGAGATCCTTCAGCTCGTTGCCCTTCGGAGGATTGCCGGTAAACCATCCCCGGCGCCGGAGAATCGGATGCGCGCGACGCAGCTCGATCAGACGCCGCGTAAAATCGAGCAGCGCCGCGTCGGCGTTCCCCCAATCGATCCAGGAAATTTCATCGTCCTGGCAGTAGGCGTTGTTGTTGCCGCCCTGGGTGCGACCGAGCTCGTCGCCCGCCAGGAGCATCGGCACGCCCTCGGACAGCAACAGGGTCGCGAGAAAGTTGCGCTTCTGCTGATCGCGAATCGCGCGAATCGCCGGATCATCGGTCGGTCCTTCGACGCCGCAATTCCACGATCGACCCTCGTTGTCGCCGTCGCGATTGTCCTCGCCGTTCGCCTCATTGTGCTTCTGGTTGTACGAAACCAGGTCGGCGAGCGTGAAGCCGTCGTGTGCGGTGACAAAGTTGATGCTCGCGATCGGCGCGCGGCCGCCGCCGCGATATAGGTCCGAGCTGCCGGTGACGCGCGACGCAAACTCGCCCATCGAGTTGTTCGCGCCCCGCCAGTAGTCGCGCACGCCATCGCGGTACTTGCCGTTCCATTCTTTCCAGTTGACCGGAAAATTCCCGACGCGATAGCCGCCCACGCCGACGTCCCACGGCTCCGCGATCAACCGGGCTGCCGATATCAACGGGTCCTGCGCAATCGCCGCGAAAAACGGGCTCGTGCCGA
>JGI12635J15846_10004181_pt1 | contig 12482 bp, 15 predicted proteins | sample BlaSpr_A8_OM2_M2_FD_15846 | JGI IMG/M metagenome (IMG submission 15846) | reverse complement strand
GCAGGTTCAACCCGAAGCTCCCTGACCATGAGCTCCGCCTCCTTGGTGCCTGTGGAAAAGAGCGGACCGGATTTCCACAGGCTAGCGCTGCCCAGCCACCCGAAATCCAACATCCGGTCGATCCCGAAACCAGGAAGCGGTGTTATACCTTTATTGCGGCGTCAAGTGTAACGATATGTGGGACGGCTTGGTGCAATCTGTACTGTGTCGATACCAGAACCGTAGACCCGGCTGCTTCCGGGCGGGGAGTGTAGCAAAGCCCTGTGGACATCGCAAGGCATCGAGGTCGCGGATGAAGTGACATGAGCGCTATCAAGATCGCTGTGCCCTGGCTCCGGTACACTACCGCGGTTCTCGCCAGCTCTTGACTCCTCGAGGGTGCCACCATCAAGCGAACGTTCCAACCCAAGAAACGCTATCGCCGGCGCGTGCACGGTTTCCTGCGCCGGATGAGCGCCAGGGGCGGAGTGCGTGTCGTGCAGAACCGCCGACGCAAGGGTCGCCAGCGGCTGTCCGCCTAGGCGGGCGGGGCCGGGCGCGCGCAGGGCGCAATCTAAACGTGCGCGCGCAGGGCGCAATCTAGAGGTGCGCGCGCAGGGCGCACTCCAGAGATGAAGCGACGCATCCGGCTGCGCCGGCATGGCGATTTCCAGGCCGCGATCAGCGGCAAGCGGTTCTACAGCGGCCGCGCTCTGGTCGCTTTCGCCGTGCCCAGCGACCGCGAGGAAAGCCGCGTCGGGGTCAGCGTCAGCCGTCAGGTGAAGAGCTCGGTCGACCGCAACCGGGCTCGCCGGCGCCTGCGTGAGCTGGTGCGTGCCCGCTGGTTCGGAGCTGATTCGCCTCTGACCGGCGTGGGAATACGATATGACGTGGTTCTCATCGCCCGGCCAGCCGCGCTCGAAGTTGCCTTCGCCGATCTCGTCGCCGAGGCAGAGCAGGCCGTCCTCCGGCTGTCGATGCTGAATTCATGACCAGGCTGTTCCTCACTCTGATTCGGGGCTACCAGATGTCGTTTTCGAAGGTGCTTCCACCTTCCTGCCGCTACTACCCGTCCTGCTCCCACTACACATATGAGGCGATTGAGAGGTATGGCTGGCTGCGCGGTGGCTGGATGGGAGCGGCGCGGATCGCGCGCTGCCATCCATTCGCCAAGGGCGGCTACGATCCTGTCCCCTGATTCGGCCTTCCACCTTTCATCGGAGAAAACACCCTGAGCGATCTGATCAAGAGCATCGGCAATTTTCTGGCGCCGATCCACGACATCTGGGTGGCGGTGGTCGAGCAGCCGCTGTCGGGCTTGCTGAACTACCTGTACGTCCACCTGCAGGGGGTTCCGTTGATCGAGACGATCGGGGCCTACGGGGTCGCGATCATCGTCCTGACCATCATGATCCGGCTGGTCCTGGCTCCCCTACAGCAGTTCCAGCTGGTGACACAGCGGAAGACGATGGTCGAGCAGCGCAAGCTCGCGCCGCAGGTGGCCGACCTTCGCAAGAAGTACAAGAAAGATCCGACCAAGCTGAACGCGGAGATGATGAAGCTCTACCAGGAGCACGGGGTCAACCCGCTGGGAGGCCTGGTGGGGTGTCTTCCTTTGATCGTCCAGCTGCCCATCCTGACGGCGCTCTACTACGTCTTCCAGGGCTTCGCCAAGGCCGGCCATCCACCCCAGCCTTTCCTCTGGATTTCTAACCTGAACGACAACCCGAACCACCATCTTCTGTTCGCGGGCCTACCGATTCCGGTGATTGCGTTCCTGATCTTCCCACTGCTCGCGGCGCTGACGACGCTGATCCAGTCGCGGATGCTCCAGATGCCGCCCCCGCCGAACCCGACTGAGCAGGAACTTCAGACCCTGCAGATGCAGCGCACCATGGTCTGGCTCTCGCCCCTGATGATCGGCTACTTCGCCCTGAACGTACCCGCCGGCCTGGGGCTCTACTGGTTTGTCGGCAACTGCGTCAGTATCATTCAGCAGAGCTTCGTGGTCGGCTGGGGAAACGTGCTGCCGGCGCGGTTCAGACGGACCGTGTCGGGGGGTTCTGACGGGAAGGGCGCGCTGCCTCCCAAGAAGGGTCCTGACGTACCGCCCAAGAAGAGACCTGACGGCGGTCCGAAGAGTCCGCCGGGCAATGGCGTCAAACCCAAAAGACCCAAGAGATAGTCAGAAATGAGGGTAGAGGTGAGTTGCAATGAGCTCCGCTGAAGGGCGCGGCCGCACGGTGGACGAAGCGGTCGACGCGGCATTGATCGAGCTGAAAGAGAGCCGCCGGAACGTCGACATCAAGGTCATCACCGAGACGTCCGAGGAGGCGGTGGTCGAGGTCACCGTGATCGACCACGCGGCCACCGGCACCGGCGGTTCCGCCGCCGCGCCGGCCAACGGAAAAGGGGAGATTGCGCGCGGCCTGGTCGAAGGCCTGCTCAAGCACATGGGCGTTCGCGCGCAGGTGACCGTCCGTCCCAGCAGCGAGCCGATCACGCTCGACATCAGCGGGCGCGACCTGGGTGCGCTGATCGGCTGGCGCGGAGAGACGCTGCGGGCGCTGCAGTCGGTGACGAACGTGATGGTCGGCCGGCACCTTGCTGAGGGCGAGCGGATCATCGTTGACGTCGAGCGCTACAGGCAGCGGCGAGAGCACACGGTGCGCGAGATCGCAATGCGTGCGGCACGCCAGGTCAAGATGACCGGCGACGCGATCACGCTCGATGCCATGCAGCCTTTCGAACGCCGAGCGATTCACCTCGCGCTCGAGGGCGACCCGGACGTGACAAGTGGCAGCATCGGCGAAGAGCCGGAGCGTCGCGTTGTCGTTGGACCGCGCAAGCCGGCAGCTGAGTAGCGAGGTCCATGGCAGGCCGGGCCGCCGAGCGGATCCGGAAGGCGATCGCGCTGGTCAACTCCGTCGCGGACGGCGCCGGCGACGAGGACATCACACCAACGGAGATAGCCGAAGCGATCCGTGACTGCCTCGAGCTGAGCGAAGTCGACCAGGTCGCCAACGTCCGGCGGTACCTCGGTGAGGCGCTCGACGCGGTGTCGGATGGAATGCCGGCGGACTTCGTTGCCATGACGCTGTACGCGGCGCTCGGCGCGCTTCGGGAAGGAGGAACCACGGGCTAGGGCGCGTCGGAAGGATGGTTCCCCGCCGGTCCTATACTGGCGCTCCCATGCCCTCCACCCACCACATCCACGCGCTTGCCGGAGGAGCCAGGCTGGTCACAACAGCGATGCCTGGACGGCTTTCGTCCAGCGCGGTCGCGATGTTCGGCGGAGGTTCGCGCCTCGAGGACGACCGGCTCGCCGGCGTATCGCACTTCATCGAGCACCTCTTCTTCAAGGGCACGCGCAAGCGACCTTCGCCCAAGGAGATCGCGGACGCGATCGAGGGCGTGGGCGGTTTCATCAATGCTTCGACCGACAAAGAGCTCACTGCGTACTGGACGCGTGTGCCTGCGGAGTACACAGAGCTGGGCCTCGACGTCCTGTTCGACATCGTGTCCAACTCGAAGCTCGATCCGGGAGACATCGAACGCGAACGTGCGGTGATCCTGGAGGAGCTGAGGATGTACCAGGATCAGCCACAGGACCACGTCCAGAACCTGTTTGAGGAGCTGATCTGGCCAGGCCATCCGTTGGGCCGGGACATCGCGGGAACGCAGGAGTCCGTCAGCCGTCTCACACGCGACGACATCCTCGAGTATGCGGATGCGCACTACCGGCTGCCGAACATCGTGATCGGCGCCGCAGGCGCGCTTGACGAGAACGAGGTGGTGGAGCTGGTGCGACCACGGCTCACGTTGCCCGGGGGCCTGAACGGCCATGTGCCGGCTGCTCCTCCAGGCGCCCTCGACGGTGCGCACGTGATGGTGCGCCGGCAGCGGACGGAGCAAGCGCACATCTGTCTTGGAGTGCGGGCGTTCAGCTATCTGCATCCGGACCGCTACGCGATTGACCTGTTGAACACCCTCCTGGGCGAGGGCATGAGCTCGCGCCTGTTCCTGAACATCCGCGAGCGGCTCGGGATTGCGTACGACGTTCACAGCTTCATGCAAAAGCACCGCGACACCGGCTACGTCGCGGTCTATCTCGGGGTCGATCCTAAGAAAGCGGTTGAGGCGGTCAAGGCGGTGATGGGTGAGCTGGGTCGGTTGTGCGATGAGGAGGTGGCCTCCGATGAGCTCGAGCGCGCGAAGGAGTTCACCAAGGGGCGCCTGCGCCTGGACCTCGAGACGACCAACGGCGTCGCGTTCTGGCTGACCTACCAGGAGCTGCTGCTCGGCGAGATCAAGACCATCGATGAGGAGCTGGCTCTGGTGGACGCCGTCACCGTCGCGGATATCCGTCGCGTCGCTTGCGAGATCCTTCGGGGGCCGATCCAGATGGCGATCATCGGACCGTTCGCGAGCGACGCTCGTTTCAGGTCGGCGATAGAGTCCTAGGCCGCTCCGCCGTCAACCGACGGAAACAGTCGAGGTTTCGAGGGTCGGCAGCTGCGAGTAGATGTTGCCGAAATGATCGAGCGGCCAGATGCGAAACCACGCGCGCCCGTCGATACGATCGCGACCGATCGGTCCGAAGATGCGTGAATCCTGCGAGCGATTGCGGTTGTCGCCCATGACGAAATACTCATTCGCGGGAATCACCGCCCCATCTCCCACGCTCCAGGGCGGCGGGTTGTTGAGTGTCGTCCACGCCTCCGGCAGGTAGGGCTCGTCCAGCTTGTGCCCGTTGATGTAAACGATTCCGTCGCGGATGAGAAGCTTCTCGCCCGGAAGCGCGATGACGCGCTTGATGAAGTCCTTGGAGTTGTCGGTGGGCGGGCGCAGGATGATGATGTCGCCGCGCTGGGGCGGGTGCAGCCTGTAGTCGATTTTGTTCGCGATCAGGTAATCGTTGTCGTCCAGCGTTGCGTACATGGACAGTCCCTCCACGTGGACCGCCTGGACGGCGAAGCTGATTCCGAAGTAAAGAATGATTGCCAGCACGACCACCTCGGCAACTTCGCGCAGGAGCGAAGAGGCGCCGGAGGCGCCGGAGGCTGTGGCGGGCGCGGTTTGGGCCGCGCGGGGAAGGGGGGCGGCCATCTTTTTTAGGAGAGGAGCTTAGCGCAGACCCGCTCCAACTCTTCGCGACTGGAATAGCGGAGTTCGATTTTTCCGCGATTGAGACTTCCCGTCAGCTTCATCGGCAGCCCGAGCTTCGCCTCGATGCCGGCTCCGAGTGCGCGGAGCTCGGCGGTCGAGTCGATGCGCTGCTTGCGGCGTGGACTGTAGGTCCTGACCCAGTTCTCGGTCTGACGAACCGACAGGTGGCGCGCGACCACAACCTTGAGACCGTGTTCCTGGGCACCCTGACCGTCGAGCGCGACGAGCGCGCGGGCATGGCCGGCACTGACGACGCCGGCGGCCACGGCGGATTGGATCGCCGGGCACGCGGCCAGGAGTCGCAGCGATTGCGTCACCGAGACGCGATGCTTGCCGATCCGCTGTGCGACCTCCTCGTGCGTCAGGCCGAACTCCTCGGTCAGGCGCCGCAGGCCGCGCGCCTCTTCGATGGGATCGAGGTCGGCACGCTGCAGGTTCTCGATGAGTCCGAGCACGAGCTGCTCGTCGTTGCCGGCGTCCGTGCGCACGACTGCAGGGACTGCGGTCAAGCCGGCGAGCCGGGCGGCGCGCCATCGGCGCTCGCCGGCGATCAGCTCGTAGCCGTCGGCCAACCGTCGCACGAGCAGTGGCTGCAGAACGCCGTGGAGACGGATTGATTCGGCCAGCTCGCCCAACGGCTCGGCGTCGAAGCGCGTGCGGACCTGTTGATGCGACGGCCGAATCTGGTCCACCGCGATCATCTGCGGCACCAGGGCTTCCCCCTCGCGGGACATCGGGATCAGGGCCTCGAGTCCGCGACCGAGACCGCGCAAGCGTGGTTGGCTCATCGTTCCAGCAGCTCCTTCGCGAGGGCGCGGTACGCGATCGCGCCTCGACAGGTGGGGTCGTATTCCAGCACTGATTTGCCGTGACTCGGCGCCTCGCTGATGCGCACGTTGCGAGGGATCAGCGTTTGCAGGACCTCGCGCGGGTACGAGCGTCTCACCGATTCGAGGACGTCCCACGACAGGGTCGTGCGCGCGTCAAATTGCGTCATCACGATTCCGGCGATGACGAGCCTTGGATTGAGATGAGAGCGCACCAGCTGGTGCGTGTACATGAGGTGTCGCAGTCCTTCGAGGGCGAAGTATTCGCACTGCGTGGGAATCAGCATGCTGGTGGCGGCGGTCAGGGCGTTGAGGGTGAGGAGGCCGAGTGACGGCGGGCAGTCGATGATCACGCATTCGAGACCGGCTTGTGGTGACGCCAGAGCCCTGCGCAGCAGCATCTCGCGCGCCTCAGCTGTGGCAAGCTCGATCTCCGCCCCGGCGAGGTCGATGTGCGACGGAACGATTTCCAGCCCTGTGACGCCGGTCGGCTGAGCCACCTGCTGCACCTCGGCTTCCCCGGTCAGGAGGTGGTAGACGTTCAGCCTTGCCCGGGTTGGATCAAGTCCGACCCCCGAGGTCGAGTTGGCCTGAGGATCGAGGTCGACGAGCAACGTTCGATGGCCGAGCTCTGCCAGCGCGGCACCCAGGTTGATGGCGGTGGTCGTTTTGCCCACGCCACCCTTCTGATTCACCACCGCTAGGATGGGCGGAGTGGTCGTGCCCAACATCTTGGGGTTGGCGAGCTCCTGAGCTCCTATATCTGGTGGCATTGCTGGGATTCTAGTCTAGATTCGGGCGCGTGCATAGCCGGGTTGTTAACGCAGCTCGCATCGCTTGCGAACGCGAGAATACCCGGTTCGCCAGGCAGGATTTCGTAGCCCCCGGCAGAGCTATTCGATTTTTTCCGGCTCCGCAACCCTGCCTGTTAAGGATTCGCTCGGAAGCAGCCGCCGGCGCGACCAGATCGCGTAGGCCGAGATCGCGACCAGGACCAGCTCGATCGCAACGGCGGCATCGACCTGCGAGGCCACGACGCCGACGCCAACCACGAGGTTGTACGCGGCGTGAGAGATGGCAGAGGTCGTGGTGTTCGTGAACTTTCGAAGCAGGCCGAGGCCGAATGCGGCCACGAGGACCGCGACGATATCCAGCGAAAGCCCGTATTCCGAATGAGATGCCGTGAACAGGAGGGCCGTCGCGATGAGCCCGAATCGCGGTTGGAGCGCGCCTCTGAAGAGGATCTCCTCACCGAGGGCGGGAAGCACAGCGAGGGCCGCGATTCCGAGTGGATTGCTGACAAGTCCACCGAAGATCTGAGCCACGTTCGCGTTGACCTGGCGGTAGATGTCGGGCGTCCAGACCTGGCTGAGCGCAGCCGTCGCCTCGGCGAATCCGTACATCGCCCCGGCCACGGCGAGGGCGAGTACAACCTGCCACCAGGTGGGCACGACGAGGGAAAGCCTCGCCGCGGCCTGACGCAAATCGCGGCGCATGAAGATGCCGACTCCCGCCGCGGCGAGGACGGCGAGCCCAACATCCTGGGCGACCAGGTCGCCCACCCCAATCCCCGATTGGGGAGCGCTGGCAACGCTCGTGAAAACGGTGATCGATACCTGTAGCCCGAAGAAGATCACGGCCAGCACGAGAGCCAGGGCGTGGACGGGGTTGTCGGGATCGGTCGGCAGGATTCGCGCCACCCGTTCTCGGACTGGTTTGGACGCGAGCGTTGCGGCGATCAAGCCGGTGGCCATGATCCCGACGTCAAGCGGGAGTCGGTTCTGACCTCCCGGAAGGGCGATCAACAGGCTGGCGCCGGCGACGTCGAGCGCACCGATAAGAAAGGTCAGGCCGGCCGGGAAACCGGAAAGGATCGCGATCGCGTAATGCGCCCAGGGCCGGCCGACTCCGGCGTTGGCGGCAAGGATGAGCGGCAGCGGCAGCAAGAAAAGCGTCGCCGTCGACGCCGCGTCCAGGACGAGGTGTGCGCTCAGCCTGGCTTGGAGCTTTGCGAGGGGAGAGGTTTCGGCGGAGCCCCATCCTCTGGAGTCGGCGCCATGTCTATGAAGGGCCGGATCAACTCGATGGGGAACGGAAGGAGGATGGTCGTGTTCTTCTCTGAACCGATCTCCACCATGGTCTGGAGGAAGCGGAGCTGGAGCGCGCCCTTCTGCGATGAGATGACCTGGGCGGCATTGGCCAGCGTCTGCGAAGCCTGGAACTCGCCGTCCGCGTTGATGATCTTGGCTCGCTTCTCACGCTCAGCTTCGGCTTGCTTCGCCATCGCGCGCTGCATCGTGCTCGGCAGCTCGACGTCCTTGATCTCGACCACCGCGACCTTGATGCCCCAGGGCTCGGTCTGCTCATCGATGATCCTCTGCAGGTTCTGGTTGATCTTTTCGCGATTGGCCAGGAGCTCATCCAGCGTCGCTTGCCCGAGCGCCGCCCGGAGCGTGGTCTGCGCGATCTGCGAGGTCGCGTTGATGTAGTTGAGGACCTGGGTCACCGCCTTGCGCGCATCGATGACCTGGAAGTAGATGACCGCATTGACCTTCGCCGTGACGTTGTCGTTCGTGATGACTTCCTGCGGGGGCACCTCGAGGGTGATTACCCGCAGGTCGATCTTGACCAGACGGTCGACGCCGAACGGGATGATGAAGAACAGTCCAGGACCTCGCAACGCAATGAGGCGACCGAGCCGGAAGACGACTCCGCGCTCGTATTCGGCTGCGATGCGCAAGCTCGAAAACACGACGATGATGGCGAGGACGAGGATCACCGCGATGACGCTGAGGATTCCGACGTCCACTAGCTCTTCTCCTTGATCGCAACGTTCCCGCCGATCTCGCCGGGGACCACTTTCAACTGAAGCCCGTCGCGGCCGGTCACGCGCACCGGCGCGCCCGCGTGGATCGGCTCAGATGTCGCAACTGCTTTCCACAATGCGCCCGAAACAAAGACTAGACCCTCCGGTGCGAGCTCTTCGCGCGCCTCTCCGACGGCGCCGACCATCGTCTCGACACCGACGAAAGCCGGCGCGCGTCGCGCCTGCCACACCTTGCGAATGAAAAAAACGAAGAACGTGAGAGTCACCAGGCCCGAACCGAGGGCGACAAATGGGTTGACGCCGAGGCCGATAGGGCCGGTATTGATGAGGAAGGCCATGCCGAGGACGAGGGCGAACACGCCACCGACGCTCAGGATGCCGTGCGTGTTCGCCTTCAGATCAGCGATGAACAGGATGAGCGCCAGCAGCATCAGCAACGCCGCCGCGATGTTCACCGGCAGGTTCGCGAGCGAGGCGATCGCCAGGATCGCTGCAATTCCCCCGACGACGCCTGGAAGGATCGCCCCCGGATTGGAGAGCTCCGTGATGATTCCATAGCCCGCGACGATGATCAGCAATGCCGCGATGGTCGGGTCGATGAGCGCATTGAGGAAGACCTGCCAGAACGGCATTGGCATGTCGTCGATGATCGCGCCGGCCGTGTGGAGCACGAATGTCCCGCTCGGCCTGGAAACNGTGCGCCCATCGATCGTGTTCAACAGGGCATTCGGGTCTGCGACTTCGAGGTCCGCGACGTGCAGCCGAACGGCGTCCTCCGCGTTGATGTTGACGCTGTTACGGACGGCCTGCTCGGCCCAGTCGGCATTGCGGCCGTGGATCGTGGCGAGGTTGCGAACCCGGGTNACTGCATCGTTGAGCACTTTGGCTCCAAGATCGCCCGTGAGGTTTGCCCCGGAAGCGTCGATCGGATGAGCCGAGCCGATGTTCGTGCCCGGCGCCATGGCAAGCACATCGGCGGCCTGCGCGACGAAAAGTCCTGCGGATGCTGCGCGAGCTCCACTCGGGTAGACATAGGCGATCACCGGGACTTTCGAGTTGAGGAGGCCCGTGACGATGTCGTCCATCGAGGTTGAGATTCCTCCGGGCGTGTTAATTACCACCAGCAAGGCGTCGGCGTGATCGGCTTCCGCACGGCTAACCGCTCCTTCCATGTAGGCGGCCATGATCGTGTTGATGTCACCGACCAGGTCAGCGCGCTCGACGTGGGGAGTGGCCGCAGCCGCGTGAACGGGCAGCAGGACCGCCAGGGCGAAGAGGACGAACCCGAACGTCAGCGCTGAGCGCTTCCGCATGCCACCGAGTATGGCAACCCTCGAAGCCCGGCGCCATGTAAAACGTGGAACATGGACCGCCCGGGAGGCCTGGTCTGGGGCAGGTGTGGGCTCGTCGTAAAATCGCCTCATGGGGGTAGGCCGCAACCACAATGAGCCCGAGCACGCGCCGGGTCCCGAGCTGGTCGATAGCGACGCCGAGACAATGCGCGACCTGATGCGCCAGGTGGAAGCGACCAGACCTCTCAACCAGGGAGAACAAAAGCAGTTGCTCGAGCGAGCCGCGCTCGGCGACAAGGCTAGCCAGGAACGGCTGGTGGCCGTGAAGCTCGGCCTCGTAATTCGGTTGGCGGCCGAGCGGGCCGAGCGGGGCGAGCAGGACGTCTCGATGCCCGACCTGGTCCAGGAGGGATCGATCGGACTGGTCGAGGCCGTCCGCACATTCGGCGCCAGCGGTGAGAAGGACTTCGATTCATTTGCCGAGCAGCGCATTGAAGCTCAGATGGACAAGGGCATCGTGGGCGAGACGGCCGCCGCCCGAGATGCCCAGCTGCTCGTCACGGCCGCGACCGATTACGAGCACACCGAGCTGGTCTTGTGCCGGGAGCTCCATCGCAAGCCGACGGAGAGCGAGCTGGCTGAAAAGCTGGAATGGACAGTCGAGCGCACGCGCTACGTGGCCCTGGTGGTCGCCGACGCGCGTCGCCGCCACGACGAAGAGTTGCTCGAGTTCATCGATCCGGCAGCGATCGACTTCGATGACCCCGGGCGCGCTGAGTTTGGCAGCTAACACTCCGCATCGCCCGCCGCAGCGCACGCCTCTTTACGACCGCCACGTAGCGCTTGGTGGTCGCATGGTCGACTTCGGTGGCTGGGAGCTGCCGCAGCAGTACACGTCGATCCGCGACGAGCATTTCGCAGTGCGCAAGGCCGCGGGTCTGTTCGATATCTCGCACATGGGACGGCTCGTCGTCGAAGGCGGCGGCTCAGAGGCCTATCTCCAACGTTTGTTCACCAACGACCTCTCAGCGGTCGCCCCAGGTCACGCGGTGTACACGCTGATGTGCCAGGAGGACGGCGGCGCCATCGACGACCTGGTCGTTTATCGCGAGGCCCCTGATCGTTTTCTGGTGGTCGTCAATGCGGCCAATCGCGAGAAGGACGTCGCGTGGATGCGAAAGCAAATTCCGGCCGGAGCATCGATGACCGATCACACCACCGAAATGAGCCTCATCGCCTTCCAGGGTCCGCGAGCCCATGCACTTCTTCCACGCGACTCTTCACCGACAGATGACATCGCGTATTTCACGTTTCGACCGGGCAAGGTCGCCGGCGTGCCCGCGCTCATCTCGCGCACCGGATATACGGGAGAGGATGGATTCGAGCTCTTCATCGAGCCTGGGCGCGTCGGTGAGGCGTGGGACGCGATCCTCGCCGAAGGCAAGAGCGAAGGTGTGCTGCCAGCGGGCCTGGGTGCGCGCGACGCGACCCGGCTCGAGGCAGCGCTGCGCCTTTATGGAAACGACATGGACGAGACGGTCAACCCATACGAAGCGGGCCTCGGCTGGACGGTCAAGCTTGGAAAAGGAGACTTCATCGGCCGGGATGCGCTGGCGAAGATCAAAGAGGATGGGCCGCGACGCAGTCTCGTCGGTCTCAAGACACAGCCCGGAGACATTCCACGGCACGGCGCGGCCGTCAGCCATGAGGGCCGCCGCGTCGGAGTCATCACGAGCGGCACGCACTCGTTCTTCCTTGGTCACCCGATCGCGCTCGCGATGCTGGAAGGGCCATCATTGCGAGTCGGAGAGAACGTGACGATCGAGGTTCGCGGCCGAGAAGCGCCGGCCGAGGTCGTGAAGCTTCCCTTCTACCGGGGCTCGGCGAGATCCGCGGTCGCCCCGGCCAAGTCTTGAACGGCCGCCCCAATCAGCGAGGATAAAAAGAGTGTCGAATCAGCGCCACTACACCAAGACACATGAGTGGGTCAGTGTCGACGGCAAGACCGTGACGATAGGGATCACCGACTTCGCGCAGTCGCAGCTGGGCGACGTCGTCTTCCTGGAGCTGCCAAGCCCCGGCCGGAAGCTTGCGGCGCGCGAGAGTTTCGGGGTGGTGGAATCGGTCAAGGCCGCCAGCGACCTCTACTCGCCCATCGCCGGGCGGGTGACCGAAGTCAACGACAAGCTCACCGCAAAGCCGGAGCTCATCAACTCGGATCCTTACGGTGAGGGTTGGATCATGAAGTTGGAGCTCACGGGCGACCTGCCGGCGGATCTCCTGGACGAAGCCGGCTACAAGAAGGTCACGGAGGCGTCGGCCGGCTAGGTGCCGTATCTGGTTCACTCGGAAGAAGACCGCGAATCGATGCTCGCGGCGATCGGAGTT
>JGI12635J15846_10004180_pt1 | contig 12483 bp, 16 predicted proteins | sample BlaSpr_A8_OM2_M2_FD_15846 | JGI IMG/M metagenome (IMG submission 15846) | reverse complement strand
CTCGCTGTAATCGTGCCGATCGTCCGAGCCGATCAACGCTGTCTCAAAATTGAAATCAGCGGCCCGGTCAAACGATAATCCTCGCTCGTCGATGTTGCGGGCATTCTTATTCACATCGAAGGTGACTTGCATCGATCAAATTGTATATACAAAATTCGCTCTAGGCCAGGCTATTTGTATATACAAAGATCGATGAGAGGAGCGTCACGCCGGCAATTCCTCTGGCGAGCGGGTTTAAGCGCCTCACCGCGATAAAAAACCCGCATCGTCACCGATGTGGGTTTCATCTTGCCAAGTGCCGTCGCCCCAACCTCATCCGACGTCCGGCTCGTCCTCTCCCGGCTTCTTCCCGGGTTTATCGCTTGGGGCCTGCTTACGGTCGTCATCGACGCGATCCGGCATCTTGCTTGCCTCGTTATCGCTATGTTTGACTGGCTTCGGATTTTTCAGGTCAGTGGGATCGTTGCTCATGGTCCTCTCCTTGCTCATCAAAATGCAGTTGAACATGCAAAAAGGTGCAGCAAGACCCGGACCAGCCGCGTATTGTTAAGCATGAGTGCAATGAATTCGCGGAGCCTCGTCGACCATGACCTCCAACCTAAAAATCGCGCGCATCGCGCTAACCTTATCGATCGCGGCAACCATCGCCGCCTGCACGATCACCCCGCCGCCCAGCGCACTGGAAACGCCGAAGCCGGCCGCCGCCCTGAGCAGCGCGACGCTCGATCAGTACAAGGTGCGCGTCGCGCAGCAAATCTTCGATCGCAATCCGTCGCTGGTGCTCAAAGGCACGCCGCAAGCGATGCTGCGTTCACTCGTCGTGGTCGCGTTCACCGTGGACCGCAACGGCCGCGTGATTCGTTCGTCGGTGTACCGGACCAATGGCGACGATGAAGCCGAAGCCACGGCCCTCGCATCGCTGCGACGCGCGTCGCCGTTGCCCACGCCGCCTGCACGTCTGCTCGACGGCAACGGTCAGCTCGAACTGTTCGAAGACTGGCTCTTCAACGACAACGGCCGGTTCCAACTGCGCACCGTCCATTCGCCACAGGCAACCACCATCGATTGAACGGAACGATTGGTGCATTCGTCGGCATGGTTTCCTTGCTGGCCGCCGCGGACGGTCGTTATAATTTTCGACACCCCGCGCCGGCCATGCCGGCAAAGCCGTCGCCGCCGCCCATCCAGCGCTTGAGCAACGCGCCTGACCGGTCAACACCGCGACACACCCGCGCAGTCCGACGCCGTTCGTTTTCTACGCCGTACACCGCCTCGAGCGGCCGACGCTCGTTGCACATTGCACGTTCAATACAAAGTGTCCCGACACGCGTTTAAACGCGTCCAATGGGCGAACCGGAGATGCCATGTCATCAGCCTCACCTTCAGGCTCATTGCCCGCCTCGCCCGCAAGCGACGCGAAAATGAGCAGTTCCCGCGTGATCTTCGCGAGTTTTATCGGCACGGCGATCGAGTTCTACGATTTCTATGTCTATGCCACAGCCGCCGCGCTGGTCATCGGCCCGGTCTTTTTCCCGCACAGCTCGCCCGCGGCACAGGCGTTGTCGGCGTTTGTCACGTTCGGCATCGCGTTCATCGCGCGGCCGATCGGCTCGTTCATCTTTGGCCATTTCGGCGACCGTATCGGCCGTAAATCGACACTCGTCGCCTCGCTGCTCGTGATGGGCGTGTCCACCACGCTGATCGGCTTCGTGCCCGGCTACGCGTCCATCGGCAGCCTCGCGCCGGTGCTGCTGTGCATCCTGCGCTTCGGCCAGGGCATCGGGCTCGGCGGTGAATGGGGCGGCGCAGCGTTGCTCGCCACCGAATACGCGCCGCAAAACAAGCGCGGCTGGTTCGGCATGTTTCCGCAACTCGGGCCGTCGGTTGGGTTCCTGGCATCGAATGGATTGTTCTTCGGCCTGGCGCTCTCTCTCACCGACGAACAATTCCGTAGCTGGGGCTGGCGCGTGCCGTTCATCGTGAGCGCCGTGCTGGTGGCGCTCGGACTTTACGTGCGCCTGAAGATTGCGGAGACGCCGGCGTTCCGCGCGGCTCTCGAGAAAAAAGAGCGCGTGCGGGTGCCGATCGCAACGCTGCTCAGCCAATATCTCAAGCCGACGCTGCTTGGCGCGGTGGCGATGATCGTCTGCTACACGCTCTTCTACATCTCCACGGTTTTCTCGCTGTCGTACGGCGTCTCGACGCTGCATTTCACGCGCGAAAAATTTCTCGGCTTGCTGTGTTTCGCGGTGCTTTTCATGGCTATCGCAACGCCGATTTCCGCGCTGGCCAGCGATAAATTCGGCCGCCGGCCGGTGCTGATCGTCGGTTGTATCGCGGCGATCCTGTCCGGCTTCACGATGGCGCCTCTGCTCGGCAGCGGCAACACCTATGCGGTCGCGCTGTTTCTCACCATCGAACTGTTCCTGATGGGCGTGACCTTTGCCCCGATGGGCGCGCTGCTGCCCGAGTTGTTCCCGACCAACGTGCGTTATACCGGCGCGGGCGTGGCGTACAACGTGGGCGGGATCCTGGGCGCGTCGGTGGCGCCGTACATCGCGCAATTGCTGGCGAATCGCGGCGGTTTGGCGTGGGTTGGCGGGTACGTGTCGGTCGCGGCAGCGATCAGTCTGATCGGCGTGCTGTGCATGCGAGAAACGCGGAACATCAAGCTTTCTTAGCGCTTATGCGCCACGCGTGCCGGCGAGGCACGCGTGATTCACATTGTTTCCCTTCATCTATCGCGCCGGGTGGCCGCATGCGCCGGTACCGGCTGCTGTTTTGGCAAGCGCGCCCGCTGCGCTTCCTTGCGATCGCGCCAGAACGCCGCGAGCAGGATCAGGCTGCCGATCGCGACGGCGTCGCCGGTCAGCCCCGCTATCCACTGATAGTGTCCGAGCGAAACGACCCGCAAGGCGGTATCGATGACAAGCGACATGCATGCGCCCGCGATAAAACAGACCAAACCCTGCTTGCCGATGTTGACCACGCTTGGCAGGCTCTTCGCCAGCTCCCTGATCCAGCCGGCGTGCGCCGCTTGCGCAAACAGCCACGCGATCACGACAAAACTCACAATGCGCAGGCTCGCCAGGTTCTGCTTCATGTATCCCGGGGGCGCCTGCGTCTCGAGGAAAAGCTTCGCGAACGCGAACGTCAGGAACACGACAATCGCGCCCCGCGTCAACCAGCGCGCGGTTTTCGAATTGTGGAATTCGGCGCTGATCGGCTGCACGCGCGCCAGCATGCCGAGCGCGAACATCAATTGCCACGCGAACGGGTTGAACGACCACCCTTCCGCATAAGCCGACGGCAGCCACTGCGCGAGTTGCGAGGCGAACAGCCATATGCCGAGACTGCCGAACAGCACGACAACCGGCTTACGTTCGGCCAACGGTACGACGAACGGCACAGCGAGCGCGAACATTGCGTACATGGGCAATACCGCCGACAAATACGGCTGATGCCGCAAGGTCGCGACATCGAAAGTCAGACCAATCGGCCGGGCCAGGAACGACGGCCATTCGGTGACTTGCAGCATGGGGGTATCAATACGCAGCCACATCAACAGCGCCCCGCCCAGCAGCATCATGACGGCCGTGAAGAGATAAGCGCGATAGATTTCCCAACTGCGCTTCAGGAAGCGGCGGCACGCAGCCGCGTGGCTCCGCTTCGCTTCCAGCGTTGTATAAGCGGCCGCCGACGCATATCCACCCAGGAACACGAAAACCTCTGCGGAATCGCAGAACGCGTAACTATGAAGTGTAAATCTGGATAAGACGCTTCCCGAAATGTGATCTACGGCAATCACCAGCAACACAACTCCCCGAAAGAAATCCACTTCCAGAGAACGGCGATTCGGGGAATTCATAGATGCAGCTCCGTGGGTAAAGCTTACCTGCAGGGAAAACACCAACTCGGGTTAGTACTTACAGCCACTGGAAAATTCCCGTCAGATCATTCGTTAATCGCAACAAGACCGCCATTGCCGATTTTTGTGCAGCTTGCGTACCGGTACGTCCTGTCTATACTCAACAAAGAGTGAATAATCGCGAGGCGGACTTCATGCGCATTCATCTTCAAAGTGCCGATGTCGTTGCCATAATTGCCATTGCACTATTCACCGCCCTCATGCTGGCCGTGCGTTTCCGGACAACGAGCTGGCGCGGGATTGTGTTCCAGGCGTTGATTGCAAATGCCGGCGCTATTGCCGCCGTAGTCGCTTTCGAAGTAATGACGACCTGATCTTCAGTAAGCGCTCCACGTCACAACCAATCACAGTACTCGATAAAACTTTCATTCTCCCTGGGCCATCGTTGAAACGTTTGCGCGTCATTCAAAACGCTGAATAAAACTTTACCGATTCATTACTTTCTTCTCTCCGCTCTCGCCACCCCGACGAGAGTGTTTTGGGGCGCCGGCTCAATAGCCGCGCCCCGTTTTCTTTTTCGAGGCGCGTTCGAGGCTCGTTAATACGCGCCTGATCAGATCGATTATTCAGCCGAATCGGTATAATCACGGCTTTGCCGACAGCCGGTCGCATGGCTCACTGCACATGATTCGCGCGCTACGCTCTCTTCCCCGATTTACGCTTCGACGTGCGCGCAGCCTCTGGCATCGCTACGGTATTTTCTGGGTGGGAGCAATCGCGGTCGGGCTGGTCGCGGTGTTGTACGCGAAGCTCATCGACTGGGGCTACAACGCGTTTCGCTCGGTTCAGCACGACCACGTCTGGTTGCCGCTGATCCTGACGCCGGCCGTCGCCGCGTTATCCGTCTGGCTCACGCGAAAGTTCTTTCGCGGCTCGGAAGGCAGCGGTATTCCACAAGTCATCGCCGTATTGCACAGTCCACCGGGACTCGGCGCGCGACTGCTGTCGCCGGGCATTCTGATCGCCAAGATGGGTATCTCGTTTCTCGCGATCCTGGGCGGTTTCACCATCGGCCGCGAAGGCCCGACCGTCCAGGTCGGCGCAGCGCTGATGTACAACCTGCGGCGCCTGTTCCCGCGCTCGAACGCCCGCATCGAACGGCAACTCGTGCTGGCTGGAGCGGCGGCGGGGTTGTCGGCGGCGTTCAACACGCCGCTTGCCGGCATCGTGTTCGCGATCGAAGAACTAACGCGCAGTTTCGAAGCGCGCACAAGCGGCGTGCTGATCACGGGCATCATCCTCGCGGGGATCGTCGCGCTCGGTTTGAACGGCAACTACACCTATTTCGGCACGATCGAGATAGGCACGCATTTCCCCAATCTGCTTGCAGTTGCGGTGGTGCTCACGGCCGTCGTAACGGGCATCGCAGGCGGCCTGTTTTGCTGGTTGCTGCTCAATACGTCCAGGTGGATTCCGGCGCGATTGCGCGAGATGCACGCCTCGCGGCCGGTTGTGTTCGCCATGCTCTGCGGGCTGATCATCGCCGTGGTCGGGCTCGTGTCGGGCGGCACTACCTTTGGCAGCGGCTACGCCGAGGCGCGCGGCCTGCTCGAAGGACACGAGCAACTCTCATTGTTTTATCCGCTGCTCAAGATGGCCTCGATGATCGGCTCGTATCTGCCCGGCATTCCGGGCGGGATCTTCGCGCCGTCGCTATCGATTGGCGCGGGGTTCGGCAACATGCTGCATATGGTCTTCAGCCACATGCAGTTGTCGATGCTGATCGCGCTCGGCATGGTCGGTTATCTCGCGGCCGTCACGCAGTCGCCGATCATGTCGTTTGTGATCGTGATGGAAATGATCAACGGCCACGCGCTGGTGATTTCGCTGATGGCGACGGCGCTGATTGCGAGCCGGGTGTCGCGCTTCTTCGCGCCGCCGCTTTATGAGGCACTGGCCGGGCGCTACATGACCCCGCTGCCGTTGCCCGTGCCCAGGGCATCGCCGGAAGTGCCCGAGACACCCGTCGAGAACGAAGCGCCCGTGACCAAATAGAAGCTTAATAAACGTAGACGCGCGGCGCCGGCCGATAAGCATACGGATGCGCCGGCACGACAATGCAGCCAGCGAGCAACGTCGCGAGCAGGCCGAGAATTAAAAGTTTGGTTTTCATCTGGAACTCCGGGAAGGGATCATTGAATTCGGGCGGCACGCTATAGAGGCCACCCGTTCAGCTAACGGGGCGTCGCAGCTATACAGCGTCAGGCCCAGTGTCCGGGCATCCAGCGCCATGCCCCGTCACGCGCAATCCAGTGCCCCGGCACCCAGTGATAACCCACGCGCTCGACTTCCCAATGCCCCGGATTCCACACGTATTGGCCATGCTCCCAGCGCCAGTGGCCGTGATCCCACACATAACCGACGCGCGCCGGCGGAACGGATTCCACGCGCACGGGCGGCGGCGCATTGGGCGCCACGATGATGACCTCAGCCGACGCACTTCCTGCGACAGCCGCGACGCCAGCCACAACGATGGCCGCCTGGGCGATTAACAGACGAATTTTCATGATCGGCCTCTTGAGTTGTTCGCCGGATATCAGCGATATCCACTCAATGCGCGAGGCCACGCTCTAGCCGACAGCGCCGGTGTAACGGCGTTGGCTAATCTGCAACGGAATATTGATGTAATCCAGTTATGCGGCTTGAAGGTGCACAGCCCGGATAGTGAAAAGCCGGAATCGAATGATTCCGGCTTTTTTTGGATGCTTCGTGCGGAGAAAGATTTTCAGCGCGACAGAAGATTCAACCCCATCTCAAGCTGATGGAATTTCGATCTTCACTTCGAGTACTTCGAGATCGTCCTGACGTTCCAGGCTCACCCGGATATCGTCGCTTGAAATCTTCACGTACTTGGAAATCACGGCAACGAGTTCTCGTTGCAACGCCGGCAGATAATCGGCGGGCGCATGACCGCCCGCTCGCTCATGCGCGATGATCAACTGCAAGCGTTCCTTCGCGACCAAAGCGGACTTCTTTTTCTCGCCCAGCAAAAACGAAAGAATCGACATTGCGTCCCCTTACTTGTTGCCGAAGATGCGTTGCAACAGACCTGGCTTCTGATAGTCGATGAAGCGCAAGGACTTTTCTTCGCCAAGAAAGCGCGAAACGATGTCCTTGTAGGCTTCAGCCACGTCAGTGCCATCGAGGTGCACGGCCGGCAGACCCTGATTGGACGCATGCAGCACGGCTTCCGACTCAGGGATCACGCCGATCAGTTCGATCCGCAGGATCTCTTGAATGTCGGTGAGTGAGAGCATCTCGCCTTCGCTCACACGCTTCGGGTTATAGCGCGTGATCAGCAGATGTTCCTTGATCGGCTCTTTGCCTTCAATCGCGCGCTTCGTCTTCGACGAGAGAATCCCGAGAATGCGGTCCGAATCGCGTACGGACGACACTTCCGGATTCGTCACGATCAGCGCTTCGTCGGCGAAATGCATGGCCAGCAACGCGCCCGATTCGATCCCTGCTGGCGAATCGCAAACGATGTATTCGAAGTCCATCGCGATCAGGTCGTTGATGACCTTCTCGACGCCTTCCATCGTGAGCGCGTCTTTATCGCGCGTCTGCGAGGCCGGCAGGATGAACAGGTTCTCGCACTTCTTGTCCTTGATCAGCGCCTGGTTGAGGTTCGCTTCGCCCTGGATCACGTTGATGAGGTCGTACACCACGCGGCGTTCGCAGCCCATGATGAGATCGAGATTGCGCAGGCCGACATCGAAGTCGATCACGGCCGTCTTATGCCCGCGCAACGCGAGGGCCGATGCGAAGCTCGCGCTGGTGGTCGTCTTGCCGACGCCGCCCTTGCCCGAAGTCACCACAATGATTTTTGCCATTCCTGTACCTTGTGTTCGTCAATTAAGTCCGCTGGCGTTCTGTCCTGGTGCGCGCCGTCCCCATCAGGCGCGCCTGGCTGATGCCTCTCAGGTCAGTCGCAGCGGTTCGATCATCAGTTTTTCTTCGTCGAGCCAGATCTGCACCGACTTGCCCAGAACGTCGGCGGCGAGCGGTGTTTCCATCGTCCTGTAGATGCCGGCGATAGAGATCAGTTCCGGCTCCAGACACGTGCAGAAAATGCGCGCGTCGAGATTGCCGTGCACACCCGCGAGCGCGCGGCCGCGCAACGGCGCATAGATATGAATGTTGCCTTCCGCGATCACTTCCGCGCCGTAGCTCACCAGCCCCAGCACGACGAGATCGCCCTTCGCATAGACCTGCTGGCCCGAACGCAACGGCCGGTCGATGATGGTCGTCTTCGGCACGGGCGCGCTGGGCGCAGGCGCTTGCGCCACGGCCGCTTCGATCACGGCCGCCGCCTCGGTGTTCTCAACGCCCGCATCCACCGACGGTTTCGGCGCGCCACGCCGGTCGCGTGCTTCGAGCAACGGCAGCGCGCCTTCGGACGCCCATGCCTGGTCCCCCGATGCAACCACGCCGATCGGGCGCATACGCACGCTGTCGAGCAACGCCGCGAGTTCGCTTACGGATATGCGCTCGTCGGCGGCCAGACGGCGCACGTCGATGGCGACAGTATCGTTCGCGAAAAACTCGGGAGTCGCTTCGAAGCGCCGCGTGAGTTCCGTGCGCAGCGCGTCGAGGTCGGTGGTCTTGACGACAAACAGAAGCGTGTCGACAGAGCCGCTGCGCAATTCGAAAAAGGGCGTTTTTTTGAGCGACATAGGTAAAGCCGAAAATTTTGCGTATTTTACAGGCGTGAGGCAAGCAAACGGAATATTTCAGATTGACGCCCAAATGCGGGCGGCGCGACGGCAGCACGATAGAAGATGCAGAGGAAACGGCGAGGGAAATCGAAGCAGGCAAACCGCGACGCGAAGAACGCTGCGGATCCCTTGCTCAGGTCGAGTGCTCAGGTCACATGATCACTCACGCGACGCACGAGCAGGGTTTCGTATTCCTCGGGATGCGCCGGAATACGGCGTCGTTCGCCGGCCGGACCGAAACCCAGGCGCTCGTAGAAACGCATCGCGTTGCGGTTTTCGTCGGTGACCCAGGCGAAGACATCGTGCACGCGCCGCTCCGCGAGCCATTGCGTGGCAGCATTAACGAGCAATTCGCCACCTCGCAGATGCCGCACTGCCGGCGCGACCCACAGCGCATAGACGAAAGCGCGCGGGGCCGGCGCTTCATCGATAAACGCACCGACCAGACCCGCCGGATGACCTTCGGTGTACAGGATAAACGACGCAGTGGTGGGAGAATTCGCGTGGCGATCGGCCGTTTCGTCGAAGCTTGCGACATCGGCGGACAAGGCCTCCTCCAGCGTCTCCCCGAACGCGTAAGGCGCCTCGCGCAATGACGCTGTGCGAAGCTCGCGCAGGACTGCACCTTGATGCGCGGTGATCCTGCGAACAGTTAGTGAAGGACTCATGCGGGTGTTTTTCTCTCAAGCTCTCACAAGCTTCTTAAGCTTTCTTAAGCCGGCTTAGTCTATTTAGTAGCTTCAACCGAACAGACGAACGAGTCAAATCATTATTTCAGGCGATGCGTGAAACGCCCTTGCCGTGGGCCTTTCAGCCCACCACGCGCGCGTGTCATATCACTTCACGTGGCTTCACGTCACCTCACGGCGCTTCGTATTCGCCCGTGCCATCGGGCCATGGAGTCAGCAGTTCGAAGCCGGCGTCGGTCACCGCGACCATGTGTTCCCATTGCGCCGACAGCGACCGGTCTTTTGTCGTCACCGTCCAGCCATCGCGCGATTGCTGCGTTGCAGCGCGACCCGCATTGATCATCGGCTCGATGGTGAAAACCAGCCCGGGCTTCAAACGCAATCCCGCGCCCGGTTGCCCGTAATGCAGCACTTGCGGATCCTCGTGATACACGCGGCCAATGCCGTGCCCGCAATACTCGCGCACGATCGAATACCCTTCGCGATTCCCAACGCTCTGAATCGCATAGCCCACGTCGCCCAGCGTCGCGCCCGGACGTACCGCACGAATGCCGGCGACCATCGCTTCATACGTCGTGTCGCACAGCCGTTTTGCCTCGCGGCTCGGCGTGCCGGCGTAGTACATGCGGCTGGTATCGCCGAAATAACCGTCCTTGATGATCGCGACGTCGATGTTAACGATGTCTCCGTCCTTCAGCACCCGGCCGCCGGGAATGCCGTGACAAACCACGTGATTCACCGACGTGCAAATGGTCTTCGTAAAACCCATGTAGCCCACGTTCGCGGGAATCGCCTTCAGCTCTTCGACAATGAAGCGATTGCAAATCGTGTCCAGCTCTTCAGTGGTGACGCCCGGCTGCACATGCTCGCCGATCATCGCGAGGACTTCTGCGGCCAAGCGCCCGGAAATGCGCAGTTTTTCGATGTCGGCAGGCGACTTGAGTGTGATGGCCATGGAGCGTTGGTGTGTCGGCGCGCGGGTTCGATGGTTCGCCGGCGCATTAATTCAGGATGCCGGCGATGATAGCATCGCGCGCTTTTCCCCTCTTTTTTCGATGGCTTGTCCGATTACCTTGCGGCCGGGCAACGTCATGCTTTAGGCTTGATTCAGTTTGCTTCTGCAGGCTGTTTCGGCCCCTGATTTACGGCCTTTTCCGTTGCTTTTTCCGTTTTATCGCTGCCTCGTTTTTACTGACGCCATTGCTTATGCCCTCACGCCGAGTTGTCCCGTTCGCGTCCCTGCTTGCATCTTTGTTCGCCCTTGCTGCGTGCAGTTCCTCTAGCGTCCCCGAACTTCGTGCATCGAGTCCGGTGATCTACGTGTCGTCACACCGCCTGCTCGGCGATGTCCTCAATTGCCTCGAAGACAAACTGCCTTCGGTATCCACATCGAAGCTGGGTAGCGCCTCGGAACTGCTCGTCGGACCGAACGCTTGGCTAGTGACGCTCACGCCATCGCAATACGGGTCAACGGTGAGGGTACAAAAATCTTCGGGCGATTACAGCGGACTGTCCGAGCCGGAAATGCGCTTCGATATCGCGCGCTGTACCACTTGAATTCAACTGACCATCGCTAAATAAAAAAATCCCCGATGAATTAATAATTCATCGGGGATTTTTTAACATTCATTTAATCGATTATTCAGATAATCAGAAGTAGTAATGAAGCCCGACTGTGAAACTGTCGTTATGGCGTTTAGTTCCATCATGGCTACTTGAATCGGCAGTCCATTCGGCCGCGACGCTGAATTGCTTCATGAACTTATATTCAACGCCCAGGCCGCCATGAAGGCGCGCATTAGGCCAGCTTCCTGTTGCCCCTAAACGTGCATAGGGCATGATCGTGTTGAATGGGATTCCGACCTTGAGGTCCACGCCACCGTCCTTGTAGGTGGTCGAACCGTGGTGGAAATCCGCGAACACTTCTGCGCCGATCATGAACTGCTTCACATCGAATCCGTAGCCTGCCGTCAGGCCGGGGAACGTGGTGCTATGGGATGCGGTGTTGACGACGCCGGATGCGTCAGACCAGTTCTCCCCCACCTTGAAGCCGGCGTAGGGACCAGCGAACTCGCTCGCTTGAGCACACGAAATACCGGTCACGGCGATGACCAGTGCGGCAAAAAATTTCTTTAGATTGGACATGGGGTTTGCTACGTAACATTAAATCGAACAGCAACGTTAATTGCCACATTCGTGCACATCCATTGTGAATAAGGTTCACTGAATTTCTATTGGACTGAATTTCGCAACGAAGCGAAAGATTAAATTGCAGGGACGTACGAGACCAATCGGAGGGGTCCTAATTACCTTTTTGGCGTTATTATTTATGGGCTCTCGTTTCACAACCGCTTAAAGCGAGGGACGTTACGATGTTTTTTGTCGTAGCTTTGCAACGGTTATTAATAAGCACGTACGTGCAATTAATTTAATTAATGCAATGAACTAGTGATTTGAAACAGGAATTGATATGGCGGTGAGCCGAACGAGACTAAATCGGCAAATTCGCGGTTGCTTTTCACGCAATTGCCTCGCCGTTTGCCGAGAGGCGTCCGTCGAGGCCTGCACCGCCATCGGATTCTCACAACGGAGGTTCACGCATGAACCACCTCGCTCTCAACGTCCGCAAGAGCTTGCTGGCGATTGCTGTCACTGCCGAATCGCTTGGCTTCCTGGCGGATGCCAGGGCTACGGGCCCCGTCGCGCCGCCGGCCGACAAGCCAGTCTCGCTGTCCGTGGCGCCTGTGCATGTGTATCGATCGCCCTCTATTGTCGGGACTTCGCCGGCGTCCGACCCAAAGCCCGCATCCGACGCTGATGATTGGTCGAGCCGGCAGATACCGGATATTGAGAAGCCGGACAACTGGGCCTGCCGGACGTCGAATAATCTGAGTCGAAGCTCGGCCGGCAGAAATACCGATGGCAAGTCGACCTTCGATATTGAACGCTTGCTGCCCAAGTGCTGACATGGAAACGCGGGTAGCGCCGCGGGTTCCAGTCATCTCATGCAGTCATGGGGAAAGCAGCGATGCGGGTGAGCCTGATTCAAGCTAAGCCACGCGGCTAAGGAGAGGTTGCTGCGGCACTGGGAAGACAAAACCCCCGCTGATCTTGCGATCAGCGGGGGTTTTTAAATTTGGCGGAAAGG
>JGI12635J15846_10004178_pt1 | contig 12489 bp, 11 predicted proteins | sample BlaSpr_A8_OM2_M2_FD_15846 | JGI IMG/M metagenome (IMG submission 15846) | reverse complement strand
CCACATGGACATTCGGTACCGGCAATCCGTAGGCGTCTTTCACACTGGGATTCAGCGTGATGCGGTTGCCGGCGCGGGGCAGATCCTCGCCATTGATAAACATGCCGGCCATGTTTCGGTAGCTTTCGATGATGGACGCGAAGTCTCGGCCCCATCCATAGGACAAGCCCACCAGGGGAAAAGTCGGCAGGTCGAGTGTAAGCAGTTCGATCCGGTATCCGCCGGCGAAACCGCGGCGGGGCTCGTTGACCACTTCATCTTCGACAACGCCGGCCAGCGTGGCGCCTCTCCAGGAAAAGACCGGCTTCTCAAAAATTCCCCAGACAAACCCTGTGATCTGGTGGCAGTAGTTTCGTCCTACCTGGCCGTTCGAATTGCCGAGACCTTGCGGGAATTTTGAAGAAGAGGAGAGCAGCAGTAGACGAGCGGTCTCGATGGCGTTGCCCGCGACGCAGACCAGGCGGGCCTTCTGTCGTTGCTCATTGCCCTGGCCATCGCGGTAGACGACGGCGTTGACGCGGCCGTCGGCGCCATGCTCGATTTTTGTGGCGGTGGACCCGATCCGCAGGTCGAGTTTCCCGGTCGCTTCGGCTCGCGGGATTTCCGTGTAGAGCGTGCTCCACTTCGCGCCCATTTTGCAGCCCTGCACGCAGAAGCCTTGTTGAATGCAAGCGCCGCGCCCGTCGAAAGCGCGCGAATTGATGGCCATGTAGCCCGTGTGTACTTGCTTGTAGCCGAGCTTTTTCGCGCCCGCATACATGACTTTGAAATTGTTCGAAGCGGGCAAACCGGGAACGCCGTTACGCCGCGTCACGCCGAGACGGCGTTCCGCTATTTGATAATACTTCTCGAGTTCCTCGTAAGAAATCGGCCAGTCGATCAGCGAGGCGCCGGCAACATTTCCATAAGTCGTTTTTGCGCGCAGTTCCCAAGGCTGCAGACGCGGCGCGGACGCCGTCCAGTGAACGGTTGTGCCCCCGACGGTCTTGCAGTGCCACACCGGCAGAGAAGGGAAGTCGCGCGCGACGCCCCAGTTGCCGCTCTGCGTGCGCGCATCGAGCCAGGTCAATTGAAGGAATGCTTCGCCCGGCAACTGTGAAAAAGTTTCGGTGGATTGGCGCTTGCCGGCCTCCAGCAAAACGACTTTGATGCCGCGGCGGGTCAGTTCATGCGCCAGCGTGCCGCCTCCGGCGCCGGAGCCGATGATGACTACGGCGTTCGAATCATGGAGGTCGATGTGAGCCATGTCGAAGTTCTCCGCCAGTTACGAACTGACGGGCAGCGGGCCGCTGTCCTGCAGAGGCACTTCCGGCAACCAGCGCAGATCATTGAATCCACGCAGAAGATAGCCGCCCTTGGAGAATGCTTCACCCTCGTAACCGAAGAAAGCATAGGCCATTGGAGTGGCGTAAAGAACCTGTACGGTCTTCAGACGCATCGCTTGAAAAAACGCGGATGGTTCAATTTTGTTCAGAATCACAACGCGGTCGGACTCTGTCCTTGTCGCGAATCCCGGGCCGAGTGCAACGAGGCCTTCTTTGAGAATCTTGCGCGTGCTCTCGTCCTTGCTGGCATCGCTGTCGATGGCCTGAATAACCATCGCATACGCCGCATCGTCAAGTTTGTCGTGCGGCGCGATCGTGCGCGCCATGGCCATGAGTTCGGCGCCTTCGGAGCTGGTGAGGGCGGTGAGATCGACGGCCCATGCGCGCCCGCGCGAGATCAGGGCAAGCGGGCTTCCGACGACGACCAAACCCGTCAGTAAGCCCGTAGTCGTCTTGAGGAGTTCCCGGCGGTTTAGACTTACGAGATCATCCATAAATTCTTCCGCTCGTCGACAGATTATTTTGCGACCGCGACGCGTATGTGATTACCGCCAACGAATTTCAATGCTACGAACGAGCGCGATGTTAGGCACACGTGTNTGCNCTGTCAAGCAAGTTCCGTATATTTCATTTGCTTCCGCGTAAGGAACGAATTGCGCTTTCTCTTTTGCCCATATTGGTTACAATCCAGCAGCATCGAGGCGCGGAGAATGGACGCAAAGGAGAAAAACACTTTGCCACGAGGTTCAGATCAAAAGGAATGGGACCGCATTGCTGCCAGTGAGGAGTTCCGGCATCTGCTCGCCCTCAAGAAACGGTTCATCCTTCCGGCGTTTCTTTTCTTTTTTGTCTACTACTTTGCTCTTCCGGTTTCCATCGGGTACGCGCCGAAATTCATGTCCGCATGCGTGCTCGGAACTGTGAACCTGGCGTATCTGTTCGCGCTTTCGCAATTCGTCGTGGGGTGGATCATCGCCTGGGCCTACCTGAGGGCCGCGGCGAAGTTTGACCGGCTTACGAAAGATCTTCTCCAGAAAAGCGCAGGCGCGCAGGGAGGCAGGTAAGTGTCCGCCTCTCTGGCGGTATTCCTGGCTTTCGTCTTAAGCACGCTGGCGATTACATTTTGGGCCGCGCAACGTTCGCATGGAGCAAGCGCGTATTTCGCCGCCGGGCGCCAAATCTCCGCATGGCAAAACGGATTCGCCGTGGCCGGCGATTTTATGAGCGCGGCATCCTTCCTTGGAATCGTCGGCCTGATCGCGCTGCAGGGATTCGATGGATTTTTGTATTCGGTTGGCGGCCTAGTCGCCTTTGTGACAATTCTTCTCTTGGTCGCGGAACCGCTGCGCAACGCCGGGAAATACACCGTCGGAGATGTTCTGGCTTTTCGCCTTCGTCCGCGGCCCGTGCGGGCGATGGCTGCGCTCAGCACTCTCACCATTATTACGTTTTATATGATCGCGCAAATGGTGGGCGCGGGTGCGCTGGTGACGCTCTTGCTGACCGGGTCCGGAATCAGCTTCGACATGGCCGTGGTGGGCGTGGGGATTTTGATGATGGTCTACGTGATCTTCGGCGGGATGCTGGCGACTACCTGGGTTCAGATCGTCAAAGCCATGCTGCTGCTGTCGTGCACCGTCATCCTAACGATCCTGGTGCTCGGACATTTTCATTTCCATTTGGGCGAATTTTTTTCCGCGGCAAGCCGGGTCGCTTATCACCAGAAGGGGCAACTGGTGGTGAAAGACTTTCTTCAGCCCGGTTTGCGCTACAAACCTCCCTACGGCGCGCTGGACCTGATTTCCCTCGGGATGGCCTTCGTTTTTGGGACTGCGGGAGCACCGCATGTTCTTGTGCGATTTTATACCGTTCCTGATGCACAAACAGCACGCAAAAGTGTGGTTTGGGCGATGATGCTTATTGGCAGCTTCTTCATCATGACCTCGGTGCTCGGGCTGGGAGCAGCAACGATTGTGGGTCCGGACTTCATCGTCACGCACGGCGGAACGAATTTGAGCGGCCCGCTGCTGGCGCAAGCGCTTGCCGGAGATATCTTCCTCGCGTTCGTGTCTGCCGTCGCGTTCGCAACTATTCTCGCAGTGGTGGCCGGACTGACAATCAGCGCGGCCACTTCCTTCGCTCACGATTTCTGGACAAATGTGATCCACAGTGGAGCGGAGCGAAAATCAGGCGAGACCGTCCTCGTCGCGCGGATCACCGCTTTTGCCGTCGGAGCATTCTCGATTCTTGTCGCCATCCTGCTGGGGCCGGCAGCCAATGTAGGGATTCTGGCTACGCTGGGAATGTCGGTAGCTGCTTCCGCCAGTTTTCCCGTCATCCTGCTATCGGTTTTCTGGCGCCGCTTTAATACCGCGGGAGCAGTTGCCGGATTGTCGGTTGGCTTGCTCGCTGCAATCGGTCTCATCCTCGCGGGTCCCAACTTCATGGGGATCGATCCGTCGAATGCGACCGCGACGGCGCGCCATCTGATTCAAGCAAGGGCGTGGTTTCCGCTGGAAAACCCTGGCATTCTCAGCGTGCCTCTTGGATTTTTGGCGGCATGCGTGGGCACGCTGATTGGCAATGAGCCCAGCGCCGAGGCTAAATTCAACGAGTTGATGGTCCGCGCCAACACCGGATTGGGAGCGGAGAAAGCCGCAACTCACTGAAACTGATTGCGCTTCATCATAGAATCTTGTGCGCTGCCCTACCTGTTTGCAAAAGGCAGCACATGGGTGCAGACCCCGTGTTTAACGGGGTTTACACCAGTCACGTTGCTCTTTCACTCACTCAACTTTTCACTTCGGGTTCAACGATAGTTCGGCGGATTGGCGGACTGATCCATGCCCATGCACTTTTGCCCGCCCTTTTGAACATTGACGCTGATCAACCGCGGTCCCGGCGACGCAAACGCCTCTTTGAGCGCAGGCTCGAGATCTTCCGGCCGATCCACCTCCTGCGCCGCCATGCCGTAACCCTGCGCGAGCTTCACCATGTCGATGCCCGGCAAGTCCATGCCGGGGACATTTCGTCCGACATTTGTGAAATCGCAAAACCCTTTCAAGGCGGAGTAATCGGCATTCCGCAGCACGACAAAAATCACCGCCGCGTTGTACTGCACGGCACTCCAAAGCGTTTGGATGGAGTACTGGATGGATCCGTCACCCACGGGGCAAACCACTCTCCTCTCCGGACGCGCGAGTTGCAGCCCAACAGCGGCAGGCAGAGCGAAGCCCAAAATTCCAGTGCGCACCGAGTAAAACGAGCCCGGCTGGTCCAGGCGAAGATACCGGTCGAGATCCCCTTTCGACGACGGACATTCTTCGCAGACGACCGCATCTCGCGGCATGACGCGATTTAACACGCTGAAAAGAAAGCGGGGTGAAATGGGATATTCGGGTTTTGGCTCAGGTGGCGGAGGCTGCGCCGAAACCGAGTTGCGTGCTCTTGCCTTGGCGTGGCTGCGAATGTATTTCATCGCGGAAGCCAGGTTGCCGACGATGCTGGTTCCGGCGACTGCGGCAGAAGCGTCGAGCGGCGAATTCGTGATGTGGAAAAGTTTGGTTCCCGGCCGAATCGGATTGCCCGGCACGTAGGCGTAATAAAGAAAAATGGGCGCGCCTAGAACCACCACCGTGTCATAAGCGGCCAATTGATCGGCCAGCGGTTGTTGTGCGGGGAAGAGATCTCCACGAAAGAGAGGATGCGTTCGCGGGAACGCCACTCTCGGACCGATTGGTTCCTGATAAACATCCACATTGAAATGTTCCGCGAGCGCGATGATTTCCTGCCATCCCTGGTCCTCTTCAATTTGGGAGCCGGCGACGATCGCGGGATTGCGGCTGGCATCGAGCGCGCGAACCACGGCATCGAGCGCCACCGGATCCGGCAAAACAGTTTGGTGCACCGCGCGCGAATCCACAGACCGGCATTCGCGCCTCCAGTCGTCCATGGGAATGGAAATAAATACCGGTCCCATGGGCGGCTGCATTGCGAGGTGATACCCGCGCACAATGGCTGCAGGCACGTCCTCTGCCCGTAGCGGTTCGCAGGCCCATTTCACATAAGGCTTGACGACCTCCACCGCGCGGCTCACGAGAAAAGGTTCCGCCAACAAATGGCGTCGATCCTGCTGCCCCGTGGTTACCACCAACGGAGCGTGGCTATATGCGGAATCGATGATGGCAGAGAGACCATTGCCGGCGCTGGCGATCGAGTGCAGGTTGACGAAAGCCGCTTTTCCGCACGCCATCGCATATCCAAGCGCCATGCCTGCTGCTGCTCGCTCGTGCAGCCCGAGGACATATCTGAAGTCCGGAGGCATGTCGCGCAAGAAAGGCAATTCCGTCGAGCCGGGATTGCCAAAGATTACCGTCATACCCAGTTTGCGCAAGACTTCGTAGGTAACTTCGCGAACCGTGGTCACTTCCGCGCTCCGGGTTCGCCGAAGTTCCCGCTGGATTTTTCGAGTAGATGTTCCACTCCGCCTCCGAGTGAATGACACTACATTTTTTGACGGTAGAGAAGCAAGCAGGACGCATTGCAAAGCTGACGAGAGGAATGGATTGAGCGCTCTGAGAGGATGGCCGGTTATCCCCTCCCCAATGCGACGAGCGGAGGGCAAGCCCCGCCCCTACAAAGGTGACTCTTCGGGCAGTGCACTGGTACGGTTCATGAGGAACGAAAAGCGGGCAGGGGACTAGAGAAACTCAGAAATTTGGAGAGGCCGCGCGGGCGGCTAGCTGGCCTTCGGAAGAAGCTATGGATTGGGCGAGGGTGAGTCGTGGGGCGCGTAGCAAGAGGAAGAGTTCGCCGGCCCAGAGTAAAATATCCAGCAAGCGTCCGCGCTGAAGATTGGTCAAAGATTGAGATTGCAGGCTGATGTCGAGGGCCTTTCGCGAGCACTCTTCGATGAAGGCGCGCATGGAGGCCAAGTCGACGGGCTCTGCGCTGAACCTGCGGCCCCGCGGATCAAGGCCCTCAAGCTTTTCATAACAACGCAGAAGGAAATGGTTCAGGCAGAGAGCCTGGTGATCCAGTGCAGTAATCGCGGCGCCGTCACAAGAACCCACCCGGCAGTTTCGTTCCCCGTGCATCGTATCCACTCCAACCAGACCCATTGATTGCACTCTACTACCGATCTCATTCTTTTTCAGAACTTTCTTCACTGTATAAGATGCGCTATGCCAAGCAAATGGTTTCCTCTTCGGAAACCAGACTGTGCACTATGGAACACTCAGCGGCGGCACTTGTTTCTGGCCGAGACATCGGCAAAAAAGACGAGTGCGGCAACAACGACGACACCGGCAATACGGGCAAGTGCGCGACCAGGGTTTGCACCCGCAGGCAGCGGTCGAGATAGGGCTTCAGCAGGGCGTGCACCCAGCGGGCGTTCTGGCTGCAGAGTTTCGCGCGGTCAGATCCAGCCCAGAGCGTTACGACGGTGACGAGGCGCGCTTCCTGATCGGAAATCATCACCAGGCATCCGGCGAATCCGGTTACATCTTTCAGCGCGCCGGCGATGGCGGCTGGAATCGCGGCTTCCGCGCAGTGTGCTGCTTCGGGCTTGGCCACAAATTCAATGCTCAGAGCAGTCACGAGAGGTGCTCCTGACATGCCATTAGCAAGCGGCTCAGGTTTCGACGCGGTGGTTTGTAAAAATGGATAAGTGACACTTTGTGTCACACTTGAGTAGCGCGTTGGACTTGCCACAATTCCTCCATTTATTGGCCCACCCTTGGGAGAAGGGAGGCGCATCCTCGCCCGTTCAGGGCGGGCCAGGATGCGCCCACTGGGGCACATGGGGACCGGGGAAGGTACCCCACGGATAAGGACTCCCGAGCGTACTGGGGGTTCCTACGGACGAGTAGTGCGTCTGGCGGCGATTCCGTTTCAAAGGTCTGCACGGGAAACATAAGTCTCGTTGCTCCCAAGGGGATGCGACGATATACTCCCCCCACGAATCTGAGGGCAGCGTGGAGTTCTTCAATTTCGACAAAGAGTATGTGGAACGGCTGCGGCAGGGGGATCCCTCGACTGAGCAACACTTTGTCGCCTATTTTGAGCAACTTCTCCGTATCAAGCTGCGGTCCCGGAGGATTGCCCCGGACAGAATAGAAGACCTGACGCAAGAGACATTTATTCGGGTGATCGCCAAAGTACGTGAAGAGGGGGGGGTGCGCCAGCCGGAACGCTTCGGGGCCTTTGTTAACTCCATTTGTAGCAATATCTTACTGGAGTACTACCGTTCGAGTCAGAAGGACCAGACGCCGGAGGAACCGCCGCCCGATATTCCGGATGATAAGGTCCTGGACCTTGAGGGGATGTTCGCTACCAAGCAATCGGCGGAGCAAGTGCGTAAGGTTTTGAAGGAAATGCCCCAGCGAGACCGCGAGCTGCTCTGCGCTATCTACTTGCAGGATAAGGAGAAAGACGAAGTTTGCGTGCAGTTCGGGGTGAACCGCACCTACCTGCGGGTTTTGCATCTGCGGGCCAAGGATAAGTTCAAGGCCCTCTATATGAAAGGCCAGATGGGGATTGCCCGGCGGACAACTGGCTTGGGGAACCAGTGAAACGATTTAGCCCCCCCCCGCACTACTTTACGGATGGCACCAATGGATCATAACGAGGCAATACAACTGCAAGCGGCAATAAAGTATGTGCTCGGCGAACTCTCCCCGGTCCAGCGAGAGGAGTACGAAGAGCATTATTTCGATTGCTCGGAATGCGCAATCGATCTGAAGGCGATGGCGGCGTTTGCGGACACGACGCGGGAAGTGTTGCGGGAAGAGCGGGCGTGCTCGCTCGCGAAAGATCTCGCTCCGGNACGCGGCGGATGGCTGCGTTGGTTCCAGCCCATGGCGGCCGTACCGGTGTTTGCCGCGCTGCTGCTGCTGATCGTCGGATATCAGAATGCGGTCACAATTCCTCATTTGAAGAACACAGCATCCCGAGCCGTGGCAGAAATCTATGGCCAGACCATCTTGATACAGCCTTCCGGTACCCGCCGGGGCAACGAAGCACCTGCGAATGAGGCCCCCTTCGAAGTCCGGGCTAACGAGGGATTTCTTCTGCAGCTTGATTTTATTCCCTCTGCAACATTTCCGTCCTATCTTTGTCAACTGCAAGACGAATCCGGCCGAGTGCTGCAACAAGTTGCCGTCATTGGAGAAAAGGCTAGGCAGGAATTGCATGTACCCGTCCCGGCAGGCTTGCTCCCGCATCCCGGCAAGTACAGCTTAGTCTTCCTCGGCGCTGACCCCGTTTCTGGAAAAGCTGTCAATAACGGCATACTGCAATACTTCACATTTAACGTTGCATTCCGTCGGTAGATGAATAAAATTGGCAGGCTGCGGAGGAACGGATTGTTCTTAGGGAAACTGAGCCTCAGCCCCGACTTGGAACATGTCATCGCCGCGGGCTTTTGTCCCTGAAGAAATACTCATAGCTTCTGCATGCTGTTAACTCGCTCCACCAGTCGAGGAGTCCCCGATGGCACACTTGCACCGAATCCCCTTTCACTTCCACGCCCACGGCCATGCCCTTAGCGGCGAGTTTCGTCATCCACTGTGGTCCCTGATTTCTGCCCAGGCCTCTGCCTCGCTATCCACCATCGGTGGGCACGCGACAGCGCAGGTGGAGAATTTCCAGCATCAGGATTTCGTCCGCTTCAAATCCGCCCACACGCACATCTCGGGCAAGCGGCGGCGCGACGAAACTTTCGTGACCCATGCCAGCACGGTCATAGAAGGTCTTAATATTCTGGGGATGCTCACGGCTGATCGGATCGTTTCACGGCTCACGTCGATCCACAGCCCCAAAGAACCCGAAGGGCATATCATTGCCGAAGATAGCCGGTTCGAGGGGCTGAAGATCAACGGAGAAGACGTGAGGGTGACTCTTCGCCATGATCTGCTGGTCAAATGCAAGACTTTTGGAGATCTCACGAAAGGCATTGCAAGCGACAAGAAATCCGGGAAAATAGTGGCGCACGACGAGGACCGGCAGGTGGCCATTTGCTCGCTAGTGGAAAAAATCGAGACGAAGTTGAAGGGCGTCGATTTAAAGCAGCACCTCATCAAGGTCGAAAATTTCGGAAAAATCTTTTTGGCCGAAATCTTCGCCGAACCGGGAACCAGAACCCTGACGATGCTCCGCCTCGAACTCGGCTCGCCTCACGTGGCGGACATCACGGCGGGCGAGACCACGACCAACGGCAAACCAACCCCTCCGTGAAAGTAGGTTTTGCTGGGATCTCCTTATGGCTAGCGGTACTCAGTGTGTTCGCCGCGGCTTGTCGAACAACCGCCGATCCGCGGGCTGTATATGATCAAATCGACCTTAAGATCAGCCGGGGTGAGCTAGCTGCCGCAAAGAAGGACGTAGACCTGGCTCACAAGCGATTCGGCGCCAGGAACATAGAGTGGAACTGGCGCTTCCGGATTCTTGATGCGCGGATTTTCGCCTCGCAATCCGACTCCTCATCTGCCCTCGCTGTCCTTAGCGGCGATCTTCCTGCGTCGCTTGCTAACACAGATATTGCGGTTCAGAAGCTTGTACTCGAAGGTTTCGCTTACAGAACCGCGCAGGATTTTCACAGGTCACATGAAGCTTTCGTTGCCGCGGAACAGAGAGCTACTTCCTCGTTTCAAAGACTTCTACCCAAGGTGTTGATAGAAAGAGCTGCTCTTGAAGTTGATCTGAAAAACTATTCCCTTGCTAACGAAATGTATGATCGTGCCCTATTCCTTGCCCGCCAGCGGAATGACCGAGACCAGGAAGCGGCTGCACTCGTTAATCTAGCTCGCCTTGCGATCAGTCAAGAACGGTTTGATGAAGCGATCGACCAAAATCAAGCGGCTCTCCAACTTTCCCGGTCATTGGGAAAGCTGACATTTGTTGCGACAGCACTTGGCAACATGGGGTGGAGCTATTTCGAGTTGGGCGACTTTGACAATGCGCTCGATTTTTACCAGCAGGGCGCGCAAGCGTCTGCCGAAAGTGGACTTTCGGGGTATTCAGCCTTCTGGTTCTCGGGCGTTGCAAACTCTTACGTAGCTCTTCGAGAGTACACTCCTGCCGAGGAACTAGCTCGCAGTACACTCAAACGGGCGTACGAACTGAAAGACGCGGAAACGATCACCGTGTGTCTTAACACACTTACCGAAATCATGCTGAAAACGGGGCGGCTCGGCGAGGCGGAGCAACGCAACCAAGAAGCGCTGAAAATGGAAGAGGAAGGCCAGGACAAGCTTGGAATCCTCGAATCGTTGATCTTGGCCGGACGCATTGCAACTGCCAAAAAGCATTTCAATGATGCTGAAACACTTTTTCACCGGGTTCTTGCAGAACCCAGCGCCAGTTCCCCGGTCAAGTGGCGAGCCATGGCCGGCCTCGCTTACGTGTGGGATGACCAGGGAAGATTTGTCGAAGCCGAACGACAATACCTCAAAGCGATCAACACGATCGAGCAAGCGAGACGGTCGGTCAACCACGATGAATTGCGATTGAGTTTTCTTTCCAGCGGGATCGAAGTGTACGGTGGATACATCGATTTCTTGATCCGCCGAGGCAGGTCCACCGACGCCCTAAACCAGGCGGAACTCAGCCGCGCACGCACTCTGGCCGAGGGTCTATCTTTTAACGACCAAGTCGCGTCTTCGCACGCCGCGCCGAACGTCCCGCCGCAGCAGATTGCCCAGCGTTTTCACGCTACGCTCCTGTTTTACTGGCTCGGTGAAAAGCGCTCCTACCTGTGGGCTGTCACGCCTACAAAGACAACGTATTTCACGCTGCCACCGGCCTCGGAGATCGATCCTCTCATCAAGTCTTACCGCGACGTAACGCTCAAATCCGGCGACCTATTGAAGAGCGCTACGTCCACGGGGGAGAAGTTATATGCATCATTGTTGGCGCCCGCAGAGAAGCTGGTTCCCCCCGGTTCGCGAGTGATCTTGCTGCCTGACACCAGCCTATATGGTCTAAATTTCGAGACGCTGATCGTCCCCGGCCCGCAACCTCACTTTTGGATCGAGGACGTCACCGTGACCACGGCGGGCTCCTTGTCGCTGCTGGCATCCGCCGCCAATCGCGCGCCTCCCAAAGAGAAAAATCTGCTTCTCGTCGGTGACCCGCTTCCGGTTCCCGAATTCGGCCCTCTGCCCCAGGCCCCGGCCGAAATGCAGAAGATTGAGCAGTATTTTCCGGAGTCGCGCCGCGCGATTCTGCAGGGGCCGCAGGCCACGCCGAGCGCCTACCTTGGCAGCGAGCCGGGCGGCTTCTCCTACCTCCATTTCGTTACGCACGGCACGGCCAGCCGCGCGCGCCCTCTGGAATCTGCGGTCATCCTCAGCAAAGAACCTTCTAGCGACACTTACAAACTCTATGCGCGTGACATCGTGCAACACCGCTTGAACGCCAATCTCGTGACCATCTCGGCTTGCAACGGCTCCGGCACGCGCGCCTATTCCGGCGAGGGCCTCGTCGGGCTCTCTTGGGCGTTCCTGCGTGCTGGGGCGCATAACGTCATTGGCGCTCTGTGGGAAGTGAGCGACGCTTCCACGCCGGAGTTGATGGATGCGTTTTACCACGAATTATTTCAAGGCAGGGACACCGCTACGGCCCTGCGTGACGCCAAATTGTCCATGTTGCATTCCAACTCGGTTACCGTCTTCAAGAAGCCCTTCTACTGGGCGCCATTCCAACTCTACGCCGGCTCCTAAAGACGCACACTTCCATTACTCAGCATCACCTCATAACATACGAAATCAATTTGACATCACAAGCGATTCTACTTAGGATGCGCCTCACCTAGGAGGTCATCTATGATTCTCTGGTTTCGTTCTGCGCTCGCAGCCCTTGGCCTGATCGGTTCAACGCCGGCCGTCGCACCGTCTAAGGGCCCGGCGAAATCAGCCAATCCTTCGCCCACCTCACCAACGACGACTCAGCAGTCAGGCACGACAGACGGCCAGCCTATGCCGCTGGTCCGACCCTAGGGCACTTGCTAGCGCAGCGAGAGGTAAAGCTCGGCGGTAGCCTTTTGCCTGATCGGTAGGGTGCCTAGGCCTTCCGACGAGTGTCGACTCGCTGATGCTGCCTATAAGCGTAGACAGTTTGGTGAAGCTATTGAACTGTGTAAGTGCGGGATTATGTGTGCTCAGAC
>JGI12635J15846_10004177_pt1 | contig 12490 bp, 9 predicted proteins | sample BlaSpr_A8_OM2_M2_FD_15846 | JGI IMG/M metagenome (IMG submission 15846) | reverse complement strand
TCAGAATGGAGAGGGACGGGGACTCCCCCGCCGACATCGAAGCCCACCTCTCCATCTACCGCGGCATCCGCACAGGCCGCCTCGCCAAGCCAACCGATGTCGTCGAACAGATCCTCGGCCGCAACCCCAGAACCTTCGAACAATGGATCAAAGGAAACGCCTCCGCCTTCGCCACTCCACGTTCGGCCTTGACATCCTAGTACCGTCGTGGTAATATGTTCGGGTATACAGCTGGCCCGCGCTTTCCTTCCATCTGTTAACTCTTCTATAAACAAAAAGCGAATAAAAAGAGAACGCACGCGATCTCTCAACCTGATTGTTTGCAGAGGCTTACGCACTCTCAAAAATGTGATGTCTGGAAGCTGTTGAAACGAAGCCGATTATTCACTCTTGCGAAAACAACCGGGGGTATACCCAAAGCTTCCCAGAATGGAACGCACCGACCGGGTTAGTTCTTCGACTCGCCCTTGGACGGCTTGGTACTCGCATCCTTGCTTTTGTCCTTCGCGTCCTTGCCCTTATCGTNGCCACCGCCTGACTGATCGCCCTTATCATCCCCGCCCAGCGACCGCTTGAATGTCTTGCGGAACGCCGAAACTCCAAGCGTCGGCGCCTCCCGTTTCCCGGTAATCGTGATCGGCAGCAACGTCCCCGCGCCTTCTTTGTTGAAGAAGGGATCGACCGCCTTCAGGAAAAACGACTTCTTCCCGGTCACCGTCTGCGACAGCTTCGCCTGCAGCCGTAGGTGCCCATTGAAATCGAGATTCCCCTCGCCGATGTCGTAGCTTCCGACGAGATCGAGATTTGCCCCCGGCACGCTAAACGTCAGGCTACGAAAATCGATAATCGCCTTCGCCAACTTGAAATCGCCCATCAGGTTGGCGACGGAACTGCCCGCGTCCTCCTGGCCCGGTTTTCCCTCGGCGTGCCGGCTCAGCGACTCCAGCTTGTCACGCACCTTCGGATCGGACCAGTTCGCATTCTTGATCTCGACCTTGCCGTCCAAAATCATTTTCTGTAGCACTTTGAATTTGCCCGGCGGTATCGTCAGCTTCGCCTTGATCTGTGCCGGACCCGTCATGAACGGTTTGTCCGAATTGATCGCCAGCGCAAGGATGTCCTCAATGCGCGCGTTCGGAGCATCGATATTCAGTTGAATCAGGTGTCCTTGGTTCGGCACATGCGTGACGCTGCCTTCGCAATTGATCACCGATTTTCCGAGCGTCGCCTTCACTGGATGCAGATACGTGTCGCCGTCCGTGCCGTCCACGGTCGCTGAAAAATCCGTGTGCAGCGGCACCGGATGTCCCACTGGATCGAGCGAAAAATTCGGCGTGTCTGTTTTTCCCGCAACCTCGATCTCATTCAATTTGCCTTTGAAATCGCCCGTTGAAGAAAGCGTTCCCGCGATGCCAGGAAACGGACCGAGATCGGCATCGGTGAATTTGTATGTTCCCGTCAGCGGTGTGTCGCCGGGTTCGTCGGCGCTCCACGGACCAAACGTCCCGCGCGTCGCAATTTCGCCTTGCGGCTTCGCGTTCGTTAACTCGCCGTGAAAATCGAACGGCTTGCTCGCGCCTACGGATTTCAGCACCAGGTCGTGAATATCAAAATCGAGCGGAGCCTTACGTTGCTTCTTCGGCATGATCACAAGGTCCGTGTCGTTGATCACGATTTCATCGATCGTGACTTCCGGAAATTTCTTTTTCGGTTCGGGCGGCTTTTCCTTCTTCTCGCCGCGCGGCGGAATCGTGATCGTCATGTTCTCGACGTAGATTCCCGAAATGCGGCGCGGCGCGTTGAAGATTCCCAGCCATCCGAGATTGAACGAAAATTTCGCGACATGAAACATCGGCGGCAGATCGGCGCGGTTGTGCAGCCGTATCGACAATTCCTCGCCGGCCACGCCGAGATCCGGGAACACTCGGACATGCAACTCCCCCAAATCGACGTCGCTCTTGAATTTTTCCTGCAAGGCGGAAACGACCCAGTCCCGCACTTGATCGTCGATATTGCGGAGCTTCAGCGATACAAAAATAACCACACCGGCCAGGATGCCGACAAAGATGCCAAGGATGTAAGGCCATTTCCGTCGCGGCCGCGACTCAGCACGTAACTCAGAATCAGACACGAAGTGCTCCCTGGACCTGGTTTTCCCCCTGAACGTCGAGCCGCGGAACGTCTTGAAGGTTATAACTTTGATGCATTAGCGAACAGTTTGGAGATGCNCTAGCGAGGTGCTTGGAACACTTCGGGATGAGCAGGATGCGCGGCGCTCGCGCTGGCGGTAACGTTCACGGTGGCATCGACAGGCAAAGTCACCGGCGGCAGACAAACTTCGTTGTTGCACGCCTGATAGCGCAGCTTCAGCGGAATGTGCTGCGCTCCGGTCGGTGCATCCGACAGCGCCGTTGCCGCCATTTTCAGAACGATCGTCTTCTCGTAAACGTTCAGCGGCGTTTTTGAAAACGTAAACGTGCGCAGTTCGCCTTCGGGATACGTCACGTCGCCGATCTTAAATCCCGCAGCCCCGTCGGTCTTCAAATCCGTGGCGATCAGGTATTCGGCGGATTTCTTCCGCGCATTGACGTGAAACCCGTCGCGAATCTTCATCACGACGGCAATCTGAAACTCTTTACCTCGCGCCACCGGATCGTACGAAACAAACGCCGTCGGAGAAACCACGTCCTTTGGCGACGGAACTTGCGCCGCTGCTCGCGGCGCCTTGATGTTTGCAGTCGCTAAGAGCAGCGCGAACGCACACGCTCCAACGCGAACGAGTTGAATGCGAACTTTCGCGCGGCTACGTTCCCGATTGGCGTCCAACAAACTCAAACTGTCACCTGCTCGCCGAGCTGCTGCGAAATCACCCGGCTCATCACGCCGCGCAAATCCTCGCCGGTCTTCTCCAATACAAACGAATTGCGCGCTTCCGACCAGCCAAGCTTGAAACTCGTGGAAAGCGCCGAAATCCAGATCTCGCGCACCGGCGTATTCGGCGAAATCACAAATTTCGCCTCTTCCGGCTCCTCGAAAATCACTTCCAGCTTGCCGCTCTCGCCCTCGACGTCGAAGCCGTGCTCGTCGCCAAGCGTCAGCATCCTCTTCTTCAAATCCTCGAACGCCGCGTCCGCTTTTTTCTGAAAATCTTTTTCGTCGATCATGCTCGGAGAGTATCAGAGTTGAGCTTGAATTGACTTCACGATGTCGTCGCGAGTTATGATCCCCGTGATGTGTTTCACTTGCTTGCCGTCGCGGCTCAGCAAGATGCTCGTGGGATAGCCAAGCAGGCCGCCAAATTTGTCTCCCGCCGCATCGTTTCCGATCACGATCGGATAATTCATCGTCGACTTCCCGGCGTCGGTATCAAATTTTTCCTTCTGCACAAAAGGCGCGACCGCGCTGCGTCCTTCGTCGTCCATCGCGATTCCCAGCACCGTAAACCCCTTCGGTCCGTACTCCTGCTGCAGCTCGATCAATTCCGGAATTTCGATCTTGCAGGGCTCGCACCACGTCGCCCAGAAATTCACCAGCACAACTTTGCCCTTCAGCGATTCGAGGCTCACGTCTTTGCCGTCGATATCTTTCAGCGTGAGATCCGGCTCGGGCTTCGCTTCGTCTTTCGATTCCGTCTTTGTTAGCGAAGCCGCCGCCGTCGTTTTCGGCAGCCGCGTCGCCTTGTCGGCATAGTGCGCGCCGACGACAATCACGGCCAAAATCGCAATCACAATGCTCGCCGTCTTCATGAACCCACCGGAACTTGGCGGCGGGCCGGACGGTGGATCGACGGAGTTCCTATCCGGCGCGGAAGCAAGTTCAGGGGATTCGTCTCTTGTTTCAACGGGTTTCATTTCATCTCATCCTTCAGACCATTTTCGCAGAACGTCAAAATCTGTGCACCATCCGATATCTTGCGGCGGCCTCAGCCGCCGCAAGCGCCACTACTTCTTCGATGCACGACTACTTCGCTCCGGTTAGCGCGTGCTCCAGCCACAAAACGAAAGTGTTCAAGAAACTGAGCTTGGTCACCAGCCACGTCAGACGATTGAAGAAAACCAAAACGCCGACGAAGAGAAGCAGCGCGCCGCTGAATAGTTCGACGGCGTGCAGGTATTTTCGGAAGCCCTGATAGAACTTCATGAACTGGCCGATACCAAGCGCTGTAAGCAAGAAGGGAACCGCGAGGCCACCCGAATACACGGCGAGGAGCAGCACGCCGCGCGCAATCGTGTCGCTGGCAGCAGCAAGAGCAAGCACCGCGGTGAGGATCGGACCGATGCAGGGAGTCCATCCAAACGCGAACGCGAAGCCGAGCAAAAATCCGCTCCAGATACCAGGCTGTTTGCCACCGCTGCGCAAGTGAACATCGCGGTTCAACCAGCGCGTCATTGCTGGACCGAAGAATCCGATCACGGAGACCGAGAAGAAATGAACTGCGCGGAGCCCGGCGAAGAGGGGGCCGCCGTGCACGAGCGCGATCACGCCGAGAAGCGCGAGCGCAACTCCGAGAATGATTCCGACGCGGACGGTCAGTTTTATGAGAACGCCGAGCAGGTGCAGGCCGAAGAGAAGGATGAGTGCGCCGGCGATGGGCGCGAGCGTGGTGCGATGCTGGCCCAGGAAGCCGCCGACGGCGCTGGCCGACGCGCCGAACGTGATGAAGACAGCGGAGAATCCGAAAACGAAGGCGAGCGCCGAAGAGAACAAACCCGAGCGCGGCGCTTGGCCCTGGCGCAATTGCTCCATGCCGATGCCGGAAAGCATGGAGATGTATCCGGGCACCAGCGGCAAGACGCACGGCGACAAAAACGAAATCAGCCCTGCAAGAAACGCTCCAGCTAGAGAGACATCCGTCATTCCCGATTCGTCCTCATCTCAACTCAGTGAACGCAACGACCTACCAAACCGATTGCCGAGAGATTCGCGGCTGCGTTTTTCAACGCCTTGCGAAAATGGGCCGCAAGTGTACAAGCGTCATTGGCCGGTGAGCAATCGACCGTAAAAGCGGCGCCGAAGCGCCGCACTCCGCAAATGAGATCATATTGTCCCATATCCCTCGCTGCCTGTTGGCTCTCGACGGCGGCGCAGACAAATTGTTGACTGGCTCGGCCTGAGGCTTATTCCGAGACGCCAAACTGTTTAACGTCTGGCCCCGGCGTTCAGTGACAAGTACGCAAGCCTAACGCCGACAGATGACGCTTTTGGATGGCGGATGGGGGCGTTTCCGATTTGGGAAGGCTCAGCTAAGCTGCTAATTATAAACGACTTACGGTCCTTTCGATTGGCATCGGCAGTGCATTCTCTTTTTACCGGCAGAAAACCCAACTCGCACAGACAGGAGTGTCTGTGCCACGGGTCCCGAGGACGGACGATGCACTGGACGCCCAATCGAGTTACAGGTCTCCGCGTGGTGGTCGGATTCGCGGCCGTGTTTCTGTTTGGTCGCGGACCGTGGCTCAACCTGAGCGCGGTTGGGCTGACGGTTGCGTGCATCGGGTTAGACGCGCTCGATGGGCACATCGCGCGGCGGAAGAATCTGGCGACGCCGGTGGGAGCGCAGATCGACATTCTGGGCGATCGGATGATCGAGAACGTTTACTTCACGTATTTCGCCGTGGTCGGGATGGTGTCGTGGTGGCTGCCGGTTTTCTTTTTTGCGCGCGGTGCGGCGACGGATTTCTTGCGCGGGCTTGCGTCGAAGGCGGGGTATTCGGGCTGGGGTGCGAACGCGATGCCGCAAACCTGGTGGGGACGGTCGATGGTCGGCTCGCGCTGGAGCCGCGGACTCTACGCAGGGATGAAGTGCATGTGTTTTTGCTATCTCGGGCTTGAGCTGGCGCTGACGCGCGGGCCCATAGCGCTGATCGGTGGACTCACACCGGAGATGCTTACGGCGATTCGCAACGGAGCAATCGCGTTGACGTCGGCGACCGCAGCGTTTTGTTTTGTGCGCGCGATTCCAGTTCTGGTGGAAGGCTGGCAGTTCATCGCTGCGAGTGTTTCGCCAGTGGCGACGGCGAAAATGGCGGTCGCAAAAGTTTCGGTGAGGAAGACGGCATGAAGCCCGTCGTGCACATCGATAGCTCCACCGCGTTTCGCCTTCGCGAAACGGATGCGTCTCGCGTTGCGGCGTTTTTCGATATCGATGGCACGCTGATGCCGCTGCCGTCGCTTGAGCGGCGTTTTGTTGCGGAGCTCCGGAACGAAGCCTTGATTCCGGTCGGGAATTACTTGCGGTGGTTTGCTGCCGCGGCGCGGCACGCGCCGCGTGGTTTCTTGCGCTCGATTCACGGCAACAAAGCGCATTTGCGAAATGTTCCGGTGCGTGCGCTTTCCTTTCGACAACTCACATTTTTCCCCGACGCCGTACGCCGCGTAGCGTGGCACGCCTCACAGGGGCACTCGGTGATCCTGGTTTCGGGGACGCTCGACTTTCTGGCCCGGCAGGCTGCGTTGGCGCTGACGCTGCGGCTTGCGATGCGCGGCGTGACCGCGAAAATCGGAGTTTGCGCGACGCAGGCTGAACGCATTGACGGGCGGTACACCGGCAAAATCATCGGCGCGGCCAATTTTGCGGAAGAAAAAGTGATTGCGATGCGCCGTGTCGCTCGCGAAAGCGGCTTGGAGCTTGCGCGTTGCTATGCGTACAGCGATGCATCGCACGATCGCTGGATGCTTGGTGCGGTTGGCAAGCCGGCTGCGGTCAATCCTTCGCCGGAATTGCGCCGCATCGCGATGCTGCGACATTGGCCGATTTTCGATTGGTCTACTAGCGAGGCTGCTGAAACGAAAGCGCCGACTGAATTCGATTCGACATTTTTTCACGGAATACCATCGGAGAACGTGCAATGAAGGCCTCTTACGAAATCGAACAAGCGATCCGCAAGTCGGCGGCAAATTGGCGGCCATCCGCGGCCGTGGCTAGAACTGCAGTTGCAGCAGCGCCGCCACGATCGCTCGGCATTGGGCGTGCGATTCGCAGCGAATGGCTGGCGCTCGGCTGCGCGTGCGGACCTTTTGAGTGGCTGGCACTCGGCTATTTTGCAGTTACCAGCGTACTTATCGCGATTTTCGCGGAAAATCTGGCGCATCCGGTGCGACTGCTTGCGACACGCGCTTGCGTTGTCGCGCTGATTCTCTTGCTTTGCCGCGGCGTCAACATTCTGATTCCCGACAACGCGAATCCGACAACGTTCACGCAGAAGTTCTGGCACTTCTGGCGGCACTGGTACCCGCATCTTTTCTTTTTGTTTTGCTTCGAGGAGCTCGCGCATCTCGTTCATCTTGTCGTGCCGACGTGGCAGGATGCGAAGCTGATCGCGTTCGATTTCTGGCTGACGGGTGTGCACCCGTCGATCTGGTTGGAACAATTCACGACGCCGTTTCGCAACGACTTCATGCAGTTCACGTATTTCACTTACTTCACGTATCTGCTGATTCTTGGCGGGATTTTATACTACCGGAAAGATTGGAAGGCGTACTGGTCGGTGATGACGTACTCGATGGTGGCGTATTCGATCGGGTACATGATCGCGATGATGTTTCCAATCGAGAGTCCGTGGTTTTCGATGGCGGGTATGTGGCATGGAGATTTGCGCGGGGGACCGTTTACGGCGCTGATCGGTTTTATCGAGCGCTACGGGCGCGTGCGGGGGGCGGCGTTTCCGTCGGAGCATGTTGCGGGATCGTTCGCGGCGTTGTGGGGGGCGTGGCGGCACCGGAGATGGTTGTTCTGGACGTTGTTGCCGCTGGTGTTGTGCATGTGCGTTTCGACGATTTATGGGCGGTATCACTACATTGCGGATATTTTTGGGGGGATTACGACGGCGACGATGGGGTATTTCATTGGGGGGTGGATTATGAGGAAGAGTGAGGAGAGGGCGGGGTCGGCGGCGGTAGCGAGCGTTCGTGTTGAGGCTGCCTGAAGAGGTTGACAGTTGAAAGTTGAAAGGGAAGAGAAAGCAAAGAAAGCGATTCACCACAGAGTACGCAGAGAGCACGGAGGGAATGGACCGGAGAGGGTTTGCTTCTCGCGGCATTTTGGCGATGGCGATCGGTTGAGGTCCTTCGGCGTCCTTCGGACGCCTCAGGATGACTGGCTTTTAAAAGGGCCGCGCAGTGGAGCGGGCGGTGAGGCCTGAGATCCTTCGCTTCGCTCAGGATGACTGCACGTCAAGAACGGGCGCGTTGTCAGAAGATTTTTTCCTGGCGGCGGAGGTTGCCGAAGTTGCCGATGTTGGCGATGACGAAGGCGATTTTGAACTGGTTGTCGGTGCGGACCTGGCCGAGTTCGAGGCGGCGATATTCGAGAGCGAGGCCGCAGCAGCCGCCGTTGTAGCCGATTTGCACCAGCTGATTTTGAAGCGCGTGATTCGTGATGTCGTAGCTCACGCCGGTCGTGATGTTGAATCCTTTGCGCGTGTCGCTGCCGTAGCCAATCAAGGTGCGAATCTGGTTTGATTTCGGCTGCAGCACCAGCGGATCGGCGTCGAGCCGAAAATCCGCAATCGTTGCGAAAAATTCCTTGTACGGCTTGAACTTCGCCAGCGTGCCGATGGTGGTGAGCTGACCGCTGTTGCCGCGCTGCGTGTCGTACTGCAAAATCTGCTCGAAATCGAACGGTCCGCCGGGCGTGATCTTGAAATCGCTGATCAATGGCGACCAATTGCGCGGGGCGTCGGCAAAGGCGAAAGGCGAGATGTCGTCGAGGGTTTGAAAGACGTTGCGCGCGCCGGTGACGAGCGCGCCGCCGAACGTTGGATCGAAGAAATGCTTCTGCACCAAGCTCCAGGTGATCAATTCCTTCGGCTGATCCTCGCCGTCTTTGACGAACAAGCGTTGGGTGACGCCGTATTCGAGCTCATTGGTGTCGGTGAGCGTTGAATCGGAATCGAAGCGAATCAATTGCGAGAAATTGTTGATGCCGGTGACGTAGTTATAGTCAAAGAACGGCTCGATCGTGTGTTTGTATTTTTTCGTTGAGCCAGGCTTTTGGAAATAACGCTGAATGACCGGCAAACGAAAATCGAGGCCAAACTCGCCGTCGTTGCGTGTGATCGAAAACGGGCTGAGGACCGGAGTCGTCAGGACCGAGCCAGGCACGAGCGAATCACCGTAATAAGAGGTACGAAATGCGGCGGTCGCGGTGATGTCGAGCCACGGGCCGAAGTGGAAAGGTACGGTCATGCGCGGCGCGAACTCGAGGCGTGGCACGGCGGCGGGCGTGTTGATGACGCCATCGTCGCGATGCAAGGCGCCGACAAACGCGTCGAAACTGAAGTACACGGGAACGTTTGCGAATGGAGCGCGATCGACGGAACTGAAGCGCGCTTCGGGCGCGTTACGTAGAGAGACTGTGGTCTGCACGGGATTGACTGTGAGGAAACTGTTGTCGTTGAGGGCGGCGACGTCGAAGCTGTAGCCGTCGAAATTGTGCGTGAGAAAAACCGAGCTGCGCACTTCGGAATTGATGGCGTCGCCGAAGTTGTCGGCGAACGCGAGGCGGAAAGTGAGGGAGGACAACTCGTTCCAATCGGTGACGAAGCGCCAGTTGTCTTTGAGATTCGAGATGACTTCGAGGCGTTGTTCGTGACCGCCCTGTGAGACGAGTTGAGTCGTCTGATCCGGCAGGCCGGGATTGATGACAGTTGGGACGCCGCGGTCGATTACGCCGAAGTAGGTGTAATTGATCGAAGTGTTTTCCCACGGCTTGGCGCGAAAATGGCCGCGTTCGGCGGAACCGCGTCGGCTGAGCAGTTCTGCACCGACCGTCGCATCCATCCACGGATTGGGCGCCCAATAAAAAGCGTCGCCGAAGACGAAGCCCTTGCTGCTGCTATTGCCGATGACCGGGAGGAGGAAGCCGGATTGGCGGACCTTTTCGCCAGCGGGAGCGGTCGCATAAGGCAGCCAGATGAGCGGGACGCGGAGCAAGCGGAAGTTGACGTTGACGAGCGCGGCGGTTTTGTCGACCTTGATGCGCGCGTGCTGGGCGAAAAATTGCCAGCGCGGATGTTCGGGATCGCAGACGGTGATCCAGGCTGAGGACAAGATGTAGAGGTCGGTGTTGTACTTCTCGACGTTTTTGGCCTCGAAGTAGAGCGGATTGTCGGTGAGCAGGACCGAGGGATTCGGTTTGCGCTCGATGCGTACGAAACCGCGCACGTTGGTGAAGGTGCCGCGGCCGGTGCTGACGTTGTAGTGGGCTTCGTCGGCTTCGATGTGCTGATTTTCATAGTCGAAGATGACGTGGCCGCGCGCGACGGCTTCGTTGGTCTGGTCGTTGTATTCGACGTGGTCGGCGCGGAGGCGCTGATTGCCGTAGTGAATGTCGACGGCGCCTTCGGCGGTGGTGACGTCGCCCTGGCGGGTCTGCGGGCCGACCGAGGAGAGGTCGGCGACGCCGCCTTTGGGGGGCTTACGGATTTCCTGGGCGCGCGTCAAAGGGGTGCCGAAGAGTGCGAGGAATGCGAACGCAACGAGAAGCGCCGTCAGAAGAGACTGCGAGCGGGGCGCGGGGAAATTCCGGGCACTGGGATTGCGATTCACGCTGAACATTCGATCAGTGACGGCAACCACTAATGGCAATCAATAAAGTCGATCGTTAAAGGCAGTTGGATAGCCTAGCACGGTTCGCGGGATGTCTCGGGAGAGCGAGAAAGTTGAACTTGTGTGCGTGGCGTGCGGGCAATTGCCGCGCGAAGAGTGGCGGAGTACAATTTCGCGCCGCTCGGGGCAAGGCGGGTTTGGTCGTGCGTTCGGGTTGGGTGTTGGTCGTCGATTCGTTGTGAAACACAAATTGGAGGTTGGGGAATGGTTTTGAAGCAGAAGAGCGCTTGTGTGCGTCTGTGGCTTGCGGTGATCGCGATGGTGCTCGCCGGATTGGCCGGCGAGGTCAGCCGGGCTGCGACGCTTGCGCACAGGACGGATGATCCCACCTCACAGTATTCCCAGGACAAGGACAAGAAGGACGAGAAGAAAGACGACAAAGATAAGAAGGATGACAAGGATAAGGACAAGAAGCTGCCGCTGAAGCCGGATCGCAAGATCGAGTTCACGACGGATGAGGGAACGTGGCTGTCGCTGGACGTGTCGCCCGATGGCAAGACGATTGTGTTTGAGCTGCTCGGCAACATTTATACGCTGCCGATCGAGGGCGGCGACGCGAAGTTGATTTCCGGTGGGATGGCGTTCGACAGCCAGCCGCGATTTTCGCCGGATGGGAAGTGGATCGCGTTTATTTCAGATCGCGACGGCAGCGAGAACATCTGGATCATTCATCCGGACGGGAGCGAGCCGAAAGAAGTGTCGAAGGATCCGAACAGCGTGATGGCGTCGCCGGCGTGGGCGCCGGACGGGCGATACGTTTACGTGTCGAAGGCGGGATTTGGCATCGCGGCGTACGAAGTGTGGATGTATCACCTCGATGGCGGAAGCGGCGTGCAGATCACGAAGGCCAAGCCGACGCCGACGACTCCGCGGCGCGAGCGGCCGAACTCGATGGGCGTGGTGGCGTCGCCGGACGGGAAATACATCTACTACGCGCAGCGGAAGGGGCCGTTTTCGTACAACGCGATGTTTCCGCAATGGTCGATCATGCGGCGCGATCGGAAGACGGGTGACGAAGACACTCTGATTGAGCAGCTCGACAGCGCGTTTCGTCCAACGCTTTCGCCGGATGGGACGAAGATTGTGTATGTGACGCGGTATGAGACGGAGAGCGAGCTGCGCATTCGCGATTTGAACAGCGGCGAAGATCGATGGGTGCGATATCCGGTGACGCGCGACGATCAGGAGTCGCTATTTTCGCGCGATGTGTTTCCGGGGTTTGCGTTTCTGCCGGGCGGGAATGAAGTTGTTTACAACCAGGATGGAAAAATTCGGCGCCTGAATATCGCGAGCGGGAAAGAGACGGTGATTCCGTTCACGGCGAAGGTTTCGAAGGACATCGGGCCGAAGCTGGATTTTCCGCAGAAGGTGGAGCAGGGGACGGTGAAGGCGCGGCTGATTCAGGCTCCGGTGGAATCGCCGGACGGGAAGAGGCTGGCGTTTTCCGCGATGACGCACATTTACACGCTGGATTTGCCGAGTGGGAAGCCGCAGCGATTGACGGAGAGCAAGTTACCGGAATTTCAGCCGGCGTGGTCGCCAGATGGAAAGACGATTGCGTTTGTGACGTGGTCGAACGAGGGCGGGTCGCTCTGGAAGGTTGCATCGAGCGGCGAGGCGCCTACGCAGTTGTCGAAGTCGATCGGAGTTTACAGCGAGCCGGCGTGGTCGCCGGATGGGACGAAGATCGTGGTGCTGCGTGGGAATGCTTACGATCGCGAGAACAGCGAGTTTGATGGCGGGCAGACGTCGAACGCGGATCTTGTATGGATTCCAGCGGACGGCGGCGACGCGAATCTGATTTTGCCGTCGCGCGGATCGGGCGGGGCGCACTTCACGCACGAGAAGGATCGGATTTATGTGAACACGCCGGGCGGATTGG
>JGI12635J15846_10004176_pt1 | contig 12490 bp, 9 predicted proteins | sample BlaSpr_A8_OM2_M2_FD_15846 | JGI IMG/M metagenome (IMG submission 15846) | reverse complement strand
GAAGGTCCGCGACAGGGCTGGTGTATCCGGCGCGGGAAACCTCTATCCAGCGGTAATTTCGCATGGACCGTCGATGTCGTTACAAGATTTGACGTTAATTCTGCGTGTGGATAGGGCCAGGTCCCCGGAATGTCATGACGGACGTCACTGACAGAAATTCAAAGAAGCCGAGCGAGCATGCCGCGCTCCAGCAGGGCATTCTCGAACTGGAATGCGGGCTGAAGAAAGACACGCGCTTCACGATCCTGGAAATTACGGGATTGGCTGTCGCGGTCGTGCTTCTGTTCGTACTTCAGGGTGGCTTTGGTGAGCGTCCCGTCGCGACTGTCGTTGTTGGCGCGCTTGTTTCGCTGATCGGTGTAAGTCGCGCGAACGGCATGATCCGCCATAGCGATACGAAGCTCGTGCTCCAGCGGCAGCTTCAAATCGTCGCCAAGCATCGCGTCAAGGCCGACAAACTTTACGACCTCTCGATTCTCGACCCGCTGACCAGTCTTCACAATCGCCGCTTCGGCGAATTGCGCCTCAAGGAAGAAATCGCGCGCGCCGAGCGAACCGGCGATCCGCTGGCCGTGGTTCTGTTCGACCTCGACTATTTCAAAGAGATCAACGACAAGTTTGGCCACGCGGCCGGCGACGCGGCTTTGCGAGAGTTTTCGCGCCGCCTCAAGCGCGCGATTCGCGCTTGCGACATACCGGTTCGCCTCGGTGGCGACGAATTCCTGGTGATCCTGCCGGAGTGCCCGCGCGACAAGGTGAACGTGATCGTCGAACGCACCGGGACGCCGCAAATCGAATTCAACGGTGAAAAGATCCACGTTTGCTACTCAGTGGGAATCGCGCAGTATCAGCCCTCCGACACGTCCGAGGCGATGCTGGCGCGCGCCGACCAGGTGCTCTACGTGAAGAAACAGGCGCGTCCGGGTGCGAACACGGTTGCGAGCATCGCGAGGAACGCGTCTTCGTTGGACCCGGATTCCGGCATGACGCCGCTGCCGATCCAATCGCTCGATTTTGCTGCGTGTGATGTCAGCGCGCGTCTGCGACAGCAGCCGGCACAGGGCGTCGAAGCCGATTTTGAACGCCCTTAGTAGGATCGATCCCAGAGCGCTGCAGATCGACGGCACACTCATCTGGAAAAGTGAAATTTACTGCAGCGAGGCAACCGCCTCCGGCATTTCGTTGTAAACGCTGAATAAATTCAGCAGGCTCACCAATTTCAAACTCTGCAGAGTAAACGTCGTCGGCCGATAGAGCCGGATTGCTCCGCCGCCCTTTCGCGCCGCGGTCAAGTGGCGCATCAACGCGCCGATACCGCTCGAATCGATCATCGGCATTTCTTCGAGGTCGAGCACGATTTTGTTCTCGCCGTTCGCCAGTATTTCCGTCATGTCTGAGTTGAAGCGGTCGAGTGGCGCGCCCATACACAGCTTGCCCTTGAGCTTCACCACTTTCACGCCGTTCTGCGTCTTGATTTCGAGTTCCACGTTTCACCACCTTCCGAGAACCGCGAGCCCGGCCGGATTTGGTCCCGGGCCGTTGACACGCCAATAGGCCTTTGTTAGAGTGCGCGCACAAAGTAATTAACCTGCGCGGAAAAAGCAAGAAACAGGTCGGTGTTCTCTGGCGCCGAGTGGGCGCGGAGGAAGTAATCGTTGCCCGATACGAGCCAAAACCTTGCCAATGGNGTCGCAAATTTTTTCAAAGAGTTAATTGAAGCGCAGGAACTCGCGTCGCGGGCTCGTGTCCTCGTAAGTTTTGCCTCCCAATTGATCCCAGATTCAGCGGTCAACGTGTATACGGTTGCGGCCGACGGCGAAGGAACCTACTGGACGCCGCGCGCGATAGTCGGTGACGCCACGATTCACGAACAGGCCATCGCATCGGACTCCGGCTTGTTGGGCGATCTCTTCGACGGCGACGCCCAACCCATCACGAAATCGGCGCCTCAGCGCGAAGACTATCCGCACATCGACGCGCGCCGCACCGTTCGTTCGATCAGCTGCGTCCCGCTATTTCACGGCGAGGATTTGGTCGGAGCCATCGAAATCCTCTGCTTCGGAGCAGAAGCGACGCCAGCCGCACTCGAGACGCTGATGAAAGTTTCCGAACCGGCGACTGCTTCGTTGATATCGGCGCAACAGTATGAAACCGAGCGCCACGCTACGCTCAGTTCCATCACGCGCCTCACGCAGCTCTACGATCTCGAAAAAGTTTTCTCGTCCACGCTCGAGATGCAGGAACTCCTGCCGTTGGTAACCACGAAGTTTCAGGAAATTCTCAATTGCCAAGCGGTGAACATCTGGCTTGTGCATCCCGACGAATCGCTCGAGCTGATGCATCAAGCCGGACACGACCCGACTGCGTTTAAAGGACAGATCGTCCAGGCCGGAGAGGGAATTATCGGTGCGCTTTCAAATGATGGTGAAAGCGTCTGCATTTCGAATAAGGCCGACCCGAGGCTCGTCGGGCGCAATCGCGACACCGGTGACGATCGCGTCCGCACGTTAATCGCTGTCGCCGTGATGGATCGCGAATCGCTCGTCGGTTGCGTCGAGGCGATCAACAAAATCGAAGGCGAAGCCTTCAACGACGACGATCTCTTCGCCTTGATCAGCCTGGCCGGGACGGCGTCGAACGCGCTTCACAACGCCAGCCTCTTGATGGCCGAACGCAAAGTCGAAATCCTCGAGACGCTGAACACCGTAAGCCACGAAATCACTTCGACCCTCAGTCTCGAGCGCATGCTCCAGACGATCGTCAACGCGCCTCAGGCCGTCATACCGTACGAACGCGCCGCCATCGCGCTCGACTATCGTGGACGATTCAAACTCAGTGCCGTCACTGGCACGACTCAGGTCAACGTCGATCATCCCGACATCGCGCCTCTGAATGATTTGCTCCAGTGGGTTTCGCTCTCCGAGGAAGTCGTTCATGTGCGCCAGCGCGGCGACGAAATCGATGCCGACCGCGAAGAAACGGCCGCAAAGTTCAGAAATTATTTCGCGCAATCGGGTATGCGCGGTTTTTACGCAATGCCGCTGATCGACGACACCGGCCGCGTCGGCGTCCTCGCGCTCGAATCGACCGATCCCGACTTTCTCGGTCCGGCGCATGTCGAGATTCTTCAGGTTCTTGCGAGCCAGGCGACGGTCGCGCTGCGCAATGCGCAAATGTACAAAGAAGTGCCGTTCATTTCCGTCCTCGAACCGGTCCTCGCGCACAAGCGCCGGTTCATGGCGATGGAAAAGCGCCGCCGCACGTTGATCATCGGAGCTGCCCTAGCCGCCGTCATTTTCTTGGTAGCGTTTCCGTTTCCGCTTCGAGTTGACGGCGACGCCGTTGTGACGCCGCTCCACCGCGTGCAGATTCAGCCCGAAGCACCGGGCGTCGTATATCGCGTGCTGGTCCATGAAGGCGATCAAGTCCACGCCGGTGACGTTCTCGCCGAAATGGAAAATTGGAATTCGCGCTACAGCCTTGCCGAAGCTCAAGCGAGGCACGAATCCGCGCTGATGCAAATGAATCACGCGCTCGCCGTCAACGATGGCAGTGCCGCAGGCTCGCAACAGGTGCAGGCCGATTATTGGCAGGCCGAACTCTCGAGAGCGCAGGAAGTCTTGGACAAATCCAAGCTGCGCTCGCCTATCGACGGAGTCGTCGCGACACCGCGCGTCGATTCCTTCGCCGGGCGCAAGCTCGCCCTCGGCGATTCTTTCGCCGAAGTTGTGGATACGTCGCGGGTGATCGTCGATGTCGCTATCGACGATGATGACGCCGGGCTGCTGCACGCAGGGCAGACAGCATCCGTGAAGCTAAATAGCTACCCCGCACGAACATTCCGCGGACAAGTCCTGCTCGTCAGTCAGAAAGCCGAGAGTGTTCACGAAGCTCCGGTGTTTTACGCACGCGTTGCGATTTCCAACGCCGATGGCGCTTTGCGCTCCGGAATGGAAGGCCGTGGCAAGGTCAAGATCGGCACCTATCCTGCGGGATATGTTCTGCTGCGGCGCCCGTACATTTGGATTGTGTCGAAGCTGTGGGATTGGATGGGTTGGTGAGCATGTCGAGCCGGTCGAAAATGAACAGCGTATTCATAGCGTCGATGCTCGGCGCGTTCACGCTATCCGTTGGCTGCGGCGATGATCGGCCAATCGCTCCGTCCACGACGAACGCCGCATCCGCTCCCGCATCGAGTCCCGCGCCGCCGATGGCGACGCCTCCAGCGCCTTCTCCGAACCCAGCCGATATTCCAAATTCGTCGCTCGTCGTCACCGGCCCGATCATCGTCGAGCATCAACTCGATCTCACCGCGCAACGCGACGGCGTCGTGACAAAACTTCTGAGCGATGTTTCATCCCGCGTCAAAGCCGGCGCCCTCATGGCGCAGCTCGACGATCGCCAGATCGTCGCGAATCTCGAAGCCGCCCGGGCCAAAACACGCAGCATCGACGCAGAAATCCGCGATCTGAAAGCCGAGTCCGAAGTCATCCAGGCCGACTACGGCCGCGCACAGCGCCGCTGGGACCTCGGCGTGATCTCCGAAGAAGAACTACAACACGCGAAGTACAAAGCCGAATCCGAGCAGTGGAACATCAAGCAAGTCGTCGAGCAGCGCAGCACCGCCGTGCAAGAAGAGCGCTCGCTCGAAATCGAGCTCGAGAAAACGCGGATCACCGCACCGTTCAGCGGACTCGTCGCGCGTCGCTACGTCCGCGAAGGGCAAAGCGTCGCCAAAGGAGACCGCCTCTTCTGGATCACCGCCGAAAGTCCGCTGATGATGCGCTTCACGCTGCCCGAAAAATATTTCGGCCGCCTGCATCACGGCCAAAAGTTTGAAGTGACCTCCGCCGACCTGCCCGGCGAAAAACACACCGCATCGGTCCGCGAAATCAGCCCGGTCATCGACCCCGCCAGCGGCACGTTCGAAGTGCTTGTCGAGCTCGCCACCGATCACGGCTCCGACCACAGCAAGTTCCGCCCCGGCATGAACGCCTCACTGCACATCGCCGTTGACCCCGCCGCGAACTCCGGCGGCGCGAACCCCGGCGCCACCCCGTGAACCTCACCCGCGTTCTCAACGTCGCGCTACCCGACATTCCCGCGCGCGTCCTGGGTGATAAGCCGCCGCGCTTCCCGCCCGATGTCATCTCGAAAGAACACGTTGAGCAGGGGCAGCGAGTCGTCCGCGTCGTGGTTCGTGGCGTTGACTCGATGTTTCGCTTTCCGCCCGCAAACTGGGAGCTGGCGCAATTCTTCGATGGCACGCGCTCCTACAAAGAGGTAGCCGACGAATATTCCGCAAAGACCAATACTGTGCTGTCCGAAGATGATGCTCGCGAGTTCGCCCAGGCGCTCGAAGAAATCGGCTTCTGGCATCGCACCACGCAAGAAAAAAACATCCTGTTGATGCAGAAGGACGCGAACAAGCGTCGTAAAGCGCTGAAAGCCACAAAGAGCAAGTGGGGCGATCTTGCCGAAATCAGTTTTCCCGCAGTCAATCCCGACAGGTTTCTAACNTGGCTCCACTCCTACACATACTGGATTTACACGTGGTGGTTTACCTGTATCACNCTCGTATTCTTCGGCGTCATGGCCGGCATCACGGTGACGCATTGGAGCGAGATTGGCCGAGACACCTTGCAGTTCTTCAAATTCACCGAGAAAAGCTGGAACGATGTCCTCATCTTCTACGTCAGCGCCATCGTCTCCATGTGCTGGCACGAGATCGGACACGGCCACGCGACAAAGCATTACGGTGGTCGCGTCCCGGCGATGGGCTTCCTTCTCATTTATCTGACACCGGGGTTTTTCACAGATACGACGGAAGGCCAGGTCACCGCTACACGCCATCAGCGTTTCATCATTTCCTTGGCAGGCGCTTGGTCCGAACTCTATATCTGCGTCGCTGCGACAATCGTGTGGTGGGCCACTCCTCCCGACACTACGGCCCACAATGTCGCGTATGTGATGATGCTCATCACCGGCATCGCTTCTATCCTCATCAACTTCAATCCCTTGATCAAGCTCGACGGCTACTACATGATGTGCGAATCGCTAGGGCTGAGTGACCTAAAGGAAGATTCAACCACATACGTCTCCTCGTGGGTCAAACGTCATATCTGGGATTTGCCTGTCGAAGTGCCCTACGTCCCTCGTCAACGCCGCCTGGGATATGTCATTTATGCTGTCGCATCCGGCCTTTACAGCTACACCGTGTTGTTTATCATCGCCCGCTTCGTGGGCAACGTATTCCGCAATTTCGATCCGGATTGGTCTTTCATCCCGGAACTCCTGACCGCGGCTTTCATTTTTCGAGGTCGAATTAGCAAGCTGGTGAAATTTATGAAACTCGTCTACCTGGACAAACGCGATCGCGTTCGTTCCTGGGCTGTCTTTCGACATCCGCTGTACGTCGTCGCCGCCGTGCTCATCTTTTGCCTGCTACCGCTCTGGCACGAGTCCATCACCGGCCGCTTCGTGCTCGAACCGCAGCACGTCGCCTTTGTCCGCGCACTCGTTCCCGGATCGATCACGCAGGTTTACACGTCCGAAGGCACGTCCATCGCCTCGGGTGCGCCGCTATTCCGGATGAACAACCTCAATCTGCGATCGGCGCAGGACAAGAACGCAGCGGATTACGCCACGGCCGGAATGCATGCCACCTCCGCGCTGCTGCGCTACTCCGACTACGGCTCTGCCGCGCAAGAGCGTGAGCGCCTCGCCGAACAAAGTCGCACCGCGAATGCCCAGGCTGCGACTCTGGATATCTCGAGCCCGATTTCGGGAGTCGTCATGACTCCCAGACTGTCAGACCTCCTCGGTTCTCACGTTGCCGAAGGCACCGAACTCGCTGAGGTCGCCGATCTGGCCAACATGCAAGCCCGTATGTTTATGTCCGAGTATGACTTGCACCGGTTGCAGTTAGGCGCACCTGCCCGTCTGATGGTCGACGGCTCTGTCCGAAAACTGAGCAGTGAAGTAGCATCCATCGCCACGCGGTCGTCGGCGATCGACGCGGCCTTGGTCGAACCGAACAAATTCCAGGGCTTGCGAGCTCCGAACTATTACGTTGTGGATATGCCGATTGCCAACCCGGAGGGTGCGCTAAAACCTGGCATGGTAGGTACTGCACGAGTTTATGGCCCGAGACGCAGCATTCTCGAATTGATATACGTGGAAGCAAAACGCGGGCTGGTTCGCAAGCTCTGGTAATAGCAAAAGGGCTCCGCTTTCGCGGAGCCCTGAACTAGAGATCGAATGATTCGGCACCTTGCCGGATTTGATGATGGGTGCCCGAATGACTGCTGCCTTGGTGGCAGCCTACCGCTTCGTCGCCCCGTTCTTGAAGGCACCGCTCTTTTGAGCGCCGCTCTTTTGGGCGCCGCTCTTGAAAGCACCGCTCTTGAAAGCACCGCTCTTGAAAGCACCGCTCTTGAAGGCGCCACTCTTGAAGGCACCGCTCTTGAGAGCAGCCGCTTTGGTAACGGGACTCGCCGTCGCCGAGGTAGCCGTCACGTCTTCCTTCACCACGTTGGCCTTCTTGGCGCTCTTAAGGGTGCTGATCAAGCTCTTCTTTTGGATGGACACGGTAGACTCTCCTCGCGTTTTTTTGATTTTTCTTCCCGTCCGACGCCAACCTATGTTGCATGGCGCGTGCCAAACTCCGCGAAGGTCGCGGCGGCGCAGCGAACCACCAAAAACGCTGCATTTCTGCGCATTCGAAATCAGCGCCTGCCGTCGAGGCGCTGTGAAAATTCACCTCGGGTGAAAAATTAACCAACGATGGGTTAATTTTTAACCTTTTTCACTGGATCTTATGCTTCCGGCACAAATATTTCATCCGCTGCGGGTCCACTTTCAGCAACGCCGCCGCCGCGCTCTTCTTCCCCCCGGTCCGCCGCAGTGCCGCATTGATATACGCAAGCTCGATCCGCTCCAACTCCGCGTCGAACTCGACCCCCTCCTCGGGAATCAGTATCGACTCCTGCCCGGCGGCGCTCGATTGCAGCATCTGCTGCGGCAAATGCTCCAGCGTCACCGTTTGGCTGGCGACCATCACCACGAGGCGCTGGACCACGTTTTCCAGTTCGCGCACGTTCCCCGGCCACTTGTAACCCTCAAGCAACTCAACGACATCCGGCTTGAGCGTCTTTAATGGCTTCTTCGCCGAGGTGCAATAAATGCGCAAAAAATGGTCGAGCAACAGCGCGATATCGCCGTCGCGCTCCCGGAGCGGCGGCACGACAATCGGCACCACGTTGATCCGAAAATAGAGATCTTCGCGGAATCGCCCCTTCCGGACGCAATCCTCCAAATCTTCATTCGTCGCCGTAATCAACCGGAAGTCGATCTTCTGCGCATGCCGCGCGCCCAGCCTCTGGCTCACTCGCTCTTGCAGCACACGTAGCAGCTTGCTCTGCAAATGCGGATTCAGCGTCGTGATCTCGTCGAGAAACAGTGTCCCGCCGTGCGCGAGCTCAATTAGCCCCGGCTTGGCGCTGTCGGCCCCCGTGAACGCCCCTTTTTCGTAGCCAAACAGCTCCGACTCAATCAGGTTCTCGGGGAGCGCCGAGCAGTTGAGGCAGATGTACGCCTCTCCGGCGCGCTCCGAACACTGCACGACCGCACGCGCGATCAGCTCCTTGCCGACACCGCTTTCGCCACGTATAAGCACCGAAGCGTTGGTATTCGCCACCGCTTCCACGGACCCGTAAACCTTCTGCATCGCCGCACTGCCGCCTACCAAACCGCAGAACGAAACCTTCTGCTCCGCCTGCGCAATCACGCGCCGGCCTTCCAGTTCCAGCGCCCGTTTCTCCATCGCTCGCAGCAACACGATCTTCAGCTCTTCGAAATTGAGCGGCACGAGAAACAACTCATCCGCTCCAGCCTGCGCCGACTTCAGCGGCAGCGTCCGCTGCGTCGCGCGCGTGAACGTCGCCAGCACGAGGTCGCCGCGCAGCCGCCGCATCTCTTCGAGCACTTCGAGCCCATCCGCGGTGCCTTCGCCGACGCAGTCGAGATCGAACAGCACAGCGTGTACGTCCGCGTTCTCAAACACTTTCTGGATTTCGTCTTCGTCGCGCGCCTGAGAGATGCGGAACGTATCGCCGAGGTGCTCGCGAATGGCGCGATAGTGGTCCGGTTCGTCGGACACAACTGCAACGAGATGGCGTTCTGATCCAGAACCAGGTTCGGGCAAGGGCAACTCCGCAGTTATGGCGCGCGATTATATGGGAGACAGGTCGCGGCAGGGAAGGGGCGTCAGCGATTCCGCCAACCTGTAAGCCGCGTAACCGCTATTCGCGCCGAGCAGACGCGCCCCGTGCCTCAGTGCGGAGTCGGGGTCGGAACCGGCGTCAACCCCATCATCAATTTCTCAAACATCTTCGTAAACTTCGGCAAATCCACATCAAGCTGCGCATGCGCGAGTTTCTCGTCCTCGTTCGGCTTGAGCTTCGGCGTCCACGTCAACGTATCGCCATACGTCGGCCCGTGATCGATATTTACGTCCATGTACACGACTTTTTCTTTCGTGATGATGCTCGGGTCAAGCCACGCGCACGCCGCCAGCTCGTCCCACATGTAATAGCGCTCCTGCGAAAATTTCGCGATGTACTGTGCAGCAAGACTCGACGATTTCGCGATCGCATCGATCATTTCCTGCGTGAACATCGCCTTTAGCGAAATATCCACTGTCGTCACATCGATCCGCGGCCAGTTCGCGCGAAAAACGTTGTGCGCCGCTTCCGGATCGAACCAGAAATTAAATTCGTGCCGCGGGCTCGTCGAAAACTCCGGATCGTCGGTCTGCGGGTTCAGGCTGCCGCCCATCATCACGATGCCCTGCGTCAGCTCCGCGAAACGCGGATCGATCGCCAGCGCGATCGCGACGTTCGTCAGCGGTCCGCCCTCGTAAATCGTCACCTGATGCGGATGCGCATGCACCTGCCGGATCATAAAGTGCGCAGCGTCTTCATCGAGCGCCTTCGTATGTGGTTCGCCTTCCACCATCTTCGGAATCACATACGGCCCATGCATCGGCGGAGTCGCAGGCACCGAACCGGCAACCGCCTCGATCTGCGGCTCCTCTCCCCATGCGCCAAGCCACACGACTTTTCCATACATCTGCAAATAAAGCCGCGTCTCGTCTTCTTTGCGCACCAGCGGAAATACCGCGCCAGGCACGACCGGCACATCCGTCCGCCCAATCAATTCCAACATCCGCAGCGTGTGCGCCACCTCTTCGTCCCGCCACGCGTTGCCCGTCACCATCGTCAATCCCAGCACATCGACGTTCGGCGACAGCAAGAACACCATCATCGCCATCTGGTTCGACCCGCCGGGACCCGACCCATCCTGATCGACGATCACCATCTTCTTCTGCGCAAAGCTGCCCGGTGCCAGCGCCAAGACGCANAACGCAACCAGAATCGCGCCGACAAATCTTGAAAATCGCTGAGTGAAATCCGCGAGGTTTCGTTTCATGGACCGCCATTCTCGCACAACACCGCACAATCTCAATCTCGGCGAACGCCAACCCTGAATGCGTGGATCGAACGCTGAATCTTCAACGATCCTCNACTTCGGAATCACTTCGGCTACCGCTCACCTGCCCANCCAAATTTTTTCTCTGCAGCGCCCATAATTTCCATCGACCGTTCGCCCCCAATTTCCTGTATTGTTTCGCGCAGCCAAATGGCATCGTCCGCGGCCTCGTCCAACAGTTACGGTCTCCGCGCGAATGCGCTCTCCCCTATGGAGACGCTCGCGCAATCGATCTCAACGATCGCGCCCACGGCTACGCCGGTTGTCACCATTCCGCTAGTCTGCGGCCTGGCCGGCAACGGCACATGGCTCGCCTATCTTCTCGCCACCACCGCGATTCTCCTCGTCGCCGTCTGCATTTCCCACTACGCGCGCCACTCCGCCTCCCCCGGTTCGCTCTACACCTACGTCGAGATGACGCTCCCGCATTCCCTCAGCGCCGTCGCCGCATGGAGTCTGCTTCTCGCCTACGTCGCAACCGGCTCCAGCGTCATCGGCGGCTTCTATCACTACGCCAATCTTCTCCTCCACGACGCCAGCGGCCACGTAACTTCCGCCGCCGCTCTAGCGATTATCGTCACCGGAATCTCCGTCGCAATCGCATGGCGCGACGTAAAAATTTCCGCCCGCTTGATGCTCTGGATCGAAGCCGTCTCGGTCACTCTAATTTTGATCCTGGTCGCCCTCGTGCTGCTCCGTCACGGAGCCCATCTCGATCTCATGCAACTCCACCTCACTGGGATGACCGGCAGCGGTCTTCGTCTCGGCCTCGTCCTCGCTCTTTTCAGCTTCGTCGGATTCGAAAGTGCCACGACGCTCGGCTCCGAAGCGCGCAATCCCCTCAAGACAATTCCGCGCGCCGTCATCCAGAGCGCCATCCTCTCCGGCGCACTCTTCATCGTCTGTTCCTACGCCGAAGTCCTCGGCTTCCGCGTTGCCGGCCAGAATCTCGGCGAAAGTCAGGCGCCAATGCGTGTCCTCGCCGTCGTCGCAGGCGCGCCCATTCTCGGCCTGCTCATCGACATCTTCGCGCTCGTCAGCCTCTTCGCCTGCACTCTTGCGTGCATCACCGCCGCCGCGCGCGTCCTGCTGCTCATGTCGCACAATGGTCTGGCTCACGGCGGCTTGCGAGTCACGCACGCGCGCTTCGAGACGCCCGCTCGCGCCATCATCGTCACCGCCATCGCCGCCGTTGCGCCTCCGGCAATCCTCGGCGCTCGCGGCGCAAGCGGCCTCGACGTTTATGGTTGGCTCGGTTCGCTCGCCACATACGGCTTCATCGTCACGTACGCGCTCGTCTGTTTCGCTCTGCCTCGCTATTTGAAAGATCACGGCGCCGCCGGTTCCGCTCCGCGCCTTCTTCCTGCCGCGGCCTGCATCGCGATGCTGCTTGCTCTCGTCGGCAATCTCTATCCAGTTCCCGAAGGCCCCTACGCAAAATTCCCCTACATCTACCTTGCCTATCTCGCGTTAGGAATGCTCTGGTATTTCGCTTCAACACGCCGCAAACCGCAGCCTGCTTAGCTCTCCTCGTCCTCGGCGAGCAATTTAAAAAAACGATTCGAGCCAATCAAAGATTACGTTTCGATTCCACAAGCATCCACGATAGCTTGCTGCAAATAATTCTTATATCGAACCGTGCAAAGCGGTTCGCGCAGCATCAGGGGTCGCCAAACAAAAGTTTCGTCAGTCGATTTAGCGTCGCCGGTTCCACATTTTTCAATCCGTGTAGCTCACAGGAGGGTCCCACCGAATGTGTAGGAGAATTAGCCTATCCGTTTTCGCTCTCGCCTCGATTTTCTCCTTCTGCATAGCAGCAACAACGTTCCTCTCCGCTCCATCCGTCCACGCTCAACAGACTCTCGGCGGCATCACCGGCACCGTCACCGACAGCACCGGCGGCGCCCTCGCCTCCACCACTGTCGCCATTGTCAACGAC